>Ga0126306_10002595_pt1 | contig 10224 bp, 9 predicted proteins | sample Plot27_FD_92592 | JGI IMG/M metagenome (GOLD analysis project Ga0126306, IMG submission 92592) | Serpentine soil microbial communities from UC McLaughlin Reserve, CA, USA - Plot27 | ecosystem: Environmental > Terrestrial > Soil > Grasslands | place: USA: UC McLaughlin Reserve, Lake County... | reverse complement strand
CGGGAACAATGCTGCCGGAGAACGCCGCTGCCCTCGTTGGCGCAGGAGTGCTTTCGGTCATGGTCTTTCCCGCTGTAGCTGTCAGTCTCGGCCGCTCTGACGAGCGCCCACTGGTCGAGACGTCAGACCGCGCGGGCAGCTGACCGATGCGTACGGCGGGCTCACCCCAGGCAGGTGAGGTGAGCCTCGCCGGTTGGGAGGATCATGGATGCATGGCGGAGCCGGACCTTGGAACCTCCTCGGCACGCGCCATGCCTGCTGCGGTAGACGCTGCAGTGGGTGTGGCGGCAGCGGCGACCAATGCGGCCGTGTCGGTGACGCGTCTTTTCGCGCGAGCTGCCGCGCCGGTCGGGCGGCTGGTCATGCATCCTCCCCTCGTGAATAAAAGTCTGCATCCGGCACGCGTCGTCGAAGCCTTCGCCGACCGGGGCTACCTTGCCCGGACATCGGCGAATACCGACCTGAATCGGATCATCGCGGCTGTTGTGCCGCCTGTGGTCGAGGAGGTACTCGACAGCTTGGACCTCACGGCGCTGGTGCAGGAGCGCGTCGACATCGACGCGCTGGTCTCGACCGTCGACATCGCTGCAGTCGTCGACCGCATGGATATCGATGCGATCGTGCGCCAGGTGGACGTCGACGGGATGCTGCGTCAGGTGGACATCGATGCGATTGTGAGCAAGGTCGACATTGATGCGATCGTGCGCCAGGTGGACATAGACGCGATAGCACGCCAGGTGGACGTTGACGCCATCGTCTCGCAGGTCGACATCGACGCGATCGCCAGGCGGATCGACGTAGACGCCATTGTGGAACGGATCGATGTCGATGCCATCGTCAGCCGAGTGGACGTCGACGCGATCGTCCGGCGCCTCGACCTCGTGGCCCTGGCCGAGGAGGTCGTGAACGGCATCGACCTGCCTGAGATCATCCGCGAGTCGACCGGATCAATGGCCTCCGACGTGGTCCGTGATGCGCGAATGCAAAGCATTGAGGCCGACGTGACGATCGCTCGCATCGTCGACCGCATCATCCGACGACGCCGCGCGCGGCTTACGGATGCACCGGGTGAACCTGAGTCAGACATGGGAGTCGCGCGCCCCGCGCCAACCGAGCCTGCTCAGACGCCGCCGGCATTACCCGCTCAGCCCGAGCCGCCCAAGGAGCTGCCGCCGCTACCCGCTCACACCGAACCGCCCAAGGAACTGCCGCCGCCATGAGCGCCCACGTCGACCCGATACCACGCGAGGCGAGGCCCTTCCAGGGCCACCGCGCGGGGCTCGTGACACGTGCCGCCGCAGCTGCCATCGACCTCGCCATTGTGATCATTGCGCTAGGTGTGTGCTACCTCGGTGTCACCGCCGTGTACTTCCTGTTCGACCCCCGCAATTTCACCGCTCTGAGCCCGTCGCCTTGGTTGGTGTACGCCGTCGGAAGTGTGCTGCTCATCGTCTATCTCGGGGTGAGCTGGAGGGGTAGTGGTCGCACCTATGGCAACTACGTGATGGGGCTGCGCGTGGTCAACCGCAAGGGCAACCGGCTACATCCACTCGTTTCCCTCGTCCGTGCGGCGCTCTACGTCATCTTTCCGATCGGGCTGCTTTGGGTGCTGGTTAGTGGCCACAACCGCTCCGTGCAGGATCTCATTGTGCGTACGTCTGTGATCTACGACTGGGTTGTCCGCCCGCTGCCGCATCCTCCGGGGCCCACCCGGACCTGAGTCCCAGGCGGTCTAGAGGTTGGTCATTCGTTCTGCCGCCTCGTTGTACCGCCCTCCTTGCACCTGGATCTTGGACGCAGCAGCCTTGATCTCGGCGAGTTCGTCTCCCGACAGCTCCACGTCGGCGGCGCCGATGTTCTCTTCCAGCCGGTGCAACTTGCGGGTGCCGGGGATCGGAACGATCCATGGCTTCTGGGCCAGTAGCCAGGCCAGGGCGATCTGGCCGGGGGTGGCACCTTTGCGCTGGGCGATACTGGCGAGCAAGTCGACGACAGCCTGGTTGTGCTGCATCGCCTCCGGTGAGAAGCGGGGAATGGTGCTGCGGATGTCGTTGCTGGCATCGAAATTCGTCGACGCGGTGATGGTGCCGGTGAGGAAGCCCTTGCCGAGTGGGCTGTACGGTACGAAGCCGATTCCGAGCTCCTCACAGGCAGCCAGCACTTCCTCCTCGGGACGCCGCCACCACAGTGAATACTCGTTCTGGACGGCAGTCAGGGGTTGGACTGCGTGCGCTCGTCGAATCGTGCCGGCCGCTGCCTCGGACATGCCGAAGTGCCTGACCTTGCCGGCCTCGATGAGATCCTTGACTGCGCCGGCGACGTCCTCGATGGGCACATCCGGGTCGACGCGATGCTGGTAGTAGAGGTCGATGGTGTCCACGCCGAGCCGCTGCAGCGAGCCGTCGACGACGTGTTTGATCACCCCGCCTCTCGGCCTGCGCTCGACGGGATCGATGTCCCAGCCGAACTTGGTCGCGATCAGCACCTGGTCCTGATACGGGGCGAGCGCCTCGCCCACCAGCTCCTCGTTGGCGTACGGACCGTAGATCTCGGCAGTGTCGAAGAAGCTCACCCCGCGATCCACAGCGGTGCGGATCAGCGAGATCATCTCCTGCCGGTCCGGCTTGTCGCTGTAGCCGCCGGTCATGCTCATGCAGCCCAGCCCGATTGCGGAAACCTCGGGGCCGTTGGTGCCCAGCTTGCGCTTGACCATACCGGAACGCTAGTCGGCCGCTGGCGGAGGCGGCGGAGGGGTCATCCGGGATCGGTTGACGAGATAGACCGGAACCCCGAGAAACAACGCCCCTGCGAGGTACACGAACGGCTCGTAGACCGCGAACCCGGCGGCTGAGGTGTTGGCCGAGTAGACCACAAACAACATTGAGAAGATCTGTGATATTGCCGCCGTGATCACGTCGCAGGCGAGCCTGCTCCGAGCGACCGTCCGGCGGTCGGCAATCCGCCACTTGATCTGCGCGAGCGCGGAGAAACCATACGGGATCGCCGCCGCGATGCCGATCATCAAGATCAACGTGTTGAAGACCGCCACGCCGGTCGCGCCGATGTGCGACAGCAGCACCAGGATGGTCGCCAGGACACCCGAGACGATGATCCCGACTGCCGGCACACCGCGCCGCGACCTATGTTCGAAGGCCGCCGGAAACAGTCCATCGCGCGCGGCTGCCCGGGGCATCTCGGCCGACAGCATCGTCCAGCCGTTGAGGGCTCCGAACCCAGAGATCACGACGACGATCGCAACGAGCGCCCCAACCCACGAGGCACCAGTCATGTTCGTCGCGGCTGTGGCGAATGGCGCCGTCGAGGAGGCGAGTTCGTTGTTGGGCACCGTACCGAACACGGTCACCAGGGAGAGGAGGTATACCAGTGCAGCCGCCAGCGTGCCGAGGATCGTGGCCCGAGGAATGTTGCGCTTCGGCTCGCGCACTTGACCTGCCGCGACGGAGGCCGACTCCACTCCGATGTAGGAGAACAGGCACAGTGCCATCGCTCCGCCGATCGCGGCTACGGTGCTCTTGCCGCTGATGTTCCAGGTGGCGAAGTTGGCCGGGTCTATGAAGGCCAGACCGACCGTGGAGATCAGCAGCAGCGGCACAAATTTCAGCACCGACGTCCACAATTGAATCTGGCCCATTCTCTTGATTCCGGCCAGGTTGATCGCCACGGCGAGCCAGATCCCGGCCAGCGTCAGCAAGATGGTCACGGCTGTCACATGACCCGTGTTGACGAAGCGTTCGACGTAGAGCACCCAGCCGGTTGCGATCGCGGCGTTCCCACCCCAGGTTGTCAGCCAGTAGAGCCAGGCGTTCATGAACCCGGCGAGATTGCCGAAGCCCGCCCGGGCGTAGGCGTACGGACCGCCGTCGGCCGGCATCCGGCGTCCGAGTGATGCGAACATCAGTGCCAGGGCCACCGCCCCGACAGTGGTCAGTCCCAGGGCGATCAGGCTGATTGGGCCGAAAGGCGCCAACGAGGCGGGCAGGTTGAAGACGCCGACGCCAATGATGGTGCCGAGAACGAGTGACGTGGCCTGGGGAAGGCCCAACGTCGCGCGGTTTTCTGGGCGACCGCTAGCTGTCGGCGAGCCGTCCGGCCGACTATCAGCCGCGGTCACTCCGACAGCATCGGGGCGCTCTTGCCCAGAAGGCGGCGTCGACACTGGCCGTTAGGCTCCCTCGGCTTCCTTCAATCGGTTCAGGGTGAAGGATTCACCCGGCGCGAGGACATGAATTCGTTCCGGATTCTTCACCAGCTCGTACAAGGATTCTGGGTCGCCGTTGAAGGGTGCAAAGTCCGGAGCATCCACCGATCCCCAGTGATGGAGCAAGAGCGGTGTAGCGGGATAGGCATTCGCCATTTTCACGGCGCCGGCTAATCCGAAGTGCCATTCGCTGTCAGAGAAGTCGAAGAGTAGGGCATCGGCGGGGGGCATCTGCAGATGATGCTCAGGGATCAGGCGTGAATCGCCCGGCGCCCAGATCCTGCCGTCAGGTGTCTCGATCCAGAAACCACAGGCGTCTTCTGGTTGAAAAATGCGCTCACTTGCTCCGGGAGAATCATTCTGCCAAGCATGATCAGCTGGTGTTACTTCAACCCGGACTGTTCCAACATTGAAAACATCTCCAATGTCGTGACCGTAGGCTGGGAATCCTTCACTCGTCATAAGAGCAGCCATGTACCTAGTTGAGTGATATTCACGGGTAACTGGAGCCAGATCACGACACGTCGGGATGCTGTAGTGATCGTTATCGCTGTGCGTAACCAATATGGCGTCCAAACGGGGAACATCCTCCGCCGCAATTGGCATCTCGATCATTATCGGCATATCGAACCATCCGAGAAGGGGATCGATCATGAGAGTTGTGCCGCGGCTATTGATGAGGAATCCGGCCATGCCCAGCCATCGCAGGGTTGTACCGTCCGAAGCTTCAAAGGCTTCTTCACCGAAAACCTGTGTTCGCGGAGCCTTCGCTTGATACTTCTTTTCTGCCGTTCCCGCATCAGGTTGTTGAATGGAATCCGAAGTCGGTTGAGCCTGCATGTTATAGAACTCCGTCCTTGATCGGTCAGCCAGACTAGTCAACGATGCCGTCGCCGAATCGAAACAGCGGGTCGGCGGTGTCGTACGGAACGTCGCTGCGGCTCTCCGCAACGGCCTTGGTGGACGACGGAAGGTCAAATGGCAGCCGCCCCCGCGCCTGCGCCTCGCCGAGCAAGACGTCGACGACCGCGTCGTCCCGGGCTCCGAACTCGACCAGGAAGGCGGCCGCAGCGCCCGCGATCTCCGGCACGATGGCCGGGCGGTCCAAGAAGAGCACGATGATCGTCGGCAGCTGCTCGCAGACCCTCAAAATCCGCTCGCGCTCTGCCCCCGGAAACTCGAGCGAGCCGGCATGGAAGAACGCCTCGAACCCGCCCGGACGAGGTTCGTAAGGCGCATTGAGCCGCAGCACCGCCAGATCGGCGTCAGCCGGGTCATCAACCACCCGGCCCAGCCGTGCTGCTGCCGCAGAGCCGATGTTCTCGATGTAGACCGCTTGGTCGGTGCCAACTGGCAGTGCTGCCGGGCCGGAGTCCGCGGCGATGAGCCGCACCATCGCGGCCCGCTGCGCTGCCTCGCCCTCAGCCACGAAGTCTGCGCGACCAATAGTGGCCACCGCCCGGTCCACGTCGAGGAATGGCTGATCGAACAGCCCGAGCACGAACTTCTCCCGCAGCAGCCGGCGCACCGACTCGTCGATGCGGTCCTCGCTGACCCGCCCGGAACGGACCAGTTCGACCACCAGCTCTGGCCGGGACTCCCCGCCGAACTGGTCACAGCCGGCGTCGATGATCTTCCGAGCCCGATCGAGTTCGCTGAGGTGCTCCACCCCCCAGGCCCGCGCCGGCATCGGTTGGCCCATGATCACACTGTCGCTGATCAATCCCCAGTCGGTGCACACAATGCCATCGAAGCCCAGCTCGTTGCGGAGCAGTTCGGTGATCACCCCGTGGCTGAAGGCGAAGCCGACCTCCTCCCAATCGGTGCCGATCGGCATCCCGTAATAGGGCATGATCTGGGAGGTTCCGGCCGCGATTGCGGCGCGGAACGGCTTGAGGTGGTATTCGATCTGCCCGCCGGGGTAGACCTGGTCACGCCCGTACGCGAAGTGCGGATCTTCACCGTCCTGCTGTGGACCGCCGCCAGGAAAGTGCTTGGTCATGGTGGCCACTGAGGCCGGGCCGAGCTCGGCGCCCTGGAAGCCGCGGATGTAGGCGCTAACCAGCCGCGAAGTCAGGTCGGCATCCTCTCCGAAGGTCATCCCGTTACGGGCCCAACGAGGTTCGGTGGCGAGGTCGATCTGCGGGTGCAGTGCCACCCGAATACCGGCGGCGAGGTACTCCTGGCGCGCGATGTCGGCGTACCGCTGCACCAGGTCAACCTCGCCCAGTGCCGCGAGGCCGAGCGACTGCGGCCACTGTGAGAATGCGCCTGCCAGTGCCTCGGTGCCGGGGTTGTTACTGAACGCGTGCCGGGGATCGGTCGACAGGGTTACCGGGATGCCAGGCCCGGTTGCAAGCGCCAACTCCTGTACGCGGTTGTGCCAGGCCACCAACTCGGGTACGTCGTCCACATGTCCGGCGAGGTTGAAGTGGTTGATCCGCATGTCCCGTATGGCCATCTCGGTGGCGGGCCGGCCGAAAGGGTTGTCGGAGCTCATGAACCGTCCCCCCGGCGCCATCCTGATGATGTCGTGGAACATCAATCCGGCCTTATCGTCGAGAGTGAGCCGGGCGAGCAGGTCCTCGACCCGGTTCTCCACGCTGTTGGACGCATTCTGGTAGGGCTGGACCACGGTGTCTCTCTTACAATCGGCAAGCGCAGGTGATTGGGACCAAGCCTCGCACCTGGTGCCCTCCTCTGACCCTCACGGCCTACACCGCACTCTCGTAGTAGGTGGGTTGGGGCTCGGTTGGTTGAGCTGGGACGACGTCAAGCTCAGGCGTGTTGCGGAGTGAGTTGATCACTGCCCGGTCGGCTCCGATTCCGGCCCAGTGGGGATCGACGTCGCTGGCGAAGCACCAACGGTGGTCGGCCGGCCAGGCGAAGGCGGGTGGGAAAGATCCCACGCGGCCGAAGGTTTCCTCCCAGTTGTCGAGGTCGGTCAGTGATCCCTTGAGGAGGAAGTACCGCCGATGCTGGATGGTGAGCCTCGGCCCGTGCAACACCGAGGGCGGGAGGTTGAGGTCGCCATAGCCCTCCCAGACGCAGAAGTAGCAGGCCTCGGGTGTGGCGGTGAAGCGTCGCAGATGGTGGAGGGCTCGTTGGGTTTGCTGTATGTCGGACGGGTGGTCCTCGGCGACGTCAACGCTTCCTTCCACTTGGCCGGGCTTGGTGGGGTCGGGGATGAAGCGCAGCCGGGCGTAGGTCGGGAAGTCCGGTGGACCGAAATCGACGAGTTGCTCCCAGGGGATGCGGGCATGAACGATCCAATCCGCTGCGGACACGTCGTTGCAGTACTGAAGCCTCACCTACAGCAGGTTATGCAGCCCGTTTCGAGGGCTCGTGCTGCATCGATCAGGGCGCGTAGAAGTGCTGGTAATCGGGCTCGTTCCAGACACCGCCCCACTTCCAGCCGATCCGCGCGAAGGCGCGTACCGCCACGTCGTCCGCGACGATAACCCCGCGAGCTGTTTCGGCGTCCCGGGAGCGGTCGACATCGACGAACCTGCGACCGGCAGCAGGCAGGACGCCGTTAGCGGTGACGTAAGGGTTTTCGACCGGGTTGATGTCGACCGCCGCACCGTAGGCGTGGTCAGAGAAGGTGCTCGTGCCCGCTACCGTGCGGCAGTTGTACGCGGAGGAGTTGTCCGCGGCCATCGAGCGGTTGTCGTCGCCACCGTACGCGTCGATGAGCTGCATGCGGCGGATGGGAAAGCGGGCCTCGTAGAGCTCTCGAAAAACGCCGACGAGGCCCCGCGCGTGTCGATGGTGCACGACCATCTGTCCGGTGTGCGCCCGGCCATCGAATCCCACGTAGCGCATCGTCAGTAGCCGCAGATCAGTGAACTCCACCGGACATCTGGCCGGGTCGTGGCTGCTGCCGGTCATCCGCTGCTGGACGGCGCTCGGAACGGACTCGATGGTCGCGGTGTACGCGGGAATCCGGATCGCACCCCCGCCACCAGCGCCTGCTGCGCCGCCGCCGGTGCCGCTGCTGGGACGGTCAGCAGCCGCCTTTTCCCCTGGTCCGGGAGCGAGGTCGGTGCAGCCGCGCAGATCGCGCCACTCCTTGATCGCGTCGCTGCGTGCCGATCCGGTCACGGGACGGGGCGGACCGCCCGTTGGCCTGATCATCCCGGGTACCCAGTCGTCGCGGGCGATTTTGCCGTCAACGATCTGCACGCGGAGCACTCCGGTGTCCGACGGTCGGCCGTGGTACCAGAGGAAGTTGCCGAGGCCATAGCTGACGTAGGTGTCGTTCAGCATGCCCGCGCCGAGCAGCACATGGGCGTGCGTACCGACGACCACATCGGCCCCGGCGTCGGCAAGACTCTGGGCGAGCTCGCGCTGTTCGGCCGTCGGGCAACGCTGGTTTTCGGCGCCCCAGTGCAGGTACACCGCGACGACATCACTGCTGGCATTGGCGGCGCGGACGGCGGCCAACAGCCGGGTGGTGTCACGGGCTGTGGCCAGGCCGGGACCTCCGTGTTCGACATCCCAGATCGATGCGTTGCTCTCCAGTGGTGAGGCGTCAGCGGCGAGCACCGCCACCTCGACGCCGTGGACGGAGGTTTGGTAGGGGCGGAACGCTTGGTCGGGATTGCCTCCGACCCCGATCACGGCGACCGGACTGTTGCGGGTCGCGCGCAGGGTGTCACGGAGCCCGGCGTCGCCATAGTCCGCCCCATGGTTGTTGGCTAGCGACACCGCGTCGACGCCAGACCGTTGGAGCAGGGCGAGTGCTGATGGCGGACTGCGGAACCAGTAGCGGCGCGAGGGATCCTCCAGCTCCTTCGGTGCGGGAGATCCGCCCGAGGTGAGGGCGCTCTCTAGATTGACGACGGCCACGTCGGCACTGCGCAGAGCAGAGGCCGTCGGGCCCAGGGTTGCATCGCGGCGGTCCAGCAGGGCGGCCACACCGCCCTCGAAATGGACATCACCAGCGAAGGCCAGCGTGACCGACCAGCTCTTCGCGTTCATCGCAACAGCATCGTTGTCTGCCTGCTCGGATCCACGATCGGCCCGGCCGGCGGACGAATTCCCGCGACGACCGTCGGGTCGGGGGGCGGCCTCGGCCTGGATCTGGCAGCCCGAGAGCACCAGGGCCAGCATGATCGCCAGTAGCCCCGCCTGGTGCGCCGTGCTCGAAACGACTATGGGGACTCACCGCCTTTCTTCAACTGTGCCCGACCGGTCAAGCGAAGGGTGGGGCCGGAGATGTCGCTGGACGGCGAAGACGGCGCAATGGACTTTTGATTTTCCGGGCACCGGCCCGTGTGCTGATAGCAATCCGGCGAGGTAGTTTCGAGGTAACCGCTCTGGACGGGAGGCCGCTTTCATGGCGTGGATCGCGTGGTTGATAGCAGCTGCGGCCTTGGGCGTTGCGGAGTACTTCACACTCACCCTCGCCTTTGGGCTGCTGGCTGCCGCTGCGCTCGTCGCCGCGATCATCGCCGGTTTCGGCGGCTCCCTGCTGCTGCAAATCCTCGCGTTCGCGATCACAGGCGCGGTGGGGCTACTGATCGTCCGGCCGATTGCGAGACGGCAGATGACCCATCCTCCGCTGGTGCGCGAGGGCAGCTACGCGCTGGTCGGGAAGAAGGCGGTGGTTCTCGAGGAGGTAACCGGTGCGCGCGGACTCATCAAGCTCTCCGGCGAAGTGTGGTCGGCGCGCGCGCTGGATGAGGACCAGGTGATCCCGGCGGGGACGCCGGTGGATGTCATGGAGATCGAGGGCGCTACGGCGATCGTCTATCCCCGGGAGCTGCTGCCGTGAGCATCCGCTGCTGAGAAGACGGTGGAGGAGATATGGATCTGAACCTTTTAGTCCCGATCATCATTGCAGCGGCTCTGATGGTATTCGTGGTGATGTCAGCCGTGCGCATCGTCCCTCAAGCACGCCGCTACAACGTCGAGCGGTTCGGCCGCTACCGGACGACGTTGCAGCCGGGCCTGAACTTCATCATCCCGCTGGCGGATCGGATCAACACCAAGCTCGACGT
>Ga0126306_10002594_pt1 | contig 10229 bp, 10 predicted proteins | sample Plot27_FD_92592 | JGI IMG/M metagenome (GOLD analysis project Ga0126306, IMG submission 92592) | Serpentine soil microbial communities from UC McLaughlin Reserve, CA, USA - Plot27 | ecosystem: Environmental > Terrestrial > Soil > Grasslands | place: USA: UC McLaughlin Reserve, Lake County... | reverse complement strand
GAGATATGTGGCGGGCGTCGATGAGGCCGGGCGGGGCTGCCTCGCAGGGCCACTGGTGGTCGCCGGCGTGCTCTTCGACTACGAGTCGCTCCGCGACCACCGCGTCAGGCCGCTGGCGGGTCTGAACGACTCCAAGCAGCTTTCGGTCGACGAGCGCGAAGGGCTGTTTCGGGCGGTCGTCGGCTGCGCGAGCTCGTTCACGGTGCGGGTGATCTCTCCGGCGGAAATCGACCGGGCGGGCCTGCACAAGTCGAACCTGGAGGCGATGCGCTCCTGCTTGCGGACGCTGGCCCCGCCTGCCGAGGCGTGTCTCGTCGACGGGTTCCGGCTCGGCCGGTCGGCTCCGGAGCATCTGGCGGTGGTCGACGGCGACGAGCGCAGTGCGACGATCGCAGCTGCGTCGATCGTCGCGAAGGTCGTCAGGGATCGCGCGATGCGCCGCATGGACGCGCTCTTTCCGCACTACGGATTCTTCTCGCACGTGGGCTACATCACCCCGCGTCATTCGGCGATGGTGAGGGAGCGCGGCCCGTCGGAGCTGCATCGCCGCTCTTTCCAGGCGCTCTGCTATGAAGACCTCCTCGAGCTCGAGGGCGCGGGGGGCTGAGGCCGAGAGCCGCGCGCGCCGGTTCTACCGGCTCCGCGGCTACCGGGTGCTGGGCGAGAACGTCTGGGCGGCCGGAAACGAGCTCGACCTGATCGTGCGGCGCGGCCGGCGGCTGGTCTTCTGCGAGGTGAAGGCGAAGCTGGGGGAGGGGTTCGGCGATCCGACGGAAATGGTCAGCCCCGAGAAGCGGCGGCGGCTGCGGCGGGCGGCGGAGGCTTGGCTGGCCTGGCATCCCGAGCTCGCCGGTCTTGTGGTTCGCTTCGATGTTGTCGCCGTTTCGCCGCGGGGCGTGACGCGCTTGGTCGACGCGTTCTAGGAGTCGTCGCGCCTCCGGCGAAGAGGTTTCTTCGTGGCCCCGACCCAGGACGCCCTCTACGCCGAGATCGATCTCGACCTCTCGTGGTCGGAGCGCGACCTGCCGGAGCGCGAGCGGACGAAGCACGTCCACCGGCTCCATCCCTACCTCGGCAAGTTCATTCCGCAGGTGGTGGAGGTGCTCCTCGCCCGCTACGTCCCAGTCGGCGGACGCGTCCTCGATCCGTTTGCAGGCTCGGGCACGACCCTCGTCCAGGGCCTCGAGAGCGGGTATGACTCGACGGGCGTAGACATCGCTGCCTTCAACTGCCTGCTCATGGAGGTGAAGACTCGGCGCTACGACCTCTTCGCACTGGAGTCGGAGATCCGCGACGTGGTGCGGCGGGTCGAAGCGATGTACGGCGGCGGGCCGCGCGCGCACGGGTATCTCGCGGAGTGGTTCGCTCCGCACGCGGCGGGCGAGCTCCTCTTGTTTCGGGAGCTCGTGGCCGACTACGAGCACGTAGACGTCCTTCGCGTTGTGCTGGCCCGCGCCGCGCGCTCCGCACGGCTGACACCCCACTTCGACCTCGACTTTCCTCGCTCGCCGCAGCGGGAGGAGTACTGGTGTCACAAGCACAAGCGCTTCTGTCGGCCGATCGAGCGCGCCGAACACTTCCTGCGTCGCTACGCCCTCGATACGCTCCAGCGGATCAAGGATTTCTCGCGTGCGCGGACGCGCGGTCGCGAGGCGATGGTGATCTATGGCGACGCACGGGAGGTACCGCTCATCGGCCGCTTCGACGCGCTGATCACCTCGCCGCCGTATCCGGGGTTGATCGACTACCACGAGCAGCACCGGTACGCCTACGAGCTGCTCGGTCTCGAAGACCTCCGTGTGCTCGAGCTTGGTTCGGGCGCGCAGGGAACGAGCGTCGCGGCCCTCGGCCGCTACGTCGAAGGCGTCGCAGCGGTGCTTTCCCAGGCGAAGAAGTCGCTGCGGGCGCGGGCGCCGGTGGTGATCGTCGTCAACGACCGCCGCAACCTGTATCCGGAGATCCTCGAACGGGCGGGGCTGCGGCTGGAAGCGCGTCTGCGCCGCCACGTGAACCGTCGCACCGGTCGGCGCGCCGGCGAGTTCTTCGAAGACGTGCTCGTCGCGCGCTAAGTCGGGAAGCGGCACCGTTCCGGCACAGACACGCGCGCCTTTCCTCCCTAGCGTCGGACGGTGCTCGCGCGCACCATCACCCATGCCCTGGTCGGCCTCGATGCACGCAAGGTCGAGGTCGAGGCCCATCTCCAGAACGGCGTCCCGGGCCTCGCCATCGTCGGGCTCGCGGACCGTGCCTGCCAGGAAGCGAAGCATCGGGTGCGAAGCGGCATCGCGTCGGCCGAGCTCGAGTGGCCATCTCGTCGAATCACCGTCAACCTCGCACCGGCCGGATTGCGCAAAGAAGGGTCCGGATTCGACCTCCCGATCGCGCTCGCGATCCTCGCCGCCTCGCGTCAGCTCTCACCCGATTCCCTCCAAGGTCATGCCGCGGTTGGAGAGCTCGCGCTCGACGGTCGACTCAGACCGGTGCGAGGCGCCCTGGCGGCGGCGGAAGGCGCGCGAAACGCCGGGCTGAAAAGACTCGTGTGCGCCGCCGAGTCCGCGGCTGAGGCGGCGCTCGCGGGCGTCGAGCCGATCCCGGCGCGGCATCTCGCCGAAGTCGTCTCCTACCTCAGAGGCGAATCGGATCCGTCCCCTGTCGAGCACCCGACGAAGGGAGCCCCGCTCCTGAGTCACGACCTCGATCTCGGCGACGTCCGGGGCCAGGAGCGCGCCCGTCGAGCGCTCGAGCTCGCCGCCGCCGGCGGGCACAACCTCCTGCTCGCGGGGCCGCCCGGAACCGGAAAATCGATGCTGGCGCGCCGGTTGCCCGGGATCCTGCCGCCGCTCACGGCGGAAGAAGCACTCGAGGTGACGCGGATCTACTCCGTCGCGGGCCTGCTCAGCCCGGACCGCCCACTGATCCGGCGCCGTCCGTTCCGGATGCCCCACCAGAGCGCGTCGGTGGCGGCGATCGTCGGCGGTGGACTGGGACCGCGGCCGGGCGAGGCGACGCTCGCACATCACGGCGTCCTCTTCCTGGACGAGCTGCCCGAGTTTCAGCGTCCCGCCCTAGAGGCGCTGCGGCAGCCGCTCGAAGACGGTCTTGTCAGCATCGCCCGAGCCGAGGGGCGCGCGCTGTTCCCCGCGCGGTTCCAGCTCGTCGCAGCGATGAACATGTGCCCCTGCGGCGGACGCGGCGATCCTGCGGCGGAGTGCGCCTGCTCGGCACAAAGGCTCGCGGCCTTTCGGGAGAAGCTCTCTCGAGCGCTCGTCGATCGCTTCGATCTCGTCGTCGCCGTACCGCGCTCGCGCGCCGTCGAGCTTGCGGAGGGCACGGGCGAGCCGTCGGAGGCTGTGCGGGCGCGCGTGGCCGCGGCTCGTGAGCGAATCCGTGCCGGACCGCTGCCCCGAACTCGGCTGGCGTCCCAGCTCCTCGACCGAGCCGTCGAGCGCCTGCCCCTGTCCGGTCGCGGGCGGGCACGTGTGGCCCGCGTCGCCCGCACGATCGCAGCGCTGGCCGGCGGCGACGGGGTCGGGGAGGAGCACATCGCCGAGGCTCTCGCCTACCGATCGCCGAGGAAACTTGCGTCGTGATCGTTCTCCGACGATCCGACCCGCTCTTCCCGCCACGGCTCCGCGCGATCTTCGATCCGCCGCCGGCGCTGTATCTCCGCGGCGCCGGCGAGCTCGAGCTGCTCGCCCGACGCGCGGCGGCGGTCATCGGCGCCCGCTCGTGCTCCCCGTACGGCGCCCAGGTCGCGCGAATGCTCGCCCGCGAGCTTGCCGCTGCTGGGCTCGTCGTCGTCAGCGGCCTCGCGCGGGGCGTCGACGGAGAAGCGCATCGCGGAGCGCTCGAGGCGGGCGGTGTGACGGTCGCCGTGCTCGGCTGCGGGATCGACCGGGACTACCCGGCCTCGAATGCGCAGTTGTCGCGGCGCATCGAGGAGCACGGGCTCGTGGTCTCCGAGTACGAGCCAGGCGTCGAACCGGCACCCTGGCGCTTCCCTGCCCGGAATCGAATCATCGCCGGCCTCTGCGAGGCGGTGGTGGTCGTCGAGGCGCGCGAGCGCAGCGGCGCTCTCATCACCGCCGACTTCGCGCTCGACGAGGGCCGAGAGGTCTTCGCCGTGCCCGGCGAGATCACCGCCGGCCTCTCGATCGGGACGAATGCGCTCCTGAAGCTCGGCGCGACGCCGCTGACCTCCGCCCAAGACGTGCTCGATGCGCTTGGGATCGAGCGGCGCGAAGCGGTAGAAGCCGTCAATGTCTCGCCGGTCGCCGCGCGGATCCTCGAGCTGGTGCGCGATGCGCCGTGCGGCGCCGATGAGCTGACCGCGGACGGCATGCACGCCGCCGGCGCGATCAGCGCCGCGCTCACGGAGCTTGAACTCGCCGGGCTCGTGGCTGCGGCAGACGGCGTTTACAGGGCTGTGAGGTGAGGGTGACTACGATCATCGCGTGGGAGAGCCGTACTGGCTTGACGAGCACGCCGAGCCTCTTCGCGCTGCCCGGCTCGACGGAGCCGTCGACGTGGCCGTCGTCGGCGGCGGCGTCACCGGTCTGTCGTGCGCGATCACCCTCGCGGAAGGTGGGCTGCGCGTTCGCGTGCACGAAGCACGCACGATCGCCTCCGGTGCGAGCGGGCGGAACGGTGGCTTCGCCCTGAGGGGCGGGGCGATGCCCTACGACCGAGCGAGGCAGAAGCTCGGCGCCGAGCGCGCAGCAGCGCTCTGGCGACTCACCGAGCGAACTCTCGACCGGATGGAGGGTCTCGCCGGTGACGCGCTGCGCCGCGTCGGCAGTCTTCGGCTGGCCGCAGACACGGAAGAGAGAGACGCGCTGCTCGCCGAGCACGCGGCCCTTCGCGACGACGGGTTCGCCGTGAAGTGGATCGACCAGCCAGCAGGGCGACTCGGCGGCCTGTACGTCGGTGCGCTGCTCCACCCGCACGACGGGGCGCTCCATCCTGGACGCTGGATCAGGCGGCTGGCCGCGCACGCCGCCGAGGCGGGCGTCGAGATCCGCGAGCACGATCGAGTCGCGTCCGTCGACGACGTCGAGGCGGATACGGTCGTCGTCGCCAACGACGGATACCCGAGCGGGCTGCTGGGCGCGATGGACGAGGTCGTGCAGCCCACGCGCGGTCAAGTGGTCGCCACCGAACCGCTCGGCGAAGTGCTCTACGAACGGCCGCACTACGCCCGTCGGGGGTTCGATTACTGGCAGCAGCTCTCCGACGGGCGGCTGGTGATCGGCGGTCGCCGCGACACCGACCTCGAGGCCGAGTCGACGGCGGAGGAGGGAATCACCTCAGCGGTGCAAGCGGCGCTGGAAGCCCTCATTCGCGACCTGGTCGGACAAGTGCCAGCGATCACGCACCGCTGGTCCGGGATCTTCGGCACGAGCCCCGATGACCTTCCGGTCGTCGGGCGGGTACCAGGCCACGACGGCGTCTGGACTTCGCGCGGTTATTCGGGCCACGGCAACGTGCTCGGGCTCGCGTGCGGCGATCTGGTCGGCAAGGCGATCCTCGGCCGCCGCGAGCCCGAGCTCGACCTGTTCGATCCCGTGCGGCTGCTAGGCGCCCGCTCTACGCCGGGCTAGAGGTCGATCGTTTGGACGTTAATTCGTCCAGGTGCTCGACAGGAGGGATCATTGGCTGCACGCTCGCCATCTACGTTCGCGTATCAACCGAGGAGCAGGACACCTTCGAGGCGCAGGAAGCCGCGGCGCGTGACTGGGCCGTGCGTACGGACGAGCACGTCTGGTTCGATTCGGAGGCGTGTCGGGAGAAGCAATCAGCCGGAGGCGACGTTGACGACCGGAAGCTGGGACGGCTGATCGAGAGGTGCGAGGACGGCGAGTTCGCCGGCGTCATCGTCCGCGACGAGACCCGATTCGCACGCGACACGATCGCAGGGGGGGTCGCGCTCCGTCGCCTGCACGAGTCCGGTGCGCGTCTGATTGGGACGCGCAGCGGCTTCGACTCCAAGCAGCTGACGCCTGACAAGGAGCTCGTGTTCAACATGATGATGGCGATTGGGCAGGCCGAGCGACAGCGCAACCGCGGCAGCCGTATGGGGGGGCAAACTAAAGAGGGCGCGTATGGGCGAGTGGGTGAGGCTCGCGCCGTTCGGATACGACCGCGACGACCTGACGCGGCGGCTCGTTCCCAATGACAACGCCCCGACGGTGCGCGAGATCTTCCGGCTGCGCGCCGAGGGCGTTGGCTTCAGCGACCTAGCTCAACGCTTCCGGAACGTGTCGCGCTCGGGCATCCGCAAGATCGTCATGAATCGCGCGTACCTCGGCGAGCAGCGCGTGCCTGACCCCGACAAGCCGAAGGGCTCGGATCTGATCGTCCTACGTGAGAATCAGGAGCCTCTCGTCACCGAGCCGGAGTACTAGGCGGCGAACGCGGTACAAGGGCAGGCGCAGCACACCGGCCTCGCCGAGACGACCTTGCTATCGGGCGTCGTTCACTGCGGCCTCTGCGGGGCGAAGCTGTTCGTGCTCGCCTACGGGAAGGATCGCAGTCGTCGCACCTACGCGTGCACGGCATGTGGCAAGACGTCGATGTCGGTCGCGAAGGTTGAGCCCGCGGTTGATGCGCAGCTCTCCAAGGCGATGCTCGGTCGCGACAAGGATCCACACGTCGTCGCCGTCCTCGAGGGTGATACGCGCTACGCCGACGCGCTGCGCGTCGTCGAGCAGGCCCAGGCTGAGATCAACGCGTGGCGCGATGAGGTCAGCGTGACGGACGTAGGGGTCGCCGGTTGGAAGTCGGGCCTACAGGCGCGCCAGGCGAAGCTCGAAACAGCCCGCGCGCTTCGTGATCTGCCTCGCCCGAAGCGTCGTGAGATCACTGCGACAACCCTCGAGAATGCGGGCCATCAGGATCTGCGCGACTTGTGTTGGCGGCCGCTTAGTTGAGCGTTGAGCGAGGCGCAATATCCAGCGCAGTAATTGATTCTCCAAAACGAGTCCCCAGGAGGGGCCTTCGTCGTTTCTGACGCGTTTGGTACGGAAGGCGACACGCGGCTCGATCAAGCTCGCCGAGCGCTAGACGCTTGATGTGAAGGTCACCTCGACCTCGCGCCAGGTTGTCAGTTCTTCCTCTCGATGCCATGATCCGTGGCAGCTGAACACCACTTGGGGGGAGAGGAGGAATTGCGATGAAGAGGCTTCTCCCAGTCCTGCTCGGTCTGTTTGCCCTCGTGGTCGCCGCTCCGGCGGCCGCGGATCCACCGACCGCGTTCCCGTTCGAGTTCGTGTTCGATGACGTGAATCCGTGTACCGGCGACACGATGACGGTCACGATCGTCGGAACAGACTTCGTTCACTTCCACGGTTCCCGCATCGTCGCTCGCAGCGAAAGGACGATTACGACGAGTGATGGCTCCGTTGGCCACGGGACGGCGTCTTTCGTCGCAAACGGCCAAATTGTCAAGGACAGATTCACCGACATCATGACGAACACCTCCGGCGGCTACCACTTCAGGGCGCAAGGTGTGTTCGTCCTCGACATCTCGACCGGGACAGTGAGGGTTGAGAGGTTCGAGCTAGCCTGCCTCGGGCCCGCTTAACTGGCAGAAATCTGCCCTCTTCGTCCGTGCTACTCAGCGTTTCGGGATAGGACCGGGATCTTGGATCGTGTCGCCTTTCGCAGGGAAGGCGACACTGAATGCAAGCCCTAAGCGCGCAGGAAGGTGCGCAGCGCTTCCGCCTCGCCTTGGAGCTCGTCTTCGGGGAACGGCGGCGGCAGGTCTTTCGGAAATGGAAACGGATTGCCCGGGTTCGGGTCTCTGTTTTCGTAGCGGGGGACGACGTGGGCGTGAAGGTGCGGCAGCGTGTTCCCAGCGAGTACGTAGTTCATCTTCAGTGGTTCGTAGATCGCCTGTACCGCACGGCCAGTCGTGAGGACGTCGCGCCAGAAACTCGTCGCCTCGTCGTCTCGCAGTTCTGTTGGTTCGACGACATGGCGCCCTCGCCAGATGACGACCACATAACCGCGTTGAATGCTCGCCCGCTGCAAGTAGGCATCTGCGAAGCGACCCGAGAGCACGCGAATGCCAAACGCATTGTCATCGGGCCGCCCCTCCTCGCACATCGGACAGCCGTCGCCACGCCGAACTTCGTAGAACGACCGCGGCCAGGTCACGGATGGCGACTCTATCTCGGTGAAGACGCGTCGCCTTATGTAGGGAAGACGAGCGAGGCGCGTCGCTCGCGCTCTCGATCCGTGTCGCCTTCCGGTGAGAAGACGGGGGCGCGGTGCGGGAAAGGCACAAGTTTCTTCCCCGGTATGACCTTAGTGGCTCGTGGCCGCTTCTTCGTACTGACCTTCGGCAGCTTCATGTTGACGGCAGGGGCAGTGGCTGCGGTGGTCACCTCGCTGCCCCCGTCGTTCGCGAGCGCGAAGAGCTATCGGACCGGCAGCGTCCCGAGGTCGGTGCGATCGGCGACCTTAATGGTGATCGAAAGCCGGACCTGAACTGCAGAAGGCGTCTGGCGAACGTCGGACAGACAGGTCGATGTGGCATGACACTGCTGGCGCGGCGACGATCGACTCCGGCTAAGCGTTCCGAAACCCTCTTAGTTGTCGCCATCTGGTCGGAAGGCGACAAGGCGCAGCCCTCAAAGCGGTTCGGTCGCGCCCTTCTGGCCGGAGATACCACTCAGCAAGACGGCGGGCTGAGGCCGTCGTCGAGGTGGCCCACCCTCTGGAATCGGGGCCTACGGCTTAGTGGTCGTTTCCTTCCGGTCGAAGCCGCGCTTTGCGACCGACATCGTCGCGAACATCGCGAACAGTGCGACGATGATCCCAGACGGAATCGACGCGCCGCTGCCAGAGACATCGTAGGTCTTCATCGTCGGCCCGAAAGCGGCAGAGACGGCCACCGCGAGCCAGATCGCGACGATCGTCAGCGACGTCCACATGTCTCGAGCGTCGATCCACCACGGCCTTCGAATGACGGTGGAAGGCTCGTGCGACACGGTTGACATATCAGCCTCCTTTCTCGTTTCGATGCTCGCACCCCGAGAGCGTCCGGTCATCGGCGAAACCCCGGATAACGCTTTCCTCTGAATACCGACGGCGGTGCCATGGGTGGGCCACGTAGCCGTCCGTGGCCGTTCTGGCCCATTGGGGCTCTGCTACTTGCCTGGACGGGACTGAAACCGTGCAGAGTCATGTCGCCTTCTGCGTAGATCGCGACAGACTCTCACCCGCTTGAGTCAGGCGTTCGCAAACGCGCGAGCGCTACCACTCGCGGCGTAGTTCACAATTCCCAGAGTGAGGACGTCGAGGGTCTATCTTGCGGGGGTCGTTCTCGGCGCGACGTTGGTCGCTGCCGCGTGGCTGTACACTACCGCACGTGGCACACCATCGAGGTCTTCGACCAGCGCGGCCAGGTCGAAGCCTCTACGCGCGTCAGCGCCCAGCCCTGGTGGGGCGTGTATGCAACCCTCGCTCTGATATTGGCCGGTACAGGCGTGAGCCTGTGGCTTCTACCGGAGGGCCGTCGATTGATCAGGCGGTTCGTTGCTTGGTTGGCGGCGCGTTTTTCGCCAAACCCTCCTACTAGGCGGGCTCGACCACGAGCACCGGGTCCTCGTCCAGCTCGTCGCCGGGGCTGATCGCGATCACGCGCAGCGGGCATCCCGGCCGAGCGGAATGGTGTCGCCCGGGCGCCATGACGAAACCGAGCTTTTGAGCGTGGGCGGATCGGCGGGCGTGCCGTCCTCACGTTCGGGAGGGCCGAATGGCACGACACGTGCACAGTCAAGGTCAGGACACAGGGCGTGACGGAGCCGATCATCCGGTGCGGCTGCGCAGTCCAACGCTAGAAATCGATCGTCTGGAGGTTCAGCTCGTCTGCCTTCTCCATCGCGGCACGCGCGATCGCTAGGTCCTGGATGGCCAAACCGGTCGAGTCGAAGATCGTAATGTCGTCGGGTGACTGACGGCCCGGTGCCTGACCCGCGAGCACGTCGCCGAGATGCGTCACGTCGTCCCGGGTGATCGCACCGGCCGCCACGGCGTGGGCAAGGTCACCGTTGTGACTAGCCTGTTCCCAGTCGTCGGCAAAGACACGGACGGGCGCTTCGGGTATTAAGTTTCGACTCGATTGATCTAAGTCATCGCAGAAGACGCGCACTCGCGTGAGCTCCTCGACCGCGATCTCGGCCTTGCCGGGCCCGTCGGCGCCCATCAGGCTTACGTGCTGCCCG
>Ga0126306_10002593_pt1 | contig 10229 bp, 9 predicted proteins | sample Plot27_FD_92592 | JGI IMG/M metagenome (GOLD analysis project Ga0126306, IMG submission 92592) | Serpentine soil microbial communities from UC McLaughlin Reserve, CA, USA - Plot27 | ecosystem: Environmental > Terrestrial > Soil > Grasslands | place: USA: UC McLaughlin Reserve, Lake County... | reverse complement strand
GCTCGGTGCCGAACGTCTCCACCATCACCGAGACCGGGTGCGCCACGCCGATCGCATACGCCACCTGCACCTCGCACTTGTCGGCCAGACCCGCCGCGACCACGTTCTTGGCCACGTAGCGCGCCGCGTAGGCCGCGGAGCGGTCCACCTTCGACGGGTCCTTGCCCGAGAAGGCGCCGCCGCCGTGACGGGCCATGCCGCCGTAGGTGTCGACGATGATCTTGCGGCCGGTGAGTCCGGCGTCGCCGACGGGGCCGCCGATCACGAACTTGCCGGTCGGGTTCACCAGGAAGTTGTGGCCGCCGCTGTCGAGCAGCTTCTTCTGGTCGTACAGCTCGGCCGGCAGCACCGGATGCACCACGTGCTCCCACAGATCGGGCTTGATCAGCGTCTCCGCGTCGCAGCCCTCCTTGTGCTGAGTCGAGATCAGGATCCTCTCGATCTCGATCGGGCGGCCGTTCTCGTAGCGGACGGTCACCTGCGTCTTGCCGTCCGGGCCGAGATAGGGCATCAGCTCCGCGCGCCGCACCTCCGCCAGCCGGTGAGCGAGCTTGTGCGCCAGCGAGATCGGGAGCGGCATCAGCTCCTTCGTCTCGCGCGTCGCGTAACCGAACATCATCCCCTGGTCACCCGCGCCCGCCACATCAAGCTCGTCGTCATCGGCCGGGTCCGTGCGGGCCTCGTACGCCTTGTCAACACCCTGGGCGATGTCGGGCGACTGCTCATCGATCGCGGTGATCACGGCGCAGCTGTCGCAGTCGAACCCGTAGCGCGAGTCGCTGTAGCCGATCTTGCGGATCGTCTCGCGCGCGATCTTCGGGATGTCCACGTACACGTCGGTCGTGATCTCTCCGGAGACCACCACAAGCCCGGTGTTCACGAGCGTCTCGCACGCCACCCGACCGGCCGGATCTTCGGCCATCACGGCGTCGAGGACGCCGTCAGAGATCTGATCGGCCATCTTGTCGGGATGACCCTCGGTGACCGACTCGGACGTGAACAGGAACTCGTTGTCTGACAGGGGCTGGGTCGTCATGAGGCGGGGAAGGGTACACATGGGCGCGTGAACAGTCAGTGGGCAACCATCATCGAGCCGTTTCGCATCCACTCGGTCGAGCCGATCGCCATGACTACGCGCCAGGAGCGCGTCGAGGAGCTCGAGCGCGCCGCCCACAACCTGTTCAACGTGCCTGGCCCGCGCGTGCTGATCGACCTGCTCACGGACTCGGGGACGGGCGCGATGTCGTCCGAGCAGTGGGCCGGCCTGCAGCGCGGCGACGAGAGCTACGCCGGCTCGGCCTCGTGGGAGCGCTTTCGCGAGTCGGTGCGCGAGCTGTTCCCGTTCGAGCACCTGATCCCGACGCACCAGGGCCGCGCCGCCGAGAAGATCCTGTTCAGCGCGCTGGGCGGGTCCGGCAAGACGATCCCGAACAACACGCACTTCGACACCACGCGCGCGAACGTGGAGTTCACCGGCGCGGAGGCGCTCGACCTGCCGATCCCCGAGGCGCTGGTGCCCTCGTCGCGGCACCCGTTCAAGGGGAACATGGACGTGGAGGCGCTGCGGCGCGTGCTCGCCGAGCTGGACGTGCCGGTGGTGTTCGTGACGCTCACGAACAACTCGGGTGGCGGTCAGCCGGTGTCGATGCAGAACCTGCGCGCGGTGCGCGAGGCGTGCGGCGACGTGCCGCTGTTCATCGACGCCTGCCGCTTCGCCGAGAACGCCTGGTTCGTGAAGCTGCGCGAGGACGGCTACGCCGACGTCCCGGTGCCGGACATCGTGCGCGAGATGGCCTCGCTCGCGGACGGCATGACCATGTCCGCGAAGAAGGACCCGCTCGGCAACATCGGCGGCTGGCTGGCGATGAACGACGACGCGCTCGCCGAGCAGAGCCGGAACCTGCTGATCCTCACCGAGGGCTTCCCCACCTACGGCGGGATGGCGGGCCGCGACATGGAAGCGGTCGCGCAGGGCCTCCGCGAGGCGATCGACGAGGACTACCTGCGCTACCGCGTGCGCTCGACCGAGTATCTGGGCGAGGCGCTCGACCGCGCCGGCATCCCGGTCGTGCTGCCGGTGGGCGGCCACGCCGTGTACATCGACGCGCGTGCCCTTCTCCCACACATACCGCCACTCGAGTACCCCGGACAGGCCCTGGCGGTCGCGCTCTACCGCGAGGGCGGCATCCGCAGCTCTGAGATCGGGACGGTGATGTTCGGCCGCCACCCCGACGGCTCGGAGGAGCCGGCCGCTATGGACCTGGTGCGCCTGGCGATCCCGCGCCGCACCTACACGCAGTCTCACGTGGACTACGTGATCGAGGTGTGCGAGCACGTGGCGAGCCACGCCGCGGAGCTGCGCGGCCTCCGGATCGTGGAGGAGCCGCCGGCGCTGCGGCACTTCACGGCGCGCTTCGAGCCGCTGTAGTGGGCCAAGCACCGGGCGGTGCCCGGTGCGCAGCCATGCTTTCTAGGAGCGGCCGCGGCTCGTCTTGAAATCGATCACCAGCGGAACGCCCTCGAGCTTGTAGCGCTCGCGCAGCCGGTTCTCGAGGAAGAACGCATAGTCGCGCGTCACCAGGCCGCGGTTGTTGACCTGGACCGCGAAGCGCGGCGGCTTCGTCTCGTACTGGGCCATGTAGTACATCCGCAGCCGCTTGCCGCGCACGGCCGCGGGCTGGCGGATCGCCTGGATGTCGCTCAGAAAGCGGTTCAGCTCGGGCGTCGGGATCCACTGCGCCGAGCGGTCCGCCAGCCACAGCGCCTCCGCGACGAGTCGTTTCAGGCCGCGCCCGGTCTTCGCGGACACCGCCATCACCTGGGGCCGCTGGCGGAGCTTCCGCTTCACGCGCGCCTGTGCGTCCTCGAGGTCCGTCTGGGTCACGTCCCACTTGTTGAGCGCGATCACGGTCGCGCACTTCTGCTTCATGGCGAGCTCCGCGACGCGCAGGTCCTCGGTCGTCACGCCGTCGGTGGCGTCGCACACCACGATCGCCACGTCCGCGCGCCCGGCCGCCTGCTCGGAGCGGAGCTGCGCGTAGTAGTCCACGGTGCCGGCGACCTTCGTGCGGCGGCGCAGCCCCGCGGTGTCCACCAGGATCACCTCGCGGCCCTCGAACTCGATCCTGGTGTCGATCGAGTCGCGGGTCGTGCCCGCCACGTCGGTCACGATCACGCGCTCCTCGCCAAGCAGCCGGTTCACGAGCGACGACTTCCCCACGTTCGGGCGCCCGATCATCGCCAGGCGCGTGACGGCCTCCCAGCCGCCCGGTCCGCCCTCCGGCAGCCGCTCCACGATCCGGTCGAGCAGGTCGCCCGTGCCGAGGCCCTGGGTGGCGGACACGGGCAGCGGGTCGCCCAGCCCGAGGCCGTAGAACTCGCTCGCGAGGCCCGACTGGCGCGCGTCGTCCACCTTGTTGGCCGCCACGATCACGGGCACGCCGCCGCCGCGGAGCTCGCGCGCCAGCTCGGCGTCGCCCGGGCGCAGCCCTGCGCGCGCGTCCACGACGAGCACCGCGAGGTCAGCTTCCTCCAGCGCGGTGAGCGCCTGGCGACGGATCTCCTCGGACATCTCGTGCTCGCCCGCGAAGTCCACCCCGCCGGTGTCGATCAGCGTGAACCCGACCCCGTTCCAGTCCGCGTCGATCTCCTTGCGGTCGCGCGTGACCCCGGCCTGCTCGTGCACCACCGCCTCGCGGGTGCCCGACAGCCGGTTCACGAGGGTGGACTTGCCGACGTTCGGATAGCCGACGACGGCTACGGCCGGCCGCCGTTGCGGAGCATCCGGCGGATGCGCGGCGCTCATATCCGTCGCCGCTGGTCGACGAGCTGCACGACGCGCTCCACCACCTCGTCCACGCTGAGGCCGCTCGTGTCCAGCTCCACGGCACCCGGCGCCAGCTTCAGCGGCGAGTGCGCGCGGTCACTGTCCTGCGCGTCGCGCAGCGCCTGGTCGCGCAGCACGGTCTCCACGTCCGTGCCGAGCTCCTCAGCTCGGCGCCGCGCCCGCTCCTCCGGCGACGCCGTCAGGAACACCTTCACCTCGGCGTCGGGCGCGACCACCGTGCCGATGTCGCGGCCCTCGGCCACCCAGTCGCCCCTCGCGAGCAGCTCGCGCTGCTTCTTCACGAGCGCCTCGCGCACCGCCGGGTCGGTGGCGACCATCGAAGCCGCCTCGGCCACCTCAGGCGTGCGGATGGCGAGGGTCACGTCCTCGCCGTTCGCCATCACCCGGTCACCGAGCTCGATGTCGAGCTCCGCGGCGCGGTCGGCGGGCGGACCGCCGTGACGGGTGGTCATGAGGCCCACCGCCCGGTACATCGCGCCGGAGTCCAGATAGGTGAAGCCGAGAGCGCGCGCGGCCTCGCGCGCGACCGTGCTCTTGCCCGCTCCCGCCGGCCCGTCGATGGCCACGACCATGTGGCGACAGGCTACGTGGGCTTCGTGGACATCGCCCAGACGGCCACGGACGCCGCGACGAGCATGATCACCGTCAGGACGAGCGCGGTGCCGCGCAGCGGCCCGTCCTGGCGCTGCCGCCGCGCGGCCAGCCCTGCGCACACCGTCGCGATGATGATCAGGAGCAGCATCGGGTCCGACACGCTGTAGCCGATGTCCACCCAGCTCGGCACGGGATCGAGGTCGTCGAGCTTCTCCTTCTCCGCGATCCACTGGGCCCCGCCGCGCATCACGGTCCAGCCGGGCAGCACGCCGAGCAGGAGCGCCCGGTAGCCCAGCCGGAGGTTGCGCTCGGCGAGCGCCACGATCACCAGCACGAGCGCGCCCACCAGCGCCATCGCGCCGAGGATGTGCACGAACAGCGCGAGGTTCCAGTCGTCCGGCCGGATGGCGGCGAGCACGCTCATGCGCCGGGCTTCCAGACCATCGTGACGAGCAGCGCGATCACCACGATCGTCCGGATCCAGTGCATCGCGTTGACCGCGCTCACGTCCTCGCCGCCGAGTCGCCGCTGCACACTCTGCCCGAGCCCGGTCGCGACCAACCACAGCGCGATCGCGAGCAGGATCCAGAAGTCGAAGAAGTCGTACTGGTCCAGGTTGAGCGCGAGCCAGATGCCGAAGATCAGCGTGCCGAGCCCGCCCACGTCCCAGCACCGGTCCGCCACGAACAGCGCGCGCGAGCTGGTCGTGGCGCCGAGCGCCACGGCGCTGTACATCACGATCGTCACCGCCAGCAGGAACGCCGCGATCATGTGGAAGAAGAGCAGCGTGTGGTACACCGCCGCGGCAAGCTACACGAGCGCCCGGAGGTCCCGTTCGAAGCCCGGGTAGGACACGGCGGCGGCGTCCATCCCCACCACCTCGACCCCCTCCTCGGACGCGAGGCCGGCCACGGCGCCCAGCATCGCCATCCGGTGGTCGCCGCGCGCCTCGATCGTTCCGCCGGCGAGCGGCGAGCCGTCGCCGCGGACGACGAAGCCGTCCTCGGTGGCCTCGATGTCCGCCCCGAGGCCGCGCAGTCCCTCCACCACTCCCGCGATCCGGTCGGACTCCTTCAACCGCAGCTCCTCCGCGCCGCGCACCACGGTCTCGCCGTCGGCGTGCGCGCCGAGCAGCGCCACGAGCGTGAGCTCGTCGATGGCGAGCGGCACCTCGTCCGGCTCGACGACCGTGCCCTCCAGCGGGCCATTGGCGACGTCGAGCTCGCCGATCGGCTCGTCGGTCGCCTGCGTGCCGGGCGGCTCGAGGTCCCCGACGATCACGGCGCCCATCCGCTCGGCGATGCGCAGCAACCCGGTGCGGGTCCAGTTGAGGCCCACGTCCTTCACCACCACCCGCGAGCCGCGCACGAGGATCGCCGCCGCGACGATGAACGCGGCCGACGACGGGTCGCCGGGCACCAGGACGCCGTCGATCTCCAGCTCGTCCACGGAGGCGATGGTCATCCGCGGGCCGTCCTGCTCGAACGGGACGCGCGCGCCGCGCAGGAAGCGCTCGGTGTGGTCGCGGCTCGGCGACGGCTCGATCACGGCCGTGGAGCCGGACGCGGTCATGCCGGCGATCAGCACGCACGACTTCACCTGCGCGCTCGCCACCGGCAGCTCGTACTCGATCCCGTCGAGCTGCGCGCCCCGGACGGTGAACGGAGGAAAGCGGCCGTCGCGCGCGTTCACCTCGGCGCCCATCAGCCGCAACGGCTCCGCCACCCGGTCCACCGGCCGCCGCCGGATCGACTCGTCGCCGTCGAGCGTCCACACGCCGCCCGGCTGTCCGGCGAGCCAACCGGGCAGCAGCCTCATCAGCGTTCCCGCGTTGCCCACGTTGAGCAGGCCCTCGGTGGCCTCCAGCGGCGCGTGGAGGCCCACGCCGCGGATCACGAAGCAGTTCTGGCCCTCGTCCTCGATGCCGGCCCCGAGCGCCTGCACGGCGTTCAGCGTGGATGCGGTGTCCTCGGAGTCGAGGTAGTTGCGCACCGTGACCGGCTCGTCGCACATCGCCGCGAACAGCGCGGCGCGGTGCGAGATCGACTTGTCCGCCGGGGGGGTGTACTCGCCCCGGAGCGGGCCGGCGGGGTCGAAGCGGGCGGTGCGCGTCACTCGGCGCCGACGGGGAAGCCGAGCCCGGAGATCAGCTCACGCGCGCGCTCGGCCTGGGCGTCGCCGGCGATCCACAGCGTCATCGCGCCGGTCCTCATGTCGGACGCGGGAGCGAGCGCCATATCGAGGATGTTCACCCCTGCCCTGCCGAGCTCGAGAGCCACCTGGGCGACGATACCGGGGCGGTTCGGCACGGTGAGCCGAAGCTCGTGGACCGGGCCCTCCGAGGCGCCCGCCTCCAGCAGGGCGCGCCGGTCCTCGCGGGCGCGGTCGTTCCAGTCCTCCACCTCGCCGGCCTCGAGCCGGCGCTCCACCTCGTCGAGCTCGCGGCGGAAGCCGCGGATCTCCTCCATGATCGCGGCGCGGTTGGAGCGGTAGATGTCGCTCCACATCGCCGTGTTGGCGCCGGCCACGCGCGTCATGTCGCGGAAGCTCGGTCCGACGTGACGGAGCGCCTCGCCCTGCTCGGACAGCCGCGCGGCGGCCTGCGAGGCGAGCACGTTCGCCAGAACGTGCGGGAGGTGGCTGAAGACGGCCACGAGCCGGTCGTGCGTCTCTGCGTCCACCGCGACCGGCTGCGCGCCGAGGTCCACCACGAACCGGTGCAGGCGCTCGTACAGCAGGCCGCCTGAGTGCTCGTGCGGCGTGAGGTACCAGACCGCGTCGTGGAACAGGTCGGCGCGCGCGTGCTCCACGCCGGCGGTCTCGGCGCCCGCGATCGGATGACCGCCCACGAAGCGCGGGTCGGGCGTGCGGATCACGAGGTCCTGCTTGGTGGAGCCCACGTCCGTGACGAGCGTGTCCTCGCCCGACGCGTCGAGCGCCGCCCGCACCAGGTCGGGCAGCGCGCCCACGGGCGCGCACGCGAAGCACAGCTGGGCGCCCTCGACGGCCTCCTCGATCGAGCCGGCGGCGCGGTCGACCGCGCCGCGCTCGATCGCCAGCTCGAGCCGCTCCGGGTCCCGGCCGAACCCCACCACCTCGGCGTCCGCGACGTGCTCCTTCGCGGCCAGGCCGATCGAGCCGCCGATCAGCCCGACGCCGAGGACGGCAATCCGCATCGCGTCAGACGGTCGAGAACTGCTTGCCGGCGAGCTCCGCCGCGGCCTCGAGCTTGCGCAGGTAAGCCCCGAAATCCTCCGCGAGCAGCGCCTGCGGCCCGTCGCACACCGCCTCCTCGGGGCACGGGTGCACCTCGACGATGATCCCGTCCGCGCCGGCCGCCGCGGCGGCGAGCGACAGCGGCTCCACCAGCGAGCGCTTCCCGGCCGCGTGGCTCGGGTCGATCACGATCGGCAGGTGCGTGAGCTCACGCAGCACCGGGACGGCCATCAGGTCGAGCGTGAAGCGGTAGCTCGGCTCGTACGTACGGATGCCGCGCTCGCAGAGCATCACAGCCTCGTTCCCCTCCTTGAGGATGTACTCCGCGGCCATGAGCAGCTCCTCGAGCGTGGCCGACAGCCCGCGCTTCAGGAGCACCGGCTTGCCGGAGCGGCCGACCTCGGTGAGCAGCGTGTAGTTCTGCATGTTGCGCGCGCCCAGCTGCACCACGTCGGCCACCTCGAGCACCGGCTCGAGGTCGCGCACGTCCATCAGCTCGGTGACGATCGGAAGGCCGGTCTCGGCCTTGGCCTCCGCGAGCAGGCGCAGCCCCGCCTCGCCGAGCCCCTGGAACGAATACGGCGAGGTGCGCGGCTTGTAGGCGCCGCCGCGCAGGAACTGCGCGCCCGCGTCGCGGACCGTGCGGGCCGTGTCGAGCAGCACCTCGCGCGACTCCACCGTGCACGGGCCGGCGATCGTGGCGAAGTGCTCGCCGCCGATCCTCCGGCCGTCGATCTCGAGCGCGGTGCGCTGCTCGCGCTTGTACTGCAGCGAGGCGAGCTTGTACGGCTTGAGGATCGGCACCAGGTGGTCGACCCCGGGCGCCCCGTCGAGCCCCAGGTTCGCCACGTGCTCGCGGTCCCCGATCGCGCCGATCACGGTGACGAACTCGCCAGCGGAGATGTGCGCCTGCGCTCCCACGGACTCGACGCGCTTCACGACGGCGTCGATCTCCGCCTGCGAAGCCCCCTCTTTCATCACGATCATCATCTGTCCCTACAGCCTCTCAAACTCGATGTGCGGTACCGGCGAAGTGCGGCGCGGCGTCGCGCGGACGCCCTGCGCCTAGCTAAATCGCGAATACCAGCGGTGAGAAGCACGCCGAAGCGCGGGCATACGAGTCACTGCGAAGGTTTGTAGCAGGCTCACACCAATTGGTCCAGAGCCGCGAGGAAGCGGTCGTTCTCGTGGCGGGTGCCGTAGGTGACGCGCATCCAGCCCCCCTGGCCGAGCGCGCGGCCGGCGCGGACGATCACGCCCTGCTGCGCGAGACCGTCGACGACCTCGTCCTCGTCGCGATCCGCGAGCGACACCCAGGAGAAGTTCGCGTGGCTGTCCGTGGTCGCGAGGCCGCGCTCCTCGAGCTCCGACTCGACGTGGATGCGCTCGATCGCGGTCTGCTCCACGCGGCGCTCGAGCTCGTCCATGTGGTTGAGCGCCTCGGTCGCGGCGGCCTGCGCGAGGGCGTTGACGGAGAACGGCTGGCGCACGCGGTCGACGGCGACCCGGAAGTCAGCGGAGCCGAGCGCGTAGCCCACCCTGAGGCCGCAGAGCCCGTAGATCTTCGAGAAGGTGCGCAGGAGGATGAGGTTCGGGTGCTTCTTCAGCAGGCCGAGCGAGTCATCCGGGTCCTGGGTCATCGCGAACTCGATGTAGGCCTCGTCGAGGATCACGGCGACGTTGCGGGGGATCGCGCCGACGAACTCGTCGATCTGCGCGGGCGGCAGCGCCGTCGCCGTCGGGTTGTTCGGGTTGCAGACGATCACCATGCGCGTGGCGGCGGTGATCTCCCTCGCGATGGCGTCGAGGTCGTGCTCCTGCGCGTCGTTCAGTGGCACCTCGATGGCGCGCGCGCCGGTCATGGCGGCGAGGTGCGGGTAGATCGAGAAGGACGGCCAGGCGTAGACGACCTCCGCGCCGGGCTCGAGCATGGCCTCGGCGCCGGCGAGCAGGAGCTCACAGGAGCCGTTCCCGACGGCGATGCGCTCCGGCGCGACGCCGGTTCGCTCGGAAAGGCGGCGGCGGAGCGTGGCTTTCGCCGGGTCCGGATAGCGGTTCAGGGTTCTCAGTTGAGCCTCGACCGCTTCGAGGACCTGCGGGTGCGGTGAGAAGGGGGTCTCGTTGGAGGCCAGCTTCACCAGCTCGCCGTCGAACGCGTAGGTGGACGCCGCCGGGTAGACCGGGATCGCGCCGACGCGGTCGTTGAACTCGAGGCCGGTCACTGAGCGCCCTGGAGGTCCCGCCTAAGCGACTCCGCCTCGCGCAGGTACACGTGCTTCGGCTCGGTGTCGGGATCCGTGTAGCAGTGAAGGAGGAGCCTGATCACGCGCGGAAGCGCGCCGGGCACGTCGATCTCGCGGGCGCACAGGAGCGGGACGGCCGAGAGGCCCAGGTTGCGCGCCGCCACCGCGGGAAACTCGGCGTCGAGGTCGTTGGTGCAGGTGAAGATGCAGCTCACCATCTGCTCCGCGTCGAGCGCATTCCGCTCCATGACCTCATGAACGAGCTCCTCGGTCGCGGACAGAATGGCCTCCGCCTCATTGGCCTCGACCGTGATGGCGCCTCGGAGCGC
>Ga0126306_10002591_pt1 | contig 10236 bp, 7 predicted proteins | sample Plot27_FD_92592 | JGI IMG/M metagenome (GOLD analysis project Ga0126306, IMG submission 92592) | Serpentine soil microbial communities from UC McLaughlin Reserve, CA, USA - Plot27 | ecosystem: Environmental > Terrestrial > Soil > Grasslands | place: USA: UC McLaughlin Reserve, Lake County... | reverse complement strand
TGCGACCGGCGGCAGGCCGGCACCGCCGGGTGCTGGCGGTGCTGGCCTACCTGCGGGCGTCCTAGTCGATCTTCACGAACGGCTTGGACCCCCACGTCAGCGCATACGGGCCCCGCGGCCCGGGTTGCACGTCGGTGAAGCGCAGCCGGTCGCCGTCGATGGCGACGCGGGCGGTCACCTTGTCGCCCTCGTTGCCCTGGACCGTGATGCGGTCGCGGTAGATCGAGTACGTGCCCTCCCAGCCGATGTGCGGGGTGCCGTCCAGCAGCACGTCGAACACGAGGAAGGTGCCCTGCTCGGTGAACTCGAGCCGGTACTCCTTCGTCTTTGCCTTCAGTGCCTTGGGATCCGGGTCCTCCTCGACGACGTTCGCCCACGCGATGCCGTGCTCCTTCGCATCCGTGCGGGTCACGATCGTGCGGTAGGTGCCGGCCGGGATCGAGGTGCCCGTGGCCGGCTTGGACGCGTCCGGGCAGCGCACAAGAGCGGCGCCGCTCCCACCCTCGCTGGCCAGCTCGCGGATCCGCGCGACAGCCCGGCCGGCCGCCGCGTCCTCCTCCAGCTCGTCGTACACCGGGCGGAACGCCGCGCGCAGCCCGTCGATCTGCGGCGCGGAGGCCGAGACGACCTCGAGCGTCGCGCGGCAGACCTCCGACAGCGCCTCGCTCTCGCTTGAGCGCGCCATGGCGACGGCCGCCGGGATGGCGGCCTTCGCGGCCTCGCGCAGCACGGCCAGGTCATCCGAGCTCACACCTGGTCCGGCGAACAGCACCAGCGGGCGCGGCCACAGGACGACGTTGCCCGTGAGATACGGGAGGTCGTAGTGGTATCCGCATCCTGGGGTCAACCCTGACCTCCCGGAGGGAGCGCCCCGACGCGGCCGGGCCGCGCGGGAGCCGCAGCTTGCATCGACGAGTCGGGTCGGCGTAGGCTGGGCTCCATGCCTGACCCCCCCTCGGCGAAGCTCTCGCCGCAGGCTGTCCAGCTCCTCTCGGGCGAGTCCGGGAGCCTGGAAGGGGATCCTCGCGTCGACCTGCTGATCCGTCTCACGCCGGAGGCAGTGGGCGGCGCGCGCCAGCGTCTGGAGGACTCCGGCGCGTCCGTGCGCACCGAGGCCGGCGACGTCGTCACCGCCTCGGCGCCGGTCTCCGCATTGCAGGCGCTCGCCGACCTGGACGAAGTGGTTGCCATCGACGTTGCGACGCCGTTGTTCGGTGAGTCGCCGCCGCCGACGGAATGACGCCGTGACGGAAGGAGCAGAGGCATGAGCGATCAGAAACTCGATCCGCAGTTGGTCTTCCTGACGGATCAGAAGCCCAAGGCGCTCGAGGCCTTGGCCGAGAGCGGGCAGTTCGCGGTGTCGGCGGAGCGCGACGACGGCAAGACCGCCACGGTGCTCGCGCAGTTCGACGGCGAGCTGGAGGCACTGGAGTCGGCCGGGCTCGAAGTCAGCACCGTGGCCGGCGACGTGGTGACGGGCAACATCGCCGTCAGCAAGCTGTCGAAACTGGCCGCAGCGGACGGCGTCGTGGTCGTCGAGGGCTCCCGTCCGATGGTGGCCGAGCTCAATCTGGCGGTGGCCGAGAGCCGCGCCGGCCTGGTCCAGACCGGTCCGCCCGGGCACCGCGGCAGCGGCGTGATCGTCGGGATCACCGACACCGGGATCGACTGGCGTCACGAGAACTTCATCCGCGGCGACGGGACCACGCGGATCCTCTCGATCTGGGACCAGACGCTGGCTCCGGCCGCCGGCGAGGCGAGCCCTGCCGGCTTCGGGTACGGCGTCGAGTACTCGCAGGTGGCGATCAACAACGCGCTCGCCGGCACGGGGAACGTGCGGCATCAGGATCTCGACACGCAATCCGGGCACGGCACGCACGTCGCCGGGATCGCCGCCGGCGACGGCTCCGCCGCGGGGCAGGGACTGCCGGCGGGCACGTTCGTGGGCGTCGCGCCCGAGGCCGACATCATCGCCGTCGCGGTGCGTGGCGGCGGCGGCCTCGGGCTCGGCGACTCGGCGAGCGCGCTCGACGCGGTCTCCTACGTCTTCCAGCGAGCCGCGGCGCTCAACCGTCCCGCCGCGGTGAACATGAGCCTCGGCGACAACGTCGGTCCGCACGACGGCACGAGCCTGCTCGAACGCGGTCTCGACAACCTGCTCGGCGGGCAGGGCCGCGCGTTCGTCAAGTCGGCCGGCAACGCGGGCGGCGGCGGGGTGCACGCGGGCGGCACGGTCGCGCCGGGCGGTCAGCAGGTCGTGAGCTTCACGATCAGCGCCGGGGACACGACCACCGAGACGATCGACATCTGGTACGAGGGCGCCGATCGCTTCAACCTGCTCGTCACCGAGCCCGGCGGCCCGGCGACCGCGCCGTTCCTCCCGGGGAACTCCAACACGGTGACGCTCGGGAACGGCAACCGCGTGTTCGTCGACTCGCGCATCAACGACCCGAACAACGGCGACAACCGCATCTTCATCACGATCAGCACCGGCACCGCCGCGACGCTCGAAGCCGGGACCTGGTCCTTCACGCTCATCGGGACCCAGGTCACGAACGGGCGCTTCGACGCCTGGATCCAGCGCGGCCTGCAGACGGGCGCGTTCGTCCCACCGCACGAGAGCCGCCGGCTGACGATCTCCACGCCGGGCACGGCGCAGAAGGTCATCACCGTGGGGAACTACATCACGCGCGGAGGCGGCGTCGGCGGGATCGCCGGGAGCTCCAGCCAGGGCCCGACGCGTGACGGCCGGCAGGCGCCCGACGTGGCGGCGCCCGGCACGATCATCATCTCCGCGCGGGCGGCGTTCGGGGCGGCCGATCCCTATCGGGGCCTGAGTGGGACGAGCATGTCGGCTCCCCACGTGACGGGTGCGATCGCGCTGATGTTGCAGAAGAACCGCAACCTCACCCAGCAGCAGATCAAGGACTGCCTGCGCAGCACGGCCCGCTCCGACGCCTTCACGGGAACGACGCCGAACGACCCGTGGGGCGCCGGCAAGCTCGACGTGGCGGCGGCGTTCCAGTGCGTGCCCGGCCCGCCCGGCCTGACGACGCTGATCGGCCCGGGCTGCAGGATCATTCGCACGGCGACGCCGGTGCAGTGCCTGCGAACGCTGGAGCCCCGCTGCATCCGGGTCACCCGGCTGATCGACTGCCCGCGCGAGACGCGCACGCCGGACTGCCTACTGGTCACGGTCGGCGCCGGCTGCCCGCTGCCGACCCGGACGCCCGACTGCCGGATCTCGCTGGTCGCGCAGTGCCCGCCCGACACGCGCGCCGGCTGCCAGATCGACCCGCTGAAGCCGCCGGTCATAGACCCGATCGTGCGACCGCGTCCCGGCGGCCGGCTCATCATCGGCAGCGAGGACCCGGACACGGGCGCGGTGACGTGGTACGGGTTCGATCCGTACGGCGAGCTCCAGTCGATGGCCGAGGGAGGCGAGCTGTGGAGTGACGCCGACGATGAGGATGGTCGCGGCTGACGCGCGCGCGGCGGTCGTGCCGCGGTTGCTCGCGGCCGGGGTGCTGACGCCCGCGGACGTGGTCGACCGCGGCGTCGTCGTCGCGGACGCGTCGCGCGCGAACCAGGTCTTCCTCGTGCACGTCGGCGGTCCGGACGGAGCCGGCGCGGCCGTCAAGACGCTTCCCGCCGGCGCACCGGACCGCCTCGCGGCCGAGCTCCGCGTGCACGCGCTCGCGGCGGACCGGCCCGGACTGCGCGCGGCGCTGCCGCGGCTGCTTGCCGACGACCGCAGCGAGGGATGGCTGGCGCTCGAGCTGATCGCCCCCGGCGCGACGCTGGCCGCCGCCCATCGCGACGCGCTCGGGTACCCGCTCGAGCTCGCGCACGCCGCCGGGCGCGCGCTCCGCGCCGTGCACCGCGCCACGGACGATCTCGCCCCCGCGGGGGCCGCGCAGCTGCCGTGGGCGCTGTGGGCGCTCGAGCCGGCGGGACCCGCGGCCTTCGCGTGGGAGGAGCCGGCGCTGCGGGCGGTGCTCGACGGGATCGCCGAGCCCGAGCGCTATCGCGCCGCGCTCGCCGCTGCGCGCCTTGCATGGCGGCCCGGCTGCCTGATGCACGGCGACCTCAAGTGGGACAACTGCCTGGTCGCGCGACCGGCCCGCGACGCCGCGCCCGAGCTACGGATCATCGACTGGGAGGCCGCCGGCGTCGGCGATCCTGCGTGGGATCTGGGCGGGCTCGTGCAGGAGTACCTCGGCTACGCGGCTCTGATGGTGCTCGACGCCGGCGGCGCACGAGGGTCGCGCGCGCTCTACGGCGCGATCGATCCCGTCGCCGACGCCGTGCGGGCGCTGCTCGGCGCGTATGGAGCCGGCGGTCGGCTCGTCGAGCGCAGCATGCGCTTCGCCGGAGCGCGGCTCGTGCAGACGAGCCTCGAGCACGCGTCCCGTGACGCCGCGGGTGCCCGCGCGGCCGCCGACACGCTGCTGCGCCTGGCGCTCCTGCTGCTCGAGTCGCCGGGCGCCGCGATGGAACGCCTAGGCCTTGCGGAGGCGGTGTGAGCGTCGCGCCCGTCGCGGCGCGGCCGGTGCAGGCGCTGCGGGCCGCGGTCGCGAGCGTCGATTGCCGCGGGGGCGCGACGGTCGCTGTGGCGGGGCGGTGCGTGAAGCTCGGCGACCGAGCCGCCGTAGACGAGCTTGCGACCCTGCTCTACGTCGCCTGGTTCTCCGGCTCGCTCGAGCCCGAGGAGCCGTTCGCGGCGGGTGGATCACGCGACCTGACCGAGGCGCTGCGCGCCGCGCACGCGGGAACGCGGCGTTTCAGCCGCGGCTGGCGGGCGCGCCGCGTGTCATCGGTCGGCCGGGTGGTCGCCGAGCGCGACGGCGAGCTGCGACTGCTCGGCAGCGCGGATTACGTTGCCGCCGGACGGCCGGGCCTCGCGCCGCGGGTCGGGCACGAGATCACGGCGACCGAGCGCCGCGACAGCCTGGAGGCGTCGCCGGGATACTGGCTCACGACCCATCCGCGCTGGCCCGACAAGGAGTCACTCCCGCCGCTGGTGCGGATCTACTGGAACGCTGCGGCCGGCGACGCGCCCGCGCTCGTCAACGCGCTGACCGCGGCGCTGCTCGACGCGCCCGAGCCCTGGGCGCTCAAGCTGCCCGTGGACGCCGCGCTGCACGCCCGGCGCGATGCCGCCGTCCTCTATCTCGCGCGCGCGCACTACGCCGCGCTGGCGCCCGCGATCGCCGCAGCGGCCGCCGGGCTGCGCGACGTCCTCGTCGCGGAGGAGCCGCCGCTCACGCTGCGACTCGCGCCGGGCGTGGGGCTCGCCGAGGATCCCGGCGGCGATCACAGCTTCGGGACGAGCCGCTGCCTGCTCGTCGCCGAGGGGATCGCCGCTGCCGTGCGGTCCGGCGAGCACGGCGAGGGGGCCATGCTCGCCGCAGTCATCGCTCGCATGCGCGGCGCCGGACTGGATCCCGAGCGCCCTCAGCTCGAGCCGGGGAGCGAGCAGGCGTACGCCTGGCCCGAGCGTGCCGCGCGGTCGCGCGCCACCGCGCCGACCCGATGGGCCGCCGCGCGGCGGACATCCGCCGCCGAGCGGGTGCCGGCGTTCCGCGAAGCTGCGCTCGCGATCGCCCACCGGCTCGCCGGGTCGGCGATCTGGAACGAGGACCGGTGCACGTGGCTCGGCGAGGCGATCGAGCCCGCGGGCGCCGGCTGGACGGTCGTGACCCGGACGTGCGACGGCGGGCTCTACGGCGGAACGGCCGGCGTCGGTCGCTTCCTTGCGCTGGCGGGTGAGCGCGAGACTGCGCGCGGCGCGCTCCGCCACGCGCTCGCCACGGTGCGACGGGAGCCGCTGCACGGCGGCGGCCTCTGGCTCGGTCCGCTCGGGCCCGCACGGGCGGCGCTCGAGGCAGCGGGCACGCTCGACGATCCGGAGCTGCGCGAAGCGGGCACCGATCTCGCGCTGCGCGCGGCGGCCGCGATCGCCGCCGAGCCGGCCGGCGAGCACGACCTCCTGGGCGGCGACGCGGGCGCCATCCTCGGGTTGCTCGCCGTCGAGCGGGCGCTTGGCGGCGATCGCGCCGATCTGCTCGCGGCCGCGACCGCCGCCGCCCGGCGACTGCTCGACTCGGCGAGTCCTGACGGGCTCGGCGTCCACTGGCCGGGCGCCGCCGCCGCCTCGCCATACGGGCTCTGCGGCCTCGCGCACGGGGCCTCCGGGATCGCGCTCGCGCTTCTGGCCCTGCACGAGCGGGCGGGCGACCCGCGCCACCGCGAGGCGGCCGCCGCGGCGCTCGCCTACGAGCGGCGCTGGTTCCGCGGCGAAGCCGGCGGCTGGCCGGACCTGCGCGACGCGACGGTGGCCGATCTCCGTGCCGCGCGCAACATCAGCTACCCGGCGCTCTGGTGCCACGGCGCCGTGGGCATCGGCCTCGTCCGGCTGACCGCTTACGCGTGGGGCGGCCAAACCGCCGATCTGGCGGAGGCAGGCGCAGCGATCCACGCCGCACGCACCGCCTCGGCGGGCACGCTCGGACGCCTCGCCGAAGAGCCGGACCAGCCCGGGCCGGCCGCCAACTGGTCCCTCTGCCACGGGCTGCTCGGCGCCGCCGAGCTCATGCTCTGCGCAGCCGAGGTTCTCGCGGAGCCCGCCCACCTGGCGGCCGCACGTCGCCTCGGCGAACGCGCGCTCGCCGACCGCGCCGTGCTCGGCGCTTGGCGCTGCGGCGTCGACGGCGCCGGCGAGACGCCGGGGCTGATGCTCGGGCTCGCCGGCATCGGGACCACGCTGCTGCGACTCGACGACCCCGGCTGCGCGCCGTCACCGGCGCTGCCGGGCTTGTGACCGGCGTTGACAGTGGAGAACACGCTGATCTAGGGTCGAGCCGATGTGAGAGTGAGACTGCCACTGATCGTTCAAGATCAGGCGGCGTCGGCGACCAAGGGCATGCGACCGGTCGAGCACTTCACGGTCGACCGCGACGAGGTGTTCCTCGACGGCCCCGTCACCAGCCGGCTCGCCGTCATCGACTTGCACCCGCGGACGAACCGCCTCCGGCGCGGCGCCCGCTTCCGACCGCCGGCAGGCGGCCAGCCGGGGACGTACGCGGTGGCGAACGAGCTCGCGTTCGAGTCGCATGACTTCATGCAGGTGAGCGTCTTCGCGACCGTGCTCAGCACGATGGAGATGTTCGAGGAGGCCGACACGCTCGGCCGGGAGCTCGAGTGGGCGTTCGGCGCGCCGCAGCTGCTGATCGTCCCGCGCGCGGGCGAGTGGGCGAACGCGTTCTATGAGCGCGAGTCGCACAGCCTCCAGTTCTTCCACTTCGCGTCGAGGAGCGACGCGAACGAGCTCACGACGGTCTACACCAGCCTGTCGCACGACATCGTCGCCCACGAGACCGGCCACGCGATCCTCGACGGGATCGCCCGCGATCTCTACAACGCGATCACGCCGCAGTCGCTCGCGCTCCACGAGGCGATCGCCGATCTCACGGCGCTGGTGATGTCGTTCAGGAGCCCGACGGTGAGAGAGACGGTGCTGCGCCAGACGGAGGGCTCGATCAAGGACTCGACGGCGTTCACGCGGCTCGCCGAGGAGTTCGGCGCGGCGCTCGACCCGGAGCGCCGGCAGTTCTTCCTGCGGAACCTCCTCAACGATCGCAAGCTCGGCGATCGCGACGTGGACCAGACCGACCCCCACGATCTGAGCGAGGTGCTCAGCGGCGCGCTCTACAGCGTGATGGTGAAGTTGCACGAGCAGCAGAAGCGCCGACTCGCCGAGGTGGAGGGGGCGACCGAGTTCGAGGTCTCGGGCAAGGCCCTGTTCCTAGCGGCCGAGCAGTTCCAGCGGATGGTCTTCCGTGCCCTCGACTACCTGCCGCCCGGGGAGATCTCGTTCGCGGACTTCGGCCGCGCGATCATCGCGTCCGACCAGGCGGCGCACCCCGACTCCGGCGACGGGCGGGCGTGGATCCGCGAGGAGTTCATCCGCCGCGGGATCGCCCCGGACGCCGACGCGCTCGACGTCCCCGCGCCGCGCGACGAGCCGGCGCTCGCGCAGCTTGACCTGCAGACCCTGATCGAGAGCGACTGGGCGGCCTACGACTTCGCCAACCGGCATCGCGACCTGCTCGGCATCCCGCCGGAGATTCCCTTCGACGTCCGGCCGCGGCTCAAGACGAAGAAGCGCGAGTTCCACCGCGGCGGTCCCGAGGATGTCGTCGAGTGCCTGTTGAAGGTCGCCTGGCGGGAGTCGGAGCGCAATCCCGGCGGGCGCTGGTTCACCGACGAGCGCCAGATCACCGGTGGCACGACGCTCGCGATCGAGTGGGACGAGCCGCCCCGGCGCGTGCGGATGTGCCTCACCACCCGCCTCTCCGACCAGCGCGCAGAGCGCGACCGGCTGCTCCTCCGCCTCGACGACGAGGGCGTCCTGGTGCCCGCTCGCCACGGGACGGCCTACGACGGCCGGCCGCTGCGGTCGGTCGTGCGCGCCGAGCTCGCCGGCGGGAGCATGCGCGTCCGAGGCACGGCGCGCACCTTGCACGTCGCCCCGAGGGATAGCGCCGCGGCGGGCGGGGCTTGATGGACACGCTCAGGGTGCGCGTCTACAACGTCCGCTTCGGCGATACGGTGCTCGTCACCGTCCCGGACCGGGACGACGGCCAGACGACGACGCGTCACATGCTCGTCGACTTCGGCAACGTACTCAGCAGCGAGGGCGGCGAGGACGCGGTCTTCCGGCCGATCATCGAGGACATCATCTCCGTTCTCGACGGCGCCCCGCTCGACCTGTACGTGATGACCCACGAGCACATGGACCACGTACAGGGCCTGCTCTTCGCGTCGGAGACGTTCGACCTGGAGCTGCCCGTCCGTCAGTCGTGGCTGACCGCGTCGGCGGAGCCGGGCTATTACGCGGCGCATCCCGACGCCAGGCGCAAGCAGGCTGCGGCCGTCGCCGCCTACCGCGAAGCGGTCCGCTTCCTCAGCGCCGCTCGGGAGGCGGCCAGGGCGCTCGGGCCGTTGCTGCTCAACAACAACCCGAGGCGGACGGGCGACTGCGTCGAGTTCATCCGCAACGTCGCGACGCAGCCGCCGGCATATGTGCATCGCGAACGCGATCTCGCTGGAACCCACCCGTTTCGCGAGGCCAAGCTGGAGCTTTGGGCGCCCGAGGAGGACACCTCCGAGTACTACGGGTCGTTCCAGCCGATCGCGTTCGGCGTCCGCTCGGGGGACTCGAACGGCGGCGCTCGGAGCCTCCAGATGCCGACTCCGCCGCGCGGCGTCGACAGCGGCGCCTTCTACGCGCTCGTGGAGAGCCGTCGCCGCGGGGTTTTCGACAACCTGCTCGCAATCGACCGCGCCGCGAACAACAGCAGCGTGGTCTTCGCGCTCGAGTGGCGCGGCTGGCGGCTGCTCTTCCCCGGCGATGCCGACCACCGAAGCTGGAAGGAGATGGACAAGCGAGGAATGCTCGAGCCCGTCCACTTCCTCAAGGTCAGCCATCACGGCAGCTGGAACGGGACGCCGGAGGACGAGATCCTCGACAAGATCCTCCCGCTCCCGCCGCCCGACGGCCGCAAGCGGCACGCGGCCGTGTCGACCTGCACGGACACGTACCCCGGCGTCCCGGACAAGGATCTGCTCGAGCAGCTCAAGACGCGCTGCGAGGTGCGGTCGGTCGAGGATGCGCCGAACGAGCTGTTCTTCGACGTCACGTTCGAGGGGTGACCTGGTAGAGCGCCGGGTGCGAGGCGAACGGCAGCGCCTGCGCGGCCTGCTGGAAGTCCGGCTCCTCCCGCGCCCTTGCGAACATCAGCGGGCTCGACCAGCGGGTGATGTCGACGAAGCGGAAGTCGGCCGGGCCGATGCTCCGATGTAACCGCGTCCCGAGGTAGCCGCGCTTCTGCGCGAGCACAGCTCGTACGCCGTCCCAGCCCGCGAGGAAGCGCTCGTCCTCGTCAGCCGGCAGCTCGAACGGATTGATGAGGACGGCGCCACCCTCGACATCGGGCGTCGCGTCCTCGCGCACCACTTCGTACAGGCCCAGGTGCGCCGGGAACGGCAGCTTCGCGCCCGGAAAGCCGGGATCGGAGACGGCCGCCGTCCAGGCTTCTTGCGACTCCACCAGCGCGACGTTCACGAAGCGGAAGTCGACGTCCGCCCGCAGCGCGCGGTGCAGCGCCGTCGCCGCGTATGCGTCCCGCGCCGCGAGGAAGTCGCGCGCCCGCTCCCAGCCCGCGATGAAGG
>Ga0126306_10002590_pt1 | contig 10236 bp, 8 predicted proteins | sample Plot27_FD_92592 | JGI IMG/M metagenome (GOLD analysis project Ga0126306, IMG submission 92592) | Serpentine soil microbial communities from UC McLaughlin Reserve, CA, USA - Plot27 | ecosystem: Environmental > Terrestrial > Soil > Grasslands | place: USA: UC McLaughlin Reserve, Lake County... | reverse complement strand
GCACCCGCTTGATGTCCGGCTCGATCTGGTGGGTTCGCCGCTCGGTGTCCTCCAGGATCCGGATGCCCTCCTTCTGCTGCAACACGTCGAGTGCGCCGTCCTCGTACCCGGGCGCGATCAGGATCTCGATGAACTGCTGGTGCAGCCGCTCGGCCACAGCCTTGTCGACCGACCGGTTGAGCGCGATCACACCCCCGAACGCCGACATCGGATCGCAGGCGAACGCTGCCTCGTAGGCCGACCCGATCCGATCCGCCTCGGCCACCCCGCAGGGGTTGTTGTGCTTGACGATCACGCAGCCGGGCCCCTCCAGATCCGTGAGCAGCGTCCGAGCCGAGTTGAGGTCGAGGACGTTGTTGAACGAGAGCGGCTTCCCGTGCAGCTTTGACACCCGCGAGAGGACGTGGGACCGGACCCGCGGCTCGACGTAGAGCGCCGCCCGCTGGTGCGGGTTCTCGCCGTAGGAGAGATCGAGTTCCTTCTCCCAGGCCGTCACCCAGTAGCTCGGCAGCTGCTCGTAGCGGCGACCGAACCAGCGGCTGATCGCTGCGTCGTAGCGGGCCGTGTACGCAAAGGCCTCGTTCGCCAGCCAGTGCCTGGTCGCCGCGGAGAGCTCCCCCGTCTCCTCGAGCTCGTCGAGCACCGCGTCATAGCTCTCGGGCCTCACCACCACGGCCACGAAGCGGTGGTTCTTTGCCGCCGCCCGGATCATTGTCGGCCCCCCGACGTCGATGTTCTCGATCGCCTCCTCCTCCGGTACGTCGAGCCGGGCCACCGTCTTCTCGAACGGATAGAGATTCACGCAGACCAGGTCGATCGGCTCGATCTCGTGCTCCCGCAGGGTCTCCGAGTGCTCGGGGTCGTCCCGCACCGCGAGCAGCGCCGCGTGCAGATGCGGATGGAGGGTCTTCACCCGCCCGTCGAGGATCTCCGGGAAGCCGGTCAGCTCCTCGACCGGCTTTGCGTCCACCCCCGCCTCCCGCAGCACCGACAGCGTCCCGCCGGTCGAGATCACCTCCACCCCCTGTTTCGCCAACCCGGCTGCGAACTCGGCCACCCCGGTCTTGTCGGCGACCGAGATCAGCGCCCTGCGTACGGGCAGCGACTCGCCGGCCGGCTCCGGAGCGATCTCTGACGAAGGAGTCGACACGGAGACCGCGAGTCTAAGACTCCGGGTCGATGTGCACGAGGCGCGGGTTGGTCTCATCGATCCGGACCCGGCCGGCCGCGATCAACCGGATGGTCTCCGGCAGCAGCGCGTGCTCGGTCGCATGGATCACCTTCTCCGTCTCGTCCCGATCGCGGCTCGGCGCAACGGGCACCGGCCGCTGCATGATGATCGGGCCGGAGTCCATCCCCTCATCGACGAAATGCACGGTCACCCCGGTGACCTTCGATCCGTGGTCGATCGCCTGCTGCACCGCGTCGATTCCAGGGAAGGCCGGCAGCAGCGCGGGATGCACGTTGATCAGCCGGTTGTGAAACCGCGCCACGAACTCGGGCGAGAGCATCTGCATGTAGCCCGCCAGCACGACCAGGTCGGCGCCCCGCTCCTCGATCCAGTCTCCGAGCGCCCGATCGCGTTGTGCCCGGTCCTCGTACTCCGAGTTGGGAAAGACGGCCGCCTCAACGTCCGCCCTCCGCGCCCGCTCCAGCGCCCCGGCGTCCGGCTTGTCCGCGCCCACGCCGACCACCTCGATCCCCTCCTCGCCGCCATGCAGCTGGTTGAGGATCGCCTGAAGGTTGGTGCCGCTGCCCGAGGCGAGCACGACGATCCGAAAGTCACTCACGACCGCATCCTGTCGGATCGAATGACGCGGGCGTCTAGCGGCTCGCCGGGACGACCGCGATCTCCTCGAGCGCGAACTTGCCGTTCGCGCTCTCGGGATCGCCGAGCGGATAGTCGCCCGTGAAGCACGCGTCGCAGTGCTTTTCCCGCGGCGTGCCAATCGCCTCGTAGATCGCGTCCATGGAGAGGTAGGCGAGCGAATCCGCCCCCAGCTCCTTCGCGATCTCCTCGACTGTCCGGCCGTGGGCGATCATCTCCTCGCGCGTTGACATATCGATCCCGTAGTGGCACGGATGACGGATCGGCGGAGCCGAGATCCGCAGGTGGACCTCCTTCGCGCCCGCCTCCTTCAGCATCGCGACGATCTGTCGCGTGGTGTTGCCTCGCACGATCGAATCGTCGACCACCACCACCCGCTTGCCGGCGACGATCTCGGGGAGCGGGTTGAACTTCATCCGCAGCCCGTGCTTGCGCAGCTCCTGCCCCGGCTGAATGAAGGTGCGCGCCACGTAGCGGTTCTTGATCAGCCCGTCGTCCTTGGGCAGGCCCGTCGCGCGCGCGAACCCGTTCGCCATCGGATTCCCCGAATCGGGGACGGAGATCACCAGGTCGGCCTCCACCGGCGCCTCCTCCGCGAGCAGTTCGCCCATCCGCCCGCGCACCTCCTGCAGCACCCGGTTCTCGAGGCGCGAATCGGGGCGGGAGAAGTAGATGTGCTCGAAGACGCACTGCGCCGGACGCTCCCCCTGGATCACCGGCTTCATCTCGAGCCCGCCCGCGGTCAGCGAAACCAGCTCGCCGGGCTGGACCTCCCGGATCATCTGGGCCCCGATGATGTCGAACGCGCAGCTCTCGGACGCGACCACGAAGCACTCGCCGAAGCCGTCGCCCGCCTTGATCTTGCCGAGAGCAAGCGGCCGCACCCCGTGCGGGTCACGGAAGGCGACCACTGCGTGCTTTGTCATCACGACGGTCGAGTACGCGCCCTCCAGTCGCGGCATCACCTCGGCGACTGCGTCCTCGATCCACTCGTCTCCCTCACCGGCCGTCCGCGAGAGGAGCGCGGCCATGATCTCGGAGTCCGAGGTGCCGCGCAGGTGCAGGCCGGCCTCAGTCAGCTCGTTGTAGAGCTCGACCGCGTTGGTCAGATTGCCGTTGTGCGCGAGGGCCAGCTCCCGCCCGTCATCGCGCCAGACCGGTTGCGCGTTCTCCCAGGCGCCGCCGCCGGTGGTCGAGTAGCGGACGTGGCCGATGGCCATGTCGCCGGACAGCGCGCGCAGCTTCTCCTCGTCGAAGACCTGCGAGACGAGCCCGAGCTCCCGCAGCGTCGTGATGTGGCCGCCCTCGGAGGTGGCAATGCCCGCCGACTCCTGACCGCGGTGCTGGAGCGCGTAGAGGCCGAAGTAGGCGAGGCGAGCGACGTCACGGCCGGGCGCGTATACGCCGAACACCCCGCATTCATCGCGCGGGCCATCGCGATCGGGAACGTCGAAACGCGCATCGGTCACGGCTTGTGGAGGTGTCTCAACCTCTGGAGATCGAATGGCCGGGCAGGACTTCAGCCCGCAAGGGCAGGGTAGCAGCGGGCCCGGCGCGGCCAGCCACCCTCGCTCCCCCAAAATGCGGCGATTTGCAGGGCGCTTACTTCTTCTTCTTGCGCTGCTTGACGAGGGTGACCTTGACCTGCTCCGTGTTCGGCACCCCCGCCACGCCGGCCGGGACGAAGTGGATGAACACCGTCACGCTCGCCTTGGCCTTCGCCTTGCGCTTCTTCTTCAGCTGCTTCTTGACCTGCTTGTTGAGCTTCTTCGCGGTCTTGCCGACCGGCTTCACCGGGACGGAGAACGAGGATGCCTGCGTGATCGTCAAGCCCACCTGCTTGACCGCGGCCTCGGTGGCGTTGACGTCCGGCGGCGCGCTCGTCTGGTTCATCGTCACCTGACCAGGCCCGGGCACCTTGGCGCTGATCGTCGCGGTGCCCTTCTTTTTCTTCTTCTTCACCGAGTTGACGGTGATCTTGTTGGAGGGGGCGGCTACCGGGAAAGATGGCGAACCGAGCCCGGGGACCAGATTCGGATTCGGGTTGCTCCCGTTGATGTTGGCGCGCCCAATGGCGCCGGACCCAGGTGAGGGGTTTCCAACGGCCCAGAAGACATACTGGGAGTTGACCGCGGGAGACGGGCTGAAGAGCAAGCTCGTGTCGGTGTTCGATATGAAGTTCGGATCTGCGGTCCCGCCACCCACGGCGACCCGGCCAACACTGCTGGTGCTGGCGCTCCAGTAGAGGAAGCTGTTGTCCACCGCGACGCCGCAGCCACTCCCCGACGGCACGGTAATGAAGTTCGGCTCAGGGGCGCCGCCGGAAACCGGCACCCGCCCGATCCGCTGGTCGCTGTTGGCCAGCCAGTAGACGAAGCTCTCATTCGCCGCGATTCCGCAGGCGTTCGTGATCGTGGCGAAGTTGCCGATTGGATTGCTGCCGTCGGAGTTCGCGTGCCCGATCGTGTCAGGGGTCGCGGTTCCCACGTTGTTGACCCAGAAGAGGCCCGAGTTGGAAGTGACCGCAATGCCCTGTGCGTCGATCACGCCACTGGTGATGAAGCTCGCATTGACGCCCGTACCGTCGAGATTCGCGCGCCCGATCCGGTTGGCGCCTCTTTCGACCCAGTAGATGAACTTGGAGTCGACCGCAATCCCGGCCGGGCTGTTGAGCCCCGGGATGAAGTTGTTGTTCAGCCCGGTGCCATTGATCTTCGCGCGACCGATGGTGGTCTCCGGACTCTGGTTCGACCAGTAGACGAAGTTGCCGTTGGCGTTCCGCGGCGCAATCAGCAGGAGGAGCGCGGCGAGCAGCGCGGCCCCCAGGATCGTGAGGAGGACCCTCCTCCGCCGCGGGTGCTCAGTGTGATGCGAGTGGCCGGCGAGGCGTCGCCCGAACACGCCTCGATCCTACCCCTAGATGGGGCGGCTATTCGCCGGGATTAGAGCCGCTCGGGAAGAGAGCGCCAGGCCCGGTTCGCATCAGCGAGCGCCACCGAGACGTCCCGCTCCGCGGCCGAGAACTCAAGTCGATCGCCGCCCACCGAGCCGACCTCGAGGGCCTCGACGCCCGCTCGCTCGGCAGCCTCGAGGAGGCCTGGCAGCTGCCCCGGGGCAACTCCCAGGACAACCCCACCCGGCCCCTCACCGAACAGGCAGCTCTCCCCCGAGCCGCCCCGCAGTTCGACCAGCGGGTCGAGGTCGGCCTCGATCCCCGAGGCGGCCGCGATCGCCATCTCCGCCAGCGCGCACGCGAGGCCGCCGTCGCTGACGTCGTGGGCAGCCGTGGCGATCCCGTCGCGCACGACCTGGCGGACGAAGCCGAGAGCCTGGGCGATCCCGCCGATCTCGACCTGCGGCAGCCCGGCATCGAGCTCGCCGCGCTGCTTGGCCAGCTCAGAGCCCGCCAGGGAGGGCGCAAACGGTCCCACGAGGACAAGCCGATCGCCCTCCCCGGGCGCGATCCCCGGCGCCGGCGCTGGGTCGGGCAGCTCGCCCACCATGCCGACGACCGGAGTCGGGTAGATCGGACCGTGCTCCGTCTCGTTGTAGAGCGAGACGTTGCCGCCGACGACGGGGACTCCGAGCTCGCGGCAGGCATCCGCGAGGCCGGAGACCGCGCGGTCGAGCTGCCAGGCCACACCGGGCTTCTCGGGGTTGCCGAAGTTGAGGCAGTTGGTCAGCCCCAGGGGCTCGGCGCCGGCGCAAGCCAGGTTCTGCGCGCACTCCAGCACCGCCTCGACGGTGCCGGCGTACGGGTCGCAGGCGACCCGCCGCCCGTTGCCGTCGATCGCCACGGCGATCGCGCGGTCGGACTCGGGAATCATCAGCACCGCTGCGTCGGCGTCCTCCGGCCGCCGCGCCGTCCGCGAGCCGACCACCGAGTCGTACTGCTCGAAGGCCCAGCGCTTCGACGCCACGTTGAACGAGGAGAGCAGGGCACAGAGGATCGCCGACGGATCGCTCGAATCCGCCGAGCGGCCGGCGCTGAGGGCGACGAGCTCGCCGAGAGTTTCCGCGTTGCCATACATCCAAGTGCCGGGCTCCTCGGGCTCGAGGTCGTAGAGGGGGCACTCGTCGACCAGAGCGGAGACCGGCACGTCGCCGACCTCGACGCCATCGTCGAGCACCCGCAGATGGCCGCTGTCGGTCACCTCGCCGATCGCGGCGGAGCCCGTCTGCCAGCGCTCGCAGGTGGCCACCACCTCGTCGAGCTTCGACGGCTCGACCACCGCCAGCATCCGCTCCTGCGATTCCGAGATCATCACCTCGAAGGGCTCGAGGTCGGGCTCGCGCAGCGGCACATGCGCGACGTCGATGTCGATCCCGACCCCGCCTTTGGAGGCCATCTCCCCCGCCGAGGAGGTCAGCCCGGCGGCTCCGAGGTCCTGGAGCGAGACGAGCAGGCCCCGCTCGAGCAGCTCCAGAGAGCACTCGAGCAGCTTCGACTCCTCGAACGGGTCGCCGATCTGGACGCTGGGACGCTTCGAGTCGTCCCCGGCCTCCAGCTCCGCCGAGGCCAGGACCGAGGCGCCGCCGATGCCGTCGCGGCCGGTCGACGCGCCCATGATCACCAGCAGATTCCTCGGCCCCGCGGCGGCGGAGCGGATCATCTCCTCGGTGCGCGCCAGCCCCACGCACATCGCGTTGACCAGGCAGTTGTGCTCGTAGGGCGGCTCGAAGTAGACCTCGCCCCCGACCGTGGGCACGCCGATCGAGTTGCCGTAGTGCCCGATCCCCGCGACCGCCCCCTCGAACAGATACCGGGATCGATCCGATGTGAGCTCGCCGAAGCGAAGCGAGTCGAGGACCGCGATCGGCCGCGCGCCGATCGCGAAGACGTCTCGCAGGATGCCGCCGACGCCCGTCGCGGCTCCCTGGAACGGTTCGACCGCGCTCGGGTGGTTGTGCGACTCGACCTTGAAGGCGACGGCATGGCCGTTCCCGACGTCCACCGCCCCGGCGTTCTCGCCGGGGCCCATGACCACGCGTTCTCCTTCGGTCGGCAGGCGGCCGAGCAGCTTGCGCGAGTGCTTGTAGGCGCAGTGCTCCGACCAGAGCAGCGAGAACATCGCCAGCTCCACCTGATTGGGTGGCCGTCCCATCAGCTCGACGATGCGCTGGTACTCGGACTCGGTGAGGCCCAGTTCGACGGCCTGCTCGACGCCGGGCAGTTCGGCGGTCGGCGTCACGCCGCGGCTGGCTGTCGCAACATCCCGCGGAGAAGAGAAAGACCGTCGTCTGAGCCCGTCACCGGATCCACGGCATGCTCCGGGTGCGGCATCAGCCCGAGAACATTTCCGGTCTCGTTGACCACGCCGGCGATGTCCCGGACGCTGCCGTTCGGGTTCTCGCCGGGTGCGTAGCGGAAGGCGACTCGTCTCGCTGCCTCCAGCCGGTCGAGCTCGTCGTCCGCCGCGAAGTAGCGGCCGCTCATGTGCTTGACAGGAACCGAGAGTCGCTCGCCGGGGCCGATCTCCTCGCCGAACGGGCCCTTGAAATCCTCGGCCACCAGGCCCACCTGCCTACAGATGAAGCGCAGTCCCTCGTTCGGCAGCAGCGCGCCGGGCAGCAGGCCCGCCTCGCAGAGCACCTGAAAGCCGTTGCAGATCCCGAGCACCGGGCCTCCACCGGCGGAGAAGCGCGCAACCGCCTCCATCGCGGGCGAGAAGCGCGCGATCGCCCCGGCGCGAAGATAATCGCCGTAGGAGAAGCCACCGGGGATCACCACACCGTCCAGGCCCGAGAGATCCGTCTCCTCGTGCCAGACCAGGCGGCCCACGTCCACCCTCTCGACCGCGGCGAGCGCATCGCGCTCGTCGCAGGAGCCGGGAAACTGGATGACCCCGATCACGCCGGACCTCCACCATTCTCCGATTGGCCTTCGTCGATCACGATCTCGTAGTCCTCGATCAGCGGGTTGGCGAGCAGCTTCTCACTGAGCGAGTCGAGCTTGGCGGGATCGTCGACCTCGAGCTCGACCAGCCTCCCCACCCGGACATCGTGGATCCCCTCGAAGCCGAGAGCGGGTAGCGCCCGCTCCACCGCCTTCCCCTGCGGATCGAGGATGCCCTCCTTTGGCCTGATCAGGACCTTGGCCTTCACGGATTCAGCCTAGCGGCGCCCGAGGCGCCATCAGAGCCCTGACTAGTCCAGTTTGCGGCCTGTAATCCGCTCGTAGGCCTCGACGTATTTGGCCCGCGTGTTCTGAACCACCTCGTCGGGCAGCTCCGGCCCGGGCGGGGTGTGATCCCAGCCGACCGAGTCCGAGTAGTCGCGGACGTACTGCTTGTCGAAGGAGGCCTGGGAGCGCGCCGGCTCGTAGTCGTCGGAGGGCCAGAACCGCGACGAGTCCGGGGTGAGCACCTCGTCGCCGAGCACGATCTCCGCCCCCGGCGAGCGGCCGAACTCGAACTTTGTGTCCGCGACGATGATGCCCCGCTCGGCCGCGTGGTCGGCGGCGCGCTGGTAGATCTCGATCGAGATCCGGCGCAGCTCCTCCATCAGACGCAGGTCGCCGATGATCTCGACCGCGCGGTCGAAGTCGATGTTCTCGTCGTGCTCCCCAAGCTCGGCCTTGGTCGCCGGGGTGAAGATCGGCTCACGCAGCTTCTCGGACTCCTTCAGCCCCGCCGGCAGCTCGATCCCGCAGACGGCGCCCGTCTCCTGGTACTCGCGCCAGCCGGAGCCCGATAGATAGCCCCGGACGACGCACTCAATCGGGTACATCTCGAGCCTCCGGACCCGCATGCCGCGTCCGGCGGCCTCGGGCGGGACCTCCTCGGAGATGAAGTGGTTGGGGACGATCTCGCCGGTCAGCTCGAACCAGAAGAGCGACATCTGGGTCAGCACCTTGCCCTTGTCCGGGATCTCGGTCGGGAGAATCACGTCGTAGACCGAAATCCGATCCGAGGCGACCATGACCAGGTCGTCGCCGTCCTCGTAGATCTCGCGGACCTTGCCCGACCCGTGCAGCTTCAGGTCTGCGAGCGAGGTCGTCATCCGCCGCCGACCTCGGGCTGAAATGCCGGATGGGCCCTGGCCCAGTCGACGATCTTGCCAGAGCCGACCACCGTCTCACCCTCGTTTAGGGCGAGCACCGGAAGGTTGATCTGCCCGGTCAGCTGCCGGACTTCCTCTCGTCGGTTCCGCCGATCGCCCCAGGTCCACGGGGCGAGGCGATAGCCGGGCAGATCGCGGATCTCGTACTGGTAGCCGGCCTCGTCGAGCGCCTTGGCGGCCCGGCCGCACGGATGCCCGAGAGAACCGAGCGCCTTCTTCTGCCCGCAGGTGTAGAGGATCACGGCGCAAGCCTATCCAGGCGCGCCATCACCTCGGGCACGTGCTCGAGATAGGCGTCGTAGTCGAAGACTTCATCGAGGGGCAGCTGCGGTGCCGCCGCCGCGATCAGCTCGCGGAAGCTCGTGCCCTCGTCCCAGGCGCGCTGGGCCGACTCCTGGACGACGCGGTAGGCGTCGTCGCGGCTCATCCCGGACTCGACCAGAGCCGTCAGGGCCCGCTGGCTGAAGAGCGCACCGTGGGTGAGCTCGATGTTCTCGCGCATACGATCGGTGTGGACCGTCATCCCGTCCACGATCCGCGTGGCGATGTGCTGCATGTAGTCGAGCGCAATCGTCGCGTCGGGAATCACCACTCGCTCCGCGCCGGAGTGCGAGATATCGCGCTCGTGCCAGAGGGCGATGTTCTCCAGTCCGACCTGGGAATAGCCGCGCAGCACGCGGGCCAGGCCGCAGAGGCGCTCGGCAAGGATCGGGTTGCGCTTGTGGGGCATCGCCGAGGAGCCCTTCTGGCCCGCTCCGAACGGCTCCTCCACCTCCCTCACCTCCGTGCGCTGAAGGTTGCGGATCTCGGTCGCGAAGCGCTCGAGCCCACCGCCGGCGATCGCGATCCTCGCCAGGACCACCGAGTGCCGGTCGCGCGGGACGACCTGCGTGGAGACGTCCTCGCGGGCCAGGCCGAGCGCTTCCATCACCTGGGCCTCCACAGCCGGCGGGACGGAGGCGTAGGTGCCCACCGCTCCGGAGAGCTTGCCGACGGCCGCCTGCTCGAAGGCGTTCTCGAGCCTTTGCACGTTCCGGTCGGCCTCGAACGCGAAGCTCGCCAGGCGCAGGCCGAACGTGGTCGGCTCGGCATGGACTCCGTGGGTTCGGCCGATGCAGAGGGTGTCGGCGAACTCCCGTGCCCGGGCGACCAGCGCATCGCGATACGCCTCCGCCCCTCGCACGATGATCTCCCCTGCGTCCCGGAGCTGGAGCGCCAGCGCCGTGTCGAGGACGTCGGAGGAGGTCAGGCCGTAGTGCAGCCAGCGTCCCTCCTCACCGATCGAATTCGACACGACGTCCACGAAGGCCGCGACGTCATGGCCAGTGGTCCGCTCGCGCTCCTCG
>Ga0126306_10002589_pt1 | contig 10238 bp, 9 predicted proteins | sample Plot27_FD_92592 | JGI IMG/M metagenome (GOLD analysis project Ga0126306, IMG submission 92592) | Serpentine soil microbial communities from UC McLaughlin Reserve, CA, USA - Plot27 | ecosystem: Environmental > Terrestrial > Soil > Grasslands | place: USA: UC McLaughlin Reserve, Lake County... | reverse complement strand
GCTCGGGGTAGCGGACCTCCCACCAGAACTGGTGGCCGACGACCTCGATGACCAGCGCCTCGGGCGGGGCGGTGGTCGGGACGAACCGCATCGCCCGCACCGTGGCCCCGAACACGATGAGCAGGATCACCAGGGCACCACCACGCCGCCGACCACGAACCAGCGGCCGAACGAGTCCCGCCCCTGCCGGCCCGGCTGCGGCTCCCCCGCCGGCCGCCGGCGGAACAGGCCCAGCCCCAGCACGACCACGACGGCCACGAACACCGCCCCACCGAGGCCCAGCATCAGCCAGAACAGGTTGGCCATCGCCTCGGAGACCGGGCCTTGAGGATCGAGCGCCCCGCCCTCGGGCTGGGCGGTCACCATCCACCTACCTGCGTCGTTCAATGCAAGTCCGCTAGGAAGCGCTTGGGTCGGTGCTGCCGACCGGGTGGTCACGGTGCAGCGCTTCGGCGCTCTGGGGGCTGTCGACACCGAATACCAGCAGCTGCGCCATCTGGACCTCCCATGCGGCGGCCAACACACCCGCAGGACTCTACAAAGACGGCGTGCCGGATTAAAGGCCGCGAGGTTTCCATTACGGCACGGCAGGACAAGCAGCACCGCGCGCCGGCTACTGCATGTGCGCCGGCCCAGGAGCCAGGAGCTTGGTCAGGCGCAGAGCCTGACGAGCGTCGCCCCAGGGGATCGGCCCTGGTGGTGCTGGCCGAGAAGGGCGGCATCGACGTGGCCGCGACCCGCCGGGCCCGACCCCGCGTCGCCGAGGTCCCCTTCGACGCTTACAAGCTGATGGCCACCTTCGTCTTCTACCAGGTCTTCAACCTGCTGAATCTGCCCAACCTCGGCTCCACCCTCCTGTGGGCTGAGGACCGATCATCTGGAGGCGCCCGCCTGGGCGGTCGACCTGCTGCGCCATCTCGGCAGGCAGGGCCGCTCACGGTGGAAGCGCTCGCCGAGGCACAGCAGCCGCTCACCCGCCAGCTTGGCGACGGCATAGGTCGCGCACTCCCCGAAGCTCGGACCTGCGCGGTGGTGGCCCTTCTCATATGCCATAGGCCTCGGCCGCGACCGTCCAGTGCTCCGCACCGAACCCCGCCACCTCGATCTGCGGCCACGCCTCGTCCTCGAGGAACGGGTCGATATCAGGACCTCCAGTCGGTGGGGGCGCGAGGGTCGGGAACGTAGGCGCAATAGGTACCCGTGCGGATGGTGCGGCTGAGATGCTGGCCGAGCTGGGGATGGTGCTCGGCGATCCGGGTCATCGCCTGGCGGACCGCGCGGGTCACAGCGGCTCGAGCGCGCTCGGATGCGGACGCGGCTCGTCGATCACGACCACCCAACCCGAACGCGCGCCCCAGCTCTTGGACCAGGAAGTCGCGTTCGGCGTCAGCCTGCGCGGCCCGCTCGGCGTCGCCGATGGCGCGGGCTTGCTCGAGGTCGTCTTCGATCTCGGTCAGCCGTCGGCGGTAGGCGTCCTTGGCTTGGGCGTCGAGGCTCTCGCCCGCGTCGCCGAGTGCCGCACGCGGCAGGCCGGCCGCTCGGCTGCTGTCCACCTGGGCATCGCTGCCGGTCTCGGCGGCGACCAGATCCAGCACGTGGTATTCCCGGCCCGGATCGGCAAGGAGCCGCGCGAGGTATCGCATGCCCTTGAGGTCGCGCACGCGGACGGTGTGCCCATCGAAGCTCACCGACCAGTAGTCACCCTCGCGGCGAAAGACGTCGAAACTGGCAACCGGCCGCTCGTCGCCTGCATCATGGTGCTCCACGTCTACTGGTGGCACAACCGACGGAGCGGCTTGGATCCCTTCGAGGATCGTGCGGGCCGCCTGGCGCTCCAACGCGGCCCGGTGCTCGCTGCCGCTGGCGCGGTGCGCCTCGGCCAGGGCCATGCGCGCGACCGCCGCCTCATAGGGGGCGCCGACCTCGTTCCAGCGTCGCACCGCTTCCGACAAGGACTGTTCCGCGCCCGCGGCATCGCCGTCGGCCAGCCGCACCCTTCCTCGAGCGAGGGCTGCGCTGGCCAGCAACGCTTTGCTCTGGAAGCGGGCGGCGATGAACTCGAGCTCGTCGGCGGCCGATCGGGCCCGGCCGATCTCGCCGGCCGCGAGCTCGATCTCGACCTGGGCCGCGAGCAGCGGCGCGCGCTGCAGGTGGGTGTTGGGGGGTCGCTCCTTGGAGGGCACCCCCAAGGGGCGCTCGAGCGCGTCTCGTATGGAGGCCGCCGCGGTGGCCGCATCGCCTTGGGCCAGACGGACCAGCGCGAGACCCGGTTGGGGATCCCACCCGGCCCGATGCGCCGCCAACAGCGCCGCCTCCGCGCCCGCGATGTCTCCCTTGTGCAGTCGGATCCGTCCGAGCTCATTCAGCGGCCACCCCAGCTCGCGTCGCAGATAGGGGCGCAGCTCCTGGCAGGCCACCAGCGCCTGCCGCTCCGCCTCGTTGCAAGACCCGCGCAGCCTGAGGATCTCGGCGCGGTGGACCCGGCAGCGCCCGTGGAGGCTCCCGATGGCATTGGTCTCGGACCACCGCTCCATCGCCTCGGTCCATTCCTCGGCCACGTCATAGTGCGCCAGGCCCTGCAGGGCGCAGACGAGCTCGCAGTAGACGACCCCTGTCGAGAACGGATCCAGGTCCCCGGAGACCGTCGCCACCCCGGCCTGGTCGAGCAGCGCCAGACCTTGCTGGACATCGCCGTCCAGGATGCGCAGCCGCGCCTCCGCGACCTGCCCGATGGCGCCCGCCGCCGGGTCACACCTCAACCCGACCTCGATGGCACGCCGGGCCCACGGCCGAGCGCCGGGCAGGTCGCCCGTGAGCATCCGCTCATAGGTGCGGACGACCGCGAACCACGCCTGCGCCGGCGTCTCACCCTGAGCTTCCAGAAGCCGCTCCGCTCGCGCCAGCCAGCCCCGCACCGGTGCCATCAGCGCGGTGTCGAACAGCAGGTGCATCGCCACCCGGACGGCCGCACCTGCTGCCGCGACCTGATCACCGGCCTGCATGAACGCGGTGTGGGCGCGCGCCCACGCCTCGATGGCCATCTCGAGCTGGCCGGCCGCATAGGCGACCTCGCCAAGCATCGGTAGGTCCGTGGCGGCCAGGGGGCCGTCTGCGTCGGCCTCCATGAGCAGCTCGAAGGCCTGCCGCCAGGCTCTCAGGGCCGCCATCTCATGTGCGCGCTCGACGAGGCCAAGACCGGCGCCAGCGTCATCGCTCATCGCACCCCTCCCCAACACGCGGCCGAATCAGCGCCCGGGTCAGCCAGTCCCGAACGTAACCGTGAGGGTTACGGCCGTAACAGTCTTCCTCACGCCTCTCGGGAAGGGGCCACGAGGCCCCTAGCCAACGAGGCTATCGCGAGGAGGACTCATGGACAGGGCAAAGGTCAACGGCGTCGAGCTGGAGTACGAGGTCGTCGGAGCGGGCGAACCCGTGTTGCTGAGCAGCCCCGCTGTGCCACGGGGCTTTCTGCCGCTCCTGTCCCAACCGGCGCTGGCCGACCGCCACTGCTTGATCAGATACCACCGGCGGGGTTGGGCCGGCAGCGCCCACACCCTCCCGCCGGTGAGCGTCGCAGACCACGCCGCGGACGCCGGTGGCCTGCTCGACCACCTAGGTGTCCGGCGCGCGCACGTCGCCGGCCACTCCAACAGTGGCCCGGTCGTCCTCCAGCTGGCGCTCGACCGTCCGGAGGTCGTGCACACCCTCACCCTGCTGGAACCGGCGCTGTTCACCGTGCCCAGCGCGGACGCCTTCTTCAGGCATGCGGGGCCTTCCCTGGAGGCCTACGGCGCCGGCGACCACGAGCGGGCCGTGGCCGGCTTCCTGAGCGCCGTGAGCGGGCTCGACTGGGAGACCTGCCAGGCCGTCATCGACGAGCACGTCCCGGGTGGCATCGCCCAGACGATCAAGGACGCCGACACCCTCTTCGGCATCGAACTCCCAGCCATCAGCGCCTGGGCGTTCGGTCCCGGCCAAGCGGCCGCCATTCTCCAGCCGATCCTCTCGGTCCTCGGCGCCGAGACGGTGCAGCTGTTCGTCGAAGGCCGGCCCCTGCTCCACTCCTGGTTCCCGCAGGTCGAAAACTGCACCATCGAGGGTGTCGGCCATCTGCTGCACATTCAGCATCCCCAACCCGTCGCTCAAGCCATGGCCGAGTTCCTGGCCTGGAACCCAATGACCGGCAAGCTGGACCAACCTCCCGAGCCTCGACGCCTCCGAGGGCCGCAGGTCCCGGGTTGACCTGCGCGATGGGCCGTTGCCCCACCCGGAGCCGCCATCGGCGGATCAGATCCGCGCCCGGTACCTACCTCCGGGCGCCAGACGTCTTGGACATGGGCCAGCGCAACGCCGAGCCGTGCCGGGGTGCCAGCGGCCCCGCGGAGGGCGCCAGATCGCTGGCACGGTCGGCCTTGCCAACATCCACCTGCTGGGCCATGCGATGAGGTTGCGAAGAACCGGCGTAGGGGAGGACGCTGAAGCTTGCTGCTGATGCTGCCCGTCCACCTAGCCCTCGTGGACGACCAGTCCACGAGGTGCCAGGTGTCCACCACCATCACAGCGTCCCCTGACCATGCCGTCCTGGAGGTCCGTCCCGGCGACCAGGAGGCCGCGACTGAAGTCGACGGGTGGCTCGCCGAGTACGCCGCCAGCCGTGATCCTGGGCTGCGCGAGCGCATCATCCTGGCCTACCTGGGCCTGGCCGACCGGCTGGCCAGCCGGTTCCGCCACAGCCGCGGGACCAACCGCGAGGACCTCATCCAGACCGCGCGGGCGGGGCTGATCGCCGCCATCGACCGCTACGACCCCGACCGGGGCACCCCGTTTGTGCCCTACGCCGTGGCCTGCGTGGTCGGGGAGGTCAAACGGTACCTGCGCGATACCAGCTGGCGGCTGCAGGTGCCCCGACGGCGCAAGGAGCAAGCCCTGCGGCTGGCCCGGGCGGCCGACGAGCTGTACCAGCACCTGGGCCGCTCCCCCACCACGGCCGAGTTGGCCGAGCAGCTGGAGCTGGGCGAAGAGGAGGTCCTGGAGGCGTTGGCGGCGGTTGGCAGCCGCTGGGAGTTGTCGCTGGACCAGCCGGCCGGCGGCGACGCCGACCTTCGCCTCGCCGACCTGGTCCCCGCCCCTGAAGCTGGGGAGGAGCCCGAGGACCTGCTGGCCCTGCCCGGCCTGGTGGCCAGGCTGCCCGAGCTGGAACGCGAGGTCATCGTGCTGCGGTTCTTTCAGGAGCTGGACCAGTACGAGATCGCGGCCCGGGTCGGCTTCTCCCAGATGCACGTCTCGCGCCTGCAGCGCCGGGCCCTGGCCCGGATGCGCACCCAGCTAATCGGTCCCTGAGCGACTCCAGGAGATAGCGATGCAGGTTCTGTGGATGCTCACCCCAGCCGTCAACCGCACTGCACCGTCCCCCTTGGCGGTGGACGCCGCGCGGAGCCGGCTCCCTTGCTTGCTACACAACGCATGTGCATACTATATTTTGCATAGCAGCTAGATGCTGCTCAATCGAGAGGAAGTACCCATGCCAACCACCACTCAGCGGGACAACGATCCCCGGAGCTCATTCCTGAGCGCCGTCCGCGAGGGTCAGGCGGCCGTCATCGACGTGATCCGCGTCTGGGCCGACATCGGCCAGCAGCTGACCCGCGATCTCAAGCTGCCCATGGCCCGCATCGACCTCGACGGCGCCGTCGACCGCGCCTTCGACGTGGCCGAGCAGACCCTTGCCGCCCAGCGCCAGCTCGCCCTCACCCTGACCGGCCTCGCCACCCGCCACGTCGACATCGCGGTCGACACTGCGGTGGAGACCATCGACACCGCCGTGGAGGCCGCGGACACCACGGTGGAGAGCGTCGAGGTCACTGTGCGTGGGAGCGCCCGCCAGATCGAGGGCGAGTTGCAGGACAGCCGGAAGCGCGTCGAGCAGCCGCAGGCCTCCACTGATGACACGCCGACAGCGAAGACTGAGTCACCCAAGCAGGACCGCCGGCCCGACGGGCGCACCTATGAGGAGCGCAGTGTCGAGGAGCTTCGGGAGCGGGCGGCCGAGCTGCAGATCGACGGCCGCTCGGCGATGAGCAAGGACGAGCTGGTCGCCGCCCTGCGCAACCACCGCAGGTCACGATCGGCTAAGACCGACGCGGCCAAGAGCCAGCCGCCCAAGCAGGACCGCCCGGCAGACCGGCGCAGCTACGAGGAGCGCAGCATCGAGGAGCTGCGGGAGCGGGCTCGGGAGCTGGAGATCGAGGGCCGCTCTTCCATGAGCAAGGATGAGCTGATCGCCGCCCTACGCGGGCAGGCGAAGTAACTCCGGCCCGAACCGCCGGCCCAAGCGGCCCGGCTCCACGCGTCGCACGCGGGTCGGGCCGCTTGCGCGTCCCGGCTAACGAAGACACCCATCGACAGGAATTGGGATGACGATGTCTCGTCTCCGGGTCGGCCGCCTCTGGGCGGTGCTCCGGCAGGCCCGCCGCGCGGTCGCGCGGATCGCCATTGCCGTCCCCTGGCGCCGGGCGGCGGCCTCCCCGGCAGCACCACGCCGGTGTCGGTCAACACCATCAACAACTCCAGCAGGCTGGGCGCCCGGGAAGCTGTTGGGAACCTCCCAGGCAGCTTCCACCGGGCGTCCAGGGTCGGCCGGTAGCGTGCGTGACGCCCATCCAAGAAGCGACGCGCAGCGGAGGCCGCCGGAGATGACCCACGACCAGGACCTGCACGACCACGAGGTGGAAGCCCACGACCTAGGCTTGTCCCACGACCTGCCGACCCTGCTGAGCCGGCGGCGGGCGCTGGCCCTGCTCGGCGGGGCCGGGCTGGCGGCCGCGCTGGCCGGCTGCGGCATCGCCGGCGGGGGCGACGGCGCCGACAGCACCGCCGGGTCGCCCAGCATCGGCTCGCCCAGCGCCAGCTCGGCGGCCGCGTCCGACGGCAGCGGGATCCCCGAGGAGACCGCCGGGCCCTACCCGGGCGACGGCTCCAACGGGGTCAACGTGCTCGCCGAGAGCGGGATCGTGCGCGGCGACATCACCCGCAGCTTCGGCTCGGCGTCGGGGGTGGCCGAGGGTGTGCCCCTGACCATCAAGCTCACGGTGCTCGACACCGCCAACGGCGCCGGCCCGCTGCAGGGCGCCGCCGTCTACCTGTGGCACTGCGACCGGGAGGGCCGCTACTCGCTGTACTCCGAGGGGGTCACCCAGGAGAACTACCTGCGCGGGGTCCAGGAGACCGGCAGCGACGGGTCGGTGACCTTCACCAGCATCTTCCCGGCGGCGTACTCCGGGCGCTGGCCCCACATCCACTTCGAGGTCTACCCCAGCCTGGACGCGGCCACCACCGCCAGCGGCAAGCTCCGCACCTCCCAGCTGGCGTTCCCCGAGGATGCCTGCCGGCAGGTCTACGCCACCGACGGCTACAGCCAGAGCGTCCAGAACCTGGCCCAGACCTCGCTGGAGACCGACATGGTGTTCAGCGACGGCTACTCGCTCCAGCTGGCCAAGGTGACCGGCGACGTCAGCGACGGCATGACCGCCACCCTCAACGTCCCGGTGTAGGCCCGGTCCTGGCTACCCTGGGGGCGGGACCGAGACGGGAGGATTGGATGGAGCAGCGGACGCTTGGCGGCCAGGGCCTGGTGGTGTCGGCGCTGGGGCTCGGATGCATGGGGATGAGCCAGTCCTACGGGCCGGGCGACGACCAGGAGTCGGTGGCCACCATCCACCGGGCCCTCGACCTCGGCATGACCTTCCTGGACACCGCCGACGTGTACGGGCTCACCGCCAACGAGCGGCTGGTCGGGCGGGCCATCGCCGGCCGCCGCGACGAGGTGGTGCTGGCGACCAAGTTCGGCAACCAGCGCCTGGCCGACGGCAGCCGGGTGGTCAACGGGAAGCCGGAGTACGTCCGGCAGGCCTGCGACGCGTCGCTGGAGCGGCTCGGGGTCGACCACATCGACCTGTACTACCAGCACCGGGTCGACCGGACGGTGCCGGTCGAGGAGACCTGGGGGCGATGGCCGAGCTGGTCCAGGCGGGGAAGGTCCGCTACCTGGGGATCTCCGAGGCGGCGCCGGAGACGGTGCGGCGGGCCCACGCCGCCCACCCGATCAGCGCCGGCCAGTACGAGTGGTCGCTGTTCACCCGCGACCTCGAGGACGAGCTGCTGGGCACCCTGCGCCAGCTGGGGATCGGGGTGGTCGCCTACAGCCCGCTGGGGCGGGGGTTCCTGTCGGGGCGGATCACCAGCCCGGACGATTTCGGCGACGACGACTTCCGCCGCGGCCACCCGCGGTTCACCGGCGAGAACTTCGCCCGCAACCTGGAGCTGGTCGAGCGGGTGCGGCAGCTGGCGGCGGCCAAGGGGGTCACCCCCAGCCAGCTGGCGATCGCCTGGGTGCTGAGCCGGGGCGACGACGTGGTGCCCATCCCGGGGACCAAGCGCCGCGGCTACCTGCAGGAGAACGCCGGCGCCCTGGAGGCCGAGCTGACCGCCGACGACCTGGCCGCGATCGAGGAGATCACTCCCCGCGGGTCGGTGGCCGGCGAGCGCTACACCCCCGAGCACATGGCCAACGTCGACGCGTAGCGGCTCAGGGAGGCTCTTGGTCGGTCGCGGCCTGGGCGCGGGCCTGGGCCATGGCCCGGGAGCTGAGCAGCGGCCAGCAGGCCAGGGTGAGCACGGCCATGGCGGCGAAGCTCCACCAGAAGGGCGCGGTCAGCCCGGCGCGGGCGGCCAGCAGGCCGCCAAAGACCGCCCCCAGCGACAGCGAGCCGAAGCCGAACAGGGCATAGGCGCTGTTGACCCGGCCCAGCAGCCGGGCCGGGATCAGCTCCTGGCGCAGCGACACACTGATCACGCTCCAGGTCATGGCGTGGAAGCCGAACAGGGCGAACACGGCCCCGACGAGCAGCGGGCTGCGGGCCAGGGCCAGGGTCAGGTGGGTCGACGTCTCGATGATCAGGCCCAGCCGCATGGTGGTGGCCGGGCCGAGCCAGCCGATCAGCCGCTCGGCGACCAGGCTGGCGGCGATGCCGCCGACCGCCATCGACGAGATCAGCAGGCCGTAGCCGACCGAGCCGAGGCCGAGGCGCTCCTGGGCGTACAGGACCGAGATCGAGAGGGTGGCCGACAGGGTCAGGTTCATCAGGGCGATGGCCGCGGCCAGGATGCGCAGCAGCCGGTGCCGGACCAGCCAGCGCACCCCCTCGGCGATCTCGCTGCGGAGGGTGGTCGGGGCCGTGCCGGTGGGCCGCTCCACCCGGAAGCGGCCGCCCATGGCCGCGACCAGGGCGGCCGCGGCCGCGAACGTGCCCGCGTCGAGCAGGAACGGCACGGCGGCGGCGGCGGCGAACAGCAGCCCGCCCAGGGGCGGGGCGACCAGCTCGTTGGCGACCATGTGGGCGCCCAGGAGGCGGCCGTTGGCCCGGGCCAGCTGCTCCTTGGGCACGACCGCGGGCAGGATGGAGATGGCCGCGTTGTCGAACAGGGTCTCGGCGGTGCCGAGGGCGAAGAAGACCGCGTACAGCAGCGGCAGGGTGGCCGCGTCGGCCAGCACCGCCACCCCGAGCAGGCCGACGGCCACGGCCCGGGCGGCGTCGACCCGGACCATCAGCAGGCGGCGGTCCAGACGGTCGACCAGCGCCCCGCTGACCAGCGCGAACAGCAGCCACGGGAGCCGCTGGGCCACGGCCAGGCCGGCGACCAGCCGCGGGTCGCGGGTCATGGTCGCGGCCAGCAGCGGCCCGGCCACCAGGGTGACACCGTCGCCGAGGTTGGAGACGGCGTTGGCCGTCCACAACTTGGCGAAGTCGGGCCCGAGGCCGCGCGTCCGCAGGTAGGCTCCTCGCTGCCGGAAGGAGGACTCAAGATACGCCGCCGGCCATGCTCAAGCGGGAGGTCCGAGGAGACGAGACACCACCTATGAAGCGACGCCTGCCGCTGCTCCTGCTCACCACCGCCCTGGCCACGGCCCTGGCCGCCTGCGGCCCCGCCATCCCCGAGCAGCGTGGTCCCACCACGCCCCCGGGCGCCGGTGGGTCGCCAGCCCAAGCCTCTGGGGTCACGGAGACCACGGGCCCGGGATCGGGCGGAACGGCCGCCGTGGGCCCCGGTCCAACGGCGGTGAAGGCGGGATCGACCGCCGCCCCGAAGTTCCGCGGGAGCGTCGTGGGGGGGCGGGCCTATGTCCGCAGCCGGGTGCGGTACTCGTGGCGGGCGGGTGTCCGGTGGGGCCGGTGGAGCTG
>Ga0126306_10002588_pt1 | contig 10238 bp, 3 predicted proteins | sample Plot27_FD_92592 | JGI IMG/M metagenome (GOLD analysis project Ga0126306, IMG submission 92592) | Serpentine soil microbial communities from UC McLaughlin Reserve, CA, USA - Plot27 | ecosystem: Environmental > Terrestrial > Soil > Grasslands | place: USA: UC McLaughlin Reserve, Lake County... | reverse complement strand
TGCTCGCGATGTTGTTCGCGGGCACTGCGCTGGCCCAGCAGATTGCGGTCAGCGGCACGGTCACCGGTGCGGGCGGTGGCCCGCTCGCCGGCGTTACCGTCCGCATCTCCGGCACGGAGACCCGAGTTCTCACGAACGGGACCGGCCGCTACACCATCACGGCCCCCGCGAACGGGGCGCTGACCTACACGCTCATCGGCCAGAAGCCGGCGCGCGAGGAGATCGGCGGTCGTACGCGCATCGACGTTCGGATGGAAGGCGTCACCTACCTCGAAGAGGTGGTGGTCACGGCCTACACCGAGCAGCGTCGCGCCGACATCACCGGCGCGGTGGCGTCGATCAACGTCGAGAGCGCGGCGCGCCAGACCGGCGCGAGCGTGCTGCAGAAGCTCGACGCGGTTCCCGGCATCACGGTGGTCGCGAGCGGCTCGCCCGCGTCGCGCAGCACCGTTCGCATTCGCGGCATCAGCTCGTTCCAGAACAACGATCCGCTCTACGTCATCGACGGCGTTCCGACCCAGGACTCGTACATCAACTGGCTGAACCCCGCCGACATCACGTCGATCCAGGTGCTGAAGGACGCCTCGGCTGCGTCGATCTACGGATCGCGCGCGAGCAACGGCGTCATCGTCATCGAGACGACGAAGCGTGGCGCCGCAGGCCCACCGCGGATGACGCTGTCGGCGCGTGCCGGGCTCGCGAGCCCGACGCGTGGCTACGACGACTTCCTCCTCACGGATGCCCTGGCGTACTTCCAGGTCCTCAAGGCGTCGTACGAGGGGGCCAATCAGGCCATCCCGAAGGAGTACCTCGCGCTCTACGGCGATCCGAACAACCCGACGGTCCCGGCGTACATCTACGCCGCGAGCGGCACGGCCGTTACGGATCCGACGACTGGCCGTATCCTCAGCGTCGACGCCAGCAAGTACGCCTATCCGAACTCGTTGATCATGCCCGGCAGCACGGGCACCAACTGGTTCAAGGCGGTGTTCGACGGCCAAGCGCCGGTCGGGGACTACAACCTGAACGTCGCCGGCTCGGGTGAAGATCACACCTACGGCGTGTCGGGCAACTACTTCGATCAGCGCGGCACGGCGGCGTACAACCAGTTCCGTCGCGGCAGCTTGCGCGCGAACACGCAGTTCACCCGCGGCAAGTTCACCTTCGGTGAGAACGCGGCCCTGGCCACCGAGCGCTCGTACGGCGGCATGGGCGATCCGGGCGGGTACGCGGAAGACGGCATCATGGGCAAGAACATCCTGATGCAGCCCGTGATCCCGATCTACGACATCAACGGCAACTTCGCGTCGGGCAAGTCGACGGGTCTCGGTAATCAGAGCAACCCGCTGAAGTTCGCCTACGAGCGTCGCAACAACACCAACCGGAACAACAAGGTCTTCGGCAACGGGTTCGCCGGTCTCCAGGTGATTCCGTCGGTGGCGCTGCGCAGCAGCATCGGGTTCAACCTGAACCAGGCATCGTTCCGGGGCTTCAACCCGACCACGCCCGAGAACTCCGAGCCGAACTTCACGAACTCGTTCAACGAGCAGCAGACCAACAACTTCGACTGGACCTGGACCAACACGGCGCGCTACAACAAGTCGCTCGGACAGCACACGGTGAACGTGCTGCTCGGCCAGGAGGCCAACAAGACGAACTACCGCGGCATCTTCGGCTCGATGGCGGCGTTCCGCTCCACCGATCCGAACTCGCTGTACATCTCGGACGCGCTGGCCGACGCTTCCACGAAGAACGTCCGCTCCGAAGGCAATACGAGCGCGCTGCTGTCGTACTTCGGGAAGGCGGACTACAACTTCCAGGACAAGTACGTCGCCAGCGTCACGGTCCGTCGCGACGGCTCGTCGCGCCTCGGCCCGGATCACAAGTGGGGCACCTTCCCGGCCGTCGGCCTCGGCTGGCGCATCACGAAGGAGTCGTTCCTCGAGAACAACAAGATCCTGTCGGATGCCATGCTGCGCGTCGGCTACGGCGTGACGGGCAACCAGCAGATCCCGTCGGGCCGCATCACGGCGCAGTACGGCGGCGGTCGTGGCGACACGTACTACGACATCACGGGCTCCAACTCGACGATCGCGCCAGGCTTCCGGCAGACGGCGCTCGGCAACATCGACCTGAAGTGGGAATCGAGCAAGGCGACGAACATCGGTGCCGACCTCGCCCTCTTCAACAGCAACCTGAACGTCATCCTCGATTTCTACCAGCGCAACACGGACAACCTGCTCTTCAACCCGCCGCTTCCAGCGACGGCTGGCATCGCCTCCACGCCGATCGTCAACATCGGCGAGATGCAGAACCGGGGCTTCGATTTCTCGATCGGTCACACGGGCGAGCGGTGGAACGCCACGTTCCAGGGCAGCCACTACAAGAACGAGATCGTCTCGATCGACGGTGTCCAGAACTTCTTCTACGGCCCGATCTCGACCCGGTTCGGCAACCAGGTCATCAACAGGGTCGGTTCTCCGCTCGGCGCGTTCTACGGGCTGCAGGCGGATGGTCTGTTCAGGGACGCGGCGGACGTCGCCGCCTGGCCGAAGCAGACTGGCGCCGCGCCGGGCCGGCTCCGCTTCCGCGACATCAATGGCGACGGCACGGTCGACTCGAACGACCGCACGATCATCGGCACGCCGCACCCGGACTTCACCGGCTCGCTCGATCTGGGCTACCGGTACGGGAACTTCGACATCAGCGGCACGATCTTCGGAACGTTCGGCAACGAGATCTTCGATGCGCAGAAGGAGTTCTACGTGTTCCGTCAGTTCTCGACGAATGTCGTCGCGGACCGTCTGGCCAACTCGTGGACCCCGACGAACACGAGCGCGAAGTACCCGAAGCTCGACGTCGGCGACGACTATAGCCGCCAGCTGAGCTCCTTCTACGTCGAGGACGGCAGCTACGTCCGGATGCGCAACATCCAGCTCGGCTACAGCGTGCCCGCCCGGTTCTCCCGCTGGCTCTCGGCGTCGCGCGTGTACCTGCAGGCTGAGAACCTCTTCACGTTCACAGGCTACGAGGGCCTCGATCCGGCGCTGCCCGCGGCGGACATCAACGGCGCCGCCGGCGACATCCGCGATCAGTACCGCGGCATCGATCGCGGCGTGTATCCGTCGAGCAAGACGTTCAGCATCGGCTTCACCACCTCGTTCTAAACATGAATCACACTAAGGAGAGAGCCTCAATGAAGAAGGCTTCGAGGCAGCCGATGCTCCTCGGTACGGCACTGTTCTTGGCGGCAGGGACGCTCTTCGGATGTAAGGAGAGCTTCCTGACGAACGCCGCCGCGCCGCAAGGAGTGTTGGATGCAGGGGTGCTGTCGAACGTGGCTGGCGTCGAGGGCAACCTCATCGCCGCCTATCGACAGGTGGACTACACGACCGGCGTCGGAGGCTCACAAGCCTCCGCCGCCAGCAACTGGATCTGGGGCAGCGTGTTGAGCGACGATGCCTACAAGGGATCGGAGCCGAGCGACTTCACCCAGATCAACGACGCGGAGCGGTACCAGTGGACCACGTCGCAGGTGGACGGGATCCTGAACGACAAGTGGCGCGCGGTCTACGAGGGCGTCGTCCGCGCGAACTCCACGCTGCGTCTTCTGAAGGCGGTGGTGCGCGACAAGCCGACCGAGATCAGTGCCGCCGACCAGGCGGGGATCGAGGGTGAGGCGACGTTCCTCCGCGCGCACTACATGTTCGAGGCGTACAAGATGTGGGGCAAAGTTCCGTACTTGTACTGGGACGACACCCTCAACATCCGCAAGGCACCGCTCGAGCCGCCCGCCGTCGCGGCGGAGATCATGAAGGACCTCGATCTCGCCATCGCGAAGCTCGTGGATGCGCCGCGCAAGGGCAACGTGGGACGCGCGACGAAGTGGACGGCCATGGCGTACAAGGGAAAGCTCCAGATGTATCTCCGCGACCTCACCAACGCGCGGACCACCCTGAACGCCGTCATAGCGTCGGGGACGTTCGGCCTCGAGGACAGCTACGACAAGGTCTGGACCGGCTTCACCGCGGCCGCGAACGGCAAGGAGACTATCTTCGCCTATCAGGCCTCGGCGAACGACGGCGAGCCGGATGGCAACAACGCCAACTACGGCGAGCGGCTCAACTTCCCGCACTCGGGCAGTCCGTTCGGCTGCTGCGGCTTCCATCAGCCGTCGCAGAACATGATGAACTCGTTCCTGACGGACGCCGCTGGCCTGCCGTTGATCGTCATGTCGCCGGGCTCGTGGAACGTCAACGACGCGGAGCTCGACGGCGCGAAGACGGCGACCATGACGGTCGATCCTCGCATGGATTGGACGGCTGGTCGCGACCTGGTGCCGTTCAAGGACTGGGGGCTGCACGATGCTGCCTGGATCCGCGCCGAGTCGAACGGCGGACCGTACAGCGCGAAGAAGAACGTACACGAGAAGGCGAGCGGTGCGCAGAGCAGCGTGGGCTGGGTGAACACGCAGCTCAACTCGGTCAACATCCACATCCTGCGCTACGCCGACGTGCTGCTGATGGCGGCGGAGGCCGAGGCTGCAGCCGGAAACCTGGACGTGGCGCGCGGTCACGTGAACAAGATCAGAGAGCGCGCCGGAAAGACTGCTCAGGGCTGCGGCACGCCGACGGACGACAAGGCACGGGCTGCGCTTCTCCTGGTGTATCCGGACTGCGCGGGTGACACCCGGATCGCGGTTCCGATCAACGATCCGAAGATCAAGTGGGCGACCTACCGGGTCAGCCAGTACGCGGCGTTCCCCACCAAGGCGTTTGCCGACAGCGCCATTCGTGCCGAGCGGAAGATCGAGCTGGCGATGGAAGGACATCGCTTCTTCGACCTGAAGCGCTGGAGCAATCCCACCAGCGGAGACGTGCTCATCACGACGCTCAACTGCTACATGGGCATCGGCGGCTGCGCTGGCGTCGGCGGTGGAAAGGAATCCACCTCGTCCGCCACGCTCACGACGCGGCGCACGTACCTGGCCACGGCGACTCCGGTCGCGGCGAAGAACATGCTGTTCCCGATCCCGACCACGCAGATCGAGCTCAGCAAGGTGGAGGGCGCACCCTCGCTCGTGCAGAACACGGGCTGGTAAGTCGAGCCCACTGAACGACGAACAGGGCACCGGCGCTCGCGCCGGTGCCCTGTTCTCGTTTCCGTCATTGAGCGACCTGACACCGAGCGATCGAACACGATGCGATCGAACACTACATGATCAGCCACTGTGCAATCGAATGCTACACGATCAGTGACGTACCCTCAGCGTCGCGGTGGCCGGAGGACCGCTGGGCGAGCGAGGCCTGAGCGCATACGCCTGCAGCGAATCGCCGGTGTTGGCGACCGCCACGACCTTGCCAGCCGGCGTGCCGATCAGCGCCAGGCCGGCGACGTTGAGAGGAGCAAGGAAGCCACTCGCCCGCGGTGAGATTGGCGTGAATCGGCCATGACCATCGCCGCGAAGCCATAGGCCATTCCCGGCATCCGCTCTCGGCGTGTTCGGTTCCGTGTCGTAGAGATTGCCCGCCACGATCAGGTCGAGGTGGCCATCCCCATCGACGTCGTGGACGACGATTCCCTTGATCGGCGCGATCTGCGCCAGATTGGGCAGCGGTGCCGCGCTGAATGCGCCTTTGCCCTCGTTGTGGAGCACGACGCTGCCGAAGGTGTCGACCTGGTAGTGCAGGGCACTCTGGAGCTGCGGCGGGGTGAACAGCTGGGCGATCGAGGCGTCGGCGAAGGCGCCGTACGTGGGGAATCTCAGACTGAGCTGATACAGCTCGCGACCGAGGGGCACCATGCCGGCGATCGGGTACTCCTTCCCACCAATCTGCTGGGTGAGCACGACGTCCGAGCCCTGATTTCCCGAGAAGTCGCCGGCGTAGATGCCGAACAGGCTGTCCTTCGAGGTCGTGTAGCTGTAGTTACGCCCGAGGTTTCCGGCGACGAGGTCCGGCCGCCCGTCGTGGTCGAAGTCACCCACGGCGAGGCTCGACCACCACCCGCGCATCGACCCCAGACGCGTGGACGCGGTAACCTCGCGGAACTTCGCGCCCTCGTTCCGGAAGAATCGGATCGGCATCCATTCGCCCACGGTGACGAGGTCCAGACGTCCGTCGCCATCGAAGTCGACCCATGCCGCATCGGTGATCATTCCCGCGGCGCTCGCGAGCTCCGGTGCGACCTGCGCCGTCACATCGGTGAATCGGCCTCCGTCGTTTCGGAGCAGGTAGCTCCTCGCCGGATGGGGATACTTTCGCGGCGTCAGCCGGCCGCCGACGAAGAGGTCGGGGCGGCCGTCTCCCGTGAAGTCCCCGGCGCGAACCGTGGACGTGCTGGTCGGCATGGCGGGCAGGGCCAGCGAATCACGCACGAACCGTCCTCCGCCACGATTCACGTAGAGGCGATCCTGGAGACGTGACGCGCTGCCGAGGTGCTGATAGCCGCCGCTGGCCAGGTAGAGGTCGGGCCGTCCATCTCCGTTCGCGTCGAAGAAGAGCGCGCCCCAGTCCTCGTACGTGGAATCGGCGTCCCAAGGCTGCGCCTCCGTCGCGGCGGCGAAGTGTCCGTCGCTCGATTGCAGGAAGAGCTTCCTCCTGGCGCCGGCCGCTCCTCCTACGAACAGGTCCTCGAGGCCGTTGCCATCGACGTCGGCGGCGGCGAGCGGTGGCCCCTGGCGCGAGATCATGTAGGGAAGCAGCGACTGGATCGTGTAATCGACCAGTCGAGGCGCCTCGTGCTTGTACGTCAGCCCGCTCGCCGTATCCAGGGGCTCGAATCTCGGCCCGCCTGCGGGTGCAGGCGAAGTGAGCTCCGCACGCTTCCGCAGGGTGGCCTCGGCCTGCTTGACGCTCACCAGTCGATCGACGGCCAGCCCCGACAGTACCTGATAGCGTCCGTCGGGCCAGAACACCTCGAGCGAATCCACGCGCGTCGCGCCGCCGAGCCCGAAGTGCGCCCGGTCGTCCATCGACGACATGAAGCCCCGCGCCGGCGCGAGATATACGTACTGCTTCTGGCCGCCGGCAGTGACGACGAGCGTCGCGCCGATGCCGCGGCGGTTGGGCGCCGCGCCGTCGAGGCGCACGGCGAGGAAGTGGTGCGCGTCGTCCTGGCGTTGGACGTTCTGGTAGATGAACGCGGGAGCGTCCATGTTGTTCACGACGAGATCGAGCCGGCCGTCGTTGTTCAGATCCGCGTAGGCGGCGCCGTAGGAGAAGCTCGGCTGATCCATCCCCCACGCGGTGGTCTTGTCGGTGAACGTGAGATCGCCTGCGTTGCGGAACACGTAGTTCGACGTCTCGTAGCTCGGCAAGCGCGCGAGGTTGTCCAACGCCTTTCGATTGGACGCATTGGCACGGCCTGGACGGAGTGCCGACGACGTGGTCGTCATGTAATCGAGATCGTTGACGGCCTTCGGGTAGCCGTTGCCGATGAAGATGTCCTTGTAGCCGTCGTTGTCGAAGTCGGCGAACAGCGCGCTCCAGCTCCAGTCGGTGTGCGAGACGCCGGCGAGCCGGGCGATCTCGCTGAACACGACGTCGCCGTCGCGTGTCACGCCGTTGCTGAGCTGCAGGGCGTTCATCGAGTAGTCATCACGGATGCCGCGCGACTTCAGCTCGGTGACGCTGCTGTGAGTGGCGAACCCGAGCGTCCGCTTGCGACGCTCGAGGGCACGCGGCAGCATGTCCACCTGCAGGACGTCGGGCCAGCCGTCGTTGTTGAAGTCGGCGATGTCCACGCCCATGCCGGCGAAGCTGGCGTGCTTCAGCGACTTCGCCGCCCTGTCGCTGAACGTGCCGTTCCGGTTGTTGACGTACAGCACGTCGTTCGCGACGACGTCGTTGGAGACGTAGATGTCGGGCCAGCCATCGCCGTTGACGTCTCCCACGGCGAGGCCGAGGCCGTAGCCTGCCGTGCGGAGGATTCCCGCCTGTACGGAGACGTTCGTGAACGTGCCGTTGCAGCCGTTCCGATACAGCTGGTTGTGGCTCTCCGGCGTGTCGGCGCGCATGCCCGCGGGCGTCGTCGACACGTTGCTGCGCGAGAAATCCGCCGGAGAATTGTTGAGCACGAACAGATCGAGGCATCCATCACCGTCGTAGTCGACGAACGCGGCGTGCGTCGAGAAGCCGGGGTCGGCGACACCGTATTGCGCCGCCGCTTCCGTGAAGGTTCTATTCCCGTTGTTGATGAACAGCAGGTTGGCGCGTTTCTCCGGCGAAGACCACGCCGGTCCCGACACGTTGGCGTAGATGTCGAGAAAGCCGTCGTTGTTGATGTCCACCATCGTGACGCCGGTGACCCACCGGTTCGTTGCGACCCCCGCCCGCTGGGTGACGTCCTCGAACCGCATGTCCCCCTTGTTGAGGTACAGGCGGCTCGACACCATGTTGCCGGCGAAGAAGAGGTCCGGCAGTCCGTCGTTGTCCACGTCGCCCACGGCGACGCCGGCGCCATTGTAGATGTAGACGTCGGTCTGGACGTTGAGGGAGTCGCTGGTGGTGATCGTGTTTGCGAACGTGACGCCCGTCCGGTCAGCGCTCAGGAGCTCGAAGACGGGGCGCTCTCGCGGCCCGCAGCTCATGAGAGCGAGCAAGGGGATCAGGAGCGCGAGGCGCCCCGAAGGATGCATGCGTGCGAGACTCATCAGCGTGGGATTGAGCACCGGGCGGGAGTCGGACGGCGGAGGGTAGCGCGCGCGGGGAGGGGCACGCCGCCGTATTCCGCAGCGACCGTCCATCGAGATCCGATCCGTCAAAACTAGCATCCGTACCAGAGCGAGGTATCCGAAGGCATGAGCGCATCGCAGTACGTGTCCAGGGTGGTCAACCTGATCCCCGCGTCGTCCCAGCGCCTCTGGTCGACCGACGTCGACGAGGCCGCCCGACGGCTCCTCGCCGCCGACGTCGACGAAGTGCTGGCCCTCGACGGCTCGTTCGCCCTCGTGGCGCAGGACGGCGAGCGCGTTCTGCTGGCGCGGAGCCTCGATCGTCCGATGCGCTACTTCCTGGCCAAGGCGGTGGACGGTCCGGTGCTGATCGTCGCCGAGCGCATCGACGAGATCGCAGCGGAGCTGGCGCAGCGAGGATGGGCGGGACAGTTCCATCCCAGCTACACGCGGATGGTGCCGGCGCACCACGTCACGACGTTGCGGCTCGTCGGCTGTCCGGACCCGAACCCGGTGCACCGCCGCTTCTTCGACCCGCCGCGCGGTACGCTGCCGGCCGACCTGGACCTGATCGGCCGCCAATACATCGAGGCGGTGTACACGGAGCTCCGTCGATGGCTGGCGGCACAGGAGCGCTCCGCGCCGATCGGCGTCCCGTTCTCGGGAGGGATCGACAGCGGAGCGGTGCTGCTCTGCCTGTACCAGCTTCTGCTCGACGAGGGAATCTCGCCGGCGCGGCTCAAGGCGTTCACCCTCTCGGTGGATGGCGCGGGTGCCGACGCTCACCAGGCGCGCGAGTTCCTCGTGCGCACCGGCCTCGAGATGCTCGGCGAGACGATCGATGTGCCCTCGAGTGCCCTCGATCCGCTGCGTGCCGTCGCGGTGATTGAGGACTACAAGCCGCTCGATGTGGAGTGCGCCGCGGTGAACCTCGAGCTGCTGGCTGGCATCCGGTCGCGGTATCCCGAGTGGCGGCTGCTGGTGGACGGCGACGGCGGCGACGAGAACCTCAAGGACTATCCGATCGAGGAGAACAGTGAGCTGACGATCCGCAGCGTCGTCAACAACCGCATGCTGTATCAGGAAGGGTGGGGGGTGGACTCGATCAAGCACTCGCTCACCTACTCGGGTGGATTCAGCCGAGGGTGCGTCCGCGGGTACGCATGCGCGAGTGCCCATGGGTTCGTGGACTTCAGCCCGTACCTGCGCCCGTCGGTGATCGCCGTCGCCGAGGCGATTCCGTTCGCCGAGCTCACCAAGGGCTCGCACGAGCGGCTGTACGCACTCAAGGGAGAGATCGTCTCGCGGGGCGTGCGCGCGGTGCTCGGGCTCGAGATGCCGGTGTTCCCCAAGCGGCGGTTCCAGGAGGGCTCGGTCTCGGAAGGGGAAGTGACGCGGCTCTTCCCGCGCGACGAGGGGCGCTACCGGAGCCACTTCCAGTCGCTGCACGCCGCGGCGGTGTGAGCGCGTCCACGGCGGACCGGCGGATCCGCGCCCTCCGCCCGCCGAAGCGGCACGTCGATCCATACGTGGCGCACGGCTCGCTGGTCGAGGAGGAGCGCCG
>Ga0126306_10002587_pt1 | contig 10240 bp, 10 predicted proteins | sample Plot27_FD_92592 | JGI IMG/M metagenome (GOLD analysis project Ga0126306, IMG submission 92592) | Serpentine soil microbial communities from UC McLaughlin Reserve, CA, USA - Plot27 | ecosystem: Environmental > Terrestrial > Soil > Grasslands | place: USA: UC McLaughlin Reserve, Lake County... | reverse complement strand
GGACCCGCTCCTTCGCCTGCTCCGTCGCCGACTGCTCGGAGCCCGCAGCACCGCGCTCGGCGGTCTGCTCCACACCGCTCATAACCCCTCCTCGATTGGTTGTTCAGCGCCTGTAGCCGCCGCGCGATCCACTAAACGGATGTGTGAAAATCCTCACCAAAAGCGAGCCGAACGCTCGCGTCGGCACTTCGATGCAGGCAGGCGAACGCTGAGCTTGACACGCGTGTCAAACGCATCAACAGGCGGGCCGGGCATGAGCGATTCTCCGCACAGCGCTGTGGCTCACGCCCCGGGGTAACGAGACCAACTGAAGGATCAACGAATACGCCCGCGGCTAAGAACGCGGCGCTCGATTGTCCGCGACCGCGCCGCCATCGCGATCGTCGCGGAACGTTTTGCCGAAGACGCGGCGGGCAGTACTGGGCCGGCACCGTCGGTAGCTCCCTTTCGGCCTGTCGTCTCCGATCGGATCGTGTGCTGGCAGGGATAGACCACGGCGGGCGCAAACAGGCGGCAAGAGTGCGCGAAGTGGCGGCGCAGATGAGGCGAAGCGCGAAAGAGATGAACGCGGAGGCCCTCAGCCAACGGCGTCGCATAGAGGCGCCAGTGGCAAAAACGAGTTGGTGGGAAGTCTTTGCAGTAGCCAAGGCGGCGGCTTCGCGGCCTGCCGGCGCGCCGGGGCTTCCTGTCGAGAAGCGTAGAGCCACTAGACGGCCGTCTCGGCGCCGGCGCGTGGACGGCACGCGCTGGCGAGCGCCGGGTTTGCCCACACTAGTAGCCCGTCCTCACGAGGGCGGCGTTTTGCGCAAATGGCGCGCAGAGCATCGAGCGCGCCGATCCGCGACCAGCCCGAGAGGACTCCTCGAATACGACCGGCGCATCGCCGTCGCGACCAAGTACGGCGCCGGCGCTAGCTGCGGCCCAGCGCTTCCATGACGTCGTCCGGGCCGTCGAACTCGTCACGCGGCAGGGACCGTAGCGGCTCGAGGACCTCGTCAGAGGCGCCGTTCTGCTCGGCCTTGGCGACCAACTCATCGCGGCTGGCGGGATAGTTCATACCGCCGAGGTGCTTCTGCACATCAATGGGGTTTACGTCCATGCACCGCGCGTTCCCAACCGTCCACGCGGTCAAACAATGAGATTCGCGGGCAGCGCCCGCTTCCGATCCGTGCAATCAGTGCCTGCGCGGTATCGGCGTACCTCCCGAGCTCAAGCCGTGGAGCGAACTAAGCTCGAACGACAACGCGGCGACAAACGCCCGAGCTCCGTGCGCTGTCCAGAAGCGACCGGAGGCCCGCTTCGCGGGCCTCCGGAGCAGCCGCTCGCCTTGCTACGCAGCGTGCGTCGCGCGCTGCGCGAGCTGTTGGCTCATCTGCTTGGCCTTCGCGAGTGTCGCCTCCTCGTTTTCGAGGTTCTCCTGGAGCAGCGCGACGATTTCTTGCTCGCCCATCGCCTTTGCTTTTGTGATCAGGCCTTCGTAGACGGCGATCTCATGGTGCTCGGTCTCTGTGACACCGCCGATGATCACGTGGTCGTTGAGGCTGTCGTCGACCATCTTGAGGTTGGCTTGGCCCTCCTTCTCCAGCCCCTCGATCGCAGGGCAGGCGGACTCGTCGACCTCGGCGCCGAGCGCCTGAAACGCCCGCTCCAGGTTGCCGACGTGCTGCTGCGTCTCCTCGAAGTGCTGGCGCAGCGATTGCTTCAGCTGCGAATCGTTTGCGCGCTCCTCGAGTTGCGTGAGCATCTCGAGGATCGTTTTTTCCATCGTCAGCGCCGCACCAAGCTTGTGGACGTACAGCTCCTGTGGCGTCTCAATCGTGCGTCCGAGCAGTGCCATTCGACTCATCCTTTCTCTTCGTGATGTCGCCGGTCGACTACCCCGTTCGGGGCGATCAAAACGGCCGTATTCGGCGGCCCCCCTCCGCTCGTTAACGGCCGGGTGGAGCCTGAGCCGGCTTTGGTCTCCTCGATCGCCGCGGCGATCTGGCTGAGGCGCTCGTCGTCGAGGCGGACGTCCGTGGGGCCGATCCAGCCGTCCACTTGTTCTCGGCTGCGCGCGCCGACGATGGCGGCAGTCACGCCGCGTGTTCTTCCGACGCGGAGGACATCGCGAATTCCTGTTCCTTGCAGTCATGGCAAAGGAGCGAGCCAAGGGGCGAGGATCGGGGCGAGCCGCGCTTTGCAGGCATGCACGTCATGCGACCTCCTCGCGGAACCCCGACCTTCCGCCGCGTCGGCAGCTCTCGCCTGTTGCCATGGGAACCCCTCCCTTGTCGCCTGGGACCTGCTGTGATGTCCAAGGCAGGGACAGGAGTAACGGGCTGCCCCTGCTGGTTCGGCGTGCGCCCGATGTGGATCCCTTCACACTGGGCGGCGCGAGAAGCAGGTATCGCGTGCCGAGGCCTTGTTCTCCGTAGGGGCGGAACTCGTCGATGGACAGGAAGCCTTCGTGCGCGAGGTCGAAAAGATCACGACGAGGCGCTGCCGCCGGAGATCTTCGTCTTCGAGTTGGCGGCGGGCGCGGCGGCCCGCGCGCGTCGAGCCCCAGGTGATCGCCGTCGATGCCGCGCCTCTTTCCGCGTGCTCAAGCTCGATGCCGTGCCAGCCGATCCGCGAATGCAAGCCCTTTACGCCCCGCGACGGAGCGGCCGATGCTGCCCGACTCGGTGATGCTTCACTACTCACCGCCGAGAGCGGCGAGCGCATCAGATCCGTGAAACGAGACGAGAGCACGAGCTGCCAGCAATCGGCGGCGAGCGGCGTTTCGAGCGCCACGGGGCGCAGGTTCATCGCGCTTGACCCAGAACGACCGGCAGGCCGCGAATCGGCGGAACTCATCTTTCGCGCGCGACGGGACACAGATCCGGATGAGTTCAGGGGAGCTGCCGCTCGAACGGCTGCTCGAACACGCTGAACAACCTCGTCGAGGCGCGGCCATGGCTACCGGTCAGACTGGAATTTCTTAGCAGGACGTTAGCCGCGGCTACGCTCCCGTCTCCAGCCCTGCAAACCGAAGATCCCGATTTGCAGGTCTTTCTCGATGGAGCGTACCGGGATCGAACCGGTGACCTCCGGCTTGCAAAGCCGGCGCTCTCCCAGCTGAGCTAACGCCCCGAGAGGCGCCTATCGTAGCGCCGGTGCTTCGGCCGCCTGACCCTCCGCTCGCCGATGACGCGATCCGGCTCGCGCCAATGGAGGGCCGCCACGTGCCGGGCATCGAGGCGCTGCTCGGGGACCCGGACGTCCGTCGGCACACGCGGGTGCCGAGCGAGCCGCCGTCCGGCTACGCGAAGACCTGGCTCGGCCGCTACGAGCAGGGCTGGCGCGACGGCAACCGCGCCGGGTTCGCGATCGAGAGCCGCGAGGGCGAGTTCCTCGGGCTCGGGATGATCGTGCAGGTCGACTGTGAGGGCCGGCAGGGCGAGATCGGCTACGTCGTCGGGCGCGCTGCGCGCGGCCGCGGGGTCGCGACCCGCACACTGCGACTCCTGACCGACTGGGCGTTCGAGGAGCTCGCGCTGGAGCGGATCGAGCTCTGGATCGACGTCGGGAATCCCGGCTCCGAGCGCGTCGCCGAGCGGGGTGGCTACGTCCGCGAAGGCGTCCTCCGGTCGTACTGGTTCAAGGAGGACATCCGCGGCGACTTCGGGATCTGGTCGCGCTTGCGCAGCGATCCCTAGTCGGGAAGCAGCGGCATGACCAGGCCGGTGTTCCGCCCGAGCAGGACGGCGCGCTTGACGGCGTCCGATCCGAATCGCTCGCGCACCTCGTCCATCGCGGCGTCGAGTGCGTCGTAGTCGCCGCGGCCCAACGGCAGAGGCAGCTGGAGGGTCGCGTCGTCGTCCAGGTTCGCGACGGAGATGCCGACCAGCGTCAGCCCTCGCGTCTGGATCATCGGTGCGGCCGCGGCGAGCAGGCCCCGGGCTGTGGCGAGGATCGTCTCGGTCCGGGCGGTGGGGCCGGGAAGCGTGTACGAACGCGTGGCGCGTGAGAAGTCGTCGAAGCGGAGCCTCAGGACGACGGTCCGGCCGACTCGATGCGCCTTGCGCATACGCCGGGTGACGCGGTCGACGATGCCGACGAGGACGGCATCGACGTCCGCGGCGCTGCGGCGCCTCCAGCCGAGCGCGCACTGGGAGCCGATCGAGCCGCGGCGACGGCGTGCGTCCACGCGGCGCGGGTCCCGGTTGTGGGCCAGCGCGTGGAGGTGCCGGCCCGAGGCCCTTCCGAGCAGGGAGACGAGTGTCGACTCGCGCAGGCACGCGACCTGCCCGACCGTCGTGATCCCGCGCGCGCGGAGCTTCGCGGAGGTGACCCGCCCGACGCCCCACAGCGCCTCGACGGGAAGCGGGTGGAGGAAGGCAAGCTCCCGGCCCGGCGGGACGAACAGGAGGCCGTCGGGCTTGGCGACGGCGCTCGCGACCTTGGCCAGGAACTTCGTCCGCGCTATGCCGACGGTGATCGGGAGCCCGACCCGCTCGCGCACCGCCTCTCGGAGCCCCACCGCGACCTCGCCGGGCGTCCCGGACAGCCTCCGCACGCCGCGGACATCCAGGAAGGCCTCGTCGATCGACATCCCCTCGACGAGCGGCGAGGTTTCCTCGAACACCTCGTAGACCGCCTTGCTCGCGTCGGAGTAGGCGGACATGCGCGGCGGCACCACGATCGCGTCCGGACAGAGGAGCCGCGCGCGCCTGCCCGGCATCGCCGTCCGAACGCCGCAGGCCTTCGCCTCGTAGCTCGCAGCGAGGACGACGCCGGCGCCCACGATGACCGGGCGTCCGAGCAGGTCGGGATTGTCCCGCTGTTCGACCGACGCGTAGAACGAGTCGAGATCCGCGTGCAGGATCGTCGCGCCGCCGCACACGAACATATGTTCGCATAGCCGCTAGGCTCGCGCCAGCTCGGCGAGCGTCGTCACCGTGTTCCAGTTGCGGGAGGTGCCCGCCACCCCGAGCTTCTTCTCGAAGTACGCGTTCGAGAGCTTGGACACCCCGTAGCCCTTCGGCGTGTAGAGATAGACCTCGCGGCCCGTCACCGCGAACTCGTCGCCCGGCGACCGGTCGGCATCCAGGTCCTTGACGCGCGCCGCCGCCGGCTTCGAGGCGAGGAACGTGACGTGCAGCTGCTTCGGGTCGCTCGCCTTCTTCGTGAACGGGTTCTTCTCGACGACGCGCGCGAGCTCTGCCGCGGTGCGAATCACGACGACGATCTCAAGACCGAGATCGCGCTTGATCCAGGCCTCGATCCCGCCCACGTCGACACGCCCCTCGTAGATCACGTTGCCGCTCTGGACGTGAGTCTTCACGTCCTCGGCGCCCAGTTCGACGAACAGCGCGCGGAGATCGGCCATCGCGATCTTGTTCCGGGCGCCGAGATTGATCCCGCGCAGGAGCGCGACGTTCTTCGCGGCCACGGCCGCAGGCTATCGGCCCCGCTCATAGCCAACTCTCAGGTTCCTCTCAGCGGCTCCTTAGGCACCGCGGGTTTCCTGGCTGGCCCGACCACTCGAAAGGAGACCCCGATGACAGGACCGACACCGACGAGCCTCGAGGCACGCGACGAGTCGCTCGAGCGGGCGCTGTTCGAGATCAAGCGCGTCATCGCCGGCCAGGACACGATGCTCGAGCGCCTGCTCGTCTGCCTGCTAGCGGACGGCCATCTGCTGATGGAAGGCGTGCCCGGGCTCGCGAAGACGCTCACGATCAAGACCGCCGCCCAGGTGCTCGGCGGCACGGTCAACCGGATCCAGTTCACCCCCGACCTGATGCCGAGCGACCTCGTCGGGACGCGGGTCTACCGGCCGAAGGACGGCTCGTTCGACGTCGAGCTGGGCCCGGTGTTCTGCAACTTCCTGCTCGCGGACGAGATCAACCGGGCGCCGGCCAAGGTGCAGTCCGCGCTCCTCGAGGTGATGCAGGAGCGGCAGGTGACGATCGGCAAGGAGTCGTTCGCCGCCCCGCACCCGTTCCTCGTGATGGCGACGCAGAACCCGATCGAGTCGGAGGGCACCTACCCGCTGCCCGAGGCCCAGGTCGACCGGTTCATGCTCAAGGTCGTCGTCGGCTACCCCGGGCCGGAGGACGAGCTCACCGTCGTCGAGCGGTCGCTCGCGGGGCTCGCTTCGGTGCGCTCGGTCGTGACGCTCGACGAGCTGCTCGCGCTGCGCGAGCGCGTTCGCGACGTCTACGTCGACCCGGCTCTCTCGCGCTACGCCGTCCAGGTCGCCTGCGCCACGCGCGAGCCGGGATCAGTCGGCCTGGCCGACTTGAAGCCGTACGTGGCGTTCGGCGTCAGTCCGCGCGGGCCGATCTCGCTGATGAGCGCTGCGCGTGCGCTGGCACTCGTGCGTGGCCGCGATTACGTACTGCCGCAGGACGTCCTCGACCTCGCGAAGGACGCGCTCCACCACCGGATTGTCCTCAGCTACGAGGCCCTCGCTGCGGAGGTCGGGGCGGACGCGATCGTCGACGCGGTCCTCGAGGCCGTCGCCGTGCCCGAGATCGACCTGGTGGAGCGTGCGGCATGACCGCCGTCGGCCTCATCCGCGAACGCACACCCGACCGCCCGGGGCCAGGCCCGCTCACGGAGGCCCTGCTGCGCGCGCTCGACCTGAAGATCGGGCGCTGCATCGACGGGCTCCTCGCGGGCGAGCACAGGACGGCGGCGATCGGGGTCGGAACCGAGCTCGCCCAGGTGCGCGAGTGGGAGCCGGGCGACGACGTCCGGCGAATCGACTGGAACGCCACGGCGCGCTCGGAGACCGTCCAGGTCCGCGTCGACGTGGCCGAGCGGGCCCTGACGTCGTGGGTGCTTCTCGACGTCTCGCCCTCGATGCGCTTCGGCACAGCCGACCGCCGCAAATGGGACGTCGCCGAGGGCGTCGCCGTCGCGATGGGCCACCTCGCCTCGCGGCGCGGCAATCGCATCGGCGTCGCCACCTTCGGCGCGAACGACTCGCTGGCGCTTCGCCCCCGCCAGGGCCGCGCCGGTCTGCTCTCGGTCCTGCTCGCAGTCCGGCGGGAGCCGGAGACCGAGCGGGTGGGGCGGACGTCGATCGGCACCGCCGTCACGCAGCTCGCCCGAGTCGCGCGGCAGCGCTCGCTCGCCGTCGTCGTCTCGGACTTCCGCGGTCCGCGCGACTGGCGCGCTCCGCTGCTCCGGCTCGCCGGCAGGCACGCCGCAGTCGCGGTCGAGATCAGGGACCCGCGCGAGCAGGAGCTGCCGAATGTCGGCCACGTCTGGCTCGTCGATCCCGAGACAGGGCGCAAGGCTCATGTCGACACCGCCCGCCGCCGGCTGCGCGAGCGCTTCGCGGTGGCTGCGGCCGATGACCGCGCCGACGTCGCTCGCGAGCTTGCGTCGCTCGGCGTGCCGCATCTCATCCTCTCCACGGGAGGCGACTGGCTGCGGACGTTCGCCTCGTTTTTCGCGACCGAGAGGAGGCGAGGATGAGCTTCGCAACCCCGTTCCTGCTCTGGGGATTGCTGCTGATCCCGCTGGGGCTGATCGCCTACTGGCTGATCCAGCGCCGGCGGAGCAAGTACGCGGCTCGCTTCACGAACCTCGACCTGCTCGTCAACGTGGTCGACGCCACGCCGGGCCGCCGGCGGCACCTGCCCGCGCTGCTCGCGCTTGCGGCGCTCGCCGCGTTGATCGTCGCGATGGCAAGGCCGCAGAAGGTGGTCGCGGTCCCGCGCGAGGACGCCACGGTCGTCCTGACGATGGACAGCTCGGCGTCGATGAAGGCGACTGACGTCGCTCCCAGCCGCCTCGACGCGGCGAAGTCGGCGGCGACCACGTTCCTCGACGACGTTCCCGACCGCTTCCGCGTCGGTCTCGTCTCCTTCTCGAGTGCGGTCCGCGTGCTAGAGGAGCCGACCGACGACCGCGACGCGGTGCGCTCGTCCCTCGACTCGATCCAGGGCGACATCGGAACCGCCCTCGGCGACGCGATCGAAGCCTCGGTCGCGCTCGCGGACGACCCGAACGCCACGGAGGACAGCGTGGCCGAGAAGCCGCTCTTCGCCGTGCTGCTGCTCTCCGACGGGGCGAACACGACGGGCAGCGAGCCGCTCGCCGTCGTCGACGAGGCGAAGGAGGCCGGCGTGCCGATCTACACGATTGCGCTCGGAACGCCGTCCGGAACCGTCGACGTCACCGACGACTACGGCCAGATGCAGACCGTCAACGTGCCCCCCGATCCCGCGACGCTGAAGCAGATCGCGGACGAGACGGGCGGGCGCTTCTTCGAAGCGCCGACCGAGGCCGACCTCCAGGCCGTGTACGAGGAGATCGGCTCCCAGGTGTCGTGGGAGGACGACGAGCGTGAGCTCACGGCGGCGTTCGCCGGGGCAGGCGGGGTGTTCCTCCTGCTCGGCGCGAGCCTCTCCGCCCTGTGGTTCGGGCGGATCCCGTGAACCGACGGAAGGTGAGAGGGGGTGAAGGCATGGAAGCGAAGGCACGCACGCTCGACGTCCGGCTGCTGGCCGTGGTCGTCGCGGTGGCGGCGATCGCGGTGACGATCTGGGCGGCCGGGGCGTTCGCCGCAGTGGGGTCGTCCGGCTCGTCAGGGTCGACCGGCTCGCCGTCCGGCGACGTACCGGCCTGGTTCACCCAGGCCCAGGACGACCAGCAGCAGGCGCCGTCCGACGACAACTGCCCGGACGACGGCTCGGGCGGCGGCGGCTCCGGCGGCGGCTCCAACCAGGGCTCCGGCTCGGGCTCGTCGCAGCTCTAGGGCCGACGCGTGTGATCCGGGCGGCTTCGGCTGCCCGGATCGCGCTTCTTAGGAGTCGAGGTCCTCGAGGCGCCGCGCGATCTCGGCGTCGCTCGAGGCGACGAAACGGGCGCCCTCGACGAACGAACGGGCCCGCGCGAGCGCGAGCTCGTCCGTCGGATCGGCGACAGCCACGACGGGGAGGCCGCGCGAGAAGCCGAGTGCAACGGCGCGGAAGAGGCGTGCGGTCGACGCCGGCAGCAGGCGGGCTGCATCGGGGTCGGGCTCGACGTCCCTGAGGTCGACGTAGGGAATCCCCCGCTGCTCTCCGAGGAGACGCATGAGGTCCTCACGTGTGACGAACTCCTCCTCGATCAGGATCTCGCCGAGCCGGCGCCGGCGTGCAGTCGCTTCCTGGAGTGCCCAGGCCAGGTCGGCCGGCTTGACGAGCCCAGTCTCGACGGCGAGGGCGCCGAGCGGCTCCGACCGCGGCTCGAGCTCGGGCAACCGGGCGAGCAGTGGGCTGCTGCCGTGCACGACCCGCAGACGGTTCCGCAGGCCGGTGCCGAATTCCAGCTTCGATTCGTCGTCGAACACCCGCAGTGGCTCCACGGGCGGAACCTAGGCCCGAGAGTGTCCCCGCGCGTCCCCCGTTCAGGGCAGTCGCGGCGACCACGCGGCGGACAAAACCCCTGCAACGAGCAGGAGTCCCGCGCCGAGGGCCATGAACCACGAGGTGATCTCGACTTCACCGGGCTTGCGCCCGAGGTCGGAGCCGAGCTGCTCGTAGACGCGTTCCAGCGTCTTCGCGTCCTTGGCCTCGGAGAACTCGCCGCCGGTCATGCGGGCGATCTCGCCGAGCGTCTCGGGATCGGGCGGCACGGGGATCTCGCGCTCGCCGAAGCTCGGCGGCTGGGGCTGGCCCGGGGGGCCGGGGTCGAAGCCGGGCCCGAAGTCGCCGCGCAGCACGCCCTCGGGCGTGCCGAGGGCGATCGTGTAGACGGGGATCCCCGCGTCGGCGGCAAGCTGCCCGCCCTCCAGCGGCTGTAGCCGCCCGCGGGTCTGTGACCCGTCCGAGAGGAACAGGATCGAGACGAGCTTGTTGCGCTCCTTCGGCGATTCCCCCTGCGCGTAGTACGCGATCGTCTGGCCGGGGCCGTTGTCGTCGGGCGCCAGCTCCGGCACCGCCTGCTCGCCCAGCTCCACCGCGGCCCGCAGCGCGTCGCCGATCGCCGTCCCGCCGTAGCCGCTGAAGACGCCGATCTCGCCGATCGAGTCCCGCACGATCTCGTGGTCGGTCGTGGGCGGCGCGGCCACCTGCGCCTCGCCCGAGAACACGATCATGCCGACCCTGAGGCCGTCGGGCACGCGGTCGAGGAACGTGCGGAGTGCCGACTTCGCGGCCTCCAGGCGCGTCGGCTCGACGTCGCGCGCCTGCATCGACAGCGAATCGTCGATGACGAGGATCACGGTCGCGCGCTCCTCGGGCACCATCGTGTTCCGCTCCGGGCGGGCGATCGC
>Ga0126306_10002586_pt1 | contig 10241 bp, 8 predicted proteins | sample Plot27_FD_92592 | JGI IMG/M metagenome (GOLD analysis project Ga0126306, IMG submission 92592) | Serpentine soil microbial communities from UC McLaughlin Reserve, CA, USA - Plot27 | ecosystem: Environmental > Terrestrial > Soil > Grasslands | place: USA: UC McLaughlin Reserve, Lake County... | reverse complement strand
CGCCGCCCTGGGACAGGTCGGACTCGAGCAGGTTCATCGCGGGGGAGCCGATGAAGCCGGCGACGAACACGTTGTTTGGGTGGTCGTACATCCGCCGCGGGGTGTCGACCTGCTGGAGCAGGCCGTCCTTCAGCACCGCGACGCGGTCGCCCATCGTCATGGCATCGACCTGGTCGTGCGTCACGTACACGGTCGTGATGCCGAGCCGGCGCTGCAACGATGCGATTTGCGTGCGCGTATGCACGCGCAGCTTCGCGTCCAGGTTGGAGAGGGGTTCGTCCATGAGGAAGACCTGGGGGGAACGGACGATCGCGCGACCCATCGCGACGCGCTGGCGCTGGCCGCCGGAGAGCGCCTTCGGCTTGCGCTCGAGGTACTGCTCGAGGTCGAGAATCTTGGCGGCCTCGCGAACCCGCTCGTTGATCTTCTCCTTGGGCTCACCGGCGATCTTGAGCGCGAAGCCCATGTTCTCGGCGACGCTCATGTGGGGGTAGAGCGCGTAGTTCTGGAACACCATGGCGATGTCGCGGTCCTTGGGCGCCAGGTTGGTGACGTCACGGTCGCCGATGCGGATCGATCCGCCGTTGACGTCCTCCAGGCCGGCGAGCATGCGCAGCGACGTGGACTTGCCGCAGCCGGAGGGGCCGACCAGGACGAGGAACTCCCCGTCGCCGATCTCGATGTCCAGCGCGTCCACCGCAGGGCGCTCGGCCCCGGGGAAGAGTCTGGTCGCCTTGTCGAAAGTCACGGTCGCCATGAGCTGGCGCTCCCTTCACCGGCAGGAACGTGCCGGACGATCCGAGTGGAAGGTGGAGCAACCTGACCGACCCCGGTGGGGAGGCAGGGACCTACTGACGGGCACCGTAACGGCGGCGGCGCCTGCTCGTCCATGCCTGCCCAACGGCAACGACGACCACCCGCCGTTACCTGATCGTTACCCGTCACCCTGTTGCCCGCCCGTTGCGTAAACGTTTACATCGGGTTACCCCGGGACGCGGGGACCGGCCGCCCCTGCGGCACGTTCCCGGACCGGTCTGGGACTGACAAGAGGGAGCAGTGCGCATGGGATCAGCGAAGGCTCGGCGCGGACTCGCTGCGTTCGCCTGTGTCATGAGTGCGAGCCTCGTCCTCGCCGCATGTGGCGGCGACGACGACAGCGGTGGCAGCAACAAGGCCGGGGGCAAGGCTCCCGGTCAGGGCAAGGCGGAGTGCGAGGGCCTCACCGAGTGGGGTGACCTAACCGGCAAGACGGTGAAGATGTACACCTCGATCGTGGCGCCGGAGGACCAGCCGCACATCGACTCCTACAAGCTTTTCGAGACCTGCACCGGCGCCAAAGTGGATTACGAAGGTTCCAAGGAGTTCGAGGCACAGCTCGTCGTCCGGGTCCGCAGCGGCAACCCGCCGGACCTGGCCTACATCCCGCAGCCCGGCCTCCTCAACACGCTGGTCAAGGACACCGGCAAGGTCGTCGAGGTGCCCGACACGGTGTCGGCCAACGTCGACGAGTTCTGGAGCGATTCGTGGCGCGGCTACGGCACCGTGGACGGCAAGCTGTACGCCGCTCCGCTGGGCGCCAACATGAAGTCCTTCGTGTGGTACTCCCCGAAGATGTTCGAGGAGAACGGCTGGGAGATCCCGACCACCTGGGACGACATGATCGCCCTGTCCGACACCATCGCGGCGACCGGGATCAAGCCCTGGTGCGCAGGCATCGGGTCCGGTGACGCCACCGGCTGGCCGGTCACCGACTGGCTCGAGGACGTCCTGCTCCGCGACGCGGGCATCGACGTCTACAACCAGTGGGTCGCCCACGAGATCCCGTTCAACGACCCCCAGATCGTGAGCGCCCTCGACCGGGTCGGCGACATCCTGAAGAACGACAAGTACGTCAACGGCGGCATCGGCGACGTCAAGAGCATCGCGACCACCATCTTCCAGGACGGCGGCCTGCCGATCCTCAAGGGCAAGTGTGCGCTGCACCGGCAGGCCGGCTTCTACGCGGCGAACTGGCCGGAGGGCACTGACGTCTCCGAGACCGGCGATGCCTTCGCGTTCTACCTGCCGACCACCAACGAGGACAACGGCAAGCCGGTGCTCGGCGGCGGCGAGTTCGTGGCGGCGTTCGACGACCGTCCCGAGGTCCAGGCGTTCCAGACCTACCTCTCCTCGGACACCTGGGCCAACGAGAAGGCAAAGGCGACACCGCAGGGCGGTTGGATCAGTGCCAACAACGGCCTCGACACGGCCAACCTGGTCAGCCCGATCGACGTGGTCTCGGCCGAGACGCTGGCCGACCCGGAGACGGTGTTCGGGTTCGACGGTTCCGACCAGATGCCCGCCGCCGTGGGCTCGGGCTCCTTCTGGAAGGAGATGACGGCCTGGATCACCGGGAAGAGCACGGCCGACGCGCTGAAGGCCATCGAGGAGAGCTGGCCGTGATCGGCTAGCACCACCTCGACGCAATGATCCACCGGCTGGCTGCCGGGACCTTGCCCCCCGCGGGCGGGGTCCCGGCGGCCACCGGTCGGCGCCTGTCTTCTCGCTGCTCCGCAGCGCCAGTGCGCCACCTCCGATGGGCTCGGTCCACTCCGGCAGGGAGGTAAGCCGCGATGTCGGCTACTGACAAGTTCGTCCAGATGTTCATCGCCATCTTCGCGTTCGTCGCGGTGATGGGCCTCGTGCTCTTCCTCGCCGACCGGGTCCGGTCCCGCAAGGGCGAGGTCCTCCAGACCATCGCGTTCGTCCTGCCCGCAGCCCTGCTGATCTCGGTCGGCCTGCTCTATCCGGGCATCCGGACGATCTTCGAGTCGTTCAAGAACGCCGCCGGCACCGAGTACGTCGGCATCGACAACTACACAGAGATCTTCACCAACTCCGGCCTCCTCACCGTGCTGCGCAACACCGCGATCTGGGTGATCGTCACCCCGATCGTCGCGACGCTGATCGGTCTGGTCTACGCGGTGCTGATCGACAAGGCGAGGATCGAGGCGGTCGCCAAGGCGCTGATCTTCCTGCCGATGGCGATCTCGCTCGTCGGCGCGTCCATCATCTGGAAGTTCGTCTACGACTACCGCTCCACCGAGAACGTCCAGATCGGCCTGGCCAACCAGATCCTCAAGTCGCTCGGGCTGGACACCTACCGCTTCCTGCTCACCGAGCCGTGGAACACGTTCTTCCTGATCGTGATCATGATCTGGGTCCAGGCCGGCTTCGCGATGACGGTCCTCTCGGCGTCGATCAAGGCGATTCCCGACGACATCGTCGAGGCGGCACGTCTGGACGGCGTCTCGGGCTTCCGGATGTTCCGCTACATCACCGTCCCGAGCATCCGTCCGGCGCTGATCGTGGTGCTGACTGCCATCAGCATCACCACGCTGAAGGTGTTCGACATCGTCCGCACCACGACGGGCGGCAACTTCAACACCAGCGTTCTGGCCAACGAGTTCTACACACAGAGCTTCCGGTCGTTCAACAACGGCCTGGGAGCCGCGCTGGCGGTGCTGCTCTTCATCCTGGTCATCCCGATCGTCGTCTACAACATCCGCCAGATGCGAAAGCTGGAGGCCCGATGAGCGCCCCGACGACCACGACGGCCCCGGCCCGGAAGCGGACGGGCGCGCCGACGGCGGCCGCGGAGGCGCACAAGCGGCTCACCTCGCCGTGGGCGTCGTTGGCTGCGATCGTCATCGCCGTCCTGTGGACGATCCCGACTTTCGGTCTGCTGATCTCGTCGTTCCGCCCCGAGGCCCAGGTCAAGGACAGCGGTTGGTGGACCGCGTTCTCCGACCCGGCGTGGACCCTGGACAACTACGACGCTGTGCTGTCGAGCGAGGGCGGTGTCAACCTCGCGACCTACTTCGTCAACACGATCGTCATCACTCTGCCGGCGGTGATCATCCCGATCACGCTGGCGACCTTGGCCGCCTACGCGTTCGCCTGGATGCAGTTCCCGGGCCGCGACTGGCTGTTCGTGGCCATCTTCGCCATGCAGATCGTGCCGATCCAGGTCACGATGATCCCGCTGCTCTCGCTCTACGTGGACCCGCCGTTCGGCCTGCCCCAGCTGGCCGGCGGCGACGCCCCGGGTGGTGGGTTCTACACGATCTGGCTCTCGCACTCGATCTTCGCGCTGCCGCTCGCGATCTACCTCCTGCACAACTTCATGAAGGAGGTGCCCGCCGAGCTGATCGAGGCAGCGCGGGTCGACGGCGCGGGCCACGTGCGGATCTTCACCCGCATCATGCTCCCGCTGATGACTCCGGCCATCGCGGCCTTCGCGATCTTCCAGTTCCTGTGGGTGTGGAACGACCTGCTCGTCGCGCTGGTCTTCGGCGGTGGCAGCCTCGAGATCTCGCCGCTCACGGTGCGCCTCGCCGAGCTGTCGGGCACCCGCGGCAATGACTGGCACCTGCTCTCTGCCGGTGCGTTCGTCTCGCTGATCGTGCCGCTGGTCGTCTTCCTGGCCGGCCAGCGATTCTTCGTCCGTGGGCTCCTCGCGGGGAGCGTCAAGGGGTAGCCCAGGAGGCCAGGCCGGAGGCCGGGGGGCTGGGGTTGCCATGACGAGCATCAAGGACGTCGCACGCGAGGTGGGCGTGTCCACCGCGACGGTCTCCCGCGCGCTGCGGGGGCTGCCGCGGGTCTCCGACGCGACGCGCTACCGCGTGCTGCAGGCGGCCGAGGAGCTGGACTACGTCGCGTCGCCGACCGCGGCCAGCCTCGCGAGCGGGCAGACCCGGGCGGTCGGCGTGGTGGTGCCGCACGTGACCCGCTGGTTCTACGCGTCGGTGGTGCAGGGCGCGGAGGAGCTGCTGCGCGCCGAGGGCTACGACCTGCTGCTCTACAACCTGGGCGGCGACCGAGAGGCCCGGCGCCGGGTGTTCCGCAGCCACTTGCTGCGCAAGCGGGTCGACGCGGTCATCGTGCTGAGCCTCACGCCGACTGCCGAGGAGGTGCGCGAGCTCGCCAAGCTCGACCGGCCGGTCGCCGTGGTCGGCGCCACCGTGCCCGGCTGGTCGAGCGTGCGGATCGACGACATGGAGACGGCGCGCATCGCCATGCGACACCTGCTCGACCTGGGCCACTGCCGGATCGGCTACATCGGCGGGTCGCTCGAGGAGCAGCTGGACTTCGCGGCGCCGCTGGACCGGCTGCAGGGCTACCGCAGCGCCATGGCCGGCGCAGGTCTCGAGGTGCACCCGTCGTGGGAGGTTATCGGCGACTTCACCGTCCGCGGCGGGCTGGCCGCCATGCGCCTCCTGCTCGAGGCGCAGGAGCGTCCGACCGCGGTGTTCGCGGCGTCGGACGAGATGGCCGTCGGTGCCGCCTACGCCGTGCGCGAGGCCGGCCTGCGAGTTCCCGAGGACATCTCGGTGATCGGCATCGACGACCACGACATGGCGGAGTTCTTCGGGCTCAGCACGGTGGCGCAGCCGGTGCACGAGCAGGGCCGGCTGGCGGCCCGTCTCCTGCTCGACGTGATCGCCGCCGCCGGCGACCGGGTGCGACAGAAGGCGCTGACCGTGCCGACCCGGCTGGTCGTCCGGAGCACCACCGCCCCGCCGGTCGGACCGGGTGGCTCCGGCTAGTCGCCTGCCAGCCAGGCATGGCCCCAGGCGGGCAGCCTGAGGGCGTACGTCGTCAGCTCGCTGCCCGGCGTCGCCGCCACCAGCACGGCGTCCGGCGGCAGGCCGGCCAGCCGCCCCCGGTCGACGTCGACCCGGTCGTCGGAGAAGCTCGCCAACGCCATCAGCGGGCCGCTGCGGGGATGGCGCCGACGGTAGGCCAGCACGTGCCGGTCTCCGACATCCAGCAGCTCGGGGCTGGTGCCCGAGCGCAGGGCGAGGAGGCCGGCCCGGGCCCGGGCGAGCCCCTGGATCCCCGCGAACACCCGGCCCTCCACGCTGGTCGGGTCGTGCCGCCGGTCGGCGGCCGCCCAGTCCATCGGTGGCCGGTGCATCCAGCGGTTGTCGCCGGCCTGCGACGGTTCGGCCGCCCACGCCGGGTCGTTGGCCAGGCCGAGCTCGTCGCCCATGTAGAGCAGCGGGATGCCGCCGAAGGAGTAGACGACCGAGTAGAGGGTGAGCAGGCGTCGGATCGCCGCGTCGACCTGTTCCCCGTCGCCTGAGTCGCGGGCCGCGTCGAGGCCGCACAGCGCGGCGGCGGTGCCGGAGATGCGGCGGTCACCGGTGCGCGGGTTGGCCTGGAACACCGCGCCGCGGGCGAAGGAGCTGTCGTGCGCCCCGCTGTAGAACTCGCTGAGGAAGTGCCGGTGCGCGGCGGGGTCGAGGCCGACCGCCCAGGCGTCCTCGTCGGAGACCGCCCACCCGATGTCGTCGTGGCAGCGCAGATAGGTCACCCACGCCGTCGTGGGCGGCGCCGTGCGCATCGCCGACAGGGCATGCCGGGCGAGCGTGGCGTCGCGGCTGGCCAGGGACGACCACAGCATCACCATCAGCTGGTTGTGGTAGGCCAGGTCGCACTCGGGACGGAACCGGTCGTGGCCGCCGAGGTACTGCACGAGATTCTGCGGCGAGACGATGGCCTCGGCCTTGACCAGAACGCCGGGAGCCGCCACGGCGAGCAGCGCACGCATCGCCTGCAGCACGAGGTGGACCTCGGGCTGGTTCTGGCAGTCGGTTCCTTCGCGCTTCCACAGGAACGGGGCGGCGTCCAGCCGCAGCACGTCGACCCCGCGGTCGGCCAGGCCGAGCACGGTGCCGAGCATCGCCGCGAACACGTCGGGGTTGGACCAGTCCAGGTCCCACTGGAACGTGTTGAACGTGGTCCAGACCCACCCCACCCCCTCGACGTGGGTGAACGAGCCCGGTGCCTGGTCGGGGAACACCTCGGGAAGAGTCCGCTCGTAGCGGTCCGGCCAGGAGCGGTCCGGGAACATCAGGTAGAAGTCGCGGTAGACGGGGTCGCCCGCCGCGGCGGCACGCGCCCAAGGGTGCTCGGCGGCGGTGTGGTTGAGCACCAGGTCGACGCAGAGCGTCATCTGCCGCTCGTGCAGGTCCGTGGCGAGCGCCTCGAGGTCGGTCATCGTGCCGAGCCGGGGGTCGACCGCGCCGTAGTCCACGACCGCGTAGCCGCCGTCGTCGTCACCGTCGCGGCTGGCGAGGAGCGGCATCAGGTGCAGGTACGTCACGCCGAGCTCGGCCAGGTAGTCCAGGCGCTGCCGCACACCGGTGAGGTCACCCGCGAACCGGTCGGTATAGCTGACGTAGCCGGACATCCGGGCGCGCTGGAACCAGCTGGGGTCCACCTCGCGAGCCCGGTCGAGCACCCGCAGCGGCAGAGCGCGCCCGACCGCCGAGGCCACGGCCAGGTCGACCAGCCGGGTCACCAGCCGGTCCAGCGCGGCCCGGTCGCTGGGGGCGTACAGGCTGCGGAGCGGTTCAACCAGGTCGGCATGGTGGGCCTCGAGGCGCGCCGCCACGGCGGCACCCTCGACGTCGCCGAGGACGGCGGACGCGCGCTGCCGGACGGATGCCAGCAGCCCGGCGGGCAGGTTCGTGCGCGTGGGCATCACGGCTGATCGTAGGGGCGGTAGGTTCGGCGCCGTGCGGTCACCGGGAGACGTCGTCGCGGTCGCCGGCGAGGTCATCACCGACATGGTGCCGGCCGGGGGGCAGGGGCTGTTCCGGGCCGCTCCCGGGGGCAGCCCGGCCAACGTCGCCGTCGGCCTGGCCCGCCTCGAGGTCCCGGTCCGGCTGCTCGCGCGGCTGTCCGGCGACGTGCTCGGTCGTCGCCTCCGGCGGCACCTCGCCGACAACGGGGTCGACCTGTCCTGCGCGGTCGACGCGAGCGAGCCCTCGTCGCTGGCCATCGTGGTGCTCGCCGACGACGGCTCGGCGGAGTACGACTTCCGGGTCGACGGCACGGCTGACTGGCAGTGGACCGATGACGAGCTCGCGCGCGCGCTCGATGACGTCGTCGCCCTGCACGTCGGCTCGCTGGGCCTGACCACGCCACCCGGCGGGGAGGTGCTGCGCCGGCTGGCGGCCCGCGCTCGAGTGACGGCGACGGTGACGTTCGACCCCAACGTCCGCCACCTGCTGATGGGGTCGGCCGAGGCGACGATGCGCATCGTCGACGAGGTGCTTGCGGTGGCCGACGTGGTGAAGGCGAGCGACGAGGACCTCGCCTGGCTCACACCCGACCGGAGCATCGCCGACGTGGCCGGGGACTGGGTCTCGCGCGGCCCAGCGCTGGTCGTCGTCACCCGCGGCGGGGAGGGCGCCTACGCCGTCGGCGCGGGTGCCGGGGCGGTGCACCTCCCCGGCATCCCGGTGGACGTCGTCGACACGGTCGGCGCGGGCGACTCGTTCATGGGCGCGTTGGTGGCGGGGCTGCACCGGCGCGGCCTGCTCGGTGCCGCCGCCCGCGAGGCACTGCGGTCGCTTCCCCCAGCGGACATCGAGATGTTGGTCGACGAGGCGATCGAGGTGTCGGCCATCACCTGCTCCCGGCAGGGAGCCGACCCCCCGACGGCCGCCGAGATCAGGGAGCGGCACGGTGGTTGACCTGACGCCCGAGCTGCTCGGCGCGTGGGTGAAGGCGTACGAGCGGGGTTGGCGCGACGGCGCGGCCGCCGACCTGGCCGGGCTGTTCACCCCGGACGCCGAGTACCTCGTCGAGCCGTATGCCCCGCCGCTGGTCGGGTTGCCGGCGATCGAGGCGCTGTGGGCGCGGGAGGTCGACCCCGACGAGGTCTTCACGATGGGCCACGTCGTCGTCGCCTGCAGCGGCGCGACCGGAGTCGTGCGGGTGGAGGTGCGGTACGGCGAGCCGGTGGTGGCGGAGTACCGCGACTTGTGGGTCGTGACCTTCACCGCCGACGGCCGGGCCAGCCGGTTCGAGGAGTGGCCGTTCTGGCCGTCGCACGGCCCGGCACCGACGCAGCCGCCGCCGCTGGTCCGGCACGCGTCGGACGTGCGGGCCGAGCCATGGGCCGAGGTCGTGCGCTCCGGTGACCTGAGCGCCGGGGTCTACCGGCTCGGTGCGGGTGCTGCGGACGGCCAGGCTCCGCACGGTGAGGACGAGGTCTACGTCGTCACGGCCGGCCGGGCGCACCTCGAGGTCGACGGGACGCGGACGGCGGTGCGGCCGGGCTCGGTCGCGTACGTCCCGAGCCGCGTGCCGCACCGTTTCGTCGACATCACCCAGGACCTCGAGGTGGCGGTGGTGTTCGCACCTCCGGAGTCCGGCGTCTAGCCGAAGGTGATGACTCCGCGGCAGACCTGGCCGGTCGCCAGGTGGCGGGCCCGCGCCACGATCCGGTCGTCTCCGGCCCGGTTGGTGATCCTGCGCTCCACGTCGAACGAGCCGCTCGGCGCCAGGGTGGTCCGCCGCGTCGCGGCGACCCGGTCGCCGTTGTCGTAGATCCGGACCCGCCAGACCTGGCCGACCTTGTTGGAGTCGACCTCCCACTCGACCTCGAGCGCGCCGTCGTCGCGCTTCACGTCGAGCTTCCAGTCCGCCCGGCCGCTGCACGAGCCGGTGCGCTCGATTTCGCCGTCGCCGTCGCCGGCGTGAGCGGCGGGGGCGAACGGGACGAGCAGGGCCAGGCCCAGAGCTGCCGCGGTGAGAGTCTTGCGCATGATGTCCTCCGGTCGTCATGTGGTTGTTGCGATGCGACGACCCTGCCCGCTCGTCCAGCGAGTGGGAACGCCGTTAGCCGAGCGTTAGGTGCAGCAACCTCGAGCTTTATCGGACCTGCCTTGCGCGACCCGAACTCCTGTAACAAGGCCGACTTAGTGTTCCTGGGCCGAGCGAGGGGGACACGTGGACCTCGACGAGGCGACGTACCTGCAGGTTCGATCGCGACAGCTCGTGCAGCGGGCGGGGCTGCGGCGTCGCGACGTGCTCCGGCTCGGTGCCTCGTTGCCACTGGCCGCCGGAGTCGCTCACGTCGTCGGGCCGACGACGGCCCGCGCCGCGGAGGCTGCGGTGTCCTCGCCGATCCGCAAGCCGCTGCACCGGAGTGGTTCGTCAGCCACGGCACCAACGCCGAGATGCGATGGGAATCCGTCGCCGACCTCGGCTACCGAGTGCCCAACGAGCGGTTCTTCGTCCGCGACGACACCTCGACCCCGGCCATCGACGAGCGGACGTGGCGACTGCGGGTCCACGGCTCAGGGCTGCGCGGCCCGGGCATCGAGCTGAGCTACGACCAGCTGCGGCGGATGCCGCAGCGCGAGATCGTCACGGCGATCGAGTGCGCCGGCAACGGGCGG
>Ga0126306_10002585_pt1 | contig 10242 bp, 6 predicted proteins | sample Plot27_FD_92592 | JGI IMG/M metagenome (GOLD analysis project Ga0126306, IMG submission 92592) | Serpentine soil microbial communities from UC McLaughlin Reserve, CA, USA - Plot27 | ecosystem: Environmental > Terrestrial > Soil > Grasslands | place: USA: UC McLaughlin Reserve, Lake County... | reverse complement strand
GATCGAGTTCGCCGTGTCGAGCGTCGTCAGATCCGAGTAGCGCTGGTAGATCGGCGCGAGATCGAGCGTCTCCTTGAGGCCGGCGAAGTGCTGGTAGTACTCCTCGTCGAGCTCGGCGATGAATCGGTCCGCGCGCTCGCGGACGCGGTCGAGCTCCTGACTGGTGGCGGGTGCCGTAGCCATCGGGCCTAGGATAGTCGCGTGCGCGAGATCACAGTCCAGACCGAGCGGAAGACGCAGCTCATCGACATCACGCGCGACGTCGAGGCGGCGCTCGGCGAGGCTGACGGCGCTTCGGCGGCGCTGGTGTTCGTCCCGCACACGACCGCCGCCGTGACGATCAACGAGCACGCCGACCCCGCCGTCGCCCGCGACTTCGAGGCGGCTCTCGAGCGTCTGGTCGGCGACACCTGGGGCTGGCAGCACGTGGAGGCGGGCGAGGAGAACGCGCCCTCCCACATCCGGGCGTCGCTCATGAGCCCTCAGGTGCTCGTGCCGCTCGACGGCGGCCGGCTCGCGCTCGGGACCTGGCAGGGAATCTTCTTCTGCGAGTTCGACGGTCCGCGGCGTCGCAAGGTCTACGTCGCGCCGTTGTCGGGCGCGTAGCGCCTGACTTCGAAGCCGATCTCGGCGCGCCGTCGCGCTCACGGCCGGCGACGTAGACAGCGGACGACGAGGGATGGAGCCTTTCTAGGGAGCCTGGTTGCAAACCGTCGCAGTCAGCGGCAAATCCGATGTCGAAGCGGCTCTTCGAGCACGCCTACACCGCGGCGCTCGAGCAGCAGCTCGGGCTCGAGTCCACTGTGCAGCAGGACGCGACGGAGAGCGAACTTCGGCGAGGGCGTTCCAGGCGTTCTCGACAAGCGCGTGCCCGCGTTCCGCGGCCGCGAGCCACTTGCTAAGCAGACAAGGCTAAGCAAAAAACGAGGTCTTTTCTTTTCGGCCGGCGAGTTGTAGCGTCCAACCACTGCGGTCCAACAAGGGAGGGCGATAGACGTGCGAATGCACGTGGTGCTCCGGAGACTTCTTGTGGCGGTTGCCTGCGCCGCCGCCGTGATGGCATCGGCGACGCGCGAGACAGCGCAGGCGTCGCATTGCATCATCACGCCGGCACTGAGCAAGGTCGCGATCGCGCAGGGACTTCCGCACACGCGTCTCGCGCGCGGCAAGGAGACGCTGGTCAAGGCATACCTCACGCTTCCGAGCACGCTTCCGAAGTGCGCGGGGACAACCCCGTCAATCAAGATCGTGGGCGCGCTGCTGACGCTGAAGAACGGTGACACGCAGCTAGGCTCGACGATCGCAGCGCTGCCTGACGCCGCCGGCGCGCTCGTCACATCGAAGTCCACCCTGCAGAATCAGCCCGCCGACCCGAAGTTCGTCATTCCGGGATCGCACCTTCCCCCCGCGACTTCCGGCATCGCCGGGAACTTCACGGCGAGCTTCGCGATCACGGTCCAGTACCAGTCCGCAGCGCGGGGCGAGACGACGTTCACCTCGACGCAGTCGGTGCCCTTTACGAGCGTTGCCGGCAGTCCGATCTCGCGGGTGGTCGAGGGCCCGACCAAGGCTTTGCGGTTCCTCGCCGTGCCCGGGGGCAGGGCGTTCGATGCGACCATGACGAGCACGCTCTCGGCGGGCCTCACGGCGCTGTCGGCGATGTACCCCGTGCAGGACCTCACGGGCTCCGCTTCCGTCGTGCCGCGCGTCGGCGTGCTCCCGACGACGCAGGGCGGGATCCGCTACGCCCTCAACAACCCCGGTATCGTCAACCTCGGCGACGTCGCGACGACGCCGTTCTGCGGGACGAGCTCGAACTACGCCGGCATCCAGACGCAGCTGCAGGGATTCCACAATGCCTGGAACAACGCCAACACGACCGAGAACGACGTCGACCGGACGATCGGCGTCTTTCCGTCGGACGTGAGCAGCGGAAGCCCCGGCTGCTACGAGGGCTTCACCGTCACGAACACTCAGCAAGCGTGGGTGCGCGTGATTCCCGACGCGCCCGGCGCTCCTTCGATGACTGGTTCGTTGTTTGGGATGGAGACCTGTCACACCTTCGATTGCACGACGAGCACGGCGACGCGCCACTCGCTCTACACGAACGCGGACAACCTGGCCGAGAACACGAATCTTGCCTTCAATCCGCTGACCTGGGCCTGGCTCTCCGACGACCGCACGGCGATGCGTTTCACGGCGCCCGGCTGGAACAACCAGACGACCGTCCTCGAGAAGGGGGATTTCGGCTACCTCCTGTGCGGCCTCGGCGGCGCGAACACCTCCGGCTGCCCGGCGGCAGGCACCGGCACGCTGACCGGAGTGGCGGCCGGGCCGACGTTCCTGCTCGACGGCACGACAGACGGCACACAGCGACGGACGACAGTGCTCAACTCCTTCTCGTCCACGGTGCAGCCCGAGACGACGCCCGACGCAGTGAGCGCCTATCGCCTGCGCCAGAAGAACGCAGCGGACGCGGTGCTGAGCGACCTCGGCGTACCCGTGCGGTTCGTACGCTCCGGCCACGTCGTCGGAGACCAAGACGTCGGACCGACCCCGATAGGCGCCTTCTCGTTCGCGTTTCCCCTCGCAAGCGGGACGACGCGGATCGAGTTCGTGAAGCTCGGCGAGAGCGGGACGACGCTCCTCTATGCGGCGAATCAGACCGTGACGCCCTCGATCAACAACGTCGAGGTCTCGGACTCAGGCGGCGGGCCGATCATCTTGTCCGAGCCTGACAGCACGCGCCAAGGGTCCACGTCGTCGACGGACACTGCCGAGGGCCTCGCGTTGACGCAGTCAAGCAAAACTCCCGGGACCAGTCCGTTCGGCGACAGTCCGTCCGCGGACATCGGCATCGCCGCGGCCGGTCAGGGCACTGGTCTGAGCACCTCCTACGTCTTCAGCGGCAAGGGCGGCTACTCCGCCGACGGTCTCGGTCAGAAACAGGCCGGCGGGACGCTCCAGGCCGACGTGCCGGCGGGATCGACCGTCAAGAAGGCGTTCCTCTACGGAACCTACTCGGGTGGGACAGATCCCCCCGAAGCGCAGCGCACCATCGATTTCGACGGAACGACCGTCGTGACGACGAAGATCGGTGACGACGGAACCTTCCTGGCGACGACGCGCGCCGACGTGACGGCGCAGGTCGCTGCGAAGGTCGGAGATGGGGGCGGCATCACCAACTTCGCGGTCAACAACGATCCCTTTGACCCGTCGGGCGGCTTGGAGGGCGTCGGTCTCGTCGTCGTGTACTCGAATCCGACGCTCCCGACGAGGACCGTCGCGGTCCTCGACGGCAGCGCGGATCAGGGAGGCGACACGACGATCTTCACGTACGCGTCGCCGCTCGACAAGGAGATCGAGGGATTCTCGGCCACGATGTCGCTCGGAGTGGGCTACGGATTTCAGGGCGGCTCATCGGAGACTGCCGGTACGAGCGCGTGCGGGACCGAGCTACCGCAGTTCTCGCTGGTCGACGTCAACGGCACCCGGCTGACGAGCTGCGCGGGGAACTACGACGACGGGTTCGGATTCAACGGGGCGCTGATCACCGTCGGCGGCGTGGGCAACGACACGCTGAATCCCGCCGATCGGTTCCAGCAACCGGCCGATGGCCGCGACCCGCGGGTCGAAGACGACGAGCTGTACGACATCGCGCCGTTCACCACCCAACTCGACACCGACCTCACGATCACGAGTTCGAACCCCTCGCAGGACGACAACCTGTTCCTGGCAGTTATCCAGTTCGCGGCGCAAACGACCGTGGCGAACGAGATCTGCGACAACGGCGGCGACGACGACGGCGACAACCTCGTAGACGCCGCCGATTCCGACTGCGCGCCCGGGACTGTCCAGACCGAGGCCACCGATCCGGACAACCCGAGCGACCTGCGCGCAACCTGCTACGTCGACTGGGGCGGCGTGAAGTACCCGATGCAGGTGGCTGTTCCGCCCACCGCTGTCAACGAAGAGACTGGGAAGGCCAAGTTCCTCTGCTCGTTCGATCCCGACGTCATAGGAGCGACCGAGACTGGCACGGCGGACATCACGGTGGTCGTCAACGACACCTTTACGCAGTCTGCGCCCGCGACGGCAGCCTTCGACTCCGAGCAGACCCCACCTGTCGCGTCGATCGCGGCCCCGTCGCCTGACGGGAAGACGGCGCTCCAGTTCGAGACGATCGCTCTCAGCGGTTCTGCGCTGGATGCCGAGGAAGGCGATCTGACGGGCGAAGACCTCACGTGGTCCGCGCCCGGGCTCATAGCGGTCGAGGAGCACGGTGAGCATGTGTTCCTCGAGCCGCCGCCGAGCACGGGCTGGACGCCCGGCACGTACACAATCACGCTGAGCGCGACGGATGCGACCAATCAGACATCCACGGACACCGTGACGATCCAGATCCTCGCCGACGGCGACCACGACGGCATCCCGTCAGAGGAGGACTTCGCGGCGTGCCCGCCTGTCCCAGGGAGTGGCGACAACGACGCCTCGAATGCAACGGCCGATCCCGACGGCGACGGCATTCCGAACGTCGACGATCAGTACACGACGGGCGGGCCGTGCGTCATGGAGGCGACCTACAACGCGATCATCGACTTCGATCCCGATGACCTCCAGCGGAACACGTCGGGCACCCCGATCACGGTCAAGGTGCGGGTCCCGTACCGGAAGGTCAGCGAGATCGTCGGCTCGAGCGTGGAGATCAGCAGGATCGTCTACGAGGACGCGGACGGAGACATCGTCGAGGCGACGCCGACGCCCGACCAGACGGCGATCGAGTGGTCGGCGAAAGGCCAGGACGGAACGGCGAAGTTCGACCGACAGGCGTTCATCGCGGTCTTGAACTCGCTCGGGATCGCCAACCAGCGGATCGTGGTCGAGGTCAGCGGGAACTTCTCCGGCTCACCGACAACAAGCTGGGTCGGCCGCGACTCGACCAACGTGAAATAGGAACGGGAGGGAAATGAGGAAAGTACTTGTTCTTACGGTCATCGCGATAGCGTTCGCGCTATCGGCCGGGTGGGCGATCGCGGCTGAGAACGACGCCAGGGGACCGGCCTGCGCCGACATCGTCGACACGGACTGGTTCTACAGCCCTGACGGCACGACGGCGACGGTCATCATCCACCTCGACGTTGCCAGCTGCCCATACGTGACGTACAAGCTCGTAGTCCTGGACAGCCTCACCAACCAAACCTTAGTGATCGACGACAGCGCACCAGGTGACGGCGTCTCGCTCAACGAGCTGACCGGGGAAGATGTCGTCACGGTCGAGGCCACTGTTCCGGAAGGCCAGCGCGACGGAACGATTTGTCTCTACGCGACGACCTCGATTGGAAATCACGTCTTCGATCGGGCGCCTGACGCTACTTGCGTCGAGCTGATCCCCGGCGGCTCCGCCGGAGGGCTCGGCTTCGGATAGTCAGACGAGGGCGCGCGCACGCGAGCGCGTCTCGCGTGCGCGCGCCTCGTCGCCCGAGGCCTCCCACGCGCTCGCTGCGAGCTCGAGGGACTGCGCCGCCTTCGGCGACGCGCCGAGCTCGAGGAAGAGGTTGGCCGCCTCCTCCGCCCGCATGCCCGCATCTTCCGCAGACCCCCTGCGGAGGCGGATGAACGCCATGGTGTCGGTCGTCTCGGCTGCAACGAGGAGATGGCCGATCGAGCGAGCGAGCTCGATCGCCTGTTCGCAGTAGCGCTCCGCCTCGCCGTAGTCGCCGCTGTTCGCGAGAGCCCACGCGAGGTTTGAGTAGCCGATCGCCCGGCCCGCGCCGTGGCCGATTCGCTCGAACTCGGCGATCGCCCGCTCGTTACAGGCGATCGCCTGGGCGAAGGAGCCCTGCGCGAGGTGGGCGAGACCGAGGTTGATCAGGCAGCCGCCGATCTCCTCGACGTTGCCGACGCGCTCGGCGAGCTCGAGGCCGAGCTCGAGGGTCTGGACCGCTTCCGCAGTGCGGTCGAGCGTCGTGTAGATGTCGCCGAGGAAACGCGCAGTGCCGCTCAGCGCCCGGAGGTCGCCGTCCTTCTCGAACTGAGCCTGTGCCTCGGATGCGTGGACGAGCGCTTCGTTGACTCGGCCCGACAGCATCTCGGCTCGCGCGAGCGGAATGAGCAGTTGGGCTGCCCCGGCCTCGTTGCCGCTCAGGCCGGCGGCTGCGAGCCCCGCCTCGAGAACCTCGATGGCCTCGTCGAGCTTTCCGGCCGCGGAGAGCGTTGTTCCCTGCTCAAGCCAAAGTGGCGTGAGATCGGAACCAGCTAGAGATTCGGTCGAGAACGCCTCGTCCACGACCGCGAGCGCCTGCTCGTACTCGCCCCGCTTCCGGTACGCGGCCGCGAGGCCGCGCCAGGCGCGGAGGTCCGCGGTTCGAGCACGCACGTCCGCGTAGAGCCGAAGCGCCTCGTCGTAGTTCCCAACGAGATCGTGCAGGTCCGCGAGCGACAGGAAGATCTCGGTCTTGCGCTCGGAAGCGGCCGCCTCGCGCGCCGCGAGCTCCGCGGCGCGGCTGAAGTGGACGATCGCTTCCTCGTTCGCGTACATCGTCCTCGCGCGCTCGCCCGCACGAACGAGGTAGTCGATCGCCTTCGCCCCCGCCTCGCCGAGATAGAGATGGCGCGCGAGGAGATCGACGACGTCGTCGCCTGCGCCGTACATGCGCTCGGCGACGTCGGCGACGCGGCGATGCAGGGTCCGGCGCTGGCGTCGCAGGAGACGCGAGTAGGCCACGTCCTGGACGAGCGCGTGATGGAACGTGACGGTGGGCGAGTCATCGTCGTCGAGGCGGTCGAGGAAACCCCGCTCGACGAGCGTGTCGAGTCGAGCGGCAAGGTCCGTGTCGCTGCCGCGAACCGCCGCGAGCAAGGGCACCTGGATCACGCGCCCGATGACGGACGCCGTCTGAAGGACCTGGGCGACAGCCCTCGGCAGCTGATCGATGCGTGCGGCGAGCAGCCCCTCGATCGTCGGTGGGACGTCTCCTTCCTCCCAGCCGGGCCGCAACGACCAGCGGCCGTTGGTCCGAACGAGGATCTCCTGCTCGCGGAGAGCGCGCACGAGCTCCTCGACGAAGAAAGGGTTCCCGGTCGTCCGCTGGATCACCCAGCGCACGAGATCCTTGGGCGCCTTACCGTCGAGAGCGTTCTGCACCAACTCCGCGATCCCGCTCTCGTCAAGAGGTGCGAGGTGCATGGTTTGCACGGCGGGCAGGAGCTCCTTCAGGGCAGTCTCCGCCTCGAGTCGCGCAGTCAGATAGAGCGCCAGAGGTCGGCGCTCGCAGAGCTGGCGAAGCTCGCGTGTCAGCTCGAGGCTCGAGGCGTCCGCCCAGTGGGCGTCTTCGACGGCGAGAACGATCGGTTGCTTCGCCGCGAGATCCGAGAGCCAGGAGGCGAACGCGTCGTGGAGCCCACGTCGGAAGGCCTCCGGCTCGAGCGCCGCGACATCGTCGCCGGGTGCGGCGAGACCGAGGAGCCGCCCAAAGTACGGAGTGGCACCGATCGTCGGCACGGCCTCTTCGACGGCTGCTCGGGCGTCTTCGGGTGTCGTCTGCGGTTGGATGCCCGCGACCATGCGTAGGAGGTCGGCGTATGGCCAATACGCGATGCCGGCGCCGTACGAGAGGCAGCGGGCCTGGAGCCACCGAAGCCCGCGTGCTTCCGCCTCCGCCCGAACGGCAGCGGTGAGCCGCGACTTGCCCACGCCGGGCTCGCCGGTGACCGCGACGGCGTCACCGAGCCCTTCCCGCGTGCGGGCGACGATGCCGACGATCGTCTCCAGCTCGTGCGCCCGGCCCACGAGCGCGCGGCTCGCCTCGACCGCCGGCGCCCCTGCCCGCTCGCCCACCAGCCGCCAAGCGAGGACAGGCTCGCTCTTGCCCTTCAGCGTGAGCTCGCCGACGTGCTCGAACTCGAACCGGTCCGAGGTGAGGCGATAGGTGAGGTCGCTGACGTAGGTCTCGCCCTTCGGCGCTGCAGATTCCAGCCGCTGGGCGAGGATCACAGAGTCGCCGAGCACGGCGTAGTCCATGCGTGCCTCGCTGCCGAGTATCCGCGCGATGCCGTGCCCGGAGTTGACGCCGCAGTGCAGCGTGAGCTCCGCCTCGTGCGGGAGCTCCTCGCGCATGCGGGCGAGCTCGCGGTGCATCTCGAGCGCGACGCGGAGCGCTCGCTCGGCATCGTCCTCGTGGCTGACAGGAGCCCCGAACAGGGCGAGTAGCGCATCGCCTGCAAATTTCTCGACGTACCCCTCGTACCGGCTGACGATGCTGCTGAGGCCGCTGATCACGGGGTCGATCACCTCGAGGAGCTCCTCGGGATCGAGCCGGTCCGCGAGCGACGTGAAGCCTGAGACGTCCGCGAAGAGCGCCGTGATGAGCCGGCGCTCCTGGGGAAGCTCGCCTCCCGCCTCGACGAGACGTTTGGCGACGGGCTCGGCGACGAAGCTGCGGAGATGCGAGACGTCCGGCACCGATTCCGCGGCCGGCGTCCCGCAATGGCCGCAGAAGCGCATGCCCTTCGGGTTTTCACCCCCGCAGGACGAGCACGTCCAGGCCGCCATGTGTCAAGTCTAGAAGCGCCCTTGCGCCGTCACAGGTGCCCGGACGCCCGCGCGCGCCGGACTGTCGCGTCCTCGCCTGGGCGAAGTACTCGATCCTCGCGCCGGTCACTGACGCGCTTCCGCCCCGCGTCCCGTCGGCGCCGCGCTCGAGGTCGAGGAACCGCGATCGCGAGGGACGCTACGACGAGGCGGTGAAGGCCTTCGCCGAAGCCCGCGCGTTGGTCGACGGGGAGAATGGAGCCACCGGGGCGTTGGAGACGCTCGCGACGATCGAGATCGGCCTAGCGAGCGTCGCGTACCGGCGCGCGGCCTACCCGGACGCAATCGCGCACGCGACCGCGGCCGCCGGCCTCGGCGAGCGTGCGGGCCTGCCGGCTTTGCTCGCTCATGCGGACGTTGTAGCCGGGGTCGCTCACACCGACCTGGGCCATCCCGAAGCGGTGCCGCTATTGGAGCGCTCGATCGCGTTTAGCGGGAGCACGGCCTACACCGTATTTCGGGTGGCGCTCTGAACGACCTCGGTATCGACCACTACACGGAGGGCGCTGGGACGAGGCCGTCGAGTGCGATCGCGCCAGCCGGGAGGCGAAGCTTCCGCCGGCGAGCCCTCGGTGCCGCCGTGCAGGAGAACAACGTCGATGAGGTGCTCTCCGATCAAGGGCGGCTCGAGGAGGCGGAGGTTCTCTTCCGGAGCATGGTGCGTGTGAGCCGAGCCGCACGCTTCCCGATCGGCGCCGCGCTCGGCACGGGCAATCTCGGCCGCTTGGCGTCCCGCGCCGGGCGCTTCGCCGACGCGCACGAGCTGATCGACGAGGCCGCCGCCGCGTTCGCACTGATCGACGCAGGCCGCTACGTCAACGAGACACACGCTCGGCGCGCCGAGTGCCTCGTTCTCGAGGTCGGTACTCGGAAGCGCTCGAGGTGGCTTCGGCGCTTATCGAGGGTGCGCGCGAGACACCGTTCGGCGGTCTGGAGAGGCTCGTCAAGCGGACGAATCGGGCTCGCGCTCCACCAGGCCCGTCGCCCTCACGAGGGCACACACCACCTGTTTGAGAGCCTTCGCATCGCACGGGAGCTGCGAGCCGTCTACGAGGAGGCGCTCACGCTGCGAGCGCTGACCGACACGAACACGCCGGACGCCGACGCTCACCGCGCAGAGGGCGACGAGATCCTCGCTCGGCTCGGCCTCCTCTTCGTTCCGAAAGCGCCCCTGCCCTAGGTATCGACCGCTCGGTTACCCTCACCGGGTGGCGGCTCCCGTGCAGCGTGACCAGGAGCTCGAGCTCCGGATCGAGTCGCTCGCGTACGGCGGCAACGGCGTCGCCCGGCTGAACGGCTTCGTCGTCTTCGTCCGGCGCGGCCTGCCGGGCGACACCGTCCGCGCGCGCGTGACGAAGGTGAAGCGCAATCACGCGGAGGCGCTGACAACGGAGGTTCTCTCGCCGGGGCCGAGCCGCGTCGACACCCCGTGCGCCCACTACCCGGCCTGCGGCGGCTGCCGCTTCCAGGATCTGGCCTACGAGGCGCAGGCCGCGGCCAAGCACGACCAGGTGCGGGACGCGCTGCAGCGGATCGGCGGCCTCCCCGAGCCGCCGCTGGAGCCGATCGTTCCGGCCGAGGAGATCTTCCATTACCGCAACAAGCTCGAGTACTCGTTCACGCAGACGCCGTCCGGCCCGGCGTTGGGCTTC
>Ga0126306_10002584_pt1 | contig 10243 bp, 8 predicted proteins | sample Plot27_FD_92592 | JGI IMG/M metagenome (GOLD analysis project Ga0126306, IMG submission 92592) | Serpentine soil microbial communities from UC McLaughlin Reserve, CA, USA - Plot27 | ecosystem: Environmental > Terrestrial > Soil > Grasslands | place: USA: UC McLaughlin Reserve, Lake County... | reverse complement strand
TGAAGATGACACGGTCCACGATTATGGGCTTGAAGACCTCCGCCACGTCCAGGTTCAGGCTGTAGCGGCGCCGGTTGGTGGTGTGGAGGAAGCCTATGCGCGGGTCGAGGTGTGTGCGGTGAATCTCACTCAGGACCGTCACGTACATCAAGCTGTTACCGAAGGAGACGAGCGCGTTGATTCTATTCTGCGGCGGACGGCGGGTGCGCCCCTCGAACCGGAAGTCGTCGCCTTTGAGGATGAGGTCCCACGCCTTGTAGTAGAGCTCACGGCTGCCGCCTTCGAGCGCCATCAGCTCTTCGGGTGTGGCCGGATCGTCGATGAGTTTCCTCTTCAACGCGAAGCTCTCGGAGATCTCCGAGAGATCGGCGCTCCGGCGTCCGTAGTATCCGAGGACTTTCTCCATGTTTGCCATGGCGCCTCGGACGAAGAGGCGCGCGAGGACCATGCGCTTGTCGTGGTCCATATAGTGCTCGGCCTGCCGAAGCGTAAGGTGTCCGGAGACGTACTGCTCACGGGGCATGTACGACCCGGACCAGTAGCCGTAGTAGTTGTAAACGTGCAGGGGGATGTGATTCTGGCTCAGGAAGTTCAGGAGGCGCGTATTCAGGCCAACCTCGCCGAAGGCGTGGATCTCACCCGTCGTCTCCACGGGCACGAACCGTCGTCCTTCGCTCGTAGTGAACCGCAGCGTGTTCTGGTGGCGCTCCAGGTCCCCCGGGTTAAAGATGTAGACAGGCTTTCTACTCATGACCAGCAGAACTCCGCGTAGGCGCACCGCTTGCAGAACGGTATCCGGGTCGCTGGCGGTGGCGTGGGCTTCTCGATCAGCGCCCTTATCCTCGCCACTGTCCTCTCGACCTCCACCTTTAGCTCCGGCGTAAGCTCGACCACCTCACGCTTGCGCTCCTCGGGAACCAGGATCACACCCGACGCCTCTATCTCCTCTTTAGCAAGTCGCCACAGGTAGTATCCGAGCTGCAAACGGGACGCAGGCAGAAACCGCGAGGACTTCTTTACCTCCGAGACGATCAGACGCCCACCCTCCCGCCGAACCTGATCCAGGCGCATCCCCGGCAGACTGAGCTCCTTCGTAGCCCGCTTGTAATGGGCCTCCTGGTTCAGACGTCCCTCCGCCAGAAGCTCGAACTCGCGCTCCGGCTCCATCTCGTGTGCCATCAGCCACGCCTCCCGCGGGCAGATAGCGTAGTACCAGACCAGCGTGCCGGTGATCTGCGTACTCAAAGAATGGCCGCCCCGATATCGTCCCACTTGAACCCCGTCTCCATATCGAAGTACGTCGGCGTTTCCGAGCGAACATCCCCGTACGGGATGTAACGGTGATCGGGAATGGGGCCATGTTCCGCTGGCAGGTTTTTCTCGGCGCGGCGCGCGTAAGGCGTAATGACGAATGGCCCTATGCTCCGGTAAGCTTCCCGGAACTCGTGCCTGCTACCGCCCTGCTCGTACAAGGCCCCGAGTTGTTCGATAGCGTGTTCGGCGCGCTCGTTTACGCCTACAAGGATCGAAACCTGTTCCTTGTGCTCGATATGTTGGTATTTGCCGACTGTGACGCGGTCATCTCGATGTTCGTAGAATCGCAAAGTCTTCATGGCTTCCACAAGGTCTTTGGAGAGTTGATCGCTTGAGCGGTCGGAGACTAGGCCGAAATACTCGTCTATCTTGACGTACATATCGGCTTCTTCCACGAAGCTATTAAGTACCTCATGAGTTATCTGGGGCAGGATGTTGCCGTAGACTAATGTTACCGGAGGGCTTCCCTTTTCCCCCTCCAGGTAGACGATGTAGACGGTTTTGGCCGTCTCGGATGCCCCGGCCCGGTTACACCGTCCAGCCACCTGGACGATGGAATCGAGGGGGCCTTGATCCCGCACCACAAGATCGAAGTCGAGGTCCACGCCTGCTTCGATCACCTGTGTCGAGATTACGACAGGTTTGCCGCCCAGCCGAATGTACCTGCGCAACATTCGCACCCGGTGTGCCCGCTGCCACGGTGTCAGGTTCGTGGACAGATGCACTAGTGGACGGCTTCCTCGACCATCCCGACTTATGTCTTCACGGTACGGGTCAAGACATGATAGTTCACGCAGTTCCCGATACAGGTTCACAGCGTCCCCGATGGTGTTCAGCACGACCAACAGCGACGAGTTTTCTTCGATCAACTCACCACAAAACTCTCGCAGGTCTTCCACCGTCCTCACGTCCAGTTTGGGGACGATGATGGTACGAGAGAGTCCCTCGAAGTGTTTCTTAGGGCGGTCTAGAAGCTCTCGTGCGCCGGGCAGAATGTGAGGCCGGGTGGCCGTCATCTGGAGCACGGTGCATCCCAATTGCTCGGTCAGCGTGGTGAGCGTGTATTCTACAAGCCTCCATTGCTCATAAGGGATGCTCTGCACCTCGTCGAGCACCACAATGGCACCGGCCAGGTTGTGAAGCTTCTTCAACCTGCGGTTGCGGTTAGTCACGAGGCTCTCGAAAAGCTGCACGAAAGTCGTCACCACGATTTCCGACTCCCACGACTCCGTCAGGAGCAAGGCCTCGTCGTTCGTGACATCCTGGTTCTCGCGGAACGCCTGCGGGGCCAGATGGTGGTGTTTGAGCAGGTAGCTAGACGGCGAGCGTTCATAGTCAGCGTGGCGCTTCAAGACCGTCTCCGCGATCTCGAAGTTCTGATCTATGATGTTCACGAACGGTAGAGCGTAGACGACTCTGGGCAGGTAGCTTTTTTCTTTATGTATCCGCTCGCGCAGTCGCAGGGCGCAACCGAGTGCGGTCAAGGTTTTCCCCGATCCGGTGGGAGCAGTCAAGCTCAGGATGCCCGGATGAAGCTCCTCCAAAGGCAGCCGCTTCACGGCACTCACGCCTTCCGCGTATACGGCGCGCCTGATCTCGTTAAGCCGGCTCTCCATCTTTCCGGGCTTCGGATTGACCATGAGACCCGCAATATGCTGGTCCACCAGTGAAGACGGGATGGCCCTGCGCGAGCGTATCTCTTCGGAAGCGGCTTCCAGTCCCGCGGCGGCCGAGACGTGCTTGTCCGCGTCTATGAGCGCGGAGAAGAGTAGCAGTTGCCTCCAGTACCGGCGGGAAACCGACAGCTCGTCCGAAGAAAAGCGCATGAGATCATCATACGAGCGACGCAGCTCGCCCAACGCTTCCCACCACCGTTCCTGTTCCAGGAACCCTCTGGCTTCGGGTATCTCGAGCGTGCGCATCTCTTCCAGTACGAGTTCTCCGCCGCGATTGCGTATGTCTTTCAGTTGCTCGTGGACAGCTCTCAGTTGGCTACCGAGCGAGGAGGCCACCTCGTAGAAGTCCGGGGCATCGCTCAGCTTGCTGCGACGTGGCAATACCTCGCTTGGGGTGACCAGATTGCCGTGGTGGCGCTGGATCGCCAAGTAGACCAGAAGCGCGGCTTCCGGGTCGTCCGGGTAGCGGGATTGGGTCACGAACGCCCCGAGCAACGCCGAGATGAAAGCGTGATGTCCGTATTCTTCTGGCGAAGGCCTCTTGTTCTTCGGCGGCAACTTGTCCTGAAAATACGAGGTGTACTTGCCGAAGTCGTGGGTCAAGCCGCAGATCGAGGCCAACTCCGAGAGGTGCTCGCCGTCGGGGAGCGCAGGGTAGTCATGCAGGCTTCGTCGGCCGCGCTCCGCGACCGTCTCCAAGTGAAGCTTGAGTGGCTCCGCTTCCCTGAATACACCTTCGCGTTTCCCCTCCGGGCGCGCCAGGAAGGTCATCCGAGGAACACTCCGAACTCTTGCCGCTTCCGTCCGTTCCATTCGTAAGCCGCCTCAAAGACCGGACGTCCGATCCTCGCGGTGATGGGATTACAGTTTCTCTCGTAGAGTACGTCCCCGATGGATAGGAGTCTCCGGTTCGCCCCGAGCGCGAAGGCGGTTCTCTCCTTGACGATCTGCGTCCCCGCTTCGAGGCGCGGTGACCCTGCGATGGCTTCGCTCGGCAGGACGGTGGAGAGCGGAACTTCACTGTCTTTGACCGATAGCTCCCAGGTTTCAAGCGTGGCGACGTGCTCGACTTCGCCGAGACACTCGCTCATGCCAAGGTACGGAGGGTAGACGTGCGACCCGTCGCGTAGCGTCCCGCTCAGACGTTCGGCGAACACCGGATTGCTGTGATGGACAAAGACCCTGTACCGTAGCCTAGGCTCGCCGAGCGCCGGGAATACCCACTCCATCGGGGTTGGTAGCGGGTTCTCGCCGCTGCCGTCGAACCCGCCCGCGTGCTTTGTCCAGACGCTACCTTCTGTCATGACATAGTTCACCGTCTGCATCACGCGCCGCACCGGCACCCTCACCGATACGGCGATGTTGCACCGTCCTAATCCCAGATCTTCGGAGTACGAGTCGCGCTCGTACCCGAGCAGCCCGGCAATGAGGCCAGCGATGGTCGTGCGGGGTGGGAACGGATACGAGAGCGACGAGGAGTTTGTGTAGAACTTACGGAACATCGCGAACGCCCCGGTGAGGTCGAAGATTACCAGTGGGCTCTCGGGCATGAGGCTCGCCTAAAGGACTGTCAGACGGTCGCCCAGAACGTTGCGCAGGTCGGCCTCCAGGCTTGTGTCTAGGTCCGGGTTGACGTGGAGTCGGGCAGCCTGGATCTGCGCCTCGCGGCCGGAGATCCGCTCTACCAACGCGCTCACGACGAGCCGGTAGTCGCGCACGTCACGCAGCGCGTCGAGCCGCTTGCCCTCCTTTGGGTCGAGCTTCACATCCTCTCGCAGGTCGCCGAGTCGGGAGCGGGCGTCGTCGACGTACTCCACGCGCAAGTAGAGGCGGGGGAGCTGGCCGAGCTTGGAGCGTGAGGTCGCTTCGTTCGGGATCGCCTCCAGCATAGCGCCATCGAGTGCCGAGATGTCGTCGTCGGTGAGCCTGGTATGACGGGCGCGGGCGCGGGAGACGAGGCCGTGGAATCCAATCAGCGAATAGTACACGCGCCAGTCCTTCCCGAAGGTGCCGTAAGGGTTGTCTCGTCCGGCGAAGTGGCTGGAGATAGTGGCCGAGTTGTTGACCTCGACCCGGTGCAGTGAGTATCCCCACCCGAACTGGACCGGCCCAGTGAAAGTAATGGAATCACCCTCCATCGGCATTGTCGCACCGAATAGGCGAATGTCTCTCAGACGGTCGAGCAACCAGTTCTTAAACTCCGTACTTTCGCGAGCGTCCTTTCTCATCACGTTACTGGCAGTTTCAGTATTGAACGTATCCAAGAACATTTCCATGCGAGCTTTAGCTGTTGTCGTAGTGCCGTCTTCGCGCTTGCGGACCCAGATGTCTTCGCCGCTGTTCAGCCAGAAGTCGCGCAGGTAACGCTTGAGCCGCACGTCCGAGACGAGATTGCGGCCGGTCGTCTCGTCCATGCGGGGCTTGTTCTCCTCGTCAGGATCGCCGTTGGGGTTGGCCAGCTTCGCGTCGTAGAGGTAGAGAATGTCCGCGTCGGCGATGCTCACACTTGTGCTCCTTCCGTGATCGTGTCTGGCGTTTGTTCTTCTGCACTACCACCGGAGCCGCCGCGAATAGCCCGGAGCGTGGTGTCCGAGTAGCCGCTCAGGATGTAGTAGACGTTCTCCACGGCGCTCAGAGACCAATTTTCCTTGTTCTTCGTCAGTAGGGCCTGAGCCTGCGCGAAGACCTTCTCGTTACGCTCTCGCAAGAGTGGGCGCCGGTTCCTGTCTCGGTACTGGGTGAGCTTGTCGAAGAGCTCGGTCGCTAGCCGCTGGGCACGGGAAACAGTCATGCCGCCGTAGTTGATCTTGTTCAGGATTGTCTTGTCGCCGTTCTTCCCGCCGGGACCGAGATGCCACTGCGCGTTGGCGATCTCCGCGACCAGCGTCCCCAGCAGGTAGAGTCCGGCCTGCTCCTCCGTATAATTCAGACGCTCCAGGTAGTCGCGCTGATGTTCTGGCAGGTCCAAATCTTTCAGGTATTCCGTCTCCAAGTCTTCCTCCTTCAGTTGTTCGAGGCTCCGCAGGTAGCCGAGGAGCAGGTTGGTGTGCGCCACATACCGGACGAGCGCGTAATCAGCGTCTTGAGGTTCCGCGACGTGGTACGAGGCGTGGTTACCGAAACGGTAGACGTTCACCAACTCCACGAACCCATTCACCAGATTCCGGCGACTCACGAGTCCGCCGCCTATAAGCGTGGCGTAGAACTCTAAAGCCGGCTTGCTCAACACGTTCGTGCTGCTCTTGCGAACTGGCAGTAGATAGTAGATGTTTCTGAGCGTAAGATCCCACTGTTTGCTTTCTCCAAAGAGCGCACCGCCGATCTGTCTGGAAAATTTGTTGGCGCGACGCCTGAGATCCTGCAGCCGGTATGCGGGCACGTCTTGAATCAGACGCAGCACCTTGAAGTTGGCCTTGTTCTGCCGGTAAAAGAGCAGGTTGAGCGCGTAGCTGCCTCTTTCGGTGATACGCTCGATCTCCTCGTCAACCGTATCTTGCAGTCCAAGATCGAGGTCTGTGCGAACCTTAATCGCTTTCAATGTTTGGTCCAGGTCTCCATAGAATCTTTGCAGGATCTCTGGCTCATAAAGATCGGGCAGCAGGTACCCGTTCGTGCCCGCGAGGTAAAAACCAAGCCGCCTGCGAACGAATCGTTCTCCGACTAGTAGCGCCTTGTACGCTTCTTTGGAGAGGCCCATCGTCGCTCCGAAGCCTTCCGGTCTCGCGCCTGCTGCAAAGCCTTGCTTGTCTGTGATGTAGTACTTGAATCCGAACCGGGTCATATTCGACGTTACGGGACCTTCGTTCCCCGTGAGATGACATCTGCCAGAGGGAGCGTCCTCGAAGACCGTGTCTACCAGCACGTTCTCCAGGTACTCCTGGTAGGTTTCGTCGTCCACAAGGAGTTCGCCGTCTAGCTCTAAGGTGAACAACATCGGTTCCCGACCGAGTCGAGAGCCGTACTGCGCGTAGAAAGCATCGTTTATCAGCTTCGGCACTTCCCTTGCATTGTTGGCTTCGCGCACACGATCTTGCGCCGCTTCTACGGAGACGCCATCCATCCCGAGGCGTCCCAGATCCCAGAAACGGCGGTAGCGTCGGTAAGATCCTCCTCTGCGGAGGCCAACCTCTCCCGGTTCGCCGAGATCCAGGTAGAGCTTGTTCACCAACTCGTCGAGCTTCGCGTGCAAATCGGTCTCCGGCGAGAAGCGTTGCAGCAGGTTGGGAACGGTCTGAGTGAGCAGATAACCTAGGTTGTCCGTGGTGATACGGTCCTGATCGCTGTTCGCTCCGGCTGCGTTGCCAAGCCACAGGTAACGGGCGGACGATTTCTCGCCTTCCGCATCCAATTCGCTGACCTCGACACTGAAGTGCAGTGAAGCAAGGTCTAATTTGAGCACCGCTATCGTGGGGCTGCCCTTCTTCGGTCGCGGAGCTTCAAGCGCCAACGACTCCAAGAACATCCTCCGTCCTTCAGAACCGCCCTGGGCCGAGCGGCCAATCTGATAGATGTTTTCGATCACCTGGCCACTCCTACCATCCCGAAACCTTGCGCGTTCTTGGCTCCGAAGCCCCCATCGTAGGCGAGCCGGAAGAAGGCCTCGGGGAGGCTTACCTCGTACAACCCCGTCCACCCCTTAATGACCGTGCCCTTAAACTTCAGGATCCTCTGGTCTGCGCTCCTCACCTTGTACGGGCTCATCCGGGCTTCTCTAAGGTCTTTGTCTACGTCGGCGGCCCAGCCCAGAGCCTTCGCCTTGCGCCCCAAGTTGGCAATGAGAGCTTCGCTCCACTCGCGTTCCTGAGGAGCGTAGTAGTAGGTCTTCTTGCCACCATCGGGGGTAGCAAGAGTACGGTAGGCCGTGATGGGAGATAGGGCCTTCACTCTGATGGGCCTTGTGAAATCTATCTCGGGGATGGGCTCCACACCGACTTCCTGAACTTGGCACTTGGCGTTACCGAGCCGCACAGTAGGCTGCTTTAGGAGATGTTCTGCGAGGGAGCCGAGTATCCTATCATCTACTGAGCTGAGGTAGAAATGGAAAGATCTTTCGAACTCTATTTGGCCTTTGCTGGTATTCCTCTTTCCGAAGAGGCGAGAGAACGTAAACAGCTTAAACCGACGCTTGCCGTAGGCGTGTCCCTCCTCATGCAACCATTCCGAGAGCATCCGGTCCAAGTTGGTGTAGATCAAACCCTGCAGCAGGTGGTTGTACTGTACGGGAACCCTTAGCGAGGACCCCTTAGAACACAGGCTTATGCGCAGACGCATACTTCACCAGAGGTCGCGATACACTTATCTTCGCTAGTCACTCCTTCTCCTTCACTTTGTAGTGGAACAACGCACCAAGCGTAATAGTCGACAAGACGTGCTACGTCCTCCCTCTATAATATTCCTCACAGGCATGGGCTCTTGTCAATCCGCATGCCCCTCGAACAGCCTCTGCCGCGTTGAGTCGGCAAACGTCGCGGAGAGTGAAGCCGCGCGTTTTGGGCTGTGCGGTTCTCGAGCGGCCGGGAACCTGACTTGATTGGCATGGCCCAGCTTACGCGGGGGCGTACACATAGCGGGGGATCGGAATCCAGCGTTCGCAACAGGTCCATCAATCTCTACCTTTCAGGTACGTCTTGCGCTTCACTAACGTGATTTTGTCAACCTCCTCGGACATATCTGGTCCGTTTTGCCGCTCTGGGTCGTCCGCTCTACGATTTCAGCGATATTTGGCCACCGTCAGCCTGATAAACCGGAGAAACTCCTCTTTCAGCCGGGGTCCGCCCAAGACTTCGGCATCGGGGCCCACCGCGGCTATGTCCCGAACCGTCCAGAAGATGCTCGGTGTGGTACCCGTAATGATGGCCCCGCCGTCTTCGAGGGGCATCACGCGCGCTCCATATCGTGCGCGTTCGAGCCGTTGTTCCGAATCCCAGTATAGAAAGCCGGCGCGCCGTTCAAGCAGGTCCTCAAGTGTGCACACCATCTCATTGCGACACACGTATCGGACCTCGGCCCTTATCGGCTCCGCGTGCGGGAGGATCTGATCCCGCCTACCACGCTGATGACGTCCTTTGAGGTCACCCTGCCGCTTGAAAGAGGAAGAATGGCTCAATTGTCGAGCGCGGGGCCAAATCATCTACTCATCATCACCGACGACCAGCCCCACTACATGCAGAACGCGAATATCACGCCGCACATAGCAGCGAGAATTGCGAACCACGGCCTGAAGTGGGTCCAGGGTTCGTGGGCAAACATACCCGTCTGCGGACCTGCTCGCTCTACGATACTCACCGGCAAGCTAGCTCACAATCACGGAGTGTGGACCAACGCGAGTTACGAGGGGGGTGGCATCCACACCGCCTTCAAAGACCTAGAGGGCGACACGATAGCGACACGCTTGCAGGCTATGGGGGTCAACACCGGAATCTTCGGGAAGTACCAGAACGGATATCCGGGCTACGTGAAGAACACCGACGGCTCTTTCAACGCCACCTGCGCAGTGCCCCCTCCGGGTTGGGACAGGTTTGTCATCATCCTCGCTGAAGACGCAGACTCTAGGCCCCGTGAGTGGTTCGTCAACCGCCACGGTGAAGAGTGGCGTCCAGAGTGGCCCAGAACCGACACGGCGCTCATAAGGAGCGAACTCATAGACTGGCTGACGGCCCCCGAGCAAGTCTCCGCTCCGTGGCTCGCGCTCATGACGCCCCAGAGCCCGCACGACCCCTACACCGCCTCGCCCAAGCATGCACACGATTTCGATGGGGTGCAACTCCCCAACTGGAGCAGTTACGAAAGGGTCCGAACAGATGAGCAGCTTACGAAGCGCGTAACTACCGAATGCCTCTACCGCCCGAAGAGCCGAACGCCAGCAGCGACTCCGTAGGCAACGATCCCCACTCGCAGCACGCGATCACTCACTCGCTGAACTAGGCACACACCCGTCTCACCTCCGGCCACGCCCGCTGGTCGGATTATGGCTACTACGGCGACCCAGTACAGTCGGACCCAACAGCGCATCCAAAACGGCCTCTTGCAAGTGGGCCAGGCGACCCTCGTACCGAGGAGCTTCGGATTCAATCCGCTCCGGCAAGTCTGGATCCAGAGCAACCGCCTCCGCTCTCATAGCCGACTCACCTAGCCAGCGTCGAACCAGTGTCGGATCTGCTTCCACGTGGAAGAGCAGACCCCAGGCCCTAGATCTCCAACGAAATGCCTGATGAGGGGTCATAGGCGAACACGCAAGAGCCACGGCACCTTCG
>Ga0126306_10002583_pt1 | contig 10248 bp, 6 predicted proteins | sample Plot27_FD_92592 | JGI IMG/M metagenome (GOLD analysis project Ga0126306, IMG submission 92592) | Serpentine soil microbial communities from UC McLaughlin Reserve, CA, USA - Plot27 | ecosystem: Environmental > Terrestrial > Soil > Grasslands | place: USA: UC McLaughlin Reserve, Lake County... | reverse complement strand
TTTTCCTCTCGTCCCGCGCGAGGTGCGCTTTACCGTGAAGGAGAGAATGGGTCCGGAGGGCGAGATAACAGAGCTGGATGAGGAAAGCCTGAAGGAGATCGTCTCCTCCATCAAGGGGTCGGAGGTCGAGGCGGTCGCAGTCTGCCTCCTCTTCGCGTTTATGCACCCGGAGCACGAAAAAAAGATCGGAGAGGCTCTGCGAGAGGAGTTGCCGGAGGTGCACGTCTCGCTCTCCAGCGAGGTCTTGCCGGAGTTCAGGGAGTACGAGCGGTTCTCGACGACAGCAGCCGACGCATACCTGGCTCCGAAGCTCGCGGCTTACCTCAAGAACCTGTCCGGAAAGGCCGCAGAGGCCGGGGTGCCGAGTCCCCTGATCATGCAATCTTCCGGCGGCGTGGTGAGGATAGACGATGCCATCGCGGACGCGGCGGGCTGCCTGCTCTCGGGACCGGCGGGCGGGGTCGTGGGGGCGGCGTACGTCGGGGACCTGGGAGGATACCAGAACCTCCTGACCTTCGACATGGGCGGGACGAGCACGGACGTGGCGACCATCATCGACGGCGAGGCGCAGACGACCACGGAGACGGTGGTGGCGGGACTTCCGATCAAGCTCCCCATGGTCGATATACACACGGTGAGCGCCGGGGGCGGCTCCATCGCCTGGGCGGACGCGGGCGGGGCCCTGCGTGTCGGCCCCCACTCCGCCGGCGCCGAGCCAGGCCCCGCCGCCTACGGCCAGGGCGGCGAGGAGCCTACCGTCACGGATGCGAACCTGTTTCTAGGTTATCTAGCGGACGAGGCCACCCTAGGCGGCGAGGTGGTGCTGCAGCGCGAGCTCTCGGAGAAGTCTCTCGCTTCTTTGGGCGAGAAGCTGGGACTCGACGCCCAGGAAGCGGCCCTGGGGATCGTGCGGGTCGCGAACGCCGAAATGATGCGCGCCCTGCGCGTGATCAGCGTCGAGCGCGGCCTGGACCCCAGGGCGTTCGCCCTCCTCGCCTTCGGCGGTGCGGGCGGGATGCACGCCTGCTCCCTCGCCGAAGAGCTCGGCATGGACACTGTGCTCGTCCCTCGTGCGGGTGGCGTTCTGAGCGCCCTGGGCCTCGCCATCTCCGACCTCAGGCACGACTACGTGAACCCTTACCTAGTTAGCCTCGAAAACGTGGACGAAGGGGAGTTCGAGAAGAAATTCGAGAACATGGAGAGCTCCGCCGCCGAAGACCTAGAAGACCCGGAGTACGACCGCCGGGCAGACCTGCGCTACCGGGGCCAGTCCTTCGAGCTCACCGTGGAGGCAGATTCTCTGGAGAAGCTCGAAGAGCGCTTCCACGCCGCCCACGAGCAGCGCTACGGCTACCGGATGGACGACGAGTCGGTCGAGCTAGTAAACCTACGCCTGATCGCCACCGTGCCCGTCGAGAAACCGGAGCTCGACGAGCCCGCACCGGAGGGCGAGGAGCCAGAGTCCGAAACCCGGCAGGCGAACTTCGACGGCGAGTGGCAGGAGGCGCCGGTCCTCGACCGGGAGAGGATGGGCAAGGGCTCCGAGGTATCAGGCCCGGCGATAGTGGAGTTCAAGGAGTCGACTTGCGTCGTCCGCCCGGGTTGGCGGGGCGCGGTGGACGGCGTCGGGACCCTCGTACTGGAGAAGGGATGAGCGAGAACGGACGGTTGGACCCCGTAACCCTCTCGGTGCTGGCGAGCGCGCTCGCGGGGGTCGCCGAGGAGATGGGTGCGGTGCTCATCAGGGGAGCGTACTCATCAAACATCAAGGAGCGGCGCGACTGCTCGACGGCGCTCTTCGACGAGCGCGGGAGGATGGTCGCCCAGGCCGAGCACATCCCCGTGCATCTCGGGGCGATGCCCGAGGCGGTGGCGGCGGTGATGCGGCGAGACCCCAGACCCGGCGACGTCTTCGCCATCAACGATCCGTACTCCGGTGGCACCCACCTGCCGGACATAACGCTCGTCTCGCCGATCTCGTACGAGAACGACATCCTGGGCTTCGCCGTTACGAGGGCGCACCACTCCGACGTGGGCGGGATGCGTCCAGGGTCCATGCCTTCCGACTCGCGCGAGATCTACCAGGAGGGCATTATCATCCCGCCGGTACGGCTGGTGCAAGGCGGGGAGTACGTGCAGGACGTCCTGGATCTCCTGCTCGCCAACGTCCGCACGCCAGCCATCCGCCGGGGCGACCTGAGAGCCCAGATCGCCGCGAACAACATCGCCGAGGAGCGCATCGGCGAGCTGATCGAACGCCGCGACAAGGAGACCGTCCTCGCCGCCTTCGACGAGGTCATCTCCTACGCCGAGAAGCGCGCCCGCGAGGCGATCCGCGAGCTGCCCGACGGCGAGTACTCGGCCGAAGACGTTGTGGAAGGCGACGGGATAGTGGACGAGGACATCCCGATCAAAGTAACCGTCACCGTAGAGAACGACTCGATGACCATAGACTTCTCCGGCACCGCCGACGCCGTCCGCGGCAACGTGAACTGCCCGCTGCCGGTCACGCGCTCCGCGTGCTACTTCGCCCTGCGCGTCCTCCTGCCCAAGGACATCCTCGCTAACGCGGGCACCTACGCGTCCCTCGAGATAAAGGCGCCGGAGGGCAGCCTCGTCAACGCCAAAAGTCCCTCCGCCGTCGTGGCCGGGAACGTCGAGACGAGCAACCGTATCGCCGACGCCGTCCTCGCCGCCTTCGCAAGCTTCGCCCCCGAAGAGGTCCCGGCGCAGGGCCAGGGAACGATGAACAATACTATAATCGGCGGCCCCGGCTGGACCTACTACGAGACCATCGGCGGCGGCCAGGGAGCGAGCAGCAAGGGCCCGGGCCCCTCCGGCGTTCACGTCGGCATGAGCAACACCCTCAACACCCCGATAGAGGCCTTCGAGCTCGAATATCCCATGCGCGTCGAGCGCTACGAACTGCTCTATGAATCCGGCGGGGATGGGGAGAACCGCGGCGGTGACGGCATCGTGCGCTCGGTACGGGTGCTCGGACCCGCGAGCCTCTCCCTCCTCAGCGACCGCCGCCGCTACCCGCCACGCGGCGCGAACGGCGGAAAGTCCGGTGCGGTCGGCGAGAACCTCCTGAACGACGAGGACCTGCCACCGAAAGTGAGCCGGGAGCTGGAAGAGGGAGACGTGGTCACGGTCAAGACGCCGGGCGGCGGGGGGTACGGACGGTCCGCGTAGCATGAGCGTCCGTACCTGGCCCCCCGGTCCCAAAGGCCACCCTCTAAGCGGCAACCTCTTCGACTACACGCGGGACTATCTCGGCTTTCTGACCCGGTGCGCCCGGGAGTACGGCGACGTCGTCCGTCTGCGCTTCGTAAACGTACCCGTCTACCTCTTGAACCACCCGGATCACGTCGAGTACGTGCTGGTCCAGAATAACCGCAACTTCATCAAAAGCAAAGGCGTGCGCCATAGCCTCGGTTTCCTGGGCGAGGGGCTCTTGACCAGCGAGGGCTCCTTCTGGCGGCGGCAGCGGCGACTCGCCCAGCCCGCCTTCCACCGGGAGCGAATAGACGCCTACGGCGGGGTGATGGTGGAGTGCGCCGAGCGTGCGATCTCCGGCTGGAAAGGCAGCGAGACCCGCGACGTGCACGAGGACATGGCGCGGCTCGCCCTGAACGTCGTCGCCAAGACCCTCTTTGGGACCCTCCTGACCGTCGAGTTCGAGCAAGTGGGCGCCGCACTCGAGACCATCACGCAGCGGTTCACGGGGCGAGGGGGCGTACTATTCCACATCCCCGAGAAGGTCCCCACACCCGCCAACCTGCGCTTCCGGCGGGCGATCCAGCTGCTCGACGGGATCATCTACAGGATCATCGAAGGGCGCCGCGCGGGCGGCGAAAGAGACGGCGATCTACTCTCGATGCTCCTCGAGGCCCGGGACGAGGAGACGGGCGAGAGCATGAGCGACAGGCAACTTCGCGACGAGGTCATGACGATCTTCCTGGCCGGCCACGAGACCACCGCCAACGCCCTGTCGTGGACCTGGTACCTGCTCGCCAGGCACCCAGAGGCAGAGGCCAGGCTGCTGGAAGAGTTGGGCGAAGTGCTGGGGGGATGCGCTCCGACCGTGGGAGACCTGCCCCGGTTGCGCTACACTGACATGGTCGTCAAGGAGTCCATGCGACTCTACCCGCCCGCCTGGGCCTTCGGTCGGGAGACCGTGGAGGACTGCGAGATCGGGGGCTACCACGTACCCGCGGGTACCCAACTCGTGATGAGCCAGTGGGTTATGCACCGTGACCCGCGCTACTACGAAAGAGCGGGGGAGTTCCGCCCGGAGCGGTGGGTGGACGGCTCGGTCGAGAAGCTTCCCCCTTACGCCTATTTCCCCTTCGGCGGCGGCCCCAGGCTCTGTATCGGCCGCTCCTTCGCCAAGTTGGAGGCGGTACTCCTGCTCGCGACGATAGCCCAGAAGTTCCGGCTCCGGCTGGCGCAGGACCGGCCGGTCGAGCCGCAGCCCTCCATCACGCTGCGGCCCAGGAATGGCATGAGAGTGGCGCTCACCAGGCGCTAATCCCTCCTGTCGCGCGAGCGAGCTTTGCGGCGCTTACTTGTAAAGCTCCGGCTCGGCGACGCGGACGCGCAGGAGCATGTAGCGTCCTATAAGGATCGTCACCGCCGCGACGAGGGCGAGGGCGCCGTAGAGTAGCCAGGCGGTATCGAAGGAAGAACCCTCCACCACGAACCCGAAGGCGAGTGGTCCGGCAGCGGCCCCGCTGGAGGCGCCGGTCTGGGTGATGCCGGTCGCCACCGCGGGCGCTCTCGGGTTGGTCTTGACGATAGCGAAGTTGAAGAGGCCGGGCCAACCCCATCCGGCGGCGAAAGCGAGGACGACCCCGATCACCAGCAAAGGAACCACGCCGCTCGCGAGCAGGACAAACCCGACAGTTCCGACCCCCAGCATCCCAGCGACGAGGCGCAGGCGCCCGCTGCTCATTTTGTCGGCAAGGTAACCGGCTACAACGCGGACGGCCACGCCGGCGGCACTCCCCAGAGCTAGCAGCAGGCCGGCTGCACCCACCCCGATACCGGCGGCAACAGCCGACTCGACGGTGAACGCGCCCAAGGGATTGGCCGCCGCAGACCCGAGCCCGATACCCAAAGCTAGCAGGACGAGCGGCGCGAGGGGCACGTCACCGGCCCGCGCCTCCTTAACGTGACGGAGACCTCTTTCTCCGCCCCCAGGCACGAGGAGGGCGACGCAGAGCGCGAGCGCAGCGCCGCCGACGAAGGCCCAACGCCAGCCGACGGTCGCGGCGACGAAGGGAACGGCGAGGCCCGCGAGTAGGGTCGCCACCGGTATGGCAGCCTGCTTGACGCCGAAGGCCAGGCACTGGCGATCCTGTGGAACCTCGCGGGCAAGCCAGAGGTGCGTCGCGGGGTGGGAGATCGAGTTCCCCAAGCCGCCGAGAACCAGGCAGGCGACGAGGCCCCACCACGAGCTCGCGAGCGCCGAGACGGCGAGCAGCGAGGCTACGCTCACCGCGGCGGCGAGGCGCATCCCCAGGGAAGACCCCACACGCTCGACCACGCGTCCAAAGACCACCGAGGCAAGCGCGGACGTGGCGAAGAACACCGCGACCACGAGCCCCAGAGCGCCCTCGCCGAAGCCGAGCTCGGCCCGGATCTGGACCGCTAGCCCGCCCGTGAGAAAGGCTGGGAGCACCCCCGCAGTCGCGACCGCGACTGCAAGGAGCACGGCGCCAAGGTTTAGGTCTTTGCTCGTCACAGAGCCAGCTTGGTCTGAGAAAAGAGGCATCGCGAAGATCATAGCACGGCCACGCCCGACCCTCGGCGGCGCTTTAAGCATGCCCCGTCCCACGAACGCTCCCCGTCGCGCGGTTCCTAGGAGGGTCGGAAGGAAAGCCGGAACCGACGAGCCGGCTTTATCGGCCGTCGGTTCTCCGGAGCCGGTTTTTAGCGGTAGACGCCGTTGTGGCCCAGGCTGAAGCGTCCGGGGTTGGGGAAGTAGGTGAGACCGTGCGGCTGGGCGCCGGTGAAGATCGTGGCCAGCAGGTCCCCGGTACGGGTGTCCACCACGTAGACCGCGCCATCGTAGCGCCCGGAGACCCAGAGCTGCTTCCCATCGGGCGAGATCTGCATCATATCCGGGGTGCCGCCGGTCACCCACGTGTCGGTGATCTTGCGCGTCTTCAGGTCCATGACCGAGATGGTGCCTGCGATGCGGTTGGCCACGTACATGGACTTGGTGTCGCGGGAGATCTGCAACCCGTGCGCCCCCTCGCCCGTGGGGATGAAGTCGATCTCCTCCATCCTCTCCGGGTCGATGACGGAGACGCCCATGCTGCCCTGGTTGGCGACGTAGAAGACCTCGCCGTCAGGGGAGAGCCTGACGTCTATCGGCAGGGCGCCCGTAACCTCAGCGTAGCCCACGAGCTCCATCTTCTCCACGTCCACCTTCGAGACAACCCCGCTCCACTCGCTGCTGGCGAGGAAGTAGCTGCCGTCTTCGGAGAAGTCGAGGTGGTCCACGCCGGGCCAGGGGATATAGACGCTTCCCAAGAGCTCCCACGTATCCGCGTCGCGGATCCCTATCGTCTGGATACGCTCAGCGACCACTATGGCCTTCTCCCCGTCGGGGGTGTAGTAGAAGTTGTAGGGGAAGGCAGCCTCGGCGGTGCCCGACGGCCTCCCCGTGCGGGGATCTATAGCCGTGAGCGTGCTCGACTCCTCGTTGCCGGCGTACAGCGCCGACATGTCCCAAGACGGGGTGACGTGGAACGGAAGCGCCTCTACCTGATAGCTGTCCACTACCTCGAACGTCTTGGGGTCTATAACGGTAACGGTGCCATCGATGACGTTCGGAACGTAGACCATCTCAGGCACATCGGCCAGCGACTCTTTTACCTCGGTAGTCATCGTCGCGGCGTAGACGTTCTTCTTGGTCTCCTCTTCCGCCGGCTGTTCAGAGGAGTTTTGCTCCTCTTCCCCTTCTCCCGGCTGCTCGGAAGGGACGCCTTGCTCCTCCTGGAGTTCGGGTTCCTCGTAGGTAGCCTGCTCCTGTTCTCCGAGCGAGGTGAGATCGGCGAGCCTCTGGAGCGTACTCTCCCTGTAGGGGGAGTGCGCCACGAAGAGATAGACGGCGAGCGCCGCCACGAGGAGTAAGAAGATCAAACGCCGGCGGCGCCGCTGGCGACCCGTCGTCGGCTTGGCCCTACGGGTCTTCCGCGAGGGTTGCCCCTCTCCGCTGCCATAGAACTGCTCACGGAGACGTTCCCGCTCCGCCCCGCTCTGCTCTTTACCACGTTCTCTCTGGCGCTCGAGCTCCTGCATCAGGCCAGTCCCATCCTCCTAGCGGCGCAGGTTTGTACCCTCACCGTAGACTCTCTAGGCTCACCCTTGCTAACCTGATCCGGTAACCTACTCTCTGGTATGGCTGTAGAATACCGGATCTCCCCCTCAAGTCTTTTCTCGCCGAACCTCCGGCGGTCCCCCGAAGCGTAATACCCTCCAGACAAGCCTCCAGCCTCGTATAGGGGTGTGTTATTACCTTGACATGAACTACAGCTTATCTCACTTCCGCCTCGATGGCCACCACGAAGGAGCTCATCGACCTACATACTGCGAGTCGCGGAAGGAGGTCCACAAGATCGTGCGATCTGCCGCGCCGCGAATAATATCATGGCTCCCGACCGCCTTCTTACAGGGCTCTCACCCTGCCGCCGTCCACCAGTAACGCCTGCCCCGTCATGTAGGTGTTGAGGTAGTAGCGGGTTGCCGGAGTCAAGGCGACTCCCCGCCATCAGTGGCTCTCGTATCAACAGGTTTGCTGTTGACACTCATCGGTTGATCGAGAGGCAGTTCTGGCCACCCCACGGTAGAACGGTCAACATAGCTACCATCGTAGCCCATAATCTTCAGTAAGATCCGGTTGAACAAGGTTTGGTAGGACAGTTTATCGTTCACCATCTTTTGGTAGGCATGCTCGTCGAGAAGCCCTGGCGAACCATGAGCTATGCGGTTCCTCGCCCTTATAGCCTTTCGTTCACGCTCTCCCACGGGCAGTCCTATCTCCTCGAAGAAGAAGTCGAAACGTTCGTTGACGCCCATTTGGAAGGCGTTACACATCCGCCTCAAAATCCGGTCTCCGTACTCTACGCCTTCGAGCTTTGCTTCGATAGCTTCGAACTCGTCTTCAAGAAGCTCGTCGAGCTTTGCGTTGGGCATGTAGGTGCCTTTCGTCTTCGACTTATTGGACTTGTACCAAGCGTTCATGAGGATCTCGACGCTGGTCGCAAGCACCGGAAGGGCGGCCCCCAGGGGCAGTTGATCGGCCAGCCAGTACCCTCACAGGGCCTCGTCAAGGTTCAGCTCTTCCCTCAGGGCCAGGTAGCAGGGCACCATCTCCCGAAGAAGGCCCTCGAATATAGCAGGTGGCCTGCGCTGGTCAAGGTTAATGGGCGGCTGCTCCAGCCTTTGGCACATGGCCACGAGGTTGCCTGCGGACGGGTTTATGGCCACCTGCTCGACAGCATGGCCGCGCCCGTCGAAGGTCGTGTATCCGACGCCCACAAGTGGCCGGCCCATAAGGAAGCTGAGGACGCTAGCAATAACCTTCCGGTCATCGGCGTCCGGGACACCTCCCCATTCGTGCCGGTACTCTATGCCCAGGCACTTCGACCAAGGAGGACCGAGCTCATTAGGCACAGGTTGGACGACGAAGCTCACGTCTGGGGTCTCGACGAAGGCACAAAGCCCTAATGCACCCTTCCGGTAGCCCTCGAAGGTAATGTCCTCCCCCAAGAACTCTCTTTCCTTTCGATACTCCTCCTTCAGTTCTCTTTTCACAGAGCGAGGATAGAGGAGTGACGTGTTCCTACGGTAGGCGTTCAGGTACCACTCAGTAAGCCAAGCTGTCTCCGCGCATTCGCGCTTGAGGAAACTCCTGCGCACGCGGTGGGTGATCAGACCCGCTTCAAAGCTTTCGTTGCCTCTCAGCAAGGTACTCTTGACGGCGCAGTTGGACAATTTATAGTCGATCCTGCCGTACAGGTCAGATCCGTTAACCTCGAAGTGTGGAACGATGGTACCGGGCTCTGCATACTCTGGAAACATGCCCCCGAGAGCATCGGTAGGAGTGCCAGTGACCTTCGCTTTGATCTTGTACTGTTCGTCCCGCCACACCTCGATCTTACGGGATCCGGAGGGCAGGATTGGCGACTCCTTAAGGTCTTCGATCTCCCACTTACCCTGCAAACCCTCCCACTCGATCCTGGAGAGGTAAGGGCCATTTCCTCCTTCCTCCAAACCTATCCTTTCCGGTTCTACTTCCGCCACGCGAGACTTGGACCATGATCCTCTAGCTGATGCGAGTAACCCTATTGTACTTTGCGTCCTTATCGAGCTTCAGATCGTTCAGCTCGACGTCCCACCTTCCCCCTCCTGCATCCCGAATAAAGGTGGCCGGGGGCCAAACCTCCGCCAGAGAGTCGCAAGCTCGATCGTACCTCCGGCATCAGTACGCGAGGCCCGCCAGTAGCACGTCCACTGCCCGTGCCTCACTCCACCTGCAGGATGAAGTCGTCGATGGTGTTGGCGACCTGCATTCCGAACTCTTCGAACATCATCGTGAGATGATCGAAGGGGGTTTAGGAGCTACGCTAGCATCGGCTTCACCTCTGGGGCTTCCCCGTAAAGCAAGGCGCTGTGGCGGAGGGTAGGGATTTGGTTAGCCGGGAACCTGCGTGTTCGTGTACGCCTGGGCCATCGACCATCTCTCCTCCCGATCGAACTCCCATAGAAAATGCGGTGCAGAGATAAGGTGTCAAACAAGAGGTGTGGCGGAATGGGCGTGACGGGCACCGGGTCGAGTATGAAGGTAGGATGGGCCTCTTCGCAGTCGGTGTCCTTTATGAGGAGGTAAGCAGGATGATACTAGGCCTTGAGGGCAAATCGTTCGTGGTCGGGGGCGCGAGCCGCGGGCTAGGACGAGCCGTCGCGGAGCAGCTGGTCGCCGAGGGCGCCCGTGTGCTCCTCGTAGCCCGCGACGCCACCACCATACAAGAGGTAGCCCAGGAGCTCGGTGAGCAGGCCTACCCGTGCGCAGCGAACCTCTCGGAGGCCTCGAACATCGATGAGGTCGTCGAGGCCGCCACACGCCTGGGCGGACTTGACGGCGTCCTGATCAACGCGGGGGGACCGCCCTTCGGACCCGCGCTCGAGCTGAGCGACGAGCAATGGCTCGATGCTTTTCGGATACTCATAGGC
>Ga0126306_10002582_pt1 | contig 10248 bp, 13 predicted proteins | sample Plot27_FD_92592 | JGI IMG/M metagenome (GOLD analysis project Ga0126306, IMG submission 92592) | Serpentine soil microbial communities from UC McLaughlin Reserve, CA, USA - Plot27 | ecosystem: Environmental > Terrestrial > Soil > Grasslands | place: USA: UC McLaughlin Reserve, Lake County... | reverse complement strand
TGCTTCCGACGGTGTTGCAGCCCGCGAGGGCCACGCTCACGAGGACTCCGGCAGGAGCCAGTCGCCGAGCCACCTGACTAAACATCGCGCTCTCCCGATCACCCCACCGGCCCTGAGCCGGCGCCGTTTCGACGAATCATCATCATCACCGACATAACCATGGGGCGTTTACGGGCACTAAAGTTCTGAGGCAACGTAGGAGCGCTCATGCCGGTCTTGGCGGCACGCGCACGCCGGAATCTCCAGGGGCCGTTGAGGTCAAGCTGCTCCTACCTTCTGTCCGGATATGGTCGCTTCTCTTCGCGGTCGGCGCGGGCCGCCGCATGATGGGGTCATGAGAGCGAGGTGCCTCAATCTGGACGTCCGATGGGCTCCCCCGCCGTATCAGGAATTTCTCCGCGATGACCGCTTCTGTTGGGAAAAGCCGCTCTGCATTGTGTCGAACAAAGTATCCGATGAATTTTTCGCGAAAGATCGGGCGTTGCTACCACACCATAGGTAAGATTTCCGATGAGGATGATGGGCGAAGGAGGACACGAGCCCGCCACCCTCGAAACAGTGCGATTTGGTTTCCCGGAGAGCTGGCGGGCAAAATCAGACTAGTAGAGCCCGCTCCTCACCCAAGGGCTCGTCGTTAGCGGATCGTTAACCACCCGTCCGCAAGGCTGGCATCCGGCTAAGCGTTGAAAGCGCCCCTTGGCCGGGCTGTATACATGAACCTCTCGATAGTCGACGCCCTCACCGACTTTGAGCAATGCCTGTCGGACGCTCTGAAGAACGCTCAGCGCGCACGGCTGGAATTTGAGGCGCGGCTGGCGACCGCGCTCGCCGAGGAGCGCATCGAGCCCGACAATAAGCGGCCGCAGGCCGACCAGCTTGCGGAAGAGGTGGCCGAGATCGCCCGCAAGTTCGCCGATGAGGCGGCCAAGGTCGCCCGCAAACCCGTGGCGCCGTTGAGACGTCCGCAGACGGGCATACGCCCGCGCGGACCTGTGCGCCGCTCGTGGTGGCCGTTCCGGCGGGCGGGCTAATGAAGATCACGCCCGAGGACATCCTGACCGGCGGGCTCGGCCTCGTCGTGGTGCTCTTTGCCATGGCCGCCGTGCTGGCCTGGGTCGGATGGATGCGCCGGCTCGGTTTTTGGCACTTTTTGGGAACCCCCTCAGCGCCTCTCGGCCCCGCCGTGGCGGATCCGTGGGCCAAGTATCACTCAGTAGAACCGGATGAGGCGCGCGTCTCGGTGAGCTATAGCGGCGGGGCTACGCGCCCGGCCCGCCGAAAAAATGACCGGCGGAACGCTCACCGCGGCCGCCGGCTCAAGTAAGGCAGAAAGAAGAACCACCTGCTCCATAACATGAGCTGCGCTGCGTGTCGCGTGGCACGTGGCGGAACATCGCCTCGCCCTCTGATGCGCCATTGTGCCCCGAGAGCCGTCGCTTCCCGCCCCCTGGCGCGTGATCGCAATTCTTTGGCGGGCTTAAGCAGGATCCGCGGCCCCGGCGCGAGCTAAGGACCGCCATCCCCCCGCTCGGGATGTTGAGAAGAACCCCTCAAGGCGTGTCCCTACGCTCCCCTGCGCAAAGTCTGACCTCAGGCTGGAGCCCTCCGACCTCTGGCTGGACCCGGGGATGGCGGCGGCGGTCCCACCTAGCTCCCGGGGCCGCCGCCGTTCCCCGGCCTCTATCGCGACGGCGTGCCGTACTGCGGCTGACGCGGCACCAACGCCGCCGCTTCGTCGGCGCATCGCCAACGCAGGGCCTATTTGTAGTAACCCACGCCACAGACCTGATCCGTCACCTTGGTGACGATGCTAACCTTCTCCACTGGCGTCGTGTCAGCACCGGGTCGTGGCCAATAATAGGTGACCGTCTCGTACGTGCCCTCCTTGGCGACCTTCAACATCTCCTCGCCCAAAGCCTTGCCGTTCTTATCTTTAACTTCCCTAAGGTTCTTGCCCAGTAGCGTGGGGTGGACTGTGAGGGTACCGTCGCTGGCGTTGGCACAGAAGACATAGAGATCGCGATCTACTGCGCCGCCTTCCCCTTTTCGCATCGATTCAAGCGTCCCCGCTTTGTTAGATTTAACGGCAGCAGTGGCTTTATCCAACATTGCCTTCGCTTCCGCCTCGGTCCCGTGTTGTCCCTGAGAATAGGCCGAAGTCGCACAGGCAAGGATCGTAGCAGTGAGGGTCATTAGGCGTTTCATCGGGGCTTCCTTCCTTCAAAGTGAAATGCTCGTTGCTCTCCCGGGCGAGCCAAGGTCTCCCTTTAGCGGGTCCGTTCTCGGGCGGATATCCGCTTTTTCCATTTTCCTTAAGTGGGCGGGGCGATCACCCGCCCTCCTCTCTCAAGCCGATCCTGCGAAAGGTTTCGTTAAGCTGGACAAACAGTGCCGCCATGATTGGTCCACGCTCGGGCCATCATCCACGTCAATTGTGCACCGATCGTGCTGGGAGCTGCACGTTCCCTAAAATGCCGGACTTGCCGATGCGTCGTTGTCTCCTGCTTGTCTCCTTTGCCGCCCTGATCCTTCTGACTCAATGCGCCGAGTACGATCCGGTTCGCCGGTTCGCATCTGGCCAAGTCTCGACGAGCACGTCGGATGCAGACACGGCTGCTGCACTCATCTCGCAGTATCGCCTGGCACACGGATTGTCGCCGGTCAGCGTCGATCCGCGCCTGACCGAAGCCGCTACGGTCCAAGCGCGCACTGTGGCCGAGGCCGGCACGTTGGCCCATGGCCGGTTTTCGAGCCGCATGAGCGCGCTTGGGATTAACGGCCATTCGGCCGAGAACCTCAGCGCCGGATCGCGCACGGTTGACCGGGTGATTGCGCGGTGGGCGGCCTCACCCGGCCATAACGAGAACCTCCTCCTGCCACAGGCGCGGCGGATCGGTGTGGCGCGGGCCGACTCCCCAGGACTGGGATACGGCCGCTACTGGGCGCTGGTGCTGGCGGAGTAGAGGTCGGGGGCGCTCATCAATCCGCGAGCTGACTAAGTGGGCCGATCACGTCGAGAAGCTCGTCCAGCCCGAAGGTACGGCGCTATTGCGATTATCAACCCGCCAGAGGACAACGTGATCGCGATTGCGGGGCGCCGATGAAAGCGTGGGCCAATTGGCAAAGGCCTCGCTGCAGTCTAAAACCCAAACACCCATCAGCCGCCTCGGTTTCCGAGGAACCTGTTGAGGCTTCAAATCTAGAGCGTAGGTCTCTGCGGTTATGGGTTGGATCCAAATCCCCAGAGTCCGAGACGCAGGGGCGCTTGCTAGGTCAATCTTGAGCGCGCTGCGGTACGGTGTGCACCGACGGAAGACCATGGCCGCGGCCACGTTACTCACCGGCGGGTACAACCGAATGCCGGACTTACTGCTCTCGCGATTTCCGCTTGGAGAAGCTGCAATTCAGGGAGGATTCCGGCACGGCGAAACTCCAGAGCAATCCGCAGCGAGACTAGTGGGCTTCGTGTTTGCCGAGGTCATCGAGCACGACCTCTCGCCAGAAGAACGCAAACTCATTTTGCTGCAGCTTCAGGAACTGCACAACCAAGGCAAGGTGCTCACCGGCGAAACAACACCTCTCGTGCACATTATCGAGTGGATGCTGCGTATATCCGAGCAATGGGTTCGGGGGGGGAAACTCGAGGAGGTACCAAGAAACGTTCTAACGACAGAGATCTACGGCGCACTGGCAAGCATGTCCCGAGAAGAGCGCTTTCGAAAGAGCGCTGAAGCCAGCCATCCTCCTGAAGTTGAAGACCACGCGGGGTAGCCGAAGAGGGGAGAGAGAACGTTAGCGAACCGGCTCCCCTGATGCGTGGGTCAGCGGCGCGCACGTCTGGGCGAGTGGAAGCCGTCGGCTGGCATACGACGCTGAAGGCGGACCAGTACGCGCCCGCGCGCGCGAGGTAAGGATGATCGATAACACTGAGGCAGCGCCGGCAACTGCCATCCCGGTCCCAACATGAAGACCGCTCGTGCTTCCTGGCCCTTCCTGGTGCTCGGCTCCTTGGTGCTCGTGATCACAGTCTGGGCGGACCCGTTCCAAATCCGGCCTCAAAGCGGTCGCGTCCAGCCATCGCTGCCAATGCGAGTTCACCGCCCGGCGGGCCTCAAGGGGCGCCGTCGGTGTGCTCCCGCGGTCTAGGAAGACACCTGGCTTACCCGATAAACGAAGAGGCACGGCTTTAGGTTCGCCAGACAGCCCGACCGGAACGCCGTACGTCGACTTGTACGTCAGCATCATAAAACGCTAAAAAGAACTTTAGTTTCAATCAAATTTGGCGGAGGGAGAGGGATCCAAGCTTTCTACGTAAATCGCTGATTTATAATGATCTTTGTTATCGTGCCTGTATGCTGCCCCAAGCTCTGCCCCAAGTTGATCTAATGCGCAGAACCTGGCGTTAATGCTTGTCGCCGGCCTCGATCTCGCCCGCCGGCGCGACTACAGCGCGCTCTTGCTCCTCGACGCCGAGGCTCACCGGCTCACCGTCAGCGCGGCGCTGCGCCTGCCGCAGGCTCCGTTGAGACAGCAGTTCGCCCTGATCGCACCACACCTCGCCGGCCTCGACCTCCTCGTCTTCGATCAGAGCGGCCTCGGCGACGCCGCCGCGGAACTGCTGCCGAAAACGCCGCCGCACATGGGCGTCTGCCTCGTCGGCGGCGATCGCCCACTCGCCCGCTCGGCGGACGGCGACCGCCTGGTCGTCGGTAAGTCGTGGCTGATCCAGCGGCTCGGCGCCGTCATAGGGAGCGGAGAACTGATGGTCGCGGAGCACGCGCCCGGTCGCGAGCTTTTGCGCCGAGAGCTTGCTCAGTTCGTCTTCAAGCCGGGCGCACGAGGCCGGCTCCGCTTGGAGGCGGCTCGCGGCCATGACGACCTTGTCATCGCAACGGCGCTCGGTGTGTTGGCCACAGACTTCGTAAAGGTCGGTACGGCGGGTTCCGCAAGAGCCGGGTGATAAGTAGATGATGCTAGGGAGTAGGGGCGCTGCGTCAATACGAAGTTGGGCACGAGCGTGTGACGGCCGGAGTGTCAATCGATAATGGCACGGCCCGGCAACGAACCGGGCTAAGTGTCGCTTAACCGCTTTCCCTTACTATCACCGCATGTTGCTCGAACCTGTCGATTATCTTGTGCTCGTGATCGGGACGTTGGCCAGTGCCGGGTGGGGCTCTTTGTCCTGCTCGGGCTCTCGTAGACTCTGGCGAAGGATGCCCCCGTCGTCTCTGATCGCCTTCCCGGCAGGGTGCTGAGGTCTGTCACGGCTAACCGGGATTGTCGTTGAAGCTCTCCGCGATTACGTCGTGCGTGACACTCCAGGGGCTCGTCGCCGGGAAGTCCTTTTTGGTGACGATCAGGATCGGCGTGCCGGCGGCGAGCCTGATCGACTCGAAATCCTTCGCCGGGTCGTAGCGCAGGTTCGGGTAGAGGGCCGGCGCGGCGTCGTGCGTGCCCATGTGGCCCATGGCGATGGTGTAGCCGTCCGGCGTTGCCTGTTTGGCCCGGGTGGTACCGGCCGCCGGCGCCCCGAGGGTGCGCACATGTTTTCGCCGATGATGCGCGCGATGACATCGGTCGGGCCGCCAACCGCGAAGGGCACGATCATGGGCCGGGTTGGCCAGCTCGCCTGCGAGGCCGCGCTCGCCGCGAACACGGTCGCGACGATCAAAGTCAGCCCGCTTGTTATTGCCGACTTGGCTTTCGCAAGGGGGCGTGAATCATCACGGTTTTCCTCCTAAGTTGGTTACGGAGATGGCTTCAGTCGGCGAGTTCGCGCATGACTTTGATCAGGTCTGATTTGCCTTCGAAGCCGATCCCGGGAAGCTCAGGCATGACAATATGGCTGTTCTCGACCTTCACGCCGTCAGGAAAGCCGCCGTAAGGCTGGAACAGGTCAGGGTAGCTCTCGTTGCCGCCGAGCCCGAGGCCGGCCGCGATGTTGAGTGACATCTGATGCCCACCATGCGGAACGCAGCGGCTCGAAGACCAGCCGAACTGCGCGAGCACCTCCAATGTGCGCAAATATTCGACAAGGCCGTAGGACAACGCGCAGTCAAACTGCAGCCAATCGCGGTCGGGTCGCATGCCGCCGTATCGCAGTAGGTTGCGGGCGTCCTGGTGTGAGAACAGGTTTTCGCCCGTCGCCATCGGGCCTGGGTAGAACTCCGACAGCGCAGCCTGCAGCGCATAGTCGAGAGGATCGCCGACCTCCTCGTACCAGAACAGGGGGTAATCCCGCAGCATTTTGGCGTAGGCGATGCCGGTCTCAAGATTGAAGCGCCCGTTGGCGTCGACCGCGAGCTGCGCCTCAGAACCGATCTCGGCAAGCACCGCCTCGATCCGGCGGCGGTCCTCCTCGATCGACGCGCCGCCGATCTTCATCTTCACGACCGTGTAGCCGCGGTCGAGATAGCCGCGCATCTCGGCCCTGAGCGCCGAGTCGTCTTTGCCCGGGTAGTAGTAGCCGCCGGCCGCGTAGACGAAGACCCTGCGGTTTGCCTCGCGGCCCTTGCGTTCGGCGATGAGGCGGAAGAGGGGCTTGCCGGCGATCTTGGCCATCGCGTCCCAGACCGCCATGTCGAGCGTTCCGACGGCGACCGAGCGCTCGCCGTGGCCTCCCGGCTTCTCGTTCGTCATCATGGCGGCCCAGATCCTGTGCGGATCGAGATTGTCGCCGCTCTCGTCGAGAAGGCTCTCGGGAGCCGCCTCCAGGATGCGGTCGCGGAAGCGCTCGCGGATGAGGCCGCCCTGGCCGTACCGTCCGTTCGAGTTGAAGCCGTAGCCGACGACGCGCCGCCCGTCGCGCACGACGTCGGTGACGACCGCCACAAGGCTCGCGGTCATCTTCGAGAAATCGATGTAGGCGTTACGGATCGGCGAGGCGATCGGCTGGGTGATCTCGCGAACGTCGACGATGCGCATGTAGGCGTCTCCCTAGAATTCGTACGCCTCGATTACTTCTGGACGACGCCGACTGGCCAATGCCATGTTCTGTTCGCCCTATGCGCGAACGGCATCGCCCCATGGACTTGGATTGGCTCAAAGATTTCCTGGTACTGGCGGAAAGGCGGAACTTCTCGCGCGCCGCGCACGCCCGTAACGTGACGCAGCCGGCCTTCAGCCGTCGCATCCGCGCCCTTGAGGATTGGATAGGAACTCCGCTCTTCGTGCGTGGAGCGCAGGGCGCCACCCTAACGCCGTCTGGCGTCCATTTCCGTCCGATCGCGGAAGAGATGATGCGCGTACTGCATCGCGGCCGCCGCGAAACAAAAGCCATGGGTGAGCGCGAGGCGTCACTATCCATTGCGGCGACGCATGCGCTCTCTTTTACTTTCTTCCCGCACTGGATTCGAAAGCACCTGCATTTTCAGGAGCTTGGCACTCTCAATCTGATCTCGGACAGCATGGAAGGCTGCGAAGAAATCATGCTCGGAGGGGAGGTGGATTTCCTGCTCTGCCACTATCACGCAGATGCACCGACGCGTTTCGAGGCCGATCAGTTTCAGAGCATTTCGGTTGGCTCGGACACATTGGTCGCGGTTTGCGCCCCGGATGCAGAGGGCCATGGCCTCTGGCCGCTCGCTACCACCTCAGAAAGGACGTCGCGGCTGCTCGCCTATAGTCAAGCCTCCGGCCTTGGCCGCATATTATCAGCGCAGCAAGGCAAGAGAGGCGGCGCCGACGGCCTAGAGACCGTATTCACATCGCACCACGCAGCGACGCTGATGACCATGGCTCTGGAAGGCCACGGCGTGGCGTGGCTCCCTCAAACGTTAGTCGAGGACGAATTGGCGCATGGCCGCTTAGTTCGTGCAGGACCTGAGGCAGCTGATATCCCTGTTGAGATCAGGCTTTTCAGATCGTGCGATACTCGAAATTCTGCGGCGGATGGGCTGTGGGCACTGTTGAACAATGAACGATAGACGGCCGAGCTGAAGAGCCTCCCCTGAGCAGCGTCGCGCCGGGCGGCGCTAAAGCCGCCGTCTAAATCGTCATTCCGCTCTATCTTGTTCGGAGCCGGACTCCGAATCGGGATCATGCTTCGATTTCGCTTCGTGCAGCCGGTTCGTCAGCTCCACGAGCTTGCCACCACGTCGACGGGCGTCCTCGGCCTCCTGATCAAGCCCCCGTCCCGTAGAGCGGTTCAGACAATGCCCCGTCGGCGCAAGGGCTTTGATGAAATCGTCCAGCACGCTGGCCAGCGTCGGTGCGAACGTCGGCTCGGCGGCCCGCGCGTCGAGCGGATCAACACCCCGAGTGACGAGTGCCCGCCCCGTTTTCGCCTGCTCCCGTGCGGCAAACAGGTCGACTGTTCGTAGCGGGCCAAGGCCCATATCGCGCACCCGGCCGTCAGCGGGAGCGCGATAGCGCAGCACCCAACGTTTTGAGCCGTCCTTTGCGACGACGAGCGCTAAGCCCTCGCCATCCGTGTGACGGCCAGGCTGGCGAATTTTAGTGATCGTAAAAGGCGTCAGCTTCTGCCGATAAGTCATGTAGGCATCCCATTCCTCATCCCACTTTTAGACTGGATGAAATGGGATGCCTAGCTACTCAACGGGATAAGCTGGGACGCCGGCCTCTTCGGGTGAAGATAAAAGGGCTTTGTCTCCAAAGTAGTTGTCGGACTGCCACTCCGACCAACATTTTAGAAAACCCTACACGTTCAATGGGGTAGCCCGGGATCGGCTCTGCCGTCCCTCTTTGACGTCACCTTTTACTTGGTCCAGCCTGGCGTCCCAGCTCTTATGCGGGTCGTCGAATCGCTAAACCTCTGGCCTGCCTCCAGTGATCGCTCATGATCGTTGCCGGCCTCGATCTCGCCCGCCGGAGCGACCACAGTGCGCTCGTGCTCCTCGACGTCGAGGCTCACCGGCTCACCGTCAGCGCCGCGCTGCGCCTGCCGCAGGCTCCGTTGCGCCAACAGTTCGCCCTGATCGCGCCACACGTAGCCGGGCTCGACCTCCTCGTTTTCGATCAGAGCGGCCTCGGCGACGCCGCCGCGGAACTGTTACCAAACACCGCGCCGAGTGTCGGCGTCTGCCTCGTCGGCGGCGATCGACCGCTCACCCGCTCAGCGCAAGGAGACCGGTTGATCGTTGGCAAGTCGTGGCTGATCCAGCGGCTCGGCGCCGCCATGCGGAGTGGCAAGCTAAATGTCGGCGAGCGCGCACCCGGCCGCGATCTGTTGCGCAAAGAGCTTGCGCAGTTCGTTTTCAAGCCGGGAGCGCGAGGCCGGCTTCGTTTGGAAGCAGCTCGCGGCCACGACGATCTCGTCATCGCGGCCGCGCTCGCCGTCCTTGCGGCTGATCTATGGAAAGCCGATCAGTGTCGAGATCTCGCTCTTGATAGATACTGAGACGCCGTTCCGGAAAACTGCACGTCTCACCATCCGGGTGCGTGATGGTTGTAGCCGTAGGTGTGCCCATGAGGCCGTCGCGAGTATCGGGCGTAGCCTCCGCGATGGTCTTGGTATCCGCGGTGACCGTAGCTGCGCCCCGCGTGCCCACCTCCGTGCTGCTCAAGCCAATAGGGCGGCGCAGCTTGAGCCAAGGACGGGTTCCAGTATTTCCAGGTTCCTGTCTTCGCTCCGGCGGCGGCGGGTGCCACTGCCATGGTCAGCAAACCCACCACAGCCATGGATGAAACTGTGAGATGACGAAACATTGTTCTCTCCCTCGATCCGCTGGTCGGAGTGACCGTTGCGGGCGTAGGGATCTCATAACGCGAACAGTCTGAACGGCAGGGTACAAAGTCGTTCAGCTGTCGTTCTTCTACGTGGCTTTTTCGTAATCTTCCCGACAGGCTTGAACAGGCATCGCCTTTGGCAGGTCAGGCTGCGCCGCTAAGCTGCGTACGAGGAGGCGGAAGGTATCTCGTTTTTCGCGGCGTTCCCTTTTCTTCCGTCGTGCCGTAGCGCGGGCGTCAGCTCAGACGCGGAAGAACGAGCGCGCCGACGCCGGCCGCGAGGGTGGCGACGCCCGCCGTGGTAAGCGCCGGGCGGGCCTCTAGCTCAAATTGTCCAGCATCTTGCCGACGGCGATGACGCCGTAGCCATCACGATGCCAAACGACCCTTCCGCAGCGCGTCATCCGCTCAAGCGTGGAGTGCTGGACGACCACCAGATAGTCAACCGGCTGCTTCTCAAGCAGGCCGCAGGCACCGGCGAAGACCGCTTCGCGCCAGCGGACCAGACGGTACCACCGCGCGAGGTCCTGCGGCGCGGTCGGCACGAACTTGAAATGGACG
>Ga0126306_10002581_pt1 | contig 10250 bp, 6 predicted proteins | sample Plot27_FD_92592 | JGI IMG/M metagenome (GOLD analysis project Ga0126306, IMG submission 92592) | Serpentine soil microbial communities from UC McLaughlin Reserve, CA, USA - Plot27 | ecosystem: Environmental > Terrestrial > Soil > Grasslands | place: USA: UC McLaughlin Reserve, Lake County... | reverse complement strand
GCGGCGTCGGCGTCGGCCTCGCCCCGCTCGTTGGGCTCGAGGAAGGACTCCTCGCCGGTGAGGGCGTAGCCCCGGATGCCCGTCTCCTGGTCGAGGGCGGCGGTCCGCAGGTCGCCCACGGCCTGGGTGGCGGGGTCGAGGTTGAAGATGAGGTGGTCGCGTGCGTCGGCCAGCCGGTTCTGGAAGAACAGCTGCAGGGCCAGCATGACGGCGATGTACGCCGCCACGATCCCGAGCAGGATCGACAGGCGCGACCGGAGCGACAGCGCCCTGCGGTTGTCACGTGTCCCGGTGGGCCGGGGTGCCGGGCGGGCGGCGGGGGGCGCCACGGCGTTGTTGTCGGCGAGGGGGTCAGGCCCCACGGCGACCGATCTGGACGAGGCAGAGGGCGACGTCGTCGGTGAGCGGGCCGCCGTTGCGGCGCTGGGCCTCGGCCAACAGGCCGTCGAGCAGGCCGTCGGGGGTGGTTCCCAGCCGGTGGAAGTCGTCGATGATCGGCAGGAGCGCGGGGACCCCCAACCGGGTGCGAGCCTCGGGAGCCGCCCAGCCCTCGATGAGCCCGTCCGTGTAGAGCAACAGCGAGGCGTTCGGGTCGAGGGCGACCTGCACCGGCGTCCACTTGGGCTCGGGCAGCACGCCCAGCAGGGACCCGTACTGGTCGTCGCCCACCACCCGGCTGCGGTCGGCGACGGCGATGGGCGGCGGGTGCCCGGCGAGGACCAGCGACGCCGTGGTCCGGTCGGCCGCCACCACCAGCGAGCAGACGGTGGCGAACGTGATGGTGTCCCACTCCGTCCGGATGAAGCGGTCGAGCGTGTCGACCACGTCGAGCTGGGAGAGGCCGGCGAGCGTGAGGGCACGCCAGGCGCCACGCAAGCGGACCGCCAGTGCAGCCTCGTCGGGGCCGTGGCCCGCCACGTCGCCGATGAGCACGTGGAGGGCGCCGTCGGCGTCCTCGACCGCGTCGAGGAAGTCGCCGCCCAGCTCCGAGCCCTCGCGTCGGGCCAGGTAGCGGATCGCCACGGTGACGTCGTCTGACCGGATGACCGGGGTCGGCGCCAGCGCCCGCTCCACCCGCGTGTTCTCGGCCCGGCGCCGCTCGGCGTCGAACAGCTCGCGGCTGAGCAGGGCGGCCCGCTGGCGCTCGATGGCGTAGCGGACGGACCGGGCCAGGAGCTGGTCGTCGACGCGGCCCTTGATCAGGTAGTCCTGCGCCCCGGCCATGACCGCGCCCACGCCGAGGCGCTCGCTGTCGGCGCCGGTGAGCACCACGACGGCCGTGTGGGGCGCGGCGGCGGTGATCTCCTCGACGCCGCGGGTGCCGTGGGCATCCGGCAGGCCGATGTCGAGCAGCACGCACTCGACGTCGCCGGCCCGGGCGACGGCGTCGGCCAGCGTGGCCACCCGCTCGATCACGGCACCGGGCAGGCCGTCGGCGAGGAGCTCCCGCACGAGGAGGGCGTCGCCGTCGTCGTCCTCGACGAGGAGCAGGCGCCAGCCGGTAGTCCGTTCGATGGGCGGGATGATCGCGTCGTAGTCGGGTACCTGGCCGGCACCGGGCCGGCTGGTGCCGTCGAGCGGCCCGCCGGACGGCCCGGGGCCCGACCACGGCCCGGGGGCGGACGCCCGGCCGGGCGGCGGGACGGCGGGTGCCGCCGGCCGCGAGGGCACGGGTGTCGGCGCGTCGACGTCCGAGGTCATCGGCTGTCTCCCGCCGACGAGGGGCAGGACGGGCCGGTGCACCGGGACGGGCACGTTGTCGTCGTCAGCAGGGTGGCGGGCATGATGGGTGACGGGCACGCGCCGGGGCGTGCGCGGTCATGGCGTCGGCGGCGCCGGAGCCGGCGATGATCTTGGCACGAGCATTGTGCAGAGGGACATACCCCATCTGACGTACTGCGAACTGCTCCTCGTGTGCCCCGTTCTACCGGCTCCCCAGGGCGGGTAGGCACGGGAGCACCGAGGCGACGAGTGAGGGAGCAGCGCGGGATGTCCGACCGGCCGGTCAAGGTCGTGCTGGCCAACGATGACTCGATCATCGTGGAAGGACTGCGCGCCCTGCTGGCTCCGTTCAAGGAGCGGGTGGTCGTGGTCGGTACCGCCACGGGCGAGCCGGAGATCGAGTTGGCGGTCGACTCCGAGGCGCCCGCCGACGTCATGCTCATCGACGCCTTCTCCCGCATGGCGGGTGGCATCGACGCCGCTGTGAAGGTCCTGGCGCAGGACCCGCCGTTCGTCGTGGCCGTGTTCACCGACGCCCACGACCTGCGCCTCATGCTGCAGGCCCTGCGGGTCGGCGTGCGGGGCTACATCCTCAAGTCGTCGAACGCCGAGCAGCTCGTCGACGCCATCTGCCGGCTCCACGACGGCGAGATCGTGCTCGACCCCCGCCTCGCCACCGACGCCGCCCTGCTGGCCGCCCGGGCCATCGACGTGGGGGAGTGGCCGGGGGCGCACCTGGGCCTCACGCGGCGCGAGGCCGAGCTGCTGTCGCTGCTGGGCGAGGGCCTGCCGCCCCGGGACGCCGCCCTGCGCATGGGCCTGTCGCCCGAGACCGTGCGCACCCATACCCGCAACCTCTATCGGAAGCTGGGCGTCAACGACAGGGCCGCCGCCGTCGCCATCGCCTGGCGCGAGGGCCTCGTCCGCTAGCCCGGCCATCCGGCCAGGACCCGGCGCGTGCCCCGCGCCACCTCGACGTCCTCGCGGGCGGCCACCACGAACGTCCGTACGGCGGCCCCGTCGGCCGTGACCTCGGCGTCCGGCTCGGCCGCGGCGTCGGTGTCCGGGTCGACCGCCACGCCGAGGAAGCCGAGCCCGGCGGCGGTGCGGGTGCGGACGGCCGGGGCGCGCTCGCCCACGCCGCCCGTGAACACGAGCACGTCGAGGCCGCCCATCGCCGCCGCCATCGCCGCGATCGAGGCCCGCAGCCGGTGGACGGTCACGTCCAGCGCCAGCGCGGCGTCGGCGTCGCCGTCCTCGGCCCGGGCCACGACCTCCGCCATGTCGGCCGTCCCGGCCAGGGCGGACAGGCCGGAGCGGTGCTCGAGTGCGTCGGCCACGGCGGCGGCGTCGAGCCCCGCCTCCGTGACGAGCCAGGTGATCGCCCCCGGGTCGACCGTGCCCGAGCGGGTGGCCATGACCAGTCCCTCCAGCGGCGTGAACCCCATGGTGGTGTCGACGGAACGACCGCCGGCCACCGCCGTCAGCGACGCCCCGGCGCCCAGGTGACAGGACACGACCCGCAGCGGCGGCCCGCCGTGCGGCCGGGGGGCCGGGCCCGCCAGCTCGGCCGCCCGGCGGGCGGCGTAGGCGTGGGACAGGCCGTGGAAGCCGTAGCGGCGCACGCCGAGGCGGTCCCGCCAGTCGGCCGGCACGGCGTAGGTGGACGCCGCCGGCGGCAGCGTGGCGTGGAAGGCGGTGTCGAAGCAGGCCACGGCCGGCACGTCCGGCGCCAGCGAGCGGACGAGGTCGATACCGCGCAGGCCCCCCGGCTGGTGGAGGGGCGCCAGGGCCCGCAGCCCGGCGATCCGGTCCCGCACCTCGTCGTCGATCACGACGGGCTCACGGAAGTCCATCCCGCCGTGGACGACCCGGTGCCCGACGGCGTCGAACGCGCCGAGCCCCGATAGGGCGGCGCCCAACTCGTCGGTCCCCAGCTCGTCCGGGGCGCCCAGGTCGGCGGTGGCCACCACGCGGTCGGACGGGTCGAGCAGCCGGAGCTTCAGGCTGCTGGACCCGGCGTTGACGACGAGGACCCTCACGGTGGCGGGGTCAGCCCGGCCAGGACCAGTCCCGCACCTCCGGGATGTCCTCGCCGTGGTCGCGGGTGTACAGGCGAGCGGCGTGGCGGGCCTCGATCATCGCCTGGCGGGCGCCGGCCGCCCGCGCCGCCAGCCCCGGCACGCGGTCGATCACGTCGATGACCAGCCCGTAGCGGTCGAGGTCGTTGAGCATGACCATGTCGAACGGCGTCGTGGTCGTGCCCTCCTCCTTGTAGCCGCGCACGTGGATGTTCCGGTGGTTCGTGCGCCGGTACGTGAGCTCGTGGATGAGCGACGGGTAGCCGTGCCACGCGAACACGACCGGCGTGTCGGTCGTGAACAGGGCGTCGAAGTCGCGGTTGGCCAGGCCATGCGGGTGTTCGATCTCGGGCTGCAGCCGCATGAGGTCGACCACGTTGACCAGCCGGATGCGGAGGTCGGGCACGTGCTGGCGCAGCATCGACACCGCCGCCAGCGCCTCGAGCGTGGGGATGTCGCCCGAGCACGCCATCACGACGTCCGGCTCGGAGGAATCGTCGTTCGAGGCGAAGGCCCACCGTCCGATGCCCGCCGCGCAGTGCGCCACGGCGGCGTCGATCGGCAGCCAGTTCGGCGCCTCGTTCTTCCCGGCGACCACCACGTTCACGTAGTCGCGGCTGCGGAGGCAGTGGTCGTAGGTCGACAGCAGGCAGTTGGCGTCCGGCGGGAGGTAGATGCGGACCACCTCGGCCTTCTTGTTGGCCACGTGGTCGAGGAAGCCCGGGTCCTGGTGCGAGAAGCCGTTGTGGTCCTGCCGCCAGACGTGGCTGGAGAGCAGGTAGTTGAGGGAGGGGACGGGGGTGCGCCAGGCGAGTTTGCGGGTCACCTTCAGCCACTTGGCGTGCTGGGACACCATCGAGTCGACGATGTGGACGAACGCCTCGTAGCAGTTGAACAGGCCGTGGCGGCCGGTGAGCGTGTACCCCTCCAGCCAGCCCTGGCACAGGTGCTCGGACAGGATCTCCATGACCCGGCCCCCGGGGGCGAGGTGGTCGTCGCCGTCCGACGTCTCGGCCTGCCACGCCCGGTCGGTCACCTCGAACACGGCCCCCAGCCGGTTGGACTGGGTCTCGTCGGGCCCCATGATCCGGAACGTCGTGGGGTTGCGGACGATCACGTCGCGCAGCCAGGCGCCGAGCACGCGCGTCGCCTCGGAACGGGTGGCGTCCGGCGCCGGCACGTCCTGGGCGTAGTCCCGGAAGTCGGGGAGGTCGAGCTCGCTGCGCAGCCGCCCACCGTTGGCCTGCGGGTTGGCGCCCATCCGGCGGTCGCCGGCCGGCGACAGGCGGGCCACCTCGGGACGGAGGCGCCCGTCGTCGTCGAACAGCTCCTCCGGCCGGTAGCTCCGCATCCACTCCTCGAGGAGGCGCAGGTGCTCCGGGTTGTCGGCCAGGCCCGCCAGCGGGACCTGGTGCGAGCGCCACGTGCCCTCGACCAGGTTGCCGTCGACCTCGTGGGGGCCCGTCCATCCCTTGGGCGTGCGCAGGACGATCATCGGCCAGCGGGGCCGGCTCCGGTCGCCGTCGACCCGGGCGGCCCGCTGGATGCCGTCGATGTCGTCGAGGACCGTGTCGAGCGTGGCGGCCATCTGGCGGTGCACGTCGGCCGGGTCGTCGCCGGACACGAGGTGCATGGCGTAGCCGTAGCCCTCGACCAGCGAGCGCAGCTCGGACTCGGGGATCCGCGCCAGCACGGTCGGGTTGGCGATCTTGTACCCGTTGAGGTGCAGGATCGGCAGGACGGCACCGTCGACGACCGGGTCCAGCAGCTTGTTGGAGTGCCAGCTGGTGGCGAGGGCGCCGGTCTCGGCCTCGCCGTCGCCGATGACGCACGCCGCCACCAGGCCCGGGTTGTCGAGGACGGCGCCGAAGGCGTGGGCGAGGGCGTAGCCCAGCTCGCCGCCCTCGTTGATCGACCCCGGCGTCTCCGGGGCGGCGTGGCTGGGGATGCCGCCGGGGAACGAGAACTGGCGGAACAGCGCGCCGATGCCGGCGGCGTCCTGCGCGATGCCGGGGTAGATCTCGCTGTAGCTGCCCTCGAGGTACGTGTTGGCCACCATCGCCGGCCCGCCGTGGCCCGGCCCGCACACGAACAGCACGTCGAGGTCGCGGGCCGTGATGACCCGGTTGAGGTGGGCGTAGAGCAGGTTGAGGCCCGGCGTCGTCCCCCAGTGCCCGAGCAGGCGCGGCTTCACGTGCTCGACCTGGAGCGGATCGCGCAGCAGGGGGTTGCCCAGCAGGTAGATCTGACCGACCGACAGGTAGTTCGCCGCCCGCCACCAGGCGTCCACGAGGGCCAGTTCGTCGTCGGTCAACGCGCTCACGGATTCCGTGTCGACGGCCATAGGACAGGTCCTTCCCTCGTCAGGTGACGATGAACCGATCGACCAGGCGAACGACCGGGGTGCGCGCTTGGTCACGGGGCCGCAGCCACGAGGCCGACGGGTCGGCGGCGTCGGGGTCGGGCACCCAATGGCGCCGCGGCACGGCGCGGTCGATGCCGAGCACGTGCACCTCCAGGGCGCCGTCGGGCGTCAGGTGCATGCGGAGCAGGTTGCGGTGCCGGTCGAGCCGGGCGGCGGCGAACGTGAGGTTGGCGTTGGCCCGCAGCCCCGGCACGGCGTTCGTCGCCGCCAGGAACCCGCCCATCAGCAGCGAACCGACCACCCCGCCGGCGAGCGCCTCGGCGGCGGCGACGGCGGGGACGAACCCGCGCGTGCCGTGGAGCCGGGTTCGGCGTAGGCCGGCGACGGTGGCCATCCCCACACCGAGGGCGGCGGCGACGTGGGCGGCGGTGTGGGCGGTGCCGAGGCCGAACTTCCAGGCCAGGCGGGACGCCGGGCGCCGCGCCTGCGGCGGGGCCTCGGTGGCCAGGCCGAGGGCGACGACGAGGCCGCCCACGCCGAGCCCGGCGGTTGGGTTGCGGGCGAGCCCGGTGGCCAGCCGGCGCCACCCGGAGCGGTCCAGGGAGGCGGCCGTGCCCCGGTCGTCCCCGGCCGCCAGCGCCCGGAGGCCGAAGCGGGCGGTCCACAGCAGCGACGAGTACACGGCGGCCGGGGCGACGAGGAATGTGGGGTTGCGCAGGGGCAGGCCCACGGCCGCCAGCGCCAGCAGCCGGGAACGGCGCCGGTCGGGGTAGGTGGGGCCGGTCAGCACGAAGCGGTCGGGGACGGCCTCTGTGTCGGGGTCGGCGACGACGTCGAGGGTCGGGGGCAGTGTGTGGGTGGGGTGGAGGAACGCCCCGCCGCCGCCGGCCGTGACCAGGTGGCGCGGGGCGTCGCTGCCGGCCGGCGTGCCGGTGTAACGGGCGTAGTGGTGCTGGTCGCCGGCCAGCAGCAGGCGCAGATCGATGCCACAGGGACGCAGGATGGTGCGCTCGATGTACCCCAGGTTGCGGTAGGCCGCCGGGTCCCCCTCGGCCTCGACCCACGACGGCTGGGGCACGGCCACGACGAGCCGGTCGCCCGGCTCCATCTCCTCCTCGGCCACCCGCCGGAAGTACGCCAGCTGCGGCGCGTCGAGGTAGGTGTCGTTACGCATGTCGACGCCCCACAGCCACCAGCGGCCCGGCAGGCGGACGGCGAAGTAGCTGCGCCGCTGCACGGTGGCCCAGCCACCTATCCAGCCGCCCTGGCCGAACGCGCGCAGGAACCCCGTGAGCCCGTCGAACCAGTCGTGGTTCCCGGGCAGGGCGACCAGCACGGGGTGGGGCGGCTGCGTCCACGGGAGGGCGGCGCGGTACGGGCCCTCCATGCGGTCCTCGTAGGCGGTGGCCGTGGCGGCGGGATAGCACTCGTCACCGCCGAGGACGAGGAGCCGGCCCCGGGGCAGCGTGACGGTCCCGTCGTCGGGCGTGGTCGCCTCGATCGCGGGCTGGGCCACGGTCCACGCCACGGTGTAGGTCCCGGCGAAGCCGTCACCCGTGTCCGCCACGTAGTCGAACCACAGGTCGTCGTCGGTGCCGTCGGCGGCGGGCGGTACGGCGTGGGCGCCCTCGCCGCCGGCCTGTGCCTGCAGCTCGCGCTTGTCGAGGAACGACCCGAACGCGGCGGTGATGGCCGACCGGGCCAGCGAGCCCAGCAGCACGGCCGGGTCGTACCAACGCACCGCCCGGCGGGGACGGAAGCGCAGCGACCGCGGCGTCAGGTCACGGGGTCGCCGGGGCGGCGGGTCGACCGCACCCTCGGGAGGGACCGCCGGGCCGCCCCCCGCCGTCCGGCTGTTGCGACCGCCGCCGGGCTGCGTCGTCGGTTGCCCGTCGCTCACGCTCATGTTCGATCCGCCTCGGGCGCGGCGCGCCCCTCGTGCCGATGCCGATGACCTCGCCGCGGGGCCCGCCGTGGCCCGTCCCTCCGCCGTGGTCACTGTACGGGGCGCGAGCCCGGCCCGCGGGCCAACCACGGTCGGCTCAGCGTCGACGCGGATGGCGCCAGAGCCACACGCCGAGCGTCCCGGCGGCGACGGCCGTGACCGCGATCGTGCCCGCCCGCCCCCGGCGCCGGCGGGAGGGGGGCGTGACGTCGGCGGGCCGCCCGGGCACGTGGACCGGGGCGTCGGTCGGGGCCGGGGCGGGGGCCTCGGGGGCGTCGGGGCGGCCGACGACCTGGACCTCCTCGAGCCGGCCGGGCGTGTCGAGCCGCGTCACCCACGAGGCGGCCGGCTCGGGGCGGGCGTGGCGCTCGCCGATGTCGACCGTGTACCAGTCGGCCCGGACCCGCTCGGCGTCGACGTCGAGGATCACGAACCCGCGATGCTCCAGCTCGAACCAGCGGGCCTCGGCCAGCTCGCCGGCCAGCTCGCCGGCCAGCTTGCGCCAGCCCCGGGGCAGCTGGGCGCCCATCGGCGTCGACGTCACGCAGGGCGCCACGAACTCGACCGCCACCGGCTCGCCCTCGTCGTCGCACGGCCCCTCGAACGCCCAGGCCGAGTGGACGTCGCCCGACAGGACGACGGTCCCCGCCCCCGCCCGGCGGCGGTCGCCCAGGGCGGCGACGAGCCGGGCGCGCTCGGCGGGGTAGCCGTCCCACTCGTCGGTGCAGATGGCCGCGTCGTCGACGATGGCGTACCCGCTCGGCATGAGCTCGTTGACCGTCTCGCCCACGGGGATCGGCAGCTGCATGCGGTTGAGCACGACGGCGGTCACCACCAGCGACCAGGGACGACTCGTGTCGCGCACCCGCTCGTGCGCCCAACGCCGCTGGTCGTCGCCGAGCATGGCCCGCTCGGCGGCGTCGAGCCCGGGGGATCCCTCCTGGTCGGCGTGCTCGTCGCGCCCGTCGATGCGCGTGTCGAGCAGCACGATCTCGGCCAAGTCGCCCACGGGGAAGGAGCGCCAGATGGCCAGTGGGTCATCGGGCGCCGCCGGCCCGTCGGCGGCGACACGGGCGAGCCCGGGCCGCTGGGACGGGACCCACTCGTGCCAGGCCCGCGCGGCGGCGGCGAGGCGGTCCTCCCACGGGCCCTCGGACGCGTCGTCGTGGGCCTTGGCCCCGTGGCGCCAGGCGTTGTCGGCGATGTCGTGGTCGTCCCAGACCGCCATGACCGGGTGGCGCTGGTGCAGGGCCAGCAGGTCGGGGTCGGCCCGCGTCTGGGCGAACCGGGCGCGGTAGTCCTCGACCGTGGCCAGTGTCTTGTCCGGCTCGGCCGGGCGGGCGTCGCCCCGGCCCGGCGACTCGTAGATGTAGTCACCCACGTGCAGGACCAGGTCGACCGTTGCGTCGGCCACGGCCCGGTACACGCCGAAGTAGCCCTGCGAGTAGTCGGCGCAGCAGACCACGGCGATGCGGAACGCTTCGGTGCCCGACGCCGGCAGCGTGCGGGTCCGGCCGACCGGCGAGCGCGACCCGCCCGCCTCGAACCAGTAGCGGTACGTCGTGGCCGGCAGCAGCCCCTCGACCACGACGGCCACGCACCCGTCGGTGCCGTCGGGCACCGCGACCTCGCCGCTGGCCGTCGGCGCCACGTCGGTGGCCGGGGCCACGCACCAGCGCACGCTCGTGGGCGCGCCCGGGCCGGGGGCCACCCGGGCCCACAGCACGACGCTCGCCGCGGTCGGGTCGAAGCTGGCGACGCCGTGGGTGAACGGACCACCGTCCGTGTCGTCGGATGCCGGGGATGCGTCCACGGTCACATGTCTCCCCTGGGTCCAGGCGCGGTAATCGGACCGCCCGACGCTAGCGGTGGTGAACGCAACGTTCTGCGGCCGGCCACGGACGTTTCCCGGCGGGATTCGCGGGGTGCGCCTCGCCTCCTACGCCGAGCTGTGCGGGGCGACGTTCCTGCGGGAGGCTCGACGCTGTTCGTGAAACATCCAGGGCGGCGCCGAGGCCGGGAGCGGCCCCACCGCCGCCATTACCGGCCCGTGGCGGCGCGGCCCGCTGTGAGCTGACCATCGGTCGGTCGCGACCTGGACATCCGTCCATTCCCGGAGGTCCGGCTTGCGCCGGGC
>Ga0126306_10002580_pt1 | contig 10251 bp, 9 predicted proteins | sample Plot27_FD_92592 | JGI IMG/M metagenome (GOLD analysis project Ga0126306, IMG submission 92592) | Serpentine soil microbial communities from UC McLaughlin Reserve, CA, USA - Plot27 | ecosystem: Environmental > Terrestrial > Soil > Grasslands | place: USA: UC McLaughlin Reserve, Lake County... | reverse complement strand
GCCGCTACCAATCGCATTGACCGTAGTTTCGAAGCCAGCGATCAGAAGGAGCCGCACCAGTGCCGACAACTCCGCTGCGGTGATCGCTCCGCCTTGCTCAGCCACCAACGCGGACACCAGGTCGTTGCCAGGCTCCGCTGCCCGACGGTCAAGCAGCTCGGCGAAGGTGGTCCGGAGCTCAGCGTCAGCGGCTGCAAGCGTGCGGGCTTGGCCGAGTGACCAGATTCCATCCAGAGCCCGCGCAATCGTCGAACCCAGCCGCCGGAACCTGTCCGGCTCATTGGGCAGACCAAGTAGATGGGTCACTACGGCAATAGGCAGTGGCGAGGCGAAAGAAGTCATGAGGTCGAACTCGTGTTCTCGTTCACATTGGTCCAGCAGCCGCTGCACAGTCTGATCGACTAATTCCGCGTAGCCCGCCATTCGCCGCGGGGTGAAGGCCGGCGCGGCGAGCCTGCGGATGCGGGTGTGATCAGGTGGATTGCGTTGGAGCAGTGACAGGTCCATGCCTGCCGGGTTGGTAAGGTCCTCGCTCCCGTCGTCTGGGCTTACGCCAAACTTCCGATTTCGCAGCACCTCATTGCACAGCCGGTGGCTGGTAGTGCTGTAGTTGCCGAGCGGGGTCAGCAACATCGGTCCCTGCGCGCGCATCTCTTCGTAGATCGGGTAGGGATCCGTGTGGTTGTTCGGCAGATTGAGGCGGCTGAAGAGATCACCACGGACGTGCGCCCAGTAAAGCACCCGCGCTCGTTCCCGATACATCCCGCCGAGGAACCGTGCGGCCTGGACCGCCTGCGTCGCGGAGCTCACATATTCAACTATTCCATGATCAACGAGGCGGTCCCGTTGTCGGGTTAATGCGCACGATCTGGCCCTCGCAGCTCACCACGACCTCGGGGGCAACCTCGCCTTGGGTGATGCGCCCCTCGGCCGGATTGTCGCCGCCTGGCACGTTGGCGAATCGCACACCCATGAGTCCCTGCCCGCATGCATAGCGCCAGAGCTCTGCACTGTCGGTCACGCCGATGCCGAGAAGTTCATCTGCGCCGGTATCGAACCTGTCGCTGCCGGCGACAACAATGACGTCACCGTACTGAGCCGCGACTATACGACCAGAGATCTTCACGCCGTCCGGCGTGTATGCGACGACGGGCGACAGCGAGACCGGGAGCGTGTGCGTCGACAGCTGCTGGTAGCCCGAGTAGGCGGTTACGGTCTGGCAGGTGAAGCCGCTGATCACCAGGGTCTTTACCGGTTCCCGCTGCGGGGTGACAGTGGTCGGCTGGTCGAGAATCCATGAGCCGCAGGTGAAACGCACTTCCTCGACCGGGCTGTCATATGTCAGCTGTTGCACCCTCTTGTCCGCCAGGGCAGTCGCCGGCCAGCCGATTGCACCGGTGACGATGAGGATTCCAATGACGATCATGCAGCGGCCGATGAATCCGGAGTCGCGGCGGGGCGGCCACGCCTGATATGCAACCCAGACAGCGACGCCGATCAGCAATCCGCACAGATACAGCAGCACAGTGCTGGGAGTCCATAGGGCTGCGAGCCGCAGCGCCACCGTGTTGTGCTGGAGTGCCAGGGCGGCGTCGCGGAGCTCGGGCGCGAACAACCAACGACCAACCGCTGTTGGAGCCGGACCGATGATTGCGTACGCCGCCAGAACCGGCAAACCGCTGTGCCAAGTCTTTGGAGGCACCGGAGCAAGGTTGTCGAGGAAGCCGTGCAAAGCCGCGTAGCCAGCGCTCCAGACCCAAGTGATCAGCAACGCGACGCCGACAATTGTGGATCTCAACTCGCCTTTCACCCCAAGCGTTATGACGCTTGCGAGTGCGGCGACCAAGCCGAGGGCGGCAGGGGCCAGCATTGCGGTGCGGCCCAGCCAGTGTCGGGTACGGGAGAGCCAGAACAGCGCAAAAGCACATACCAGCAACACCAGTGCCGGAAGTCCCCATTGTCCGTTCTGCGCTTGGACCTGGGGTTGACCCTCACTGGTCAGCGCAGCTGAGGCAAGCGGAGAGAGCTGAGTGAGCCAGAGCTCGTTGGCCGGGAACGCGCTCGTCTCTGGAATCCAGTAATGGATGAAGAACACCCACTGGGCACCGAGAGAGATGACTAGAGGGATGGTGGCGGCCTGCCGAATCTTGCGGGAATCCTCCGCTCGTTCGGCGGTAGCTGGTCCGAGCGCCCCCACGTCCGGGCGCGCAGCCCGCGGGTTAGTGTAGGTGATCTTGGTCACGACGGGGTGCCGCCCACGCTCATCGGATCAGCCTGTCGTGTCCGCCGCCACGAACTCGACCCGCTCGTGGGGAACGAGACGCCGAAGGGCCTCTCGATCCGATTTGGTGCCCACAGACAGTCCTCGCGCCCGCTCCTCTGCCGATCGCAGGGCATGATCGACACCGATCCGCAGGATGGAGTCGTCGTCCGTGGATCGTACGGACATCAACCGTCCGGGACTGCCGTCGACCTGCTTGAACCAGGCACGAACCAGGTCTTCGTAAGAATCCGCCACAGCGGCTACAAAATGCAGGTTGCGATCTTCGAGAGCGAGGCCGAGAGCTTCCCTAACCCGGCTTCCCTCGTACGCGCCCGGCTCGCGATCTACAACCGCGACGACGGTAGCCGAATTGCCGACCTTGGCGCCGGCGATGCCTCGAAGCTCCGGCTCTGCATACCTGCGCCAGATCCGGCGCAGCCGGGCATCCATGGTCAACTCCGCGGCGAATGACGCTGAGACGCTTGGCCCAATCGGGGCAACCGGTGCCGGCTTGAAGCCTGCGTCGGTCTCATCCGCCTTTGGTGCGTTGCTCTGAGAAGTCTGGACGGGAATGGCGCTGTCCCTGGGCCAGCTGACCTCAATGACCGCGAAATTGCGACGGGCCAGCGCACCGCCCGCGAAGGATCGGGGCAGCCAGCGGTCCGCCATCACTTGTTGCACCGTTTGACGACGCAACTCGGCGAGCCGGTTCATCTTGACGGCGGCATGCAGCTCCATTGCCACTTCGGTCTCGACCCGCTGCAGCAGATGCGCCTCCAGCTCGGTCCCGTACTCCGCGGCGAGGCCAGCTATAGAGGCGTAATTGTCGCGATCTGTCAGCTGAACGGTGACCCGGACCAGACACCGCTCGATCTCGTGGCCATCCAGGGTGATGAGATGGTCGACGGTAACGTCCAGCTCGACAGGAGCGGTATTGACGGCCAGCACCTGGACCGGCCGTAGCGAGGGAAGTAGGCCGGGCGTCAGGTGCTCGCCAGGGAACTTGAGCCGTGGGACGCTGTCCTGCTCGAAGATCACCACAACGGTGTTCGGCTGGACGCTCACCAGGCGGTCGAGCGGATGAGGGTCACCAGTGAGCTTCATGCCGAGCGTTGGCTCCGCAACGTCAGTCTGGTGGGGGTCGCTGGGGGCAGTCGGAGGCTGCCGATCAGAAACCACCCGACCGAACATTGCGGACCACAACTTGCCGACCACCGACGTCCCTTTCGCCTGGTATCCAGTGTCTCGGCTCATGTATATCAACACCAGTCATGCGGAGGCGTGAATCTGATTTGTGTTGTCGGACGGAACATGGGCGTAACTGTTACCAACCATGATGTCAGCTGAGGCTGGCATGCTGTGCTGCGTGGCGGCATCGAGATCTCCGTTCGGCCGGCTGATCCTCATCAGCGGGCCAGAGGCACTCTTTGCTGACCGCGCGGTAGAGGCATTGCGGCAACAGATGCGATCAGAAGCGCCGGATGTCGAGGTCTCCGAGATCGAAGCAGCTCGACTGGACTCCGGCAAGCTTGCCGAAATCACTAGTCCGTCGCTGTTCTCGAGCAGCCGTGCCGCAGTCATCACAGAGCTGGAGCATCTACCTCCAGAGCTCGATGCCGATCTGGTCAACCTCGCCAACGCCCAGTTGCCGGAGTTGGCCGTGATTGTGGTGCATCGCGGCGTGCCGAAGGGCAAAGCACTCCTCGAGAAGCTGAAATCCACCGGCATCGAGGTCATCGAATGCGCGGCTGTGAAGGCCTGGGAGCTACCACAGTTCGTTTCAGCGGAAGCCAAGCGAGCCGGTAGCTCGATTGACGCGGGTGTGGCGGCGGCGCTTGTGGATGCTGTCGGCCACGATCTTCGGGCCCTGTCGGCGGCCGTCGCGCAGCTGGTATCGGATGGGGAGGGTGGCCCGATCAAGGTCGATCAGGTCCGCCGCTACTTCGGCGGTCGGTCGGAGGTGACCAGCTTCGCGGTGGCAGACGCCGCCCTGGCGGGTCGTACCGGCAGTGCTATGGAGCAGCTCCGCTGGGCATTGGCGACCGGCGTGGCGCCGGTGTTGATCACTAGCGCCTTGGCCTCTGGCATCCGGGGTTTGGGCAAGCTGATCACTGCCGGCAGCGGGCAACGAGACTCCGACCTAGCTCGCGAGGTCGGAGTACCGCCGTGGAAGCTGAAGTCCATGCGGTCCCAAGTACGTGGATGGGATCAGGGGAGTCTTGCAGCGGCCCTGAAAGCAGTCGCTGTTGCAGATGCTGATGTAAAAGGCGCCGCCGACGACGCCGCGTTCGCGCTAGAGCGAGCGGTGCTTAGCGTTTCCCGCTTGCGGCACTAGTTCTTTTCGACGTTTCTGGTGAGCGCTTCTTGCCTGAGCGATCCAGACGCGCCGCCTTGGACGCGATCGCGGACTTCCGGTTGGCGGCCTGATTCTTGTGGATGACGCCCTTCGATGCAGCCTTATCCAGGGCGCGGGAGGCGGCGTACGCCAGCTCGGTGGCCTTCGCTGCGTCACCAGCGTCCGCGGCCTCACGGAACCGACGAATCGAGGTCTTCAGCGCTGACTTCGTCGCTTTGTTACGCTGACGGGACTTCTCGTTGGTCTTGATTCGTTTGAGCTGGGACTTGATGTTCGCCACGACAGGCCTCTGGAACTCTTCCTTGATGTGGGTTGGAGCGCTGCTGTGCAGACGCGACCGACCACGCTACCAGCGCCGCGATGGGCGGGCCAAATTCGCCTGAGCAAGTGAGGATGTTTGTTGTGAGTCCTGCGTTCGTGCCGCCGCCGGGCCGCACTGACCCGTCGATCATTCGGAACTTCTGCATCATCGCTCATATCGACCACGGCAAGTCGACCTTGGCCGACCGGATGCTGCAGCTGACCGGTGTTGTCGACGAGCGGTCGATGCGTGCCCAATATCTGGATCGCATGGACATTGAGCGGGAACGCGGCATCACGATCAAGTCCCAAGCCGTCCGGATGCCTTGGCAGACGCACGGTGATGGGGATGGCCCAAACGTCGGTGAGACCTATGTACTGAACATGATCGACACGCCGGGTCACGTCGACTTCACGTATGAGGTCTCGCGTTCCATGGCTGCCTGCGAGGGTGCCGTGCTGCTGGTCGATGCAGCACAAGGCATCGAGGCACAGACGCTGGCCAATCTCTACCTGGCTCTTGATGCCGACCTGCACGTCATTCCAGTCTTGAACAAGATCGATCTGCCCAGTGCGCAGCCGGATAGATACGCGGCCGAGTTGGCCAAGGTCATTGGCTGTGATCCAGCTGAGGTGCTGCGAGTGTCGGCCAAGACCGGAGAAGGCGTCGTCCGACTGCTGGAGGAGATTGTCGCCCAGATCCCACCGCCCGTCGGTGATCCCACCGCGCCGGCAAGGGCGTTGATCTTCGATTCTGTCTACGACACCTACCGCGGAGTGGTCACCTACGTACGCGTAGTGGACGGCGCGCTCTCGCATCGCGAGCGCGTATTGATGATGTCCACCAGGGCCTCGCACGAAACGCTGGAGGTCGGCGTGATCTCTCCGGAGCCAACCAAGGCGGCATCCCTCGGAGTCGGCGAAGTCGGCTACTTGATCACTGGCGTCAAGGATGTCCGGCAGTCTCGGGTGGGCGACACCGTTACGTCGGTGAAGCGGCCGGCCTCTCACGATCTGGGTGGCTATCGGCCTCCAAAGCCGATGGTGTTCGCCGGCCTCTACCCAATCGACGGTGCCGACTATCCAGAACTGCGCGAGGCTTTGGACAAGCTGCAGCTCAACGATGCAGCGCTGACGTACGAGCCGGAAACCTCGAGTGCGCTTGGTTTTGGATTCCGGATTGGGTTCCTTGGTTTACTGCACATGGAGATCGTGCGGGAGCGCTTGGAGCGCGAATTTGATCTTGATCTGATCTCCACGGCGCCCAACGTGGTTTATCGCGTGATCATGGAAAATGGTACCGAGCTGGAAGTGACGAATCCCTCGGAGTATCCGACAAGCGGCAAGATCGCCGAAGTTTATGAGCCGATCGTGAAGGCAACCATCTTGGCGCCAGCAACCTACATCGGCACCATCTTGGAGCTGTGCCAGAACCGTCGTGGCATCCAGCATGGAATGGACTATTTGTCCGAAGATCGAGTCGAGATCCGCTACACACTGCCGCTATCGGAGATCGTTTTTGACTTCTTCGACGCTCTCAAGTCGCGGACCCGGGGTTATGCGAGCTTGGATTACGAGCCGTCGGGTGAACAGCGTGCCGACTTGGTCAAGGTCGACATCTTGTTGCAAGGAGAGCCGGTCGATGCGTTCTCCGCAATTGTGCATAAAGACAAGGCCTATTCCTACGGCGTCATGATGACCGCCAAGTTGAAAGAGCTGATCCCCCGTCAGCAGTTCGAGGTTCCGGTGCAGGCGGCCATTGGTTCACGGGTGATCGCACGCGAGACCATTCGAGCAATGCGCAAGGACGTCCTCGCCAAGTGCTACGGAGGCGACATCACCCGAAAGCGCAAGCTGCTCGAAAAGCAGAAAGAGGGCAAGAAACGCATGAAGATGGTCGGCCGCGTTGAGGTGCCGCCCGAAGCGTTCGTGGCTGCGCTCTCTAGGACCACTGAGCCGGCCAAGGCCGACCGAAAATAGCTCTATGCAAGGATCTGTTCCCGAGCAGAGCTAACAGGAAGGGGCGTCAGCACGTGTTTGCCCTTCAGTTCACCGAGTACGGCGGGCCCGAGGTCATCAGGCTAGGCGAGGCGCCCGAGCCGCATGCTGGACCAGGACAAATTCGCATCCTCGTACGGGCGGCGAGCGTCAATGGGGCTGACTGGAAATTCCGGTCGGGAATGTACGCACAAGGCAAGCCGCTGGACGGCACCGGTTATCCAGGGTTCGACGCCGCTGGAGTTGTCGACGAGATCGGTGAAGGCGTGACTAGCGTGGCGGTCGGCGATGACGTGTTCGGTTTGGGCCGCAACACTCACGCCGAGTATGCGGTCCTCGATTCGTGGGCCCCCAAGCCGGCATCGGTGGACTGGGCGGTCGCAGCAGCGGCCGGGACCGTCGCGGAGACGGCTGAACGCGTGCTTCGGCTGCTGGACGTTAGGGAAGGCAGCACGATCGTCATCGACGGTGGCGCCGGCGGCGTGGGCTCGGTAACCACTCAGTTCGCGAAGGCCCGAGGTGCGACGGTGATCGCCTCAGCAAGTGAGGCCAACCAGGACTACCTTCGCGAGATCGGCGCCATTCCAGTGGTCTACGGCGAGGGCATGGTGGAGCGGGTACGAGCACTGCGAGTCGACAAGATCGACGCCGTCCTCGACGCGGTAGGCAAAACTCCGATTGAGGATTTGATCAGCCTCGCCCCCGAGCCATCCCAGGTCGTTTCGATCGCCAATTTCGCAGCCGCAGAAGCGGGCGCGCGGGTGACCGGCGGGGGGGCGGACAGCCAGCCCATGAAGGCCCTCGCGGAGGCCGCTGAGCTGTTGGAACAGAGCAAGCTGGTGATCAAGATCCAAACGTTCCCGTTCGAACGAGCCGCGGAAGCGCATCAGATCAGCCAGGACGGCCACGCACGGGGGAAGCTCGTCCTTATCCCGTAATCAAGGGCACGGCACTAGCCTCGAGGAATGCCGTCAGTCTTGCCGGAGGGACAGCCCGCGCCCAGCGACGGCTCGCTGCCTGAGCAGGCGCGATCGGAGCTCCCGCTGCGACCCCTCGGCATCTACGTCCATGTCCCGTTCTGCACGACACGGTGCGGCTACTGCGACTTCAATACCTATACCGCCGCCGAGCTCGGCACCGAGCCAGGAGCCAGCCGAGCCGGCTACATCGACGCCGCGATCCACGAGCTCGCGCTCGCCGCCCGAGTGCTCGGCCCGGACGTGCCGGCAGTCTCGACGATCTTCGTCGGAGGTGGCACCCCGACGGTATTGTCCCCGGATGGTCTTGGTCGGCTGGTCGCAGCGGTGCGTGACCGTTTCGGGCTCGCGGCCGACGCTGAGGTGACGACCGAATCCAACCCAGAGTCCATTGACTCTGCTGGCCTGCACCGGCTCCGAGAGCTGGGCTTCAACCGGATCTCCTTCGGCATGCAGTCCGCCGTACCCCACGTACTTGCGACACTTGACCGAACTCACTCGCCTCGCCGTCCGTTGCGAGCTGTAGCCGAGGCCAAGGCAGCCGGGTTCACCAACACCAGCATTGACCTGATCTATGGAACACCGGGGGAGTCTGCTGCCGATTGGATGGAAAGCCTTGATGCGGCGCTAGCAGCGTCTCCGGAGCACATCAGCGCCTATGCACTGATTGTTGAAGAAGGCACCCGGCTGGCGGCTCGGGTCCGGCGCGGCGAGCTCCCGTCTCCTGATGAGGATGATCTTGCTGATAAGTACCTGATTACGGACGAGCGGCTTAACTCCGCCGGCCATGCGGCCTACGAGATCAGCAACTGGTCGAGAAGTGCGGCGACCCGCTGTCGCCACAATCTTGGTTACTGGCGGAGCCACCACTGGTGGGGCATCGGTCCGGGGGCGCACAGCCATGTGGGTGGCGTGCGGTGGTGGAACGTCAAGCATCCGCAGGCGTACGCATCCAGGCTTGCCTCAGGCCAATCGCCGGCCCAGGCCCGGGAACTGCTTTCGGCCGAGCAACGGCGGGTCGAGCGCATCGTGCTCGAGCTGCGGCTGGCTGATGGCCTCTCCACATCGTTGCTCACAACGACTGAGAAGAGTCGCCTTGTTGATCTTCTTGCGCGACGCTTGGCGGTGATCGACGACGGCATGTTGATCTTGACGCGCGAAGGCAGGCTGCTCGCCGACGGTGTGATCCGTGATCTGCTGGATTGAGTGCGGACAGCGAAAACGAGCGGTTGGAGCCCGGTGGTTGTCTGGGGCTGTGGCGGTCCTGGCAATGTTTCCGCTGAATTCGGTGCTGTTCCCCTACATGCCCTTACGCCTGCGGGTTTTCGAGGAGCGCTACTTGATGATGCTTGCCGACCTGCTCCAGAGGGAGGATGCGCGCTTCGGCGTGGTACTTATCGAGCGTGGTCGCGAGTAGGCGGTGGGGAGCAGCGCTTCAGTGTTGGCACAATCGCCGAGATCACCCAGCTCGGCGCCCAAGAAGGCTTTGTCGGCTTGGTCGCTCAAGGCGGCCGACGTTTTGAGGTCATCGAGTGGCTGGAGGATGCCCCACACCCACGCGCGGAGATACACGAGATGGCGGAATTGGAGTGGGACAACGGTTTGTGGCAGCTGCGGGAGAATACCGAGCAACTGGTACGCCGCACGCTTGCCGTCGCCAGCGAGTTCGCCGAGAACGTATGGCCATCTGATATCGAGCTGTCAACTAACCCGGTGGCTGCCGCCTGGCAATTGGCTGCCATCTCACCGCTCAATACTCTCGATCAGCTAGCACTGTTGGGCTCGACTTCGTTCGAAGAGCTGCTTGCTCGCGTCTCCGGGTTGACCCGTGAAGCTGCGCTCGCCTTTGACGCTCCCTGGCCCGACGACGACGCGGAGTAGAGATAGCACGCCGCGAGCTAGCGAGGCGCTGGCCCAGTGGTGCCACGCCGAACCAAACTGATGGTCAGCAGCACCTGGCGCGGTCGTGACTCCGGGTCGATCAGCAACCGGCCCACGTGCTGTCCCTTGTCGTGGATCGGTTGATGAACCGTGGTGAGATCGGCGGTCTTCGCGGCGGCGATGTCGTCGAAGCCACAGACCGATACGTCGCCCGGCACCTCTAACCGGCGGCCTGCCAACGCCTGCAGCGCGCCGAGGGCCAGTACATCACTTAAACCAACAATCGCCGTCGGAAGTTGATCATGATCAAGCAGCCACGTCGTGGCGCTAGTACCAGATTCGATGGAATTGTGGCCACCGGAGACGATCATGACCTGTCCTGGCATCGCCTGGCGCAGGCCGGCGACGCGTGCGGCGTAGTCGAGGTAGCTCAGCTCGGCGGCATCGAGGCCCCGTCCTGGACTGCCTGCCGGTTG
>Ga0126306_10002579_pt1 | contig 10252 bp, 7 predicted proteins | sample Plot27_FD_92592 | JGI IMG/M metagenome (GOLD analysis project Ga0126306, IMG submission 92592) | Serpentine soil microbial communities from UC McLaughlin Reserve, CA, USA - Plot27 | ecosystem: Environmental > Terrestrial > Soil > Grasslands | place: USA: UC McLaughlin Reserve, Lake County... | reverse complement strand
GACGGCCAGCGCAGCCCCGAGACCCTGCGCCGGGCCGCCGCCGTGGCCGTGGCCGCCGCCGGCAAGGCGGCCACCCTGGCCGTGGCCCTGCACCGCCCCGGCGGGCCCGAGAAGCCCGACGGGGCGGCGCTGGCCGCCGTGGCCGAGGGGACCCTGCTGGCCGCCTACCGGTTCCAGCGCCACAAGTCGGCCCCCGACCCCGACCTGGCCGCGGCCACCCTGCTGGTCGACGGGGAGGGGTCGCTGGCCGCGGCCGAGCCGGTCCTGCGCCGGGCCGAGGTCGCCGCCCGGGCCACCCTGGCCGCTCGCGACCTGGTCAACGAGCCGGCCAGCCGGATCAACCCGGCCACCCTGGCCGCCGAGGCGGTCCGGCTGGCCAGGGCGGCCGGCCTGGAGCACCGGGTGCTGGCCGGGTCGGCCCTGCGCCGGGGCCGGTTCGGGGCGGTGGTGGCCGTGGGCGGCGGGTCGGCCACCGGCCCCCGGCTGGTCGAGCTGCGCTACCGCCCAGGCTCGGGCTCGCGGAGCGGAAGCCCCGGGGCCGCCCGCCATGTGGCCCTGGTCGGCAAGGGGGTCACCTTCGACACCGGCGGGATCGACCTCAAGCGCGGGGCCGGCATGGACGGCATGAAGGACGACATGGCCGGGGCGGCCGCCATCCTGGCCGCGACCGCCGCCGCCGCCGAGCTCCAGCTGCCGACGGCCGTGACCGCCATCCTGCCCCTGGTCGAGAACATGCCCGGGGCCTCGGCGATGCGGCCCGGGGACGTGGTCACGGCCCGCAACGGCCTCACCGTCGAGGTGACCAACACCGACGCCGAGGGCCGCCTGATCTTGGCCGACGGGCTCGCCCTGGCCGCCGAGGCCAGACCGGACGCGATCCTGGACCTGGCCACCCTGACCGGGTCGGTGGTGTACGGGCTCGGCCTGGGCTGTGTGGGGGTGTTCGGCAACACCCCGGCCCTCACCGCCGAGGTCCTGGACGCGGCCGGCCGGGCCGGGGAGCTGGCCTGCGAGCTGCCCCTGATCGAGGACTACCGCCGCTTCCTGGACTCGGAGGTGGCCGATCTGGTCAACGCGACCAACGAGCCGGGCGACAGCGTCCAGGCGGCCCTGTTCCTGCGCGAGTTCGTCGCCGGCGTCCCCTGGGCCCACCTCGACATCGCCGGCCCGGCCACGGCCAAGGAGGCCCGCTACTACCAGCCCAAGGGGGCCAGCGGCTGGGGGGTCCGCACCCTGCTGGCCTTCCTGGAAGGGCCGCGGTGACGGGACCGCCTTACGAGGTCGGGCCCCCGTGGGCGGCGGCCTCGGCCCGGGTGGCGCCGGGGCGGTTGCCCTTGGCCTGGTAGAGGGCGAGGGCGGCCTGGGCGGCCTGGCGGGCGTCGTCGGGGTGGCCGGCGGCGCTGGCCACGGCGGCCTGGTCGAGGAGGGCGTCGGCCCGCATGCTGAGGACGTCGGTCGGCTCGGCGATCTCGACCGCCTCGGCGGCCAGCCGCCCGGCCTCGGCCAGTTCGCCCTGGCCGGCCAGGGAGCGGGCGGCCGCGCCGCGCCAGCGGACCTGGGCGAACAGGTCGTCGTCGGCGGCGATGGCCCGGCTGGCCAGGGCGACCTGGAGGGCCTCCTCGGGCCGGCCGAGCCGGTGGAGGACGTGGGACAGGTCGGCGATGAGGTTGGAGCGCATGCCCGACTCGCCCTGGCGCTCCAGCACCCGGATGCCCTGGCGGAGCTGCTGCTCGGCCGCGGCCGGGTCGCCGGCCAGGTCGAGGGCGATGGCGGCGAACTCCCGGGCCAGGGCGGCCACCCGGTTCTCGCCCATGTCGGCGGCCAGGGCCAGGGCCCGGCCCACGGTGGCCGTGGCCGCCTCGGGCTGGGCGTCCATGGCCTGGAGGCCGGCCAGCGACTGGAGGGCGATCAGCTCCGAGCGGCGGTTGCCGTCGGCCTGGCCGAGCAGCTCCTGGCAGCGGCGGATGCCCTCCTGGGCCGGGCCCGGGCCCCAGAAGGCGCCCTGGGCGAGCAGCCCCCTGGCCCAGGACTCCGAGGGGTCGTCGCGGGCCAGGCGGGCATGGGTCACGGCCTGGCCGGCGGCCGCCTCGGCCTCGGCGATGCGGCAGCGCAGAAACCCGAGGGCGGCCAGCAGCCCCCAGGCCTTGGCCAGGCCGCGCTGATCCTCGAACTCGGCGAAGGTGGCGATGGCCTGGCGGGTCTCCCGCTGGATGGCCCCGGCGTCCAGGTCGGTGGCCACCCCGACCTCCATGCGCAGCTGGCCGACCCGGGCGTGGGCGGCCAGCCGCTCGTCGCCCCGGGCGGCCGCGGCCGCCAGGACCTGGCCGAGGACGGCCTCGGCGCGGGCGAACTCGCCGGTGGAGACGAGCACGTCGGCCAGCTCGACCAGCAGCTCCAGGCCGCCCGGGTCGCCGGCCGGGAGCAGCCCGACGGCCCGTTCCAGCAGCTTGGACGCGGCCGGCAGGTCGCCCCGGCCCAGGGCCCGGCGGCCGGCCGCGCCCAGGTGCCGGGCCGCCGCCGCGGCCAGGCGCTGGTTGCGCTCGTCGACGATGCCCAGCTCGACCCGGTAGCGCCAGGCCTGCTCCAGGTGGTAGCCGACGATCTCCTCGATCTCGCGCAGCCGGGCCCCGGCCGTCCGCTCCCCCCAGACGGCGAACAGCTCGTGCAGGTCGGCCCGGGCCTGCTTGGGGATCGAGTCGTAGGTGGCGTCCCGGAGCAGCAGGTGGCGGAACTGGAACGCCTGGTCGCCGGCCAGGCGGGCCCGCGCCGGGCGGAGCAGCTCCCGGCGGACCAGGGCCTGGAGCCGGGCCGGGACCTGGGTGCGGACCGACGGCGGTGACAGCTCGACCACGGCGCCCTGGTCGAACACCTGGCCGGCCACGGCGGCCCGTTCCAGCACCGCCCGCTCGGCGTCCTCCAGCCGGTCCAGCCGGGCGGTCAGCAGGGCCTGGATGCTGGGTGGGAGGCGCAGGTCGCCCAGGTCGTCGGCGACCCAGCGGCCGTCCTGGCGGCGCAGCCGGCCCTCCTCGACCAGGGCGGCCAGCAGCTCCTCCAGGAACAGGGGGTTGCCGTCGGCCGTCCGGGAGATCCGCCGGGCGGCCGCCTCGGGGAGGACGGTCGGGCCGGCCAGGGTGGTCAGCAGCTGGGTCGCCTCGGCGTCGCCGAGCGGCTCCAGCAGCATGGTGGTGGCGTTCAGCTTGCCCCCGGCCCAGCCGGGCCGGTCCTCCAGGAACTCGGGCCGGGCCATGGCCACCAGCAGGATGGGGGCGCCGCGGCCGTAGTCGGCCACGTGCTCGACCAGGTCGAGCAGGCCGGGCTCGGCCCAGTGGAGGTCGTCCAGCACCACCACCAGCGGCCCCCGGGCGGCCAGCAGCTCCAGCAGCCGCCGGAACGCCCAGGCCGCCTCCTCGGCCGGGGCCGGGGCCGGGTCCAGCCCGATGAGCTGGGCGACCCGGGTGGCCACGCGCTCGGCCTCCCGATCATCGGAAGCGTCCAGCAGCCGGCGCAGCTTGGCCGTGGCTCCGGCCGGCGGGTCGGTGTCGGCGATGCCGGCGGCCTGGCGGACGATCTCGGCCACCGGCCAGTAGGTGATGCCCTCGCCGTAGGACAGGCAGCGGCCCCGCAGCACGGTCGCCCCCGGCAGCCCGGCCACGGCCTCGGTGACCAGCCGGGTCTTGCCGACCCCGGCCGGGCCGAGCACGGTCAGCAGGTGGCTGCTGGCGGTGCTCACGACCCGCTCGTACACCCAGGTGAACAGGCCCAGCTCGGGCTCGCGGCCCACGATCGGGGCGTCCTGGCGGCGGGCGTGCCCGGGGGCGCCCGGGTCGACCTGGCCCAGCCGGTAGGCGACCACCGGGACGCCCTTGCCCTTGAGGTGCAGCGGCGTGACCCGCTCGGCGGAGACCGCGTCCCTGACCAGGCGGTAGGTCGACTGGCCGAGCAGGACCTCGCCGGGGGCGGCGACCTGCTCCAGGCGGGCGGCCACGTTGACGGCGTCGCCCAGGACGAGGGCGTCGCCGATGGCCGGGTCGCCGGTGACCACCTCGCCGGTGTTGACCCCGGTGCGCACCTGCAGGATCACCCCCCAGTCGCGTTCCAGCTCGGTGTTGAGCCGGTCGAGGTCGCCGCCCAGCCCGGCCGCGGCCCGGACCGCCCGCAGGGCGTCGTCCTCGTTGACCACCGGGATGCCGAACACGGCCACCACGGCGTCGCCGACGAACTTCTGGACCCGGCCGCCGTGGCGCTCGAACAGGCTCCGCATGTGGTCGAACCAGCGGGCCATGACCACGGCCAGCGACTCGGGGTCGAGCCGCTGGCCGGTCAGGGCCGACCCGGCCAGGTCGGTGAACACCACCGTGACCGTCTTGCGGGCCGGGCGGCTGGCCGCCCCGGCGGCCGGCAGCTGGGACCCGCAGTTCAGGCAGAAGCTGGCCCTGGCCGGGTTCGGCTCCCGGCAGACCGGGCAGACGGTCACGCCCGGCCCCCGCCGGCCCCGGGCCCCGGCCAGCCGCGGGTCCGGGCCAGCTCGGCCAGGGCGGCCCGGTCGATCCGGCCGCCGGGCACGGCCGCGACCCGGCAGGGGGTGACGGCCCGCAGGGTGGCGGTGCGGCGGCCGCCGTCGAGCAGGGCCACCTCCCCCACCACCGCCCCCGGGCCCAGCTCGGCCACGGTGCGGCCGTCGATCTCCACCGCCAGCAGCCCGTCGAACAGGAGATAGAGCTCGTTGCCGGGGTCGCCCTGGGCGACCAGGGTGGCGCCCGTGCGCAGGCGCATCCAGTGGGGCGACGAGCCGAGCATGACCCGGGACAGCTCCCGCTCCAGGGCGGTCTCGACGGCGGTGGCCCGCACCGGGGCGTCGCGGCCCCCCCAGGGGGTGAAGGGGTCCCAGGCGTCGGCCTGCCAGCCGGTGAAGTCGACCACCCCGGAGGTGGCGATCAGCCGCCCCTGGTGGTCGTAGACCCAGTGCCGGGGGAACGGGCTGGCCCCGGCCAGCTCCTGGCGGCTGGTCCCGTCGGCGTGGATGGTCAGGGCCAGGGTGGTCCAGGCGGCCGGGGCGGCCAGCCGGGGCGAGCGGTCCGGGCCGGCCCGGTAGGGCATGCCCACCGACAGCAGCCCGCCGGCGGTCTGGCCGAACCGCACCCAGCCGTCCCCGGTCTCCGGGTCGGGGTGGAGGTCGGGCAGGGGCACGGCCGCGAACCCGACCTGGGCGGCGTCGGCGGCCCCCCGGGGCGCACCGACGTGTCCCTGGCCGGACTGGCCGGAGGCGACGATGGCGCCGTCGCTGACCTGGACGAAGGCCCGGAGCTGGTTGGCCAGCCGGACCCGCCCGGCGGCCAGCAGCGACGGCAGGTCGTCGAGCTGGTCGGGCGGCGGGTCGTCGTACCGGGCGGCGCCGATGTGGAAAGCGAGCCGCTGGCCACCCTCGACGCAGTCCAGGGGGACCCAGGAGACGGCGGTGACGGAGGACTCGATGCGCACGGCAGCGACCGATGCTACCGGCTGGCGCGCCCGGTGCCCAGCATCCCACCGTGCGCGCGGTCAGCGGAGCAGGTGCTCGAGGAGCTCGCGGACCCCTTCGGGCCCGTCCACGACCAGGTCGGCCGCGTCCAGCAGCTCGGCCGGGGCCTCCTCGGAGCGGACCGCGACCCGCAGCCCGCCGCCGGCCTCGGCGGCGACGGCGAAGGCGGGCAGGTCGCCGAGGTCGTCGCCGGCCACCACCAGGCGGCGGGCGCCGGACTCGGCGGCCACCCGGCGGACGGCGTCGCCCTTGTCGCTGCGGACCTGGGGGCGCAGCTCCCACACCATCCGCCCGGGCACCACCTCCAGGCCATTGGCGGCCGCGACCCGCTCGGCGGCCTGGCCGACCGGGCCGGCCCAGCGGGCCGGGTCGGCGACCCGGCGGGTGTGGACGGCGACCGCGTAGCGCTTGTCCTCCAGGTGGGCGCCGCTCTCGAGCACCGCCGGGTCGGCGGCCAGGTCCCGCCGGGCCGCCGCGACCGCCGGCCGGGCCGCCTCCAGGCCCCGGTCCACCTGGACCCGCCCCTCGACGATCTCCTCCAGCCCGTACATGCCCAGGTAGCGGACCCCGGGGGCGGCGGCGTGGCCGGCCAGGTAGGTCGCGGGCCGGCCGGAGACGAGGGCGGCGGCGGCGTAGCGGTCGGCCAGCGGCCCGAGCAGCTCGACGATCCCGGCCAGGGGCCGGGCCGCCGCCGGGTCCTCGACGATCGGGGCGATGGTGCCGTCGAAGTCCAGGCAGACGGCCACCTCGGCGGCCCGCCGGGCCAGCCGGGCGGCGTGGGTGGCCATGGCCCCGGCGCCGGTCACGGCCGCCCTCCGGCGGGGGCCGGGCGGCGCGGGGGCCGCTTGGTGCCGGTGGCCAGCTTGGCCCCGGTCTCCCTGACGGCCAGGGCGGGCAGCCGCCCGGCGTTGGCGTCGACGAACGCCGCCACCTCCTCCGGGCACGGCCCCAGCCAGCTGCGCAGCACCCAGGAGCTGGCCCTGGGCAGGGCGGCCTCCCGGTCGCCGGCCAGGTCGAGCAGCAGCTCGGCCACCGCCGGCCACCACCGGGCCGCGCCGTCGGCCCTGGCCAGCCGGGTGCAGGCGACCAGGGCGAGCCGCCGGGACCAGGGGTGGGGGTCGCCGGCCAGCTCCCCCAGCAGCCCGAGGCGGCCGCCCGGGTCGAGGGCGACCAGCGGGCCGAGCACGTTCATGCCCAGCTGGTCGGTGGTCTCCCAGTTGTCGAGCAGGCCGGTCCAGGCCAGCACCCGCCGTGGGTCGGTGGCGGCCAGGGCGGCCCGGTCGCGGGCCAGCAGGAAGCAGGCGACCAGCTGCTCCTCCCGGATCCCGGTGCTCCAGAGCCGGTCGGCCAGGCCGGCGACCTGGCCGGGGGTGGCCCCGGGGTGGGCCCGCAGCCACCCGGCGGCGGTGGCCCGCAGGTCGCCCACCCGGGCGCCGTAGAACGGCCGGCTGGTCCTGATGACTGGGACCATGGTCAGGTCGGGAGCCAGCGTCCGCAGGGCCGCGGTGATCGCGGCCGCCTCGGTGTCCAGGTCGGGTGCCACCGGCCGGCCCGTCAGCCGCCGGCGCGGGCGACGCTGCGCGGATGGTGGTCGCGGGCCCGCCGCCGCCCCCCGGTCAGGGCCCACTGGGCGACCCGGAGCAGCGCCTCGGCCACGATCTGCTTGCTCATCTTGGACACCCCGGAGGCCCGCTCGGTGAAGGTGATCGGCACCTCCACCACCCGGAACCCCTCCTGCCAGGTCTTGTGGGCCATCTCGACCTGGAAGCAGTAGCCGTTGGAGCGGACCGCCTCCACCGGCAGGGCCTCCAGCACCTCCCGCCGGTAGGCCCGGTAGCCGGCCGTGCAGTCGTGCACCGGGATCCCGAGGGCCAGGCGCACATAGGCGTTGCCGCCGCGCGAGATCGCCTCCCGCAGCCGGCTCCAGTTGACCGTCCGCCCGCCGGGCACGTACCGCGACCCGATCACCAGGTCGGCGCCGGCCAGCCCGTCGAGCAGCGCCGGCAGGCGGTCCGGCGGGTGGGACAGGTCGGCGTCCATCTCGACCAGGGCGTCGTAGCCCCGCTCCAGCCCCCAGGCGAACCCGGCCCGGTAGGCGGCCCCCAGCCCCTGCTTGCCGCCCCGCTCCATCAGCTGGACCCGGGGCTCGCCCTCGCTCCGCGCCAGCACCAGCTTGGCCGTCCCGTCCGGGCTGCCGTCGTCCACCACCAGCACATCCGCCCGCGGGTCGGCCAGCAGCACCCGGTCCAGCACCTCGACCACCGACTCGGCCTCGTTGTAGGTCGGGATGACCACCAGCGCCTTCACGATTTCCCTCCCACCGGCGGGACCACGTCCCAGCGGGCCGGGGCCGGCTCCCCGGCGGGGACCGGCCGCCCGGCCCGGGCCCGCCGCCGCCACCACAGCGCCCCGGCCAGGGCCAGCCCCCCCACCGTGACCCCAACCAGCCCGGCCTCCAGCATCCGGCCCCAGCGGACATAGGGGGTGGTCCCGGTGCGCGGCTCGGCCTGGACCCGGATCACCGTGTCCTGGTACAGCCCGGTCTCGGAGCTGGTCCGGCCGCCGGGGTCGATCACGGCGCTGATCCCGGTGACGGCGGCCTGGACGATCGTCCGGCCCGTCTCGACCGCCCGCAGCTGCCCGGCGGCCAGGTGCTGGCGGGGCCCGGCCCCGGTCCCGAAGGAGGCGTTGTTGGTCATGATCAGCAGTACCTGGGAGCCGTCGCGGGTGAGCTGGCGGGCGTCGTCCGGGTAGGCCGACTCCCAGCAGATCAGCGGCCCGACCGGGACCCCGTCGATCAGCAGCGGCTCCAGGCGCTCGCCGGGGACCTTGTCGTAGGGGACGCCCTCGCGGGTGGCCGGGATCAGCCGGCCGAGCACGCTCCCCAGGGGGACGAACTCCCCGAAGGGGACCAGCCGGCGCTTCTGGTAGCGGTCGGCGAGCTGGCCCTCGGGGGTGTAGAGCAGGCCCTCGGTGGCCCGGTGGTCCTGGTCGACCCGGGTGGTGGCGCCGAGCAGGATGGGCGCCCCGGCGGCGCCGGCGGCCCGGGCCACCGCCGCCTGGCGGTCGGGGTTGCTGAGCGGGTCGGCGTCGGCCGCCCCTTCGCCCCAGACGACCAGGTCGGGCCGGTCGCCGGGGGTGAGGGCGAGGGTCTCGGTGCGCCGGACGTGGTTGTCGAAGACCTGCTCGGTGGTCTGGCCCTGGTCCAGCCCGTGCCCGCCGCGCAGGCCGGCCTGGACCACGACCACGTCCAGGGCCGGCCCCGACGGCGCCGGCGGCCCGGGCACGACCAGCCGGGCCCCGAGCAGCCCGGCGACCAGCAGCGGCAGCCCCACCAGGGGGGCGAGCCGCCGCCAGCGGGCGCCACCGTCCTCCTGGGCGCCGGCCCACAGGGCCCGGACCCAGAAGGCGACGGCCAGGTTGACGGCCACGATCACCGCGGCCAGGCCGAACCCGCCGACCACCCGGGCCAGGGGCAGCAGCAGCCCGGCGTCGTGCTGGCTGAGGGCGAGCAGCCCCCAGGGGAACCCGCCGATCGGGTGGTGGGCCCGGAGCAGCTCCAGGACCGCCCAGGCGGCCGGCAGGACCAGCAGCCGCCACCCGCCCAGCGGGCGGGTCGCCGGGACCAGGGCGAAGAAGGCGGCGAAGGCGGCCGCCTGGATGGCGCTCAGCGCGCCCCAGGCCAGCCAGGCCACCGCCCCGGTCCAGGACAGGAACTGGGCGATCCAGAGCAGGTGCAGGCCGAAGAAGGTCAGCCCGGCGACATAGCCGAGGGCGGCCGCCTGGCGCGGCCGGGCGGTCTCGACCACCAGGAGCAGCGGAACCAGCGCGACCAGGGCGAGCGGGCCCAGGTCGAGGGCCGGGAAGGCCGCGGCCAGCAGCGCCCCGCTGACCGGGGCGGCGAGCAGCCGGAGGGCCGGTCTCACCAGGGCACCCGCCTGGCCCCCCCATGCCCGTGCGGTGTCCCGCCCTCCGGCGCCATGCCTAGGCGCAGTCGCGGCACAGCGTTCGCCGGCGGTCGGCGAGCTGGCTGCGGTGCTTGACCAGGAAACAGTTCTTGCACACGAACTCATTCTGCTGCACCGGCAGCACCTTGGTGGTCAGCGACTCGCGCGCCTCGTCGCGGCCGGTGGCCAGCAGCGACTCGTCCTCGTCCTCGTCGTCGGTGATGGTGGGCCGGTCAGCCTTCTTCGCGATCAGCTCTTCGAGAGAGGCCTCGACCTGCCCCTCCTCCTCTTCCTCTGCTTCGGCCACTGGGTGGTCTCCTTGGTTGCTCGTGCGTGGCGTTCCCGGGCAACGCATCCTGACGGGCGGTTGTTCCCGAGTGCTGCGGTGGCACACGCGGCGCACACAGGTCGGCGCAGTATGGGATACCGCTTTCAGGAACGCAACGAGGCAAGCGGGCCCGGCCCCGGTCCCGGTCAGTCCCGCAAGGTCGCCGTCGAGCTGCGGTCGGAGCCCTTGCGGACCTCGATCGCCGCCGGGAGCAGGTCCTTCACCTCGTCGTTGTGGGTAACCAGCAGGACCTGGCGGAAACGGCCCTGGAGGCGGGTCAGGGCGGCCAGCATCCGCTCGCGCCGCTCCCGGTCCAGGGCGCCCAGCACCTCGTCCAGGACCAGCAGGCCGAGCTCGCCGGCGCTCTCGGCGATGACCAGGCTGACCGCGACCCGCAGGGACAGGCTGGCCAGGTCGTTCTCGGAGCCGGAGAAGCGCGACAGCTCGTGCTCGGTGCCG
>Ga0126306_10002578_pt1 | contig 10253 bp, 7 predicted proteins | sample Plot27_FD_92592 | JGI IMG/M metagenome (GOLD analysis project Ga0126306, IMG submission 92592) | Serpentine soil microbial communities from UC McLaughlin Reserve, CA, USA - Plot27 | ecosystem: Environmental > Terrestrial > Soil > Grasslands | place: USA: UC McLaughlin Reserve, Lake County... | reverse complement strand
GGCAAGTGGGCCGCGGGTTTTCCGTCGCCGGCTTGACGGCGGCCCGTCGGCTCCGCTGAAGATGGCCTCCGGTTGCGACCGGCGTTGTACTTTTTGCGCGATTCCAGCCTTTCGGGGGGCGTACGTCTCACGGCAGCCCGGCGAGATCGTGGCCGAGGCGACGTGGCTGGTCGAGCAGGGCGTGCGCGAGGTTTTCCTGGTCAGTGAGAACTCCTCTTCCTACGGCAAGGATCTTGGCGACATCCGCCTGCTGGAGCGTCTGCTGAGCGACCTGGCCCAGCTTGACGGGCTGTGCTGGATTCGGGTCTCGTATTTGCAGCCAGCCGAGATGCGGCCCAGCCTGATCGAGGTCATGACGAGTACGCCGAAAGTGGTTCCCTACTTCGATCTTTCCTTCCAGCACGCCTCAGCGAGCGTGCTGCGCCGCATGCGCCGCTTCGGGAGCGCCGAATCCTTCCTGGAGTTGATCAGCTCGATCCGCCGGCTGGCGCCGACGGCAGGAATCCGTAGCAACGTGATCTGCGGCTTTCCGGGCGAGACCGCGGCAGATGTCGATGTGCTGTGCGATTTTCTCGCCGCGGCAGATCTGGACGCTATCGGTGTCTTCGGCTACTCATCTGAGGAAGGCACCGAGTCGCTCCAGCTCGATGGCCAGCACGCGTCGGAGGAGATCGATGCACGGCGTGCCCGGGTGGCGGATCTGGCTGACGAACTGGTTAGCCAGCGGGCCGAGGCTCGGATCGGCGAGAGGGTCCAGGTGCTCGTCGAGGAGGCCGATGGCGAGCTCATCGGTCGCGCCGCTCATCAGGGACCAGAGGTCGACGGCAACGTTCGGTTGATCACCGCCGACCGACGCACCCGTGGTGACCTGGTGGACGCCGTCGTCGCCGACAACGATGGGGCTGATCTGGTTGCCACTGCGATTTGCAAGCAGCGGGCCTCTTTGATCAGTGCGCAGGAACTCGTCTCACCATGATCGACGATGAGCATCGACCAGATGCGACATCCGACCAGCCCCGGCCCAGGCCGGACCGCGATGCTCTGGCGCCGAGTGAGACCCATCCGGTAGGCCCGCTGGCCGAACCTGAAACGAGTCCCTGGAATGTGCCGAATGCATTGACTGCGTTTCGCATCGTCCTGGTTCCGGTCTTCGCGTGGATGCTCCTGGTCCATCCCCAGGAGATAGGGTGGCGGTTGCTCAGTGCGCTGATCTTTACCGTGGCGATCTTGACTGACACCCTTGACGGATACCTGGCACGCAAGCACAACATCATCACCCGCTTCGGCAAACTGGCCGATCCGATCGCCGACAAGGCGCTGACCGGTATGGCCTTCATCGGCTTGTCGATCATCGACGAACTCCCGTGGTGGGTCACGGTCACGATCTTGGTCCGCGAGTGGGGGATCACGATCATGCGTTTCGTGGTGCTCCGCTACGGTGTCATGGCGGCCGGTCGGGGTGGCAAGATCAAGACCGTGACACAGGCGATTGCAGTGATCATGTATCTGCTCCCGTTGCCGCCTCAGGTTCATATCCTCGCCGTGGTGGTCATGGCCATCGCCTGGTTGATCACGATGGTGACCGGCCTGGACTACGTCCGGGAGGCAATTCGGTTACGACGTCGGGCACACCCGCGGCGATGAGATCCGAGCTAGCCGCAAGGGTTCTTGCAGAGCTGGACCGTCGTGGCCAGACTCTGGCCAGTGCAGAGTCACTGACTGGAGGGATGGTCGGAGAGCTGCTGACTGAGGTATCCGGTGCCTCGACCAGCTATCTGGGTGGTGTGATCAGCTACGCCACTCGACTCAAGGAAACGCTGGCAGGCGTAAACGCGAAGACCTTGTCCGAACTGGGCCCGGTCGCGGAACGAACCGCTGCCGAGATGGCACAAGGTGTGGCGCAGCGCTGCAACGCTGACTGGGGAATTGCCACTACCGGGGTCGCTGGGCCGGATGCTCAGAACAGCCATCCTGTCGGCCAGGTTTTCGTGGCGGTCAGCCACCTAGCAGGTGATGTGTTGCGAGTCAAGGAACTGTCCCTGCAGGGGGAGCGTGCTGCGATCCGGCAGCAAACAGCCATAGCTGCCCTGGCGTTGCTGGCCGATGCCCTTGGCCTGGACGCGGGATGAACGACGCGATCATCCCTGAGCGTGGATCAGTCTGGTGTTGTCAGTGAGGATGGGTACAGTTTCCCTATGCGATCGGAGGAACTCCCGGTGAAGCCGGTGCTGGTGCGCGAGCTCATCGGTGAGTCGCTCCGGGAGGAGCGCGTCTCGCAGGGGAAGACGCTGCGCGAAGTGTCCAGGAACGCTCGTGTCAGTCTGGGATATCTCTCTGAGGTTGAGCGGGGTCAGAAGGAAGCGTCGAGCGAGCTGCTAGCCGCGATTTGTGCAGCGCTAGACCTGCCGCTCTCGGTGGTCCTCAACGTCGTCAGCGAGAAGATGGCGGGCTACGAACGCGTGACCGCTTTGCCGAATGTGCGGACGATGGCACAGGCTGCCGCCTAGCCCGTCCAATCAGCTGGTAATGCAGGCTGGTACTAGAGGCTCGGCCTGAGCCGCAGCCCTTGGGGTGTCATCCGGAAGCCCGCATTCTGCAGCGCTTCACTCACATGCACCGAACCGAACACATGGGCACCGTCGGCTCGCTCTACCGTCAACCTTCCCAGCAATCCCAGCTGCACTGACCTGGCGAGTGCTGCCGCCGCGGGCGCAAGACGGGCCGAGTCCTCGGTGAACGACAGCAGCGTTTTGCCACCACGTTCCACGTAGAAGGTCAGAGCGCCGCCGACCAGCACAACCAAAGCTCCCGCCTTGCGACCGGGCCGGTGACCCTCGCGATCGGGCCAGGGCAGAGCAGCGCCGTACGGATTGGCCGGATCAGACGCAGCGAGTACGACGGCTGCAGGCTCGGCCGGTTCACCCTGATGACGACGCAGCCGATCCACGGCGCCGGTCAGGGCGAACTGAGCCGCACCCAGGCCCTCGACGAAATACCCCCGGCGACATTGGCCCGCCTCCTCGAGTGAGCTGAGCGCCCGATAGGCCGCGCCGAAGCCGCCTTCGGCGTTCTCGGTGAGTGCGCTGCCCCGGGTCACCACCCCGTACCGGTCCAGCTGGGCGAAGATGTCCGAGGCCAGACGCTCTGCTGGCGTCGATGATGAGCGCTGCACCAGGGACCAACGGCCTGCAGCGGTCGGGGTGGTGAACCGGGGCGTACGGACCGGTCGGCCGAGGCCTCCGCCGGCGAGCCGCGTGCGATGAGTCCTCGCGATCGGCCGGCTCGGTCTTCTATGAGCTCCGCTGGCAGCGAGGCTGCGCACCGGTGCGAAGGTGTCACCGGTAACCAGACCCGCCCACACCAACTCCCACAAGGCATCGAGGTATTGGGAGCGATCAGCGGCCAGCAATCCCGACGGCAGCAAGGCGTCGAAGAAGTAGGCCCCCCCGCTTGCCAGAGCTGCTAGCAGTTCCTGGCTGCGAAATTGTGAGGGCTCGGCGCCTGGAGCGTGCGGTTGTTGATCCGCGACATACCAGCGCAGCCAGCCGTCGGAATCACCGATCGGCCCGTCGCCGACCCAATAGATCTCACCTGCTGCAGTCAGCTCATCCAGCATCGAGGAGGTGTAGTCGGCAACCCGCGCTGGCAGGATCATCGACTCCACGGCACTGGCTGGCATGGGGTAACCCGAGAGCTGTTCAATCGTCCCGAGCACGGCATCGACGCCTCGGCCAGGCGAGCCGACGCCCTGCCATTCCGCGAGGAACCGAGCAAATGTGACCTGGTCAACCGGCTCGACTTCCTTACGGAGCAGCGCAAGGGTGCGCCTCTTGATCAATGCCAGAACGTGGCTGTGGCAGTACTGGCGTCGTTCGGTGGCGGCCTCTCCCACCATGTCGAGGAACGAACCGGCGACCAATGTGCCGTGGGCAACCAGCCCGTCGCAGGCTGCCTCAACGATCGCGCGCCCCAACCCGTAGCGTCGCGCGATCGTCGAGGCGACGAACGGCCCGTGGGTACGGGCCCAGCGCAGCACAAGATCATCGATGGGTTGCGGGGCGGGCTCGGTGAAGGTGGCAGCCACGCCGGGCGGGACGGGAATTCCGAGGCCGTCGCGGAGTCGCGGAACGTCCTCAGCGACCGCAAACATCGCTTGCCCGGCAATCCGGACCTCCACCGCCCGGCGCTCGCTGACCAGCGTGTCGATCACATCTGTGACAGCAAACCCTGGGGCGGCTCGTGCCGCCATTTCGAGGCGGGTGAACGGCCCTGCCGTACGCAGCAGGTCGAAGGTCTGCTCCAGCGTCGTGACTTTTCGCTCGGCGCTGAGGCACTGAAGATCAGCCTCGATGCTGGCGATCACCCCGGCATCCAGCAGTTGCTTGATGCCGTCCTTGCCGAGCAGCTCGGCTAGCAGTGCGGCATCCAGCGAGAGGGCCGCGGCCTTCCTCTCGGCCAGAGGCACATCACCCTCGTAGACGAATGCACCGACGTAGCCGAAGAGGAGGGAGCGGGCAAAGGGAGACGGCTCCTTCGTCTCGACCTCGACGATGCGGAGCGACCGCGACGCCACCTGCCGCTGGACCTCGAGGAGGCCATCGAGATCGAAGACATCATTCAGGCATTCGCGCATGGTCTCGAGCACGATCGGAAACTCTGGATACTGCGCCGCAACGGTCAACAATTGTGCGGACCGCATGCGCTGTTGCCAGAGCGGAGAGCGTGACTTCGGATCACGTCTGGGGAGGAGCAGCGCGCGGGCTGCATTTTCCCGGAAGCGGGCGGCGAAGAGCGCGGATGAGCCCACCTCGTCCCTGATCACCGATTCGATCAGCTCCGGATCACACACGATCAGCTCGGCACTTGGCGGCTCCGATTCGGTGTCGGGGATGCGCAGCACCATGCCGTCGTTCGTCGCCGTAGCCTGCACGTCCATGCCATAGCGTTCTCGCGCCGAATGCTCAACAGCAAGCGCCCAGGGGCTGAGCACACCGGTGCCAAGAGGACAATGCACGCACACTCGCCAGTCCCCGAGCTCATCGCGGAACCGCTCGAAGACCACGGTCTGGTCGGTCGGCAGTGCTCCGGCGGCTGACTGCTGCTCGGCGAGGTAGGACACCAAGTTGTTGGCTGCAAAGTCGTCCAACCCGGCTTCGAGCAGCCGAGCTTTCGCAGCGGCCGGTTGCAGCGCACCCACATCGCGGACGAACCTGCCGTACGCACGCCCCAGCTCCAGTGGCCGACCTGGTGCGTCACCTTTCCAGAACGGCAGGCGTCCCGGAGTGCCCGGGGCGGGGGAGACCAGGACCTGATCGTGGGTGATTTGCTCGACTCGCCAACTCGTCGTGCCCAAAGTGAAAACATCGCCCACCCGAGTCTCGTAGACCATCTCCTCATCGAGTTCGCCGACTCGACGACCAGCCGCATGCCGTCCCGATGCATTCCCTTCACCGACCAGAAAGACCCCGAAAAGTCCGCGATCGGGAATCGTGCCACCCGAGGTCACCGCCAGCCGCTGGGCTCCAGGACGGGAGGCCAGCACACCGGTGTCGCGGTGCCAGATCAGCCGCGGCCGGAGTTCTGCGAACTGCTCGCTGGGATATCGACCGCTCAACATGTCAAGGACGGCCTCGAAGGCGCTGTAAGGCAGATGGCGGAAACTGCTCGCTCTGCGCACCAAGGCGTACAGGTCCTCGACCTTGGCGTCCTCGATCGAGACGATTGCGACGACCTGTTGGGCGAGCACATCAAGTGGGTTGCGTAGCTCGGCGACCTCCTCGATCGCACCTTGCCGCATCCGTTCGACGACGACAGCCGAGGCGATGAGATCTCCACGGTGGTTGGGGAAGAACACTCCGCGTGATGTCGCTCCCACGTGATGCCCGGCCCGGCCGACCCGCTTCAGCCCGCTGGCCACCGACGGTGGAGCCTCGACCTGCACCACGACATCGACGGCACCCATATCGATCCCCAGCTCCAGTGACGACGTCGCCACCACACACGGCAGCTGGCCGGTCTTGAGATCGTCTTCGATCTGGGCCCGCTGTTCCTTGCTGACCGAGCCATGGTGCGCTCGGGCGATGACCGGGCCGTGGCTGCCATCACGACCGCTGGATGCACCGGATTGGGCCATCACCTGCGCAGGAGGTGGGAATGGATCGGTAAGGTCGCCGAGGCGCTCGGCGTTTAGCTCATTGAGGTGGGCGGTGAGCCGCTCTGCCAAGCGACGCGAGTTGGCGAAGACAATGCTCGAGCGATGATCGCGGATCAGGTTAAGAATCTGATTCTCGACGTGGGGCCAGATCGAGGGTGGCCTCGGCGGAGCCTGTTCATCATCCAAGGTCGGCGGCGCGGGCGTTGGTGTTGATGCTGTCGCGCCAAGATCGCTCATATCTTCCACCGGCACCACGATCGACAGATCCCACAACTTCTCCGCCGGCGGCGCCACCACTCGTACCGGATGTGGTCCACCGAGGAACTCCGCAACCCGCTCGGCTGGTCGAACAGTCGCAGACAAACCGATCCGCTGCAGAGGTTGCCGCGAGGAGGATCCTCCGTCAGGCTGGGTCAGCGCCTCCAGCCGCTCGAGGGAGACCTCCAGGTGAGCTCCGCGTTTGGTTCCAGCCAGGGCGTGCACTTCGTCCACGATCACCGTCCGGACAGAGCCGAGCAGGTCGCGCGCGGCAGAGGTCAACATCAAGAACAGCGACTCCGGCGTAGTGATCAAGATGTCTGGCGGCCGCGTGATGAGCGTCCGCCGCTCGGCCGCCGAAGTGTCCCCAGATCGCACGCCGACGGTCACGCTCGGCGGCACTTGTTCCAGCCGCAGCGCCGTCTGGGTGATGCCAGCCAATGGCGCTCGGAGGTTCCGCTCGACATCAACTGCCAGCGCCTTGAGCGGGGAGACGTACAGAACCCGGCATCGCTGTTTGGTGTCAGGTTGCGGTGCTCGGGTCAGATCGTCGAGGGCCCACAAGAAGGCGGCAAGCGTCTTCCCAGAGCCTGTGGGTGCGATGACCAGGGCGTTCTCGCCAGCGGAGATGGCTTGCCAGGCCCCGACCTGCGCCGCTGTCGGGCGCGCAAAAACCTCCCGGAACCAGGTAGCGGTCGCCGGGGAGAAGACCTCCAATGGATCGGCTGGCACATGGTCTATCTTGCTCTCCGGTACTGACACACTCACCCGCCAGGCGTGGGTCTTCACCTGACAATCCCCGACCAGCCGGGTCGTCTGCGGCAAGGACTTTCTCGGCTATCTGAGGCTGTACATGGTGGGCAGGCTGTGTACAGCGTGAGCAGGCTAGGTACAGCTCGTGGCCAGTCGCAAGCGAGCAGGCATTCTCACGGCTGCCAAGGTGCGTCGGCCGGGAAGACGGTCCGGTGAATGCGCCGTCGGCCGGGAAGACGGTCCGGTGAATGCGCCGTCGGCCGGAAAGGCGGACCGGTGAACGCGTATGACCGAGTCGCGGCAGCAGGTGTGCACAGGCACAATGGCGGCTGTGAAGGAGACCGAGTTATGGCAGCGCCTGCAGCTCCACCTCGGTGCCGGTTACTTCCGGGTCTGGGCGTCGGAGTACAGCCTCGCTGCGCTAGGCCAGCGCACTGTCGTTGAAGCATTGGCCGACGGTGTGCCATGCAAGATCATCTGGCGCGCGGTGTGGGCAGCACTGGAACTGCCGGCGCGCGACCGCTAGGCGGGTTTGCGCCGACTGGATGGTGCAGATGCGCTTCCACCGTGGCGTGTCGAGTGCAGTTCGAACAGACGTTCGGTAGGTTATCCACCAGGGGATGAGTTATCCACAGAATCCCGTGCGACCGAACGATTGTCAGTGCTCGTCCTTAGGGTCACAGCGCAAGACTTTCAAACACAACAGCCGCGCCTGAGGCAGTGCCCGATCTGGGCAGCAAATGCCCAACGGACGAGAGAAGGATCACGATGGCCAGGGATGACCGCGAGAAAGCACTCGAGGCAGCACTCGCGCAGATCGACAAGCAGTACGGCAAGGGATCGGTGATGCGCCTCGGTGACGAGGTCAGAGCGCCGATCGAGATCATTCCAACCGGCTCCATCGCCCTCGATGTGGCTCTCGGCATCGGCGGCTTGCCGCGCGGCAGGGTGGTGGAAATCTACGGCCCTGAGTCCAGTGGCAAGACCACCGTGGCTCTGCACGCGATCGCCAATGCCCAAGCTGAAGGTGGAATCTGCGCTTTCATCGATGCCGAGCATGCATTGGATCCCGAGTACGCGGGACGTCTCGGCGTCGACACCGACTCGCTTCTGGTCAGCCAACCCGACAACGGTGAGCAGGCGTTGGAGATTGCCGACATGCTGATCCGTTCCGGCGCGCTGACACTCATTGTGATCGACTCGGTAGCCGCACTGACACCTCGGGCGGAGATCGAGGGGGAGATGGGCGACAACCATGTCGGTCTTCAGGCACGGCTCATGAGCCAGGCCCTTCGAAAGATGACCGGTGCATTGAGCGGTGCTGGCACGACAGCGATCTTCATCAACCAGCTTCGGGAGAAGATCGGGGTGATGTTCGGGTCGCCTGAGACAACGACAGGCGGCCGAGCACTCAAGTTCTACGCATCCGTGCGACTAGACGTGCGTCGTATCGAGACACTCAAAGATGGACAGGAAATGGTCGGCAATCGGACGCGCGTGAAGGTGGTCAAAAACAAAGTGGCGCCGCCATTTAAGCAAGCCGAGTTCGATATTCTCTATGGGCACGGAATCAGTCGCGAAGGCAGCCTCATTGATTTGGGCGTGGATACAGGAATCATTCGCAAAGCTGGGGCTTGGTTCACCTACGACGCCGACCAATTGGGTCAAGGCCGCGAGAACGCTCGCAGTTACCTACGCAACAATCCCGATCTGGCCGATGAGTTGGAGAAGAAGATCAAGGAGCGGATGGGCATTGGTCCGAAGATCAATCTGCCCGCAGGCATCGATCCGGTCACTGGTGAGGTGGAGTTCTAGCCAGTGCCAATCGACCACCAGCAGCCATCCGATGATGTCGATGCCGATGCAGAGTCGGTGGCCCGCACCATCGCGCTCCGCAAGTTGACCGCTAAAGCTTGCACCCGATATGAGCTTGACCAAGCACTGAAGGCTAAGAACGTGCCCGAAGGTGTGATCGATGGAGTGCTCGATCGACTCCAAGAAGTCGGACTGGTGGACGACGCCTCGTTTGCAGTGGATTGGGTCGCTTCTCGCCAGCAGCGCCGCCACCTGTCTCGACGGTTTCTCCGGCGAGAGCTGCAGGCAAAAGGAATCGAGCCGAGCCACATCGACAGCGCGCTTGACCGTGTTGATCGCAGTGCGGAGCTCACTTCTGCTCGTGATCTGGTCGAGCGCAAGCGGGCGGCGATGGATGGACTATCGCGCGAAGTTCAGTATCGGCGGCTGGCCGGAATACTTGGCCGGCGCGGATTCGATGCAGGCATCACGACCCAAGTGCTGGCCGATGTGCTAGGTGGGTGAGCTGCGGCTCCACCGCCTTGTCAGCCAACCGAGGGCCACACTTTTGTGCTTGACCGGGGCGAGGGCCAGACATACTCTGCAGTCACGAGGTATCTGCCACGCCTGAACGATATGACGAAAGCCCGGACGAAACAGTTCCGGATGTAGTAACCAATGGAAATCAGTTTTTCTTGATTGAGAGGACTTAATGAAGAACCCGACGTTCTGACTGAACGTCGGCTGATTTTGCGTATTCGCGTTGCGGATCCTCTTGAGGTACACGCGCAAGCGTGTAGACAGGAGCGCAACGGTGACCGGGGTTTTTCAAGCACTTGTAGTTGTCAGCCTTTTCTTGCTCACCGCGGTGGTTGGTGTGGCCACCTTGGTCATGGTTCGACGCGGACACCACGACAACCCTGGCCAGCAACTCAGAACCCCTCCTTCGAGGTCGTCGACGCTTCCTTCTAGCTCTGCTCAACCGGGTGCGAGGCCTCGCACTGAGATAGGCCGCCCAGATGGCGGCTCCGGTGAAGAGGCAACCTCGGAGACGCAGCTCGAGGACTTGCGTGCGAAAGCGAAGACCTTGCTGGCCTCGGCGCAGACAGCGCGGGCCGAGGCCGAGGAAGAGTCACTCGCTCGACGGACCGAGCTTCGCGAGCTACGTGCTGACCTGGAACGCCGCGAGCAACGCCTTTCGGATCGGGAGGAACGTCTCGATAGCGATGTGCGCGGGCTGGAGGACAGGACTCGGCAGCTCGAGGAGCTCAGGACCGAGCTAAAGAATCAGCGC
>Ga0126306_10002576_pt1 | contig 10254 bp, 10 predicted proteins | sample Plot27_FD_92592 | JGI IMG/M metagenome (GOLD analysis project Ga0126306, IMG submission 92592) | Serpentine soil microbial communities from UC McLaughlin Reserve, CA, USA - Plot27 | ecosystem: Environmental > Terrestrial > Soil > Grasslands | place: USA: UC McLaughlin Reserve, Lake County... | reverse complement strand
TGTGCGATCTGCGGGGAGGCATCGCCATGTGGAAGCAGAGTCCCTCGCTCGTTCAGATCCAACGCCGCACCCGCCCCTACACTTCCACCAGCACCGCGTCACCCTGGCCGCCGCCGGAGCAGATCGCCGCGAGGCCCTTGCCGCCTCCCGTGCGCCGCAGCTCGTAGAGTAGCGTCGTCAGGATGCGTGCGCCGGAGGCGCCTATCGGGTGGCCTAGCGCCAGGGCGCCGCCGTTGACGTTGACTATGTCGGGGTCGACGCCGAGGATGCGTGTTGAGTGGATCGCGACGCCAGCGAAGGCCTCGTTTATCTCGACGAGATCCAGGTCATCCGCACTCCATCCGGCCTTCTCGAGCGCGAGCTTCCCGGCGTTTCCGGGGACGGTCAGCAGGTTGGGCGGTTCTTCTGCCACCTTGGCGTGCGCCACGACGGCGCCGAGCGGTTCGAGGCCACGCTTCTCGGCAAAGTTCTCGCCAGCGAGCACGAGGGCGCCTGCGCCGTCGGTGACGCCGGGGGCGTTGCCTGCGGTCACGGTGCCTCCATCGTCAATGGGCTTGAGTGCGGCTAGCTTCTCCAGGGTGGTGTCGCGCCGGATCGGCTCGTCGGCTTCGACGTAGGTCGTCTCCACCTCATTGCCAGGGACTTTGACCCCGACTATTTCTTCGGTGAGCCTTCCCTCGTCGGTCGCTGCTGCGGCGCGCTCGTGGCTCCTGAGCGCCCACTCGTCCTGTTCTTCGCGGGAGATGTCGAACTTCCTGGCGCCATCGGTCCCGAAACGGATCATGTTGACGTGCTCGAAGGCGTCGAGCAGGCCGTCATGCATCATGGCGTCGAGGCCGCGCATTTCCCCCATACGCGCGCCCCAGCGGGCTTTCGGCAACAGATAGGGCGCGTTCGACATGCTTTCCATGCCTCCGGCCAGGATCACGTCGTAGTCGCCGGCGCGGATCAAGGTCTCGGCGAGCGTAGCGCTCCTGAGTCCCGAGGCGCACACCTGGTTCAAGGTCTCCGTGGTCAACGAGAAAGGAAGTCCAGCGTGGTAGTTAGCCTGGCGGGATGGGATCTGCCCCACCCCGGCCTGCACCACGATGCCGAAGATGGAGTGCTGCAACTCTCCGTCGTCGATGCCGGAGCGGTCTATAGCGTCCCGAATCGCCGCCCCACCTAGCGCTGGGGCGCCAAGGGGGGACAACGCTCCGCCGAACCTGCCGAAGGGCGTCCGCGCCGCCCCGAGGATTACCGTGCGTTCCAATGCGACTCCTCTGTCTCGAAGAACAACGACCATAGTCTAAGCCCTCTGGTGGCGCGCCGTGAGATAACCGTCATTCCCGCGAAAGCGGGAATCCGCCGCGGCAGGCACTTCGCACCTCAATCCAGAAGCGAACCAGCTTACGTATTAAATGCTATCTTCTCGGAAGATAACGTCGTAACAGGGAGATTCCATGAAGGTACAGAGGTTGGATCACATAGCCCTCTACATGAAGGATAGGGACGCAGCGGCCGAATTCCTGACCACGCACCTCGGGTTCCATGTCGTGGACCACACAGAGCGTTACACTCTGGTAGGTGCCGGTGGCAGACTCGGCAAGCTCACCCTCTTCGATGCACCACAGGGCACGACGCCCTCCCCGGGGGAGATCGAACGCATAACCGTACGCGTATCCGACCCGGAAGCCGCAGCGGCGAGACTCCCCGATGAAGCCGGCGCCGAACCCAGCGATGACGGATACTCCTTCACTGGCCCTGAAGGGCTCCCCCTCGCCCTGGTTCGAGGCAGAGGGGAGTTCGCGGACTACGACCTCGGAAGTTTCGTCCTGCGCTCGGGGTCTCCAGAGGAGTCAGCGCGCACTTTCCTCGAGATGGGTTTCGCCCCTGGAGACGACGCCACTACCGTCATGGCCGGCGATTACCTGCTAAGCCTCGACAAGTCCGCACCCTCCGAGAACGGAGGAGGTATGCTCTTCCACGTCGGTTGCCTCGTAGTTTCTGCGGACGACCATCGCAAAGAGGCCGAGGAGCGGGGGCTCGAAGTCCAGAACTTCGTCGATGGTCCGAACACCCTCGCCGTCTTCGTTAGGGGCCCCGAGGACGTGAGCGTGGAGTACGTGGAACACAAGCCTACGTTCTCCCTGAGCTAGTCGACACCAGTGCGGGTCGTCATCGCCGGCGGCGGTCTCGCCGGACTCACCGCCGCCATGAGGGCCACGGAACTCGGCGCGCGGGTCACCCTGCTAGAGAAGGGTGAGAGCCCCGGCGGATCCTTCGTCTACTCCAGCGGCTACGTGTGGTCCTACGTGGACCTGCCGACATTTCGCAGGGAAGCGCCCGGCGGAGACCTCGTCCTCCAGAGGCTCATCCTCGAACGCCTCGGGTCCTGTCTGACGTGGCTGGAGGGCGCAGGAGGCACTCTCCTGGCACGCGAGACGGGCAACCCAATCACGTTCGGTGCCCGCTTCGACCCTGAGCGAACGGTCTCGGCGCTGGTGCAGCGTGTAAAGGATTCTGGAGGTGAGATGCTCACAAACACCGCGCTCGAGGCGCTACTCGACGACGGTGCGGGGCGCGTAACCGGCGTGGTGGCCCGGACCTCAGGGGTAAAGAGCGAGCATTATGCTGAGGCCGTGATCCTTGCTTCTGGGGGCTTCGCCGGCGACCCCGAGCTGGTCGGGCGCCACATAATCGGGGGACCTGGAAGGATGCGGGTACGGGCGCACCCGAGGAGTACCGGAGATGGTTTTCGTGCGGCGCTGCAGAAGGGCGCGCTCGCGAGCGCGGGTCTCGACGAGTTCTATGGGCGTAATCTGCCGGCTCCCCCGGCCGAGTTTCCTCCCGAACGGTTCGTGGAGGTCTCCCAGCTCTACGGCCGCTACGCTGTGGCGATCAATGCCCGCGGCGAACGCTACGCCGACGAGGGAGCGGACTGGTCCGAGACTGCCCTGACGCTTGCCACGGCACACCAACCCGGACTCCACGCCTACTACATCCTCGACGCAGCAGGGCTCGAAGGCCGCGTGCGCGAGCGAACCGCGAAGGAGATGGTCCAGGCGGCCGGAAGTACGGGAGGAACCGTCATCCAGGCCGCGAGTCTCACGCAGCTAGCGGGCGAGCTCGCCGCACACGGCGTGCCCCGCGAGGCCTTCCTACGTACCGTGAAGGAATACAACGCCGCTTTAGCCGCGGGTGAAGATCCCTCGCCACCGAGGACCGGACCGGCCGTGCCTTTGCGCGTTGCGCCCTTTGTGGCCGTAAAGGTCGTGCCTTCCATAACCCACACGGTGGGTGGACTCACCGTGGACGTGGGCTGCAGGGTACTCCGCGAGAAGGACGAACGGCCGATCCCCGGCCTTTACGCCGCTGGGGTCGAGGTCGGGGGGGTCTCAGTCGGCGGGTACACGAGCGGCCTGGCCTCGGCCCTCGTATTCGGCAAGACCGCCGCCGAGTCGGCGCTCGCAGACGGATGAAAGCATTTCAGGTTTCAGGCTACAGGCACTAGGTCCAAGATTCGTTGGGCATAGAACCGCTACGGAAAGCGCAGGACCACTCTCACAGTGTGTGCAACTCCCGCGAGTGCGACTCCCCCCTCCTTCCGGTATGAGCGTTATCCTCGCGGTCCCGTCACCCGTCATTGCCGCGAAGCTTGTCCCCGCGAAAGCGGGAATCCACGATGCGGCACAGACCTTGCGACCAACCACTAGCGATCCACCCTTTGTATCAAAACCTTCACGAATCACTTTAGTACAATGCGGGACTGAATAGGTACCTTTGGGGAAAGGTGATGGACTGTGGCCAATATCGGGGACTACGAGAGCACGTACGCAGACTTCGACTGGAAGACGCCGGGGAGGTTCAACTTCGGGCGCGACGTCGTAGACCGGTGGGCGGCGCAGGACCGTGCGGCCATGGTCTGGCTTGGGACGGACGGCGAAGAGCGGCGTTTCGACTTCGCCCAGTTTTCGGTCCTCTCGAACAGATTCGCCAACGCAGCACGAGAGATGGGTATAGAGCGCGGCGACAGGGTGATGGTCCTTCTCGGCAAGGTGCCGGAGTGGCACGCCATCCTGACCGGCCTCTTGAAGGTGGGGGCCGTCACCATCCCGTGCGCCCCGCAGCTCAGAGCCGGCGACCTGAAGTTCAGGGCAGTGCACTCGGGCTCTGTGGCCATGATCTCGGGTCCAGAAGACATCGAAGAGGTCGAGAAGATGCGCGGGGACGCACCCGGCCTCAGGCACTTTATCTCGCTGGGCGGAGAACGTGACGGCTGGGAATCTTACGAGGCGTTGATGGAAGGAGCCTCCGAGGACTTCACGGCCGAGGACACGGCGGCGGACGATGGCGCGTTCATCCTCTACACCTCGGGGACTACGAAGCATCCCAAAGGTGCTCTGCACACCCACGGCTACACGCACGCCGCGTGGATGCAGGCCAGGTACTGGCTCGACCTCCAGGAGGGCGACAGGCTGTGGTGCACCTCGGGGACGGGATGGGCAAAGAGCATCTGGAACATCTTCCTCGGGCCCTGGAGCCAGGGGACGGAGATCTTCTTCCACGAAGGCGGGTTCGACCCTGCCGAACGACTGGACCTGATCGAGCGCTACGACATCTCGGTCTTATGCCAGGCTCCGACAGAGTACCGCCTCCTCGCCAAGACCCCGGAACTCGAACGCGCGAACCTCGTCTCCATCCGCCACGCCGTCTCCGCCGGAGAGCCGCTGAACCCGGCGGTCATCGAGCGCTGGAAAGAGCTTCACGGCCTGACCATCTACGACGGCTACGGGCAGACAGAGAACACCCTGCTCGTCGGCAATTATCCGGACCTCGAGGTAAGGTCGGGCTCGATGGGCAAACCGTCTCCCGGCTGCGACGTGAGGATCATCGACCACGAAGGCAACGAGTGCCCGCCCGACGAGGCTGGTGACATCGCCCTCTTCGGGCGCATACCCGCACTGTTCAAAGAGTACTGGGAGCAGCCGGATGCGACCAAGACGGTCTTCCGCGACGGACACTACCTGACCGGCGACAGGGCTTATCGGGACGCTGATGGCTACCTCTGGTTTGTGGGACGTTCCGATGACGTTATCCTCTCTGCCGGCTACCGTATCGGGCCCTTCGAAGTCGAGAGTATCCTCATCGAACATCCCGCGGTCGTCGAGAGCGCCGTCGTGCCCGTGCCCGATGAGGACCGGGGAAGCGTCGTCAAGGCGTACATAGTCGTCGGCAAAGACCACGAGCCTTCGGAGGAATTGGCGAAGGAGATCCAGGACTACTGCAAGGCGAACACGGCCCCCTACAAATACCCGCGCCAGATAGAGTTTATCGGCGACCTCCCGAAGACTACGAGCGGTAAGATCCGTCGCGTCGAGCTGCGTCAATGAAGGTTACAGGCATCGGGCATCAGGTAATGGATCTTCGCTACGGCGGTGTGGACACCTGTGCGCTGGCTGTATCGCTCGCACGCCTGATGCCTGTAACCTGAAGCCTATGATGGTTGATCTCCGTACCCTGGCGGACGAGGACTTTTGCTACCTGACGACGACAGGGAGGGTAACGGGCGCACCGCATGAGATCGAGATCTGGTTCTCCCTCGTGCCTGAGACGCGTGCACTCTATGTGCTCTCGGGAGGAGGCGACCGCTCGGACTGGGTGAAGAACCTCCACCGTAACCCTGAGGTTCGCATAGCTGGGGAGCGTTTTGGTGGGCAGGCTCGCGAGGCTAGAGACACGGACGAAGATGAGCTGGCGCGGCGGCTCCTGGTCGACAAGTACGAGAGCAGCCCAGGGCGTCTGGAGAACTGGCGCCGCACCGCGCTGCCCGTGGTGGTAGACCTGGCCGAGTAGGTGCTGCGCGCGGGCGGCGCGAAAAGGTAAGGAATGCGGCGGGAGGGCACGTGGGTGCTCTGTGGTTGAAGGGTCGGGACAAGAGGCGGGGGGAGGATACGTCGTGCAGTCCAGAGCAGCCAGGCCGGAAGACGCTGAAACGATAGCCCGCATCTACAACGAGGGCATCGAGGAGCGCATCGCGACGTTCGAGACCAGTCTGCGTAGAGCGCGGGAGATTCTGGACTGGTTCGACGGGACGCATCCAGTCGTGGTGGTGGAGGATGAAGGGACGGTGATCTCCTTCGCCAACACGTCGGCCTACAGCCCCCGCGAGTGCTATTCCGGTGTCGCCGAGTTCTCCGTGTACACGGCCAGCGAGGCAAGGGGCCGTGGAGCAGGCACACTTGCGATGGAGGCTCTGATAGAAACGGTGGAAGAGGCCGGCTTCTGGAAGCTCGTCTCGCGTGTCTTCGTCGAGAACGAGCCGAGCCGGAACCTACTGCTCTCCTTAGGCTTCCGTGAGGTGGGAGTCCACGAGAAGCATGCCACGCTCGACGGGGTATGGCGTGACATCGTGGTCGTCGAGCGACTCATACCGGCCAACCTCTAAAGCGATTGGCGGAGGTCAACGACCCCCGCCAATCGCGGCTACAGGCATCAGCTTTCAGCGAAAACCCTTCTGGCCCCCGCATCTGTTCCAAATAACCCTGAAACCTGAAGCCGTGGTGAGCGTTCCGCTCACCACTCTAGATTTCCTTGAAGATGCGGTCCGAGGCGGAGATAGGGTCAAGTTCCCTGTTGTAGACCTTTTCTACTAGCTCCGTGTCTTTGCGGTTCAGGCGCTCGTGCAACTCCTTCTCCAGGCGGTTTGTGGCCCACGAGACTACGAAGTCTCTCAGGGCGGCCCGCCGCCTTTTGCCGAGCCTGTCTTCCTCGTCGAGGAACTGGCGGTGCTTCGCTATCGTGTCTTTGAGTTCTTGGACGCCCTCGCCTGTGTCGCCGCGGGTCATCACGATGGGCGGGAACCAGGGGTCGGGGTCGAGCTCGTGCCCAATCTCCAGTATGGAACGCACCTCTGAGGCGGCGTTCTTTGCCTGCGGGTTATCCGCCTTGTTGATGCAGAAGACGTCCGCTATCTCCATGACCCCGGCCTTGAGCGCCTGCACCGAGTCACCCGTTCCCGGCTGCAGGCACAGCACCACCGTGTCTGCCGCGGAGGCGACCTCGACCTCCCCCTGCCCGACCCCCACGGTCTCGTAGATCACCACGTCGCAGCCGCCGGCCTCCATCGCGATGGCGGCGAGCCGCGAGCCGCCCGCGAGCCCACCCAGGTGTCCCCTGCTCCCCATCGAGCGGATGAAGACGCCGGGGTCGAGGAAGTGGTCGGAGAGCCTTATGCGGTCGCCGAGGATCGCGCCCTTCGAGAACGGACTCGAAGGGTCGACGGAGACCACGCCGACCCGCCTGTCTTCCTGCCTGTAGAGTTCTATGAGCCTGGCGATGACGCTGCTCTTGCCGACGCCGGGCGGTCCCGTAAAGCCGACCGTCAGGGCTTCACCGGTCTCGGGGTAGATCTCCGCGATTATCCGGAGCGTCTCTTCGTCTTCGCGCTCTATCTTCGAGATCACCCGCGCCAGCGCCCGCCGGTCGCCCGAGAGCAACCGTTCTACGAGCCCGTCCGAGCCGGTCCTAACTTCTACGCCCACTCCGTCTGGAGTTCCGCCGGGTTGGCCAGGGTCTGGAACACCACACAGTACTGTTCTGTCCTGTGGCGCAGTCTCTCCAACTGTTCATCGGTCGCCTCCGGGGCCACGATTTCGAAGCTGGTACGGATGGTCTGGAAGCCTACGGGAACATCCTCGGAGATGCCGAGGGTGCCGGCGAGATCCATCTCCCCCGCCACGGTGACCTCGATGCGCTCGGTCTCTATCCCCATGGCCCCGGCGACCATCTGGCAGGTTACCTGGGCGCAGGCCGCCAGGGCACCGAGCAGCAGGTCTCCGGAGCAAGCTACCTCCCCTGTGCCGCCTACGCCTGCGTGGGCTTCGGCTTCATAGACGGCCTGGCCCACATCCACAGAGCAGGAGATCGGGGTGGCCTGCTCGCTCGCTTTGGCTTCGAGCGTTATCCGGGAAGACCCCGGCTCCTCGCGGTATTTTTTCTTTAGCGGACTCTGTACTGACCGGAGATCCAAGAAGATCCTCCCGAGATAGCTTTCTTTCCGCAATCTATTTTAGCCGTTAGCGCGATTTGCAGAGGGTCATGGACCCTCTGCAAATCGCGCCGACCGCTTCTCTATCCCTCTAGCAGGAGTGATTCGGGATCCTCGACCAGTTCCTTGATGCGAACCAGGAAGCTGACCGCTTCGGCGCCGTCTATGACGCGGTGGTCGTAGGAGAGCGCGAGGTACATCATGGGACGGACCACGACCTCGCCGTCTACGACGACGGGGCGCTCCTGGATCTTGTGCATCCCCAGTATCGCCACCTGTGGCATGGTGAGGATGGGCGTGGAGACGAGCGAGCCGAAGATGCCCCCATTGGTTATGGTGAACGTGCCGCCGCGCAGGTCGTCCAGGGTCAGCTTCCCCTCGCGGGCCTTCGTGGCCAGGTCGGCTATGCCCTGTTCGATCTCAGCGAAGTTCTTGTGATCGGCGTCGCGTAAGATCGGGACGACGAGTCCCTCGTCCGTGGAGACGGCGACGCCTATGTCGTAGTACTTCTTGAGGACGAGCTCGCTATCCTGCAGCTCGGCGTTGACCTTCGGGAAGGCCTTGAGAGCCCCGATGGCCGCCTTGGCGAAGAAGCTCATGAAGCCGAGCCGCGCGCCCGTCCGCTCCTGGAAGGACTCTTTGCGGCGTTTTCTGAGCTCCATAACCGCGCTCATGTCTACCTCGTTGAAGGTCGTTAGCATCGCCGCCGTCTGCTGCGACTCGACGAGCCTCTGGGCGATGGTCTGGCGCCTGCGGGAGACGCGCACCCGCTCCTCCAGATCCGCCCTGCCGTCCTCCGAGGCGGCCGGCGCTGGCTGCGCTTCGCCGTCGCGCTCGGGTTCTTCCGTCTTCTCGGGGGCCATGGGGCGGGACTGGTCGCGGATCAAACGCTCCACGTCGTCGCGGGTAATGCGCCCGCCGGAACCGGAGCCTGAGACCTCGGCGAGGTCGACCTCGTACTCCTCGGCCAGCCTCCTGACCGATGGTGATGCGCGGCCGGCGCCATCCTCGACCTCCCTGTGGCCGTTGGACGTTTCGTCTCCTGAGTCTGAGGACTCAGGCTGCTCATCTTGTTCTTCCTCGGCCTGCGGCTGCTCTTCTTCTTGCTCGTCTTCGGTTTGCTCGGGGGCGGTGCCGTCGCCTTCGCCCAGGGTGCCGATGACCTCGCCGACGTTCACGGTCTCGCCCTCACCCTTGGAGATGGACTTGAGGACACCGTCCTGTTCGGCCTCGACCTCGAAGTTGATCTTGTCCGTCTCGAGTTCGACTAGCGCCTCGCCAGACTTTACGGCTTCACCCTCTTGCTTGAGCCAACGCCCGACCGTCGCGTCGGCGACCGACTCCCCAAGCTCGGGAACGTGTATCTCAGCAGCCACTGCTCACTCTTCCTCTCTTACTCGCTCGGAGCGGAGGCGCGCAGATGCGTCTCCTCCACGGCCTGTTCTTCATCAAGGTCCTGCCCTACGTGTTCGAAAGCGTCCCTCACGATGGCGGCGTGCTCCTGCTTGTGGAACTTGGCTGAGCCCTGGGCGGGGCTTGGCCGCGGGGGCTTGCCGACGTAGAGGACGGGTAACCCGCCCGCGAGCCCGCGCAACCGCGGCTCGATGAACCACCAGGCGCCCATGTTCTGCGGCTCCTCCTGGACCCACAGGATCTCCCGCAGGTTCGGATAACCTTCGAGCACCTCCTTTATCTGGTCTTCCGGGAACGGGTAGAGGAGCTCTATTCTGGCGATGGCCGTGTCTACGGCCTCCTCCCGATACTCGCTTCCGGCCAGCTCCGTGAAGATCTTGCCCGAGCATAGGATTAGCCGCTCGACAGATTCTGCTTTCTCGCGCGCCTCTTCGTCGTCGAGCACGGGCTGGAAGGCGCCTTCTGAGAGGTCATCCAGGGTGGAGGCGGCCATCGGGTGCCTGAGGAGGCTCTTCGGCGTCATGATGACGAGGGGACGCTTGTTGTTCTTGAGCGCGGCCTGGGCGCGAAGCAGGTGGAAGTACTGGGCCGCCGTGGTGAGGTTGGCTATGCGCACGTTCTCGTGGGCCGCTAGCTGGAGGTAGCGCTCGAGGCGGGCGCTGGAGTGCTCGGGGCCCTGGCCCTCGTAGCCGTGCGGCAGGAGCAGTACGAGCCCCGAGGTCTGGCCCCACTTCGCCTGCCCGCTCACTATGAATTGGTCGATCATCGGCTGCCCGACATTGGCGAAGTCCCCGTACTGCGCCTCCCAGATG
>Ga0126306_10002575_pt1 | contig 10256 bp, 10 predicted proteins | sample Plot27_FD_92592 | JGI IMG/M metagenome (GOLD analysis project Ga0126306, IMG submission 92592) | Serpentine soil microbial communities from UC McLaughlin Reserve, CA, USA - Plot27 | ecosystem: Environmental > Terrestrial > Soil > Grasslands | place: USA: UC McLaughlin Reserve, Lake County... | reverse complement strand
GGCGATCTGCAGGATCCGCGCGACCGCGTAGAGCTCGGCGAGCAGATGGTCCTGGGAGACGCCGGCGCCGCCGTGCGCCTGGATCGCGCGATCGATCACCCAGGTCGCGACGTCCGGGGCCGCCACCTTGATCGCGGAGACCTCGACGCGAGCCCCGCGGTTGCCGACGGTGTCCATCAGCCAGGCGGTCTTGAGGACGAGCAGGCGCACCTGCTCGATCTTCACCCGCGCCTCGGAGATCCAGCGCTGCACGACGCCGTGGTCGATGATCGGCCGCCCGAACGTGGACCGCGAGGCGGTCCGCCGGCACATCATGTCGAGCGCTCGCTCGGCCATCCCGATCGCCCGCATGGCGTGGTGGATGCGCCCCGGCCCGAGCCGCTCCTGCGCGAGCCGGAAGCCGTCGCCCTCCTCGCCGAGCAGGTTCGCGGCCGGCACGCGGACGACTTCGTAGACGATCTCGGCGTGGCCGCCGTGCGGCCCGTCGTCGTACCCGAACAGGCTCGTCGAGCGCTCGACGCCGACGCCCGGGGCATCCTTCGGCACCAGGATCATGCTCTGACGGCGGTGCCGTTCGGCGTCGGGATCGGTCACGCCCATGACGATCAGCAGCTCGCAGCGCGGCGCCATGGCCCCCGACGTCCACCACTTGCGTCCGTTGATGACGTAGTGGTCGCCGTCGCGCTCGATCCGCGTCGCGATGTTCGTCGCGTCCGACGAGGCGACGTCGGGCTCGGTCATCGAGAACGCCGACCGGATCCTCCCGTCGAGCAGCGGCTCGAGCCAGCGCGCCTTCTGCTCCGGGGTGCCGAAGAGCGAGAGGAGCTCCATGTTCCCGGTGTCGGGCGCCGAGCAGTTGAGCGCCTCGGGTGCCATCCACGGGCTGCGGCCCGTGATCTCGGCCAGTGGCGCGTACTGCAGGTTGGTCAGCCCGGCGCCGTGCTCGTGGATTGCGGGCAGGAACAGGTTCCACAGGCCGCGCTCGCGGGCCTCGGTCTTCAGCTCCTCGATGACCGGCGGAGTGCCCCACCGATTCTCGGAGTGCTCGACCTCGTCGCGGAACCGCGGCTCGGCCGGGTAGACGCACTCGTCCATGAAGGCGAGCAGCCGCTCCTGCAGCTCCAGCGTCGTGGCATCGAAGGCGAAGTCCATGGCCCCGGGCCTAGCGGTGCTTCCAGACCGGGTCGCGCTTCTCCAGGAAGGACTGCACGCCCTCGCGCGCGTCCTCGGACTGGTGCGCGACGTTGCACGTCATGCTCTCGAGCGCGATCAGCGTCTCGGTGTCGCCGTCGAGCCCGCGGTTGGCGGCGAGCTTGGTGATGCGCATCGTGAACGCGCTCTTGTCCTTCATCGGGGCGACGAAGTCCGCGATCGCCTGCTCCAGGTCATCGGCCGGCGCCGACACGTTGGCCAGGCCCCACTCCTCGCACTGCTTGCCGGAAAGGAGCTTGCCGGTGAGCAGCAGCTCCTTGGTCTTGCGCAGGCCGATGTAGCGCGGCAGGCGATAGATCGGTCCGGCGCCGCCGAACAGCGCGCGGCGGATGTGGAAGTCGCCGATCTTGGCGTCGTCGGAGACGATCGCGAAGTCGCACGAGATCATGAGCTCGAAGCCGCCGGCCACGGCGTAGCCCTCGACCACGGCGACGGTCGGCTTGGCCAGGTTGAACGCGCGGTCGAACGTGCGCGCGGACACCTGCGCGATCCGGACGGAGTTCGTGGTCGTGCCGAGGAAGTCCGCGTCGAGCATGTTGAGGTCGGCGCCCGCGCAGAACGTGTTGCCGCGCCCACGAACGAGCACGACGCGCACCGCGTCGTCCGCCTCGGCGCGGTCCAGCGCCTCGCCGAGCTGCGTCAGCAGGCCCCAGTTGACGCAGTTCATGACCTCGGGCCGGTTCAGCCAGATCGTCGCCACGCCGTCGGCGACCTCGTACTGGACGAACTCGTCCGTCGCCTTGGCTCCGTTCATCTGCGCTTCCAGGGTCATCCTCGCTCCATTCTTATACCCGAACTGACTTCACCTCATCGTACAGCCGTCGGGCCGATAGCGCAAGTCTGCTTGGGCCTGGCGCAGGGCGTCGTCAAGTATGTAATACTGAAGTCAGTTCATGCTCGATGTGGTTCCCATCCCACTGCCGCTCGCGCACGTCGGCTCGGTGAACGCCTGGCTGCTGATCGGGAACCCCGTCACGCTGATCGACACGGGACCGCGCGACGATGCGGCCCTGGCGGCGCTCGAGGACGGGCTGCGACCAGCGGGCCTGCGCGTCGAGGACATCGAGCTGGTGCTCGCGACGCATCACCATCTCGACCACGTCGGCCTCGCCGCCACGATCCAGCGCCGCTCGGGGGCGACCGTGGCCGTGCTCGACAGGGTGGCCGACTATGCCGTGCGCTACGCCGCCGAGGTCGAGCGGGACCGCCGGTTCGCGCACGCGCTGATGGGCCACCACGGCGTTCCGGAGCAGGTCGTCGCGGACAACGAGGGTTTCTGGGACTACATCCGCGGCACGACCGAGGACTTCCGCGCCGACGTGCGCCTGGCCGACGGCGATCGCGTGCAGGCGGGCGGACGGAGCCTACGGGTCGTCGCGCGCCCCGGGCACAGCACTACCGACACGCTGTTCGTCGACGAGCGCGACGCCTTCGCGTTCGCCGGCGACCACCTCCTCTCGACGATCTCCTCGAACACCGAGATCAACGCGGCCGACCGCACGCAGGACGGGCGCGCGCGTTCGCGCGTGCGCTACCTCGAGAGCCTCCGGCGCACCTCCAGGATGCCGCTCGACCGCCTGCTGACCGGTCACGGCGCGCCGGTGACCGAGCACGAGCGGCTCGTCGAGGCGCGCCTGCGCGACCACCGCCGCCGCTGCGAGCGCATCCTGGCGATCCTGGACGACGGCCCGCAGACGGCGTTTCAGATCGCCGGCCGTCTGTGGCCCGCGCGGACGGTCGTCGAGCAGCCGCTGCTCGTCGTGTGGGAGGTCGTCGGCAACCTCGAGCTGCTACTGGCCTCGGGCGCCGTCGGCGAGCGGGTCGGCGACGGCCGGTCCGTGTTCGAGCTGACCCGCCCGCGCCGGATGGCCGTGCGCCGGCGTCCGCGCCGCCCGCAGTGCGCGAGCCGGGCGTGATCGGCGTGCACGAGCGCACGACCAGCGCGAAGGTCGACCACGACGCATCCGGGCTGTTCGATCTGTCCGGCCGCGTGGCGCTCGTCACCGGCGGCACGCGCGGACTCGGGCTCGCCATCGCGCGGGCGTTCTCGTCGGCCGGCGCCGACGTCGTCGTCGCCAGCCGCAAGGAGGACGCCTGCAGGGACGTCGCGGCGAAGCTTCGCGCGGCCGGTGGGCGAGCTGTCGGGCACGCCTGCCATGTCGGGCGCTGGGACGATCTCGAGCGGCTGGTCGACGCGGCCTATGGCGAGTTCGGCCGGGTCGACGTCCTGGTCAACAACGCCGGCGTCTCGCCGCTGTACCCGACGCTCGCCGGCGTCAGCGAGGAGCTGTTCGACAAGGTGATCGCGGTCAACCTCAAGGGCCCGTTCCGGCTGTCGGCGCTGGTCGGCGAGCGGATGGTCGCGGGAGACGGCGGCTCGATCATCAACATCTCGAGCACGGGGGCCGTCCGCCCGACCGGCGACATCGTTCCCTACTCCGCCGCGAAGGCGGGGCTCAACGCGTTGACCGTGGGGTTCGCGGACGCGCTCGGGCCGAAGGTCCGCGTCAACGCGATCATGCCGGGCCCCTTCCTCACGACGATCGCGGAGTCGTGGGACATGGACATGCTCGCCGAGCGCACGCGGACGTACCCGCTGCGCCGGGCCGGGCTCGCGGCTGAGATCGTCGGCGCCGCGCTGTACCTCGCGGGCGACGCCTCGAGCTACACGACCGGCTCGATCCTCACGGTCGACGGCGGCGCGCAGTGGAGCATGCCGACGAGCGGGGACGCCCGCTGATCACACGGCCGTGACGAGGCCGCCGTTGGGGCCGAGCGTTGCCCCGACGTAGAACGCGGCGTCGTCGGACGCCAGGAACGCGACGGTCGCGGCGATCTCCTCCGGCTGCGCGAGCCGCCCGGCGGGCGTCTGGGCCGCGATGACCTGCCGGCTCGCGTCCAGCCGGCCCTTCAGCTTGCCGGTGTCGACGTGGCCGGGTGCGACGGCGTTCACGCGGATCCCCTGGACGATCAGCTCCTTGGCGACCGCCTTGGTGAATCCGAGGATCGCGGCCTTGGCGGCCGAGTAGTGGGGATGGCCGGTGCAGCCCTCGATCCCGCAGACGGAGGCCATGTTGACGATGACGCCCGTCCCGCGCGGCGCCATCAGCCGTGCCGCCGCCCGGGTGCAGAAGAACGTGCCGTCGAGGTGCACCGCAAGCAGCCCGCGCCACTCGTCGTCGCTCAGTCGCACGAGCGCGTCGAGCGGTGTCTGGACGGCGCCGGACAGCGCCTCGAGCCGCTGGGTCTCAAGCAGCGGGACGATGCGCTCGAGATGCGCCCCGCCCACCGCTCCCGCGTTGTTGACCAGCACGTCGATCGGCCCCAGCTCCCGCTCGACCCGGGCGAGCGCGTCGTCGACCGCCGCGCTGTCGCTGACGTCGGCGCGCACGGCGAGTCCCGCGCCGATCGCGGCGACCGTCTGCTCGGCGGCGTCCAGCCGGACGTCGAGTGCGGCGACCCGCGCTCCATCGGCGGCGAAGCGGTGACAGATCGCCTCGCCGATCCCCGAGCCGCCGCCGGTGACGGCGACGACCCTTCCCCGCACGGTCATGACGCTTCGTCGAGCGCCGGCACGGCGACGACCCGACCGCGGACGCCGCCGGAGGCGAGCCGCTCGTACGCGGCCGGGACGCCGGCGAGCGGGACGCGCTCGATGCTCATGTCGATCGCGCCTTCGCGCGCCAGCGCGACGACCTCCGCGAGCTCCTCGCGCGTCCCCCAGTTCGAGAAGATCACGGGCGTCTCGAGCGGCACGCTCCCGAAGCGCATCGGGAACGTCCCGCCGGCCAACCCGAGCACGGAGACGTGCCCGCCGGGCATCACCGCGCCGGCGGCCAGCGCCAGCGTCGCGTCGCTGCCGACGCAGTCCAGGACCAGCGCGGCGCCCCTGCCGCCCGCCGCGCGCCGCAGCTCGGAGATTGCGACGCCGGCCGCGGGCAGCACCACGTCGGCTCCGCTGCGCGTCGCCATCTCGAGCGCTTCGTCGCGCCGGTCGACGGCCACGATGCGTGCCGGGCTGAGCGCGTTCAGGAGCTGGACGGCGACGTGACCGAGGCCCCCGACGCCGATCACGATCGCGCTCGTGCCCGGCCTGAGCACGTGCAGGGCGCGACGGATCGCGTGATACGGGGTCAGCCCCGCGTCAGCGAGCGGAGCCGCGGCCACCGGGTCGAGCCCGTCGACCGCAACGGTGAGGCGCGGCGACGGCACGAGCAGGTACTCCGCGAGCCCGCCATCGCGGCCGAGCCCCGCGCCGCGCCCCTGCAGCGTCCGCTCGCAGAGGTGCTCCTCGCCGAGGCTGCAGCGGTTGCAGCGGCCGCACCCCCAGGGCCCGTAGACGAGCACGCGCTCGCCCAGCTCGAGGCCGTCGGCCCCCGGGCCGAGGCCGGCGACGCTGCCGGCGACCTCGTGACCCAGCGTGAAGGGCAGCTCGTACGGCAGCGAGCCGGCGCGCCAGTGCATCAGGTGCAGGTCGGAATGGCAGAGTCCGGCGCCGGCGACCCGGAGGAGCACCTCACCTGGACCCGGTTCAGGCGTCGGCAACTCAACGAGCTCGGCGGGGCTCTCCCACGCGGTGAGCCGAATCGCCTTCACGGATCCGACCATATCACATGAACTGAAGTCACGTCAGATACCGTGCTATGCTGCGCGTTCGTCATGGCCGCGGACCTGCCTCTCTGGTTGAAGCTCGTGCTCCGCGTCGAGCGGGCCGTCGGAGGCCCGGTCGAGTCGGCGGTCCACAGCGACGCATACTTCGACGCCGTGGCCGAGCTGAACCGGGCGAAGCGGCTGCTGACGGATGCGGTCGAGGGCGTCTCCAAGCGCGGCCTGCACTTGTTGAACCTGCCCGCGGGCACCGACATCCGAAGGGTGCGGGAGCAGCTGGCGCGCATGGATCGGCGGCTCGTGCAGATCTCGAAGGAGCTCGCGGAGCTCGAGCGGGCGCGCGAGGGGTGACTGCATGGCGCTGCAGCTGAGCCCCGCCGACATCATCGCGCGCGTCGACCGCGACGTGGAGCGGTCGTACCTGCGGGCGCGCAACGGAGTCCGCTACGTCCGCGGGAGCAACCGCCCGAAGCTGGGGACCAGCCCCAAGGACATCGTCTGGCAGCGCGACAAGGCGCAGCTCTGGCGCTACCGCGGTGGTCCGATCCGCTTCCGGCAGCCGCTTCTGATCATCACCAGCCTGGTCAGCCGGAGTTACATCCTCGACCTGCTGCCGGGCAGCAGCGCGGTCGGGTTCCTGCGCGACCAGGGCTTCGACGTCTTCATGCTCGACTGGGGGATACCCGACGAGCTCGATGCCGACAACAGCCTCGAGACGTACGTGGACGAGTACCTCCCGCGCGCGGTTGCGGCCGTTCGCCGGGAGACGGGCTGCGACGAGCTCACGATGGCCGGCTACTGCCTCGGCGGTGTGCTCTCGATCCTCTACGCCAACGGCCACCACGACGCCCCGGTGCGCAATCTCGTGCTGATGGCGACGCCGGTCGACTTCGAGCAGATGGGCCCGATGGTGGCCGCGCTGCGCGAAGGCAGGCTCGACCCCGAGCAGCTCCTCGACGAGACCGGGAACGTGCCCGCCGACGTGCTCTACAGCGGCTTCTTCATGCTTGCGCCGACCACCGTCGTGGCCCAGAAGGCGACGCTGCTCGAGAACCTCTGGAACGACGAGTTCGTGCGCGGCTTCCAGGCGATGGCGCAGTGGGCGCGCGACCAGGTCCCGTTCCCCGGCGCGGCGTTCCGCGAGGTGGTCGAGGAGCTCATCCGCCGCAACGCCCTGATGGAGGGATCGCTGCGCGTCGGCGACCGCGAGATCGACTTCGCCAAGAGCGGCGCGACGGTGCTCAACGCGATGGCCGAGCAGGACACGGTCGTGCCCAGAGCCGCGGCCGAGCCGATCGGGACGCTGGTCGGACGGCCGGATCGCCGGCAGCAGCTCCTGCTTCCCGGCGGCCACGTGACTTTCGGGACGGGCCGCTCGGCGTTCCGCCACAGCCTGCCGAGTCTCGCGGGCTGGATCGCCGCGCACAGCGACGAAAGGGGACCATGATGGAGATCAAGCGGTTGGAGCCCGCGGACCGCGAGGCGCTCGAGCGCTTCGTGGCTCGGGTCCCCGAGGGCGATCGCACGTTCTTCAAGGAGGACGTGGAGGCTCCCGACGTGGTCGACGCCTGGACGCGCCCGGGCCCGTCACGCGCCCTCGCCGTCGAGGGCGGCGAGGTCGTGGGCTACGTGGCCGTCGTGCCGCTGCACGGCTGGTCGAGCCACGTCGGCGAGGTCAGGGTCATCGTCGATCCCGACCACCGCGGCCGCGGCGTCGGCCGAGCGCTTGCACGGCGGGCGGTTGTGGAGGCGGTCGAGCTGGATCTCTCCAAGATGGTCGTGGAGGTCGTCGCCGATCAGGAGCCGACGATCGCGATGTTCCGCTCGCTCGGTTTCGATCCGGAGGCGCTCCTGACCGACCATGTGCGCGACCAGTCGGGCTCGCTGCGGGACCTGATGATCCTCGCCCACTCGGTCGAGGAGCAGTGGTCGTCGATGACCGTCGCCGGCATCGCGGGCGAGCTGTGAGGAGGCCGCCGATGAGCACGCGCGTCGACGAGATCCTCGAGCTTGCGATCAACGGCTACGAGGATGTGATCCGGCGGACGTGCGAGCTCCAGCGCACGCTGGCTCGCGCCGTCGCGTTCGAGCCCGCGCGCTCGCTCCTGAACACGACGGCCGACCTGACCAGGGACATCGCCGCGGTGCAGCTCTCCGGCGCCCGCTGGCTCCTCGACTCGTGACCGCGCTGCACTGGGAGAGCACCGGCACGGGCGACCCCGTGCTGATGATCATGGGGCTGGGTCTCAGCGGGGGCGCCTGGTGGCGCACGGTCCCGGTGCTGTCGCGCTCGCTGCGCGTCATCACGTTCGACAACCGCGGTGTCGGACGGTCGCGCGCGCGCTTCCACAGCTACACGACCGAGGCGATGGCCGACGATGCCGTATCGGTCCTCGACGCGGCCGGCATCGAGCACGCGCACGTGTACGGCTTCTCGCTGGGCGGCATGGTCGCGCAGCAACTGGCGCTCCGCCACCCGGAGCGCGTGCGCTCGCTGGTGCTGGGAGCGACCCACGCCGGAGGGCCGCGCGCAGTCCGGCCGGGCGATGACGTGATCGCGTTCTTCCGCCGCCGGGCGAGCATGCCGGCGAAGGAGGCCGCGCGCGCGTCGGTGCCGTTCAACTACGGGCCACGCTGCCGGCGCGAGCACAAGGACCGCATCGCGGAGGACATCCGGCGCCGGCTCGCTCACCCGTTCCCCGAGCAGGCCTACCGCGCGCAGATCTGGGCCGCTTCGCTGCACAACTGCCACCGGCGCCTGGCGCGCATCGAGGCGCCGACGCTCGTCATCCACGGACGCCACGACCGCGTCGTTCCGGTCGCGAACGCGGAGATCCTCGCGGAGCGCATCCCGGGCGCCGAGCTGCGGATCCTCGCGGAGTCCGGCCACCTGTACTCGACGGAGCAGCCGGAGGTCGACGAGGACATCGCGCGGTTCTTCCGGGGGAGCGGGTGATGCGGGTCGGCGACGTCATCCGTCGCCACGCGGCCGAGCGCCCCGAGGTTGTGGCGCTCCGTCACGCCGGGCGCGAGCTCACATACGGGGACCTGGACGAGCGCTCGAACCGGCTCGCTCAGGCGCTGCTTGCGTCCGGCGTGGGCGCCGGCACCCGTGTCGCTTACCTCGACCGCTCGTCCCCGGAGGTCGTCGAGCTGCTGTTCGCCGCGAGCAAGATCGGGGCTGTGCTCGTGCCGCTCAACTGGCGCCTCGCGCCGCCGGAGATGGCGGCGGTGCTCGCGGACGCCCAGGCGCCGCTGCTGATCGCCGGCCCGAGCTACGGCGAGCTGGCCGAGCAGCTGCTCGAGCGGTTGTCGCCGGCGCCCGGCCTGGTGATCGTGGGCGCGGCCTATGAGCGCTGGCTGGCGGCGCAGGAGCCGCGCGATCCAGGCCGCCGCGGCGACCCCACGGACGTCATCGTCCAGATGTACACGTCGGGCACAACCGGCGTCCCCAAGGGCGTCCTGACCACCCACGACAACCTGGCGGTGACCGCGCAGACGTCGCTGCGCTGGGCCTTCGACGAGCGCTCGGTCAGCCTCACGCCGCTGCCGATGTTCCACATCGGCGGAATCGGCTGGGCGTACTGCGGCCTCTGGCACGGCGCCACGACGGTCCTGGTGAGCGAGTTCGAGCCGGATCGCGTGCTCGACATCCTCGAGCAGCAGCGCGTCACCAACGCGGTGCTGGTGCCCACGATGCTCAAGCTGCTGACCGCCGTGCCCGATGCCGTCGAGCGCGACTTCTCGGCCCTGCGCTCGATCGCCTACGGCGCCGCCCCCATCACCACGCCCGTGCTCAAGGCGGCGCTCCGCACGTTCGGCTGCTCGCTGTTCGGCCTGTATGGGCTGACGGAGAGCACCGGCGGCGTCGTCGCGCTCGAACCGTCCGATCACGATCCGGGCGGACCGCGCGAGCACCTGCTGCGGTCCGCCGGCCGGCCCTATCCGTGGGTCGAGATGAAGATCGTCGATCCGGCCAGCGGCGACCGGCTGCATCCGCACGAGGTCGGGGAGGTGTGGCTGCGCGCGCGCAACGTCACGCCGGGCTACTTCAACCGGCCCGCCGAGACGGCGGCGGCGCTGACGCCGGACGGATGGCTGCGCACGGGCGACGGCGGCTACGTCGACGAGGACGGCTACCTGTTCCTGACCGACCGCGTCAAGGACATGATCGTGAGCGGCGGCGAGAACGTCTACCCGGTCGAGGTCGAGGAAGCGCTGGCACAGCACGCCGACGTCGTCGACGTCGCGGTCATCGGGGTGCCCGACTCGCACTGGGGCGAGGCCGTGAAGGCGCTGATCGTGCCGCGTCCCGGCGCCCGGCCGGCTTCGGACGACCTGATCGCGTTCGCGCGCGAGCGGCTGGCCGGGTACAAGCTGCCGCGCTCGGTCGACTTCGTCGACGAGCTCCCGCGCACGCCGACCGGCAAGGTGCT
>Ga0126306_10002574_pt1 | contig 10256 bp, 13 predicted proteins | sample Plot27_FD_92592 | JGI IMG/M metagenome (GOLD analysis project Ga0126306, IMG submission 92592) | Serpentine soil microbial communities from UC McLaughlin Reserve, CA, USA - Plot27 | ecosystem: Environmental > Terrestrial > Soil > Grasslands | place: USA: UC McLaughlin Reserve, Lake County... | reverse complement strand
GCGTCCTCGAAGTAGGGCTCGAGGTCGCCCCACTCGGCCTGCGAGACGGCTGTGAAGCGATAGAGGTCGAGGTGCGAGACGTCGGGGTCGCCGTCGTAGCGGTGACCGATCGTGTACGTCGGGCTCGTCACCGGCGCCGTGACGCCGAGTGCGCGGCAGGCGCCGCGGACGAAGGTCGTCTTGCCGGCGCCGAGGTCGCCCGAGACGGTGACGACGTCGCCCGCAACCAGGCCGGAGGCGAGACGTGCCGCGATCGCCTCCGTCTCGGCCGGGGAGCCGGACCGCAGCTCCATCGGTCGGGCTAGAAGAGGCCCAGCTGGATGGCCGGCGCGAGCGGCCGCTCGGGCTCCGCCTCCGGCTCGAGCTCGAACGCCGGCTCCGGCGCGACCGTCGTCAGCCCGAGCAGCTCCGGGATACGGAGGAAGTCCTCCTCGAGCACGGACAGCATCGAACGCGTGTACAGCGCGGCGGCGGGGTGGAAGAGCGGGTAGAGCATCACCTCGTTGCCGCCGAGCGCGACCTGCTGCACGAGGCCGTGGACCTTGGTGATCCCGGTGGGCTTCCCGGACAGCAGCTTCGTCGCGAAGTTGCCGAGCGTCGCCACCAACGTCGGCCGGATCAGCTCGATCTGGCGGAACAGGTGCGACTCGCACGCCTCGATCTCCTCGGGCTGCGGGTCGCGGTTCCCCGGCGGGCGGCACTTGAGCACGTTCGCGATGTAGACGTCGGTGCGCGAGAGCCCGATCCCGTTCAGCAGCTGCTCGAGCAGCTTCCCCGCCTGCCCGACGAAAGGGACGCCGTTCTTGTCCTCGTGGAACCCCGGCGCCTCGCCGACGAACATCAGGTCGGCGTCCGGGTCGCCGGAGCCGAAGACGACCTGCGTGCGCGACGCCGCGAGCGGGCAGCGCGTGCAGGTGCTGGTGGCCTCTTCGTAGGCGAGCAGCTCGCTCACGCAGGGAAGTCTACGCCGGTGCCAGGACGGTCAGCGCGCTCTCAGCCGCAGCCGCAGGAGCCGCCGCAGCACCCGCCGGCACCGCCGAACTTGGGCTGGGCGGAGACGCCGGCGACCGCGAAGCTCGAGAGCTGCTTGAGCACCTGGCCGGCGCCGCAGTCGGGGCACGAGACCGCCTGCTCCGCGTTCCGAACAAGCTCCTCGAAGTGCGCCTCGCACTCCATGCACGCGTACTCGTAGATCGGCATGCTGGCAGTCTAGTGGAGTGGGCTGTTCCCACCTTCGAGGGAGAGCTGGTGCGCCTGGAGCCGCTGGCATCCGAGCACGAGGAGGGGCTCTGGAAGGCGTCACGAGACGAGCGCACGTGGCAGTGGCTCAGCGTTCTCCAGCCGCAGACGCGGGAGGAGATGCACGACTATGTGGAGGCCGCGCTCGCGAACAGGGCCGCGGGAGAGGAGTTCCCCCTCACGACGATCCGGCGCGAGGACGGACGCGTCGTCGGGAGCACCCGCTTCCTCGCGCTCCGGCCGGAGCACCTCAGCATCGAGATCGGCTGGACGTGGCTGCATCCGGACGTCTGGGCGAGTGGGATCAACATCGAGGCGAAGCTGCTCATGCTCGAGCACGCCTTCGAGCGCCTCGGCTGCCTCCGGGTTGAGCTGAAGACGGACGCGCGCAACGAGCGCTCGCGCGCCGCCATGGCCGCGCTCCCCGCCCAGTTCGAGGGCGTTCACCGCAAGGCGATGCTCGTGCGCGGCGGCCAGCGGCGCGACTCCGCCTGGTACAGCGTGATCGACGACGAGTGGCCCGCCGTGCGGGCGAACCTCCTACGCCGGCTCGGCCGCTGACTCGAGCAGGAACTCGCGTACGAGCGAGATCGTCTCGGGCCGATCGCGGAAGACTCCGTGGCCGGCGTTGGCGAACCGCTCGTAGCGCACGAGCTTCTGCGGCAGCGCCGCGACCAGTTCCTCGACCCCGACGATCGACGCGCCTGGGTCGTCGGCGCCGGCGAGGACCAGTGTCGGGCAGCGGACGTTCGCGGCCTCCTCGCGCAGGTCGAAGTCGCGCTCCCCGCTGCGGTCCCAGTTCGCCGCCAGCGCGGTGTTCATTGCGATTCGCGCGACGACGTCCGGCGGCAGCGACTTCCGGGTGTACAGCGGCACGCAGACGCGCATGTACTCGGCGAACGAGGCTTCGGTCGGATCGGCGAAGTACCGTGCCGCAACCTCGCCCGCGTCGTGACCGCCCAGCCGGTCGAACTCGGCGATCACGCGGGTGTGGACGTACCGCGCGACGGTGCTCACGAGTACCAGCCGGTCGACGCGGTCGGCGTGCCGCGCCGCATGGAGCAGGCCGACGGTGCCGCCGATCCCGGTCCCGAGCACGATCGGCCGCTCGAGCTCGAGCGCGTCGCAAAAGCCCGCCAGGTCGTCCACCCACGTCTCCAGCGTCCAGTGCTCCTCGGAGCTCCAGTCGCTGCGTCCCGAGCCCCGTTGGTCGAAGTAGACGACCTGAAAGTCCTCGGCGAGCATCGGGCCGACGTGCTCCTTGTAGAGCGAGTGATCGAGTCCCGGCCCGGTCGGGAGGAGCAGCACCGTCGGGCGGTCGCGCACCCACGGGCCGTCCGCGACGAGCTTCGTCCCCTCGACGTCGAAGAAGAGGTCGACGCCGTTCGTATGCACCTTCATGCCGCGCCCACCTGCACGTCGTGCAGGAAGAGGCGCAGCTCGTCGTACGCCGCCGGCTCGTCGGCGAACACCGAGTGCCGCGCGCCGGGGAAGCTCCGGAAGCGAGCACGTTCGTGGAGCAGCTCCGCCACCTCGTGCGCAGACTCGAGCGGCGCCCACGCGTCGTCCTCCCCCGCGATCACGATCGCCGGCACCTTGATCGCGCCGACGCGGTCGCGCAGGTCGATCGTGTGCGACTCGCCGCGCATCCAGTTCACGAGCACCTCGGGGCGCCAGTTCGCCCGCACGATCACGTCGCTCGTGAACGGGTAGCGCGAGAGCAGCGGGAAGCAGACGCGGATGAAGTCGGCGAAGGCCTGCTCGTCGGGCTGGTCGCCGTAGTAGCGCGCCGCCACCTCTCCCGCCTCCGGCCCGCCGAGCCGCTCGTAGACCGGGATCGAGCGCTCCGGGACGATGCGTGCGATCGGCGCGCCGAGGACGAGCGCCCCGGGGTGCTGGGGATGCCGCGCCGCATAGTCGAGCGCGACCATCGAGCCGAAGCCGAGCCCGAAGACGATCGGCCTCTCGATCCTGAGCACGTCGCAGAACTCGCGCACGTCGTCCGCCCACCGCTCGAGATGCAGATCCTCCGGCGGGCCGTAGTCGCTGCGCCCGGCGCCGCGCATGTCGAGGTAGACGACCTGCGTGCCCTCGGACAGCCACGGGCCGATCCCGATCTTGAAGAGGCCGTGGTCGAAGCCGGGACCTGGATGCAGGAGCACGACCGTCGGCCGCTCGCGCATCCAGGGGCCGTCGGCCACGAGTTTCGTCCCGTGGACGTCGAAGAAGAGCCTGACGTCGCCGACCTGGACACGCATCGGGGGCTACACTACTTTCCAGCCCGGTATCCGCCTGGAACTGGAGCCACGACACATGATCGAGAGAGCACACGTGATCGGCGCTGGACGCGTCGGCTCGGCGATGGCCGCGCGCCTGCGCGAGCGTGGCCTCGACGTCTCGGCTGGGGATCCGGAGCTTGTCCTCCTCTGCGTTCCCGACCGCGCGATCGCCGAGGTGGCCCAAGAGACCGAGACGGGACCCTGGATCGCCCACGTCAGCGGTGCGACGCCGCTCGCGGCGCTCGACCCGCACCGGCGCCGCTTCGGGCTCCACCCGCTGCAGACCTTCACGCGCGACCGCGGCGCCGAGCAGCTCGACGGCGCTTTCGCAGCCGTGACCGCGGAGACCGACGAGGCGCGCGACGTCGGCATCTGGCTGGCACGAACGCTGGGCCTGGAGCCGTTTGCGCTCGCCGACGGCCAACGCGCCGCCTACCACGCGGGCGCCGCGATCGCGTCCAACTACCTCGTCACGCTCCGCCGCGCCGCCGGTTCGCTCCTCGAGGCCGCGGGGGCGCCGCCGGAGGCGCTCGACCCGCTGATGCGAAGGACGATCGAGAACGGTTTCGAGCTGACCGGCCCGATCGCACGCGGCGACTGGAAAACAGTCGACGCCCATCTGGCCGCGATCCGGGCCCGGCGACCGCAGCTCGAGCCGATGTACGTGGCGCTCGCGGAGACGACGAAGGCCCTGCTGTGAGGATCGTGCGACGGATCGCCGACCTCCATCCGCTCCGGGGCGCAGTGGGGCTCGTCCCCACGATGGGTGCGCTCCACGCCGGCCACGAGGCGCTGATCCGCGCCGCTGCCGAGGAGAGCGACACCGTCGTCGTCAGCCTCTTCGTCAACGCGGCCCAGTTCGAGGACGGCAGCGACCTCGCCGCCTACCCGCGCGACGAGCAGCGCGACGCGGATATCGCGGCGGCCGCCGGTGCGGACGTGCTCTTCGCACCATCTTCGGACGAGATCTATCCTGGCGGCTACCAGACCTGGGTCGAAGTCGAGGAGCTGTCGCGCGGCCTCGAGGGCGACCATCGCCCCGGCCACTTCCGCGGCGTCGCCACGATCTGCCTCAAGCTCTTCAACATCGTTCGGCCCCGGCGCGCGTACTTCGGCCAGAAGGACGCGCAGCAGGTGGCCGTCGTCCGCCGCATGGCGGGCGACCTGAACCTCGACGTCGAGATCCGGTCTCTGCCGACGGTGCGGGACGCCGACGGGCTCGCGCTCTCGTCGCGGAACGCCCGCCTTTCGCCGGCAGAGCGCGAGAGCGCGCTCGCCCTTCCCCGCGCGCTCGCGACCCGCGACGTCGAGGCCGCCCGCCAGGCGCTCGACGGGCTGCACGTGGACTACGTCGAGGTCGCCGACTTCGACCCACCTGTTCTCGCCGCCGCCGTCCGCGTCGGCACCACCCGTCTGATCGACAACGTCGTCCTCGAGGAGGAACAGTGACCACACGCCCCCGCAAGCCCGCGCCGGGAACCCCCGCCCCCGGGAAGCTCGCACTGCCCGAGCTCGCCGAGATGAAGGCGCGGCGCCAGCCGATCGCGATGGTGACGGCGTACGACACGCCGTCTGGCCGGCTCGCCGACGCGGCAGGAGCCGACCTCATCCTCGTCGGCGACTCGGCCGCTATGACCGTGCTCGGCCACGACTCGACCGTCCCGGCGACGATGGGCGAGATGATCATCCTCACCCGCGCCGTGACGCGCGGCGCGCGGCGTCCGCTCGTTGTCGCGGACATGCCCTTCGGCTCCTTCCAGGTCTCCGACGAGGAGGCGATGCACAACGCTGTCCGCTTCGTCAAGGAGGCCGGCGCCGACGCGGTCAAGCTCGAAGGCGGCGGCCCCATGCTGACGCGCGTGCGCACGCTCGTGGGCGGCGGCGTGCCTGTCATGGGCCATCTCGGGCTGACGCCGCAGTCCGCCACGATGCTCGGCGGCTTCAGGGCGCAGGGCAGGACGGCGGAGAAGGCCGTCCGGCTCCTCGAGGACGCGCTCGCGCTCCAGGCGGCGGGCTGCTTCGCGATCGTGCTCGAGGCTGTGCCGGCCCCAGTCGCGACGCGGATCACCGAGGCGCTCTCGATCCCGACGATCGGGATCGGCGCGGGCGGCGGTACCGACGGGCAGGTACTCGTCTGGCACGACCTGCTCGGCCTCTACGAGGGGCACGCGCCGCGGTTCGTCAAGCAGTACGCCGACCTCGCGAAGGCGATCAAGACGGCGGTCGGGACGTACGTCGAGGAGGTTCGGGAGCGCCGCTTCCCCGAGCAGCAGCACACGTACTCGATGCCGGAGGAGGAGCTGGCGCTCTTCGAAGAGGCCCTAGAAGAGGTACGAGAACGCCGCTAGGAAGAGCGCGACGAGCCCGAGCGCGGCGAGCGAGCGCCACCACGTCCAGCCGTGAACGGTGCGGACGCCGACGAGCACGAGCACAGCCGACCAGAGCGAGAACGCGAGTGCGAGCGCGTAGAAGAGGTCGCCGGCGACGCCGTCGTCCGAGCCGCCGCGCTTGAACAAGTCGGTGCCGAAGAGGAGGATGCCGAGCGGCCAGAGCACGAGCGCGGAGAGGGCGAGGGGCGCGACCGCGAAGCCGAGCACCTGCCGGGCGCGCCGGAAGGTGCCGAGGCTACCCAGGCCGCGAGCGCCGAGGTAGAGCGCGCCACCGACGATGTAGTACCCGGCGAAGGCGACGAATCCGCCCGCGATCACGATCCACACCGCGAGTGTGAGCACGTCGTAGAGCGGGTCGTCGTAGAGCGTGCGGGCCGTCGTCGTGCCGAGCGCGACGGCGATCCCCGCAAGGAGCGTCAGCGCCAGGATCGGCTCGGCGCGCGCCTCAACGTCCTCCCGGCTGTTGTTCCGTAGGGCGGCGAAGACGGAGCGCGGCGAGAGCAGCACGGCCGGAACGCGCAACCACCATTCGCGATCGGGATCCACGCCCCGAGGGTAGTGCAGGAGGCTCCGGTGGAGTGGCGGCACAGCCGCTCCTCCGTGGAGGCTCCTAGCCGGGCGGCGACGGCAGGCTGACCGGCTCGTTCGAGCTGGTCAGCCGGTAGCGCAGCTCGAGCCGCAGCCGCTTTCCCTGCGCCGACATCGACAGAGTCACGGTGGCGGTGTCGAGCAGATGCGTTCGCTCGTCGACCGTGAGCACCGCGTGGATGTCGCCGATCTCGAGCCCGAGCTTGGAGAAGTCGAGCGAGAAGCCTTCGGCGAAAGAGCTCGAGCCGAGGTCCGTCAAGGACTCGAGCATGCCCTCGGTGTCGATCTCGCCGGCGATCGTCGTCACGGGCTTGCCGCCGATGAGCTCGTGCTCGGAGACGCGTACTTCCTGTACATGGCGGGCGAACTGCTGGAACGCGGCGGCGCCGAGCGTCCCGCCCGAGCCCGTGGCAGCGCCGCCAACCCCAGGCAGCGGCGTCGACTGCCAGCGGCCGTCCTCGTTCACCCACGCGCGTCCGTCGCGCACGAGCATCTGGATCGTCAGCTCGGCGTCGTCGGGAGCGCCGACGGTCTGCATCGAAATCCACTCCGCCGCGGCGGAGGTCTTGCCCTTGAAGAGAAGCGTGAACGCCTCGCCATCCGTCTCGATCCCGATCGCACCCTCGAACGTCGATGAGCCGAGCTGCGCCTGCGCCGTCTCGGCCTGCTGCAGCAGCTCTTGGGCGCGCATCCCTTCCTCGCTGCTGCAGCCCGCCAGGAGCAGCCCCGCGGCCGCGAACGTAGCGATGCGTGCGATCACGTGGCCCGAATCGGCAGGCCGCAGCGGTCGCCGTATCCCCCACTTGGTAGGTTCGCGGCGGTGGACGAGCAGCTGACGAGCACGGTGCGGGAGGCGATGCCGTACTCGGCCACGCTCGGGATCGAAATGCTCGCCGCGTCGCCGGACGAGGTCCGCGGCCGGGTCGCCTGGGAGGAGCGGCTGACAACGGCGGCCGGCCTCCTGCACGGCGGCGTGCTGATGGGTCTTGCCGATTCCGTCGGGGCCTTCTGCGCCTACCTCAACCTGCCCGAGGGCTCCACCGCCACGGCCACGATCGAGTCGAAGACGAACTTCTTCTCGGCCATCCGTGCCGGCACGGTCGAGGCGCGATCACGGCCGCTGCACCGGGGCAGCCGCACGATCGTCGTCGAGACCGACCTCTTCGACGAGGAAGGCAAGCACGTCGCCCGCGTGACGCAGACACAGGCGGTGCTCTGACGCTCCGGCTGCCGTGGCTGCTGGCCCTCCTGCTCGCGGGCGCCTGTTCCGGCGGGAACGACGAGGCGGCACGAACGGTGACCGTAACGACAGCGACCACCGTGACGGCGACCGAGACCGAGACGGAGACCGAGACAGAGACCGTCACCGAGGTGCCGGCGTCCGCGAAGCTGCCGGTGGAGGCGTTCAACAGGCACACGCAGAGCGTCGACGAGCCCTGGGAGCGCGATCTGACGGAGATCACACACCGGTTCCTCGCGCTCCGCGAGCAGGAGACAGGCAACCGCTCATTTCAGTCCACGTCTAGCGGCGACACCGCGAGCGCCTCGCTCCTGATCGACGGTCTCGGCGACGATTCGGTGCGAGCGCGCAGCTACGAGCTGAGCTTCACCCGACGCCCCGACGGCACCTGGCGGATCGACTCCGCGACGTGGGCGCAGCGCTGCCACGAGGGTCGCGGCCACCAGGACTTCTCGCCCGAGCCCTGCGTCTAGAGCACGCGCTCGAGCGCCGCCCTGCCGCCGCCGACCACCGGCGCGCCGTGCGAGACGAGCACGTGCTCGACCGGCAGCTCGAGCAGCGGTCGCAGCGACGTCCGAAGGTCGGCGTGGGTCGCCTTGCCGAGCCAGCGCTCCGGGCAGAGCCGGAGCGGCTCGTCGGTCGCCCGCGGCTTCGCGCCGGCGCCGAGCAGGACATCGCCGGCGACGAGCGCCTGCTGCTCGGGCAGCCAATAGACGACCTCGGCCGCCCGCGCCGTCTGGAAGGCGCGAATGCCGCCGGGGAGGCACTCGGCGGCGCTGTCCGCCTCGATGCCGCGATTGGCAAGCGGCCGCACGGATCGCGAGGGCGCCCACCTCTGTGCCTCGAGCTTGCCGGCGTCTCGCCCGTGCCAGTAGACCGTGATCAGCACGTGCGCCGGCCGGCGGAGCTCCGGCGGCGGCTCGATCGGGTCGATCAGGACCAGCCCGTCTGCCGTGTCGACGGCGAGCGAGCCAACGTCCTCCTCCCAGTGGTCGTGCCAGGCGGTCCAGCGGCGCAGGCCGGGCGCGACCTCGACGACGCTCACGCCGCGACGGGCTCGCCACGCGGCGCGAGCACTTCGCGGAGGAACTGGCCCGTGAACGACCCTTCCGTCTCCGCCACCTGCTCCGGAGTACCCGCCGCGACGAGCTCGCCCCCCGCCTCGCCACCCTCGGGTCCGAGGTCGATCACCCAGTCGGCCTGCTTGATGACGTCGAGGTTGTGCTCGATCACGATCACGGTGTTGCCGGCGTCGACGAGCCGCTGCAGCACCTCGAGCAGCTTCTCGATGTCCGCGAAGTGGAGGCCGGTAGTCGGTTCGTCGAGGATGTACAGCGTCCTCCCGGTGGCCACCTTGCACAGCTCGGCCGCGAGCTTCACCCGCTGCGCCTCGCCCCCGGAGAGCGTCGTCGCCGGCTGGCCGAGCTTGATGTAATCGAGGCCGACGTCGTGCAGCGTCTGCAGGCGCCGCCGCAGTTTCGGGATCTTGGCGAAGAAGGTGAGCGCCTCCTCGACCGACATCTCGAGCACGTCCGCGATCGACTTGCCCTTGAACCGAACCTCGAGCGTCTCCTTGTTGTAGCGGTGCCCGTGGCACGTCTCGCAGGGAACGTAGACGTCCGGCAGGAAGTGCATCTCGATCTTGATCGTCCCATCGCCCTTGCACGTCTCGCAGCGGCCGCCGCGGACGTTGAAGGAGAAGCGTCCGGGCTTGTAACCGCGCACCTTTGCCTCCGGCGTGAGTGAGTAGAGCTCACGGATGTGCGTGAACAGGTCGATGTACGTCGCCGGGTTCGAGCGCGGCGTGCGGCCGATCGGCTTCTGGTCGATGTCGATCACCTTGTCGAACACCTCGATTCCCTCGACCGACTCGTGCTCGCCCGGCTTCACGCGCATCCTGTTGAGCCGGTTCGCCGCAGCCTTGTAGACGATCTCGTTCACGAGTGTCGACTTGCCCGAGCCGGAGACGCCCGTGACGGCGACGAACTTGCCGACCGGGAACTCGACGTCGATCTGCTTGAGGTTGTTCTCCGCCGCGCCGCGGACGGTGAACTGGCCGCGATCCTCCTCGCGCCGCGGCGGCACTGCGATCCTGCGCGCGCTGGAGAGGAACTGCCCGGTGATCGAGCGCTTGTTGCGCATGACGTCCTTCGCAGTCCCCTCGGCCACGACGTAGCCGCCGTGCTCTCCCGCGCCCGGGCCCATGTCGACGAGGTGGTCGGCGGTGCGCATCATCTGCTCGTCGTGCTCCACGACGAGGACGGTGTTGCCGAGGCCCTTCAGCCGTTGGAGCGTTCCGATCAGCTTGTCGTTGTCGCGCTGGTGCAGGCCAATCGAAGGCTCGTCGAGGATGTAGAGCACGCCGACGAGCTGCGAGCCGATCTGCGTCGCCAGCCGCAGCCGCTGCGCCTCCCCGCCCGAAAGCGTCTTCGCCGCACGGTCGAGCTGGAGGTAGCCGACCCCGACGTTGTCGAGGAACGTCAGCCGCTCGCGGATCTCCTTCACGATCCGGTGGCCGAT
>Ga0126306_10002573_pt1 | contig 10258 bp, 8 predicted proteins | sample Plot27_FD_92592 | JGI IMG/M metagenome (GOLD analysis project Ga0126306, IMG submission 92592) | Serpentine soil microbial communities from UC McLaughlin Reserve, CA, USA - Plot27 | ecosystem: Environmental > Terrestrial > Soil > Grasslands | place: USA: UC McLaughlin Reserve, Lake County... | reverse complement strand
CGCCTGGTTCAGGGAGGCGCCCCGGGCGGCGAAGGCGTCGCCGAACCCCTGCAGGACGCGGCGGCTGTTCTCGCGGGTCGCGGTGTCGAAGGTGTTGTAGACGTCATCGAACTCGACCTGCTCCTGAGACTGGGAGACCGGAAGGCTCCCCGCAGCGGGCAGGCCGGTCGGGCTGGTCCCACGGCTGATCTCCAGGTATTTGAGACCGAAAGCGGAGCGGTAGCGGACCCGGATCGTCGAGTCCGATGGGATCGGCTCCGCGCTCTTGTCCAGCTTCAGGTTGAGCTTGGCGACCGTCGAGGCGCTCGAGCCGTCGGCGGCCTGGCAGCCGCTGTTCGGCGGCGCCGGCACGGCGTCGATCGACTCGACCACGCCGACGCGGTTCCCGCCGATCCTGACCTCGTTGTTGGGACCGAGGCGGGCGGCGTCGCAAATCTCGGCCGAGACCCGGTAGGTGGGCACGAAGGGCAGGCCGTTGTTCGCGTTGTAGGCGAGGAAGACCGCGACGATGATGATCAGCGTCGTGATCGCCCCGACCATCGTGGGCGACGCCGCCAGTGAGCCGACTCTTCCTCGTCCGTTCATCGGCCCAGGAGGAAGTTGAGGAGGTTGTCGGTGGACGACCCGCCCGAGCTGGGGGCGTTCGGGTTGAGCAGCTGAGGCAGCTGAGGCAGCGGCGGGAGCTGGGGCAGTTGCGGGAGCAGGTCCTGGAGCTGCTGCTGGACGGTCTCGGGAAGCTTGTTCGGATTGACCCCCGGCGGAAGGATCTTGTTGAGGTCCTTCTGCTGCTCTTGCTGCTGTTGTTGCGGCTGCGGGCCCTGTCCCTGCTGCGGCTGCTGGAGCGCCGGAGCGGTGGTGGCGGACCTCAGAGAGGCGCTCGTGTGCGGCGGGTCGGCCGGGTTGCAGATCGAGAGCGCGAGCGAGCCCTGCGGGCAGACGCTCGGGTCGTAGCGGGAGAGGTTGCCGAACAGGCCTGAGGGGTTGGTCCCGTAATTGATCCCGGGCTGTGCGTCACCCAGGATCCCGGCGCACTCGGCGAAGTTCTTCGGATCCCTGGTGAGGTTGGTGTTGCCGCTGGCGCCCTGCGTGGCCGGCACTTCGGGCCCGGTCTGGTAGCCGCAGGCGTTGTTGGTGCCCGGAGCACTCACCAAGGTGATCCCGAGGGCGTGGCCGAGCTGATCGAAGAGGTTCAGCGAGTTCGTCTGGATATAGGCGTAGTTGAGGAGCCCCTCCATGCCGCTGTAGCCGGGGTTGCCGCCGTTCGGGTCCGGGCCGGGCTGCTGGCCTTCGGCCCACTTGCACTGCGCCGTCTGGTCGCCGTGCAGCGTGACCCCCATCTTCTGGTTGAGCGCCTGGACGCGCCGGTCCGCCTCCCCCGGCTGCTCGCGGAGGTCGAAGCGGGCGCAGGAGTCCTCCTCGACCGCGTTCTTGGGGTCGTCGATCGACTCCAGGAACTTCGCCACCTCGTTCGCGGCGGGGGCCGCCTTGGTGCTCGACTGGTCGAGGGCGGCGATCTCGTCCTGGCCGTTCGCCAGCGCGACCTTGCCGACCCGGGCCGCGCCGCCCAGGGCGGTGAGCGACTGCTGGGCGCCGTTGTTGAAGGGCGGCAGGTTCTTCGCCAGCTTGTTGAGACCGGGGGCGGCCGCATGCAGATCGACGAGCAGGGGGGTCTGGTTCTCGGCGAGCTTGCCGAGCTCGAACATGGTCGGCTTCAGCTCAAAGAGGAAGTCGTCGAGCAGGTCGAAGTTCCGCGCCAGGTCGTTCGACCGCTCGGCCGAGATCGCAGCCGTGCGGCCGGCGTTGTCGATGAAGTGGACGACGTCCTCGCGGCGATCCGCGAGCTGGGCGAAGATCGCGTCGGCGTTCGCGTTCAGCTCGGCGATGGTGGTGTTCTGCCGGCCGAGGATGTTCAGCACCTGCTTGAGCTGCTGCAGGGCAGGGGCGCCGGCGCGAATCGCCGCGTTCAGGTTCTCCGCGTTGCCGTCGAGCGCGGTGCCGAACTCGTTGATCAGCAGCGTGAGGCGCTCCCTGAACGGCTCGCGCAGGGTGTTCTGGGCCAGATCGGGCTGGACGGTGGTCTTGTTGCGGGCAGCGGGGATCGGGCCGGTGAGCGGATCGGCCGAGTTGCCGGGCTGGCAGTTCAAGAAGTACTCCGCGATCAGCGACTGCGGCTCGGACGAACAGCTCGCGTCGGCCTTGAACTCCGGGAAGTTCCCCTCCTCCTCGACTGTGACGAGGGCGGTCTTCTGGGGGGTGATGTCGAGGTCGGTGATCGTGCCGGCCTTGGCCCCGGCGACGCGAAGCTCCGAGCCCTTGACCAGTCCAAAGGCGTTGAACAGCTCGACCTCGTAGGTCCGGCTGTCGGACGCCCCGGCGACGGTCACCGCCGTTCCGGCGAGCCCGGCGAGCAGCGCGAGTGCGAGGGCGATCCGTCTCATGGGCCGATCGGGGTCTGGGACGGGTCGCACTCGACGTCGCCGTCCTGGGTGAGCTGGCCCTCCGTGCGACCGCGCTCGTTGGCGCCCGGGCAGCGCCGGAGGTTCTTCAGGCTGAGCGCCTCCGCCACCAGGTTGGGGTTCACCACCTGGCAGACCGCCGTGAGGATGCCGAGCGGGTCCTGGCAGGGCTGGAGCGGGAGCGCGGGGACACCCGCGCTGAAGGCGTTGAGCGTCGTCGAGATCCGGCCGATTCCGCCGAAGGTGTCCGGGAAGCCGGAGTGGCCGAAGTCGTCGAACCAGCCGGTGAGCTCGGGCGCGTAGGCCCGCAGCATGGAGACCTGGTCACGCGAGTTCTCGAGGGAGTCCGCCGACGCGGGCAGGGTGCCCGGGCGAGAGGCGCCGTTTCGGTTCACCGGCCCGACGCCGATCTCGGCGAGCGGGTCCTGCAGGCGGGTGAGCTCGATCAGGTCGTTGGCCTGGCCGGGGGCGCCGATGATCCCGTTCAGGCCCCTGATCGTGGGCACCGCGTCACGGGCGAACCCGCGCAGCCGCTTCGCGAAGGGCTGCAGCTTGCGGGCGACCGGGCGGGTCGTGTTGACGAGCGGCTGGACGTCGTCGAGGGCGGCGCGCAGGTTGACCGCCGTGGTGTTGAACTGCCGCATGAAGTCGGGCAGCTGGCCGACCGCCGAGGCGAGCGAGGCCTGCTGCTCGCCGATCGTGCCCAGCATGCCGTTCAGATTGGCGACCAGCTGTGAGATCTCGGGACTCTTCTGATTGAGCGTCGAGGTCAGCCCCGCGGCGTCGACGACCAGGCCCTCGAGGTTCGCCTGGTCGGAGTTGAGCTCGGCGAAGACCCGCCGCGAGGTGGAGAGGAACGGGTTGAGGAAGTGGAAGCCGCGGTTGGCCTTCGGCCCCACCCCGTCGTAGGCGCGGGCGAAGCCCTGGATCACCTGCTTCAGCGAGTCGACCGTGGGTTTGTTGAGGGTGTTGAAGAGCTGGTCGAGGTCGACCTCGGAGGTGGTGTTGGCCTGGGTGATCGTGCCGCCGGAGGAGATCGTCTTCCCATCCGGCTGGGCGGGCAGGTCGAGGTCGATGTACCGGTTCGCGATGCCCGAGAGGGACTGCGAGCGGATCGTCGCGTGCGTGCCCTCGGGCAGCGGCTGGTAGGCGGAGTCCGAGATCTCCATCTCGACCAGGGCCTGGCCGTCGTCCGCCAGGGAGATCTCCTTGATCGAGCCGACCGGAACGCCGGCCACGTTCACGTTGTTGCCCGTGACCAGCTGGGAGGCGTTCGCGAACTGGGCAGTAACGGTGTACGAAGAGCCGCCTCCCACCACCAGCAGCAGGACCACGATGACGGCGCCGACGAGCGCAAGGACCGCGGCGACCCGACCGACGACCGTTGATGTTGGCACTGGTTCCTCTACCTACCCGTAGCCCGCAAAGCCGCCGTGCCGGGGTACCCCGCCCAGGCACGGACACGCCCTGCGATTCTTCCATCCCCACTTTTGGGGCGCAAAGGGGAACCGTCGCCTCCGAGGCGCCGACTTCCGCATGGGAAAGCCGTTTGCGCCACGCCCCCCGTTGAGTTGAAGTTAAGGATCCCTCGCGCAGGCCCGGTGGCTAGGCTGGGGGCCGTGCGCCTCGACTACGACTGGATCGTGATCGGCTCAGGTTTCGGCGGCTCGGTCTCCGCCCTGCGGCTCGCCGAGAAGGGCTATCGCGTGGCGGTCCTGGAGTGCGGCCGCCGCTACCGCGACGAGGACTTCGCTGAATCGACCTGGAACCTCCGGCGCTACTACTGGATGCCCAAGCTCGGACTCCGGGGCATCTTCCGGATGACCGTCTTCAAGGACGTCTTCATCGTCTCCGGGTCCGGCGTCGGGGGCGGCAGCCTCGGCTACGCCAACACCCTCTACCGAGCGCGGCCCGCCTTCTTCCGCGACCCGCAGTGGGACGACCTCGGGGAATGGGAATCCGCGCTCGAGCCGTACTACGAGATGGCCGAGCACATGCTCGGCGTGACCGACTATCCCTTGGAGGGCCCCGCTGACCTTCTCCTGAAGGAGTACGGCGAGGAGATCGGGGTCGGCGACACCTACCAGCACACCCGCATCGGCGCATTCTTCGGCGAGCCGGGCAAGGAGGTCCCCGACCCGTACTTCGGTGGCGAGGGCCCCCCACGCTCGGGTTGCATCGGCTGCGGCAGCTGCATGGTCGGCTGCCGCTACAACGCCAAGAACACCCTGGTGAAGAACTACCTCTGGTTCGCGGAGAAGCTCGGCGTAGAGATCCTTCCCGAGCGGGAGGTGACCGACGTCAGCCCGATCTCCGGTGGCGTCGAGGAGGGCTCCGACGGGTACGAGGTAACCAGCGAGCGCTCGGGCTCGTGGCTGCGCAAACGTCGCTCGACTCTGACCGCCCGCGGGGTGGTCTTCGCCGCCGGCGCGCTGGGCACCAACAAGCTGCTCGCGAACTGCTGGCACCGCGGGTCGCTCCCGCGAATCTCGCCCCGGCTCGGCGAGCTGGTGCGGACGAACAGCGAGTCGATCAACGCGGTCACGGCGGCCAGCGACGAGCGGGACTTCGCCAAGTCCGTCGCGATCAGCTCGAGCATCTACCCCGATCCCGACACTCACATCGAGGTCGTCACCTACGGGCGCCGGGCGGACTCGATGAGCTATCTGTTCACGCTGCTCACCGGGCATGGCACGAAGCTGACTCGGCCGCTCCTCTGGCTCGGCCAGCTCCTCCGCCATCCGCTCCGGTTCCTGCGCCTGCTCTCGCCGTTCAGCTGGTCGCGGCGGACCGTGATCCTGCTGGTGATGCAGACCCTCGACAACGCGATCCGGCTGCGGCCGAAGCGGCGCCTGCTGGGACGCGGCGTCCGGCTGCAGACCGAGCAGGATCCCGAGAAGCCCAACCCCACGTTCATCCCCGCTGCCGATGCGGTGACACGTTGGATGGCCGAGCGCACCGGCGGGATCCCGCAGAGCGGCATCAACGAGGCGATCTTCAACATCCCGACCACGGCGCACATCCTGGGCGGCGCCGCGATCGGCTCAGACGCCGAGCACGGCGTGATCGACCCGCGCAACCGGGTCTTCGGCTACGAGAACCTGATGGTCTGCGACGGCGCGGCGATCCCGGCCAATCCGGGCGTCAATCCAAGCCTGACGATCACCGCCGTGGCGGAACATGCAATGGCGCACGTGCCCGCCAAGACTGGCTCTCAGTCCGCGCGGACGTCCGCGACGTCAGCGTTCGATGCCCGCACGATCTCCCTGGGGTCCAGCAGCAGCGAATGAGTGTGATCGCCCGCGTTACAGAGCACTCGATCGTGGTCGAGCACCCGACGATCCACGATCTCCGGGGCGGGCAACATCTCGCCGAGTGGAGGCAGCGCGCCCAGCTCGAACTGCGGGAAGTCCGCGTCCATTTCCTCCTCGCTGGCCAGGCGCAGCTCTGAGCGGCTCTCGCCGAGCTGCTCCCGGACCTTGTGCAGGTCCAGTCGGTCCGAGGCCTGGATGACGACGAGCTCGTAGCCCTCGAGGTCCCGCAGCAAGACGCTCTTCACTGCGTTGGCGGGCTCCTGGCCTGCGGCGCGGGCTTCCGCCGCGGCGGTGAACGCGAGGTCATGCTCGACGACCTCGTAACCCATCCCCTGTTGATCGAGGTGGCTTGTCGTCGTCGCGACCGGGCCGGTTAGAGCGCTCATTTCGACCTCCTCCGGGGAGAGGTTAACGCGACCAGCGCTGCGGTCGATTGGGCCCTAGCTCGCGGAAGCGAAGTGCTCCGCAGCCTTCGCCCAGTTGACGACGTTCCACCAAGCGTCGATGTAGTCCGGGCGCTTGTTCTGGTACTTCAGGTAGTACGCGTGCTCCCAGACGTCGACGCCGAGGATCGGCGTGTTCCCGTCGGAGATCGGTGTGTTCTGGTTCGGGGTCGAGACGACCGCGAGGCCCGATCCGTCGTGGATCAGCCAGGACCACCCTGAGCCGAACTGGTTGACGCCGGCGTTCTTGAACTCCTCCTGGAAATCGGAGAAGGAGCCGAACGCGTCGTTGATGGCGTCGGCGAGGTCACCTTCGGGCTCTCCCCCGCCATCCGGGCTCATGATCTCCCAGAAGAAGGTGTGGTTCGAGTGCCCGCCGCCGTTGTTGCGGACCGCGGTCTCCTTATCGCCGAGTTTGTCGAGGTTCTGCAGAACCTCGTTGACGTCCTTGTCCGCCCACTCGGTGCCATCGAGGGCGGCGTTCGCCTTGTCGACGTAAGCCTGGTGGTGCTTGTCGTGATGGACCCGCATCGTCTGCTCATCGATGTGGGGCTCGAGCGCGTTGTAGTCGTAGGGAAGGTCTGGGACCTCGAAAGCCATCTGACCTCCTTCGTAGTGAGGAAACTGCTCGTGCTTCTAATCTAACGATCGTGCACGGCGGCCCGCCCGGCGGAGGAACCTGGACCGGCGTCGCCATCACGCTCGGGGGGATCCTCCTGGCCGCCGCCGTGGCGCTCGCCGTCCCCCCTCTGCGGGACGCGGTCAGCGACGCGATCGGCGGCGGCACGGGCTCCCTCCGCGAGGACCTCGGTGGAGACCTCGGCGGCGCGCTGCTGGTGCTCTGGCTGGCGATGGTGCACGTCATCGTCTGGTACCCGGCGGAGATCCTGGACGCCGCAGCCGGCTACGTCTTCGGGTTCGGGATCGGGTTCCCGATCGTGATGGCGTCGTGGGTCCTGTCCGGACTCGGCGCCTACGCGGTAGGGCGCCATGCCGCGCGCCCGCTGCTCTATCGAATCGCCGGCGAGGAGCGGTTCACGAGGGTCGAGGGGCTGATCGACCGCGGCGGCGTGCTCTTCCTGCTCGCTGCGCGCCTGATTCCGATCATGCCTTTCAGCCTGCTCGGATACGTCTGCGGGGCCGCCCGGGTCCCGCTCATGCGGTTCACCTGGACCACGGCGGTGGGATACGCCCCGCTCACGGCGTACTTCACCTACCTGGGCAGCCAGCTCGAGGGTTTCTCGATCGGGGACCCGATCCTCTGGATCGGGGGGGCCGCGATCCTGCTCGGCCTGATCGGCATCCGGTTCCTGCGCCCCCGCGACTCGCATGAGCCGGAGCAGCGGCCGAAACCCGAGGCGCGGCCCGAGCCCGAGAAGAGCTAGTCGGGCAACGGCGAGCCGTGCGCCAGCCGCCGCGCCACCTCGCGCAGGCGTTTGTCCTGCTCGGCCAGCAGCTGGTCGGCTGCGTCGTTGAGCTGCTGGAGTGCTCGCGGGCGGGCGTCGTCCAGCGGCGTGCTCACCGAGAGCTTCGTCTGGAAGCGGAAGTAGCGGGGACCGACGCCACGGGCCGGCAGATCGAGCGCCGCCCGGCCCGGCTCGTGGTTGAGCAGGATCTCGGCCCAGTGGTCCGCCGCATCGGACTGGCCGTCGAGGAACGCGGCGATCAGGGCGGGATCCTGGCGCCGCGGCAGGATCCAGCCGATCCGGCCCCAGCGGCGCACCTGGGACTGGGAGTGCCCCGTCTCGTGCTGCCCCGTCCCCAGGGAGACGAGCATCAGATCGCCGGTGCTCAGGTCGCGCGGCTCATCATCGCGCCGCTTGAGGGCCTCGACCACCGCCGCGACCGCCGGGTTCGCGGCGAACAGGCCGCCGTCCACGAGGGCCCGCCCGCCGAGGCCGTGCGAGGGGAAGTAGGTGGGCGCCGCGGAAGTGGATAGGCCGACGGCCACCATGTCGACGTCTCGGTCCGCGGACTCCCGAGCGCGCCAGCGCTTGAAGAAGTGCGGTCCGGGCTCGGTCATGTCGTAGGAGGTCACGATCAGCTCACGCAGTGCGTCGCGCAGCCGGGCATCGCCGAACCGCTCTCGCAGCACGTCGGCGAGCCGCTTCTCTGGGTGCTTCGGCGCGATCCAGCCCCCAAGGCTGAGCAGCTTGTGCAGCGTGTCTCCGAAGATCCGCGGGCCCTCGGTCTCATAGAGCTCGACCAGGTCAGCCCCGCTCAGCCGCGGTCTGGAGGGGTTGGCCGGGTCCGGAACCGTCAGGCCGAGCGCGAGCAGGCCGCCCGTCGAGGTCCCGGCGAACATGTGAAAGCAGTCCGCCAGGCGACGCTCCTCACCGGCCTCCGCGCTGATCAGCTCCTCCAGGCGGGCGATCACCCGCGCCGCGATCAGGCCGCGAATGCCACCGCCGTCGATCGACAGTACGCGGAAGCGGTCGGGCTGGCGACCCTCCTCTGCCACACGCCAACGCTATCCACCGGGGCGGCGCCCCTCAGCTGCGCTGGGGCGGCGAATCCCGGCGAGGCGTCTCACCGAGTCAAGCAGGAGCTCTCTGACCGCTCTCGGATCGCGCTCCTCGGCGAGGAACTGCTGCAGCTCGGCGTCGTAGAGCGCGAGGATCACGTCCGCGAGCACGTTGGGATCCGCGTCCGGACGCAGCTCAGGGAGCAGCGCTGCGAGGTGGAGATGCCAGACGGCGTAGGCACCGGTTCGCGTCCGGGCCAGCGGTGCGGTCGTCTCGGAGCCGAGCAGGAGCTCGAGATGGTCGAGCGTCAGGTCGAGGAGCGCCTCCCCGAACGCCAGCAAACGCCGCGCCGCCGGTGCGCCGGGGCCGAGCGGGGGCTCACCTTCGAGAATCGCGTCCTGGAGCTCGCGCTCGTGCTCATCGAGCAGCGCCAGCAGGAGGGCGGCTCTGTCCGGGAAGCGCCTGAAAAGAGTGGCTCGGCCGACCCCGGCCTCCGCCACGACGTCGTCCAAGCTGATCGCGCGGACCCCCCGGCGCGCGATCAGCTTACGCGCGGCCTGGAGGATGCGCTCACGGTTCCGAGCCGCGTCGGCCCTCTCGACTCGCTCGCCGGCAACGGGCAGGGATACGGGCCTCGCTGGCTTGGTCGCCATAAAGGCGATTCTCCCAGATAACTGAGACGCCACTCTCGGTTAGCTAGGATGAATGCAACTGATACTTTACTCTCAATTAGGAGCGATGCCATGGAGACCTTCGCCATCCCGTTTCTCATCTTTGTCGGCAGCCTCCTCGCCGTGCAGGCAGCGGCCAACGTCCAGCTCAGCGCCGCGGTCGGCAGCCCGTTCGGTGCCTCCACCCTTCAGCTCGGGATCGGCGCGGCCGTTCTACTCGTCGTGGCCGTTCCCGTGGGCGCGCTGGGAGCGTTCGACGTACTCGGCGAAGCCCGGGCATGGCACCTGATCGGCGGGATCGGCTCAGCCGTCTACATCACGGCCGGCATCCTGCTCTTCCCCCGCCTCGGCGCCGTCGTCTCGGTGGGGCTCTTCATCGCCGGTCAGATGCTCGCCTCCGTCATCCTCGACGGGTCCGGCTGGCTGGGCGTCGAGCGGCAGCCGATCGACGCCGCGGCGATTGCCGGGACCATCGCCGTGATCACCGCAGCCTTCATGATCGTGAGGGCGCAGGCGGGCGCCGAGGCTCTCGAGAGCGCGGTCCGCGACCGGCTCGGCTGGATAGTGCTCGGCCGGCGCCGTCCTCCCGATGCAGGGCACAATCAATGCGCAGCTGCGGGCGGACCTCGACGAGCCACTCGCCGTCGGCACCTTCTCGTTCGTGGTGGCGACGGTCGCGATGGCGAGCGCCCTGATCATCGCGCTGACTGTGGCGCGGGCACCCCGGCCGCGGATGCACGGCGTGGAGAGCCTCCCGTGGTGGGGTTGGCTCGGCGGCATGGTCGGGGCGACCTATGTGATGTCGATCTTCCTGCTGATCCCCGAGATCGGCGTCGCGCCGACGATCGCCCTGACGGTCGCCGGCCAGCAGCTCGCATCGTTGCTCGTTGACCGTAACGGTCTGCTTCG
>Ga0126306_10002572_pt1 | contig 10260 bp, 11 predicted proteins | sample Plot27_FD_92592 | JGI IMG/M metagenome (GOLD analysis project Ga0126306, IMG submission 92592) | Serpentine soil microbial communities from UC McLaughlin Reserve, CA, USA - Plot27 | ecosystem: Environmental > Terrestrial > Soil > Grasslands | place: USA: UC McLaughlin Reserve, Lake County... | reverse complement strand
CGCCGTGATCCTGTTCCTGGGCCTGACCCTGGCGACCCTGGTCATGGCCGGGCGGGGCGACGCAGCTCACCTGCTGGGACGCCGGCTGCGCTGGCTGCTGGTCGTCCTCGTGGCCCAGGCCGGGGTGGGTTACACGCAGTACTTCACCGGGGTGCCGGCGGTGCTGGTGGGCATCCACGTGCTGGGCGCGGCGCTCGTGTGGGTGGCCGTGGTGCGGGTGCAGCTGGCGCTGTCCGCGCCGGTCGGGGCCGTGCCGCCGCGGGCCGCCCACACCGAGGCCGATGCCGCGCCGGTGGCCGCCCCGGACGAGGATCCGGACGGGCGTCGTAGAATCCCAGCGGGCATGCGAGACTAGGGCTGATGATTGCTCGAGGACCCCGCCTCCTGGGCCCCCTCGTCGCACCGACGGAGGCCGACCAGCCCGTCGGCGACACCGACGTCGACCCCGACCGCCCCTGGGTCGTCATCGTGTGGAACGACCCGATCAACCTGATGAGCTACGTCACGTTCGTGCTCCAGAAGCTGTTCGGGTACCCGCTCGAGGTCGCCGAGAAGCTCATGCTCCAGGTCCACTACGACGGCCGGGCGGTGGTGTCCAACGGCACCCGCGAGAAGGCCGAGCTCGACGTGTACCGCCTGCACGAGCACGGCCTCTGGGCCACGATGCAGCAGGATTGAGGCCTCGTGTTCTCCCGTGACCGTGTGCGCCGGAAGGGCCGGGGCCGCTACCAGCTGCGCCTCCGTCCCAACGAGAAGGTCCTGCTCGCCGGCCTGGTCGAGCAGCTCCGCGAGCAGTTGCTGGCGTCGACGGACGAGGCGTCCGTCCGCCGCCTGTTCCCGCCGGCCTACCCGGACGACCCCGAGCGCGACGCCGGCTACCAGGTCCTCACCCGCGACGAGATGCTCGAGCACAAGCTCGCCGCCCTCGACGTGGTCGAGAAGAGCCTCGACGGCGGCGACCTCGACGAGTCCGAGATGACGGCGTGGATGGGCACGCTCAACTCGCTGCGCCTCGTCCTCGGCACGCGGCTCGATGTCGACGAGCAGCCCCACGAGTTCGACGAGGGCGACCCGCTGGCCCCCGCCTACGCGGTGTACGAGTACCTGGGCTGGGTGCTGTCGCAGGTGGTCGACGCGCTCAGCGCCGACCTGCCGCCCCCATCGGCCGACCAGTCGTCCTGACCGGTCCCGACGCCCCGGGCGCGGGCTCGGGCGCCCCGGTCCCCGGTCACGCGTCCTCGACGGTGGTGCTCGGCACGCCCGAGCCCGGGCCGCCCTCGCCGGCGAGGCACTGGCTGAGCTCGTCTGGCGGCACCCTGTCGACCTCGTCCTCGGCCGTCAGCGTCATGGTCTCGCCCATGTAGCCCCAGGCCAGGTCGTTCCACATGAGGGTGCGGTCGTCTCCGCACTCGACGCTGATGGGCAGGGGCGTGACCATGCTGCCGTTGTCCCGCAGGCAGGCGGCGCCGAACTCGCCGGCCACGATGTCGGCGCCATCGCCGTAGACGTCGGCGCACGACGGGATACCGATCGGCGCCACGCTGCTACTGGGCGTCGAGGCCCCCGAGCCGGCGCTGCAGGCGGTTGCCGCGGCTCCGACGACGGCCAGCGCGGCGAGTGCGAGCCCAGTCCTCATCGGGGGGCAGCGTAGGCGCGCCGACGAGGTTTGGGCGGGTGGTAGGGGCTGCTACTGTAACCCGGCGCTTCACCAGCGGAGTCCGAGCCCCCATCGTCCAGTGGCCTAGGACGCCGCCCTTTCAAGGCGGTAACACGGGTTCGAATCCCGTTGGGGGTGCGCACGGAAGAGGTTTTCCTGGTCCCGTGGTGCAGTTTGGAGTGCACGCCGGCCTGTCAAGCCGGAGGCCGCGGGTTCAAATCCCGTCGGGACCGCCAACCTCGTCCCCTCGCCGGGCAGGGTTGCGATGATGGTCGGGTAGCTCAGTTGGCAGAGCGTCCGCCTGAAAAGCGGAAGGTCACCGGATCGACGCCGGTCCCGACCACCACTGATGACCTGGGAAAACCCCAGGTCATCGTCTGTTTTCAGCCCCGGAGTCGTAGTGCTTGTCGCGCTCCCGAGTGCTTCCGCCGGGTCAGCGGACGACGCGGTAGCGGATGTGGGTGACGTCGGTGGAGGGGATCGCCCAGAGCTGTTCGAGGGTGACGGGGGCGACCTCAGACAGGTGGTCGAAGAGGCGGACGCCGCCGCCGAGGATGACCGGGGTGAGGCTGACCTCGATCTCGTCGAGCTTGCCCATGCGCAGCAGCTGCTGCACCGGGTCGGCGGCGCAGACGCTCACGTCCTTGTCACCGGCTGCGTCCTGGGCCAGCTCGACGGCCCGCTCGAGCCCCTCGGTCACGAAGCGGACCTGCGGGCTCCAGCGGCCCTCGGTCGGGGCCTCGTGGGTCACCACGAAGATCGGGGCGTCGATCGGGTGCCCGTCGGCCCAGCCGCCGGCGATGTCGAACGTGCGGCGGCCGCTGACCATGGCGCCGCAGTCCTTCTGCCAGCTCTCGACCACCGGGAGGCTGGCGTCGGGCGGGGCGAGGAACCGGTCGACGCGGTTGGCCTCCGGCCCGGCGTTCATCCAGGCGAAGAGGCGCTCGCCCCCTGTCCCCAGCGGCGAGTCCAGCCCGTCGTCCGGTCCGGCGACGAAGCCGTCCAGCGACACGCTCAGCGAGACGATGACCTTGCCCATGGGGCTGCGCCTCTGCGTCGGCCCGTCGGACGCCAGGTGTAGACGCCCAGGGGTGCGCGAGCTCACCGGCCGGCCACGGCGGTGACGCACGCCAAACGGTGCCAGGGGGTTGATGGCAACCCCAAGGTTGCCATATCGTGCCCAGCATGACGACGAACGAGACGACGACCAGGTCCGTGCCCGACACCATCGAGCGCGAGCTGGTGCTGCCCCACCCCATCGAGCGGGTGTGGCGGGCGATCACCGACACCACCGAGCTGGCCGCCTGGTTCGGCGACACGGCCACCCTCGAGCTGCGGCCGGGGGCCGAGGGCATGTTCACTTGGGGCGACGACCACTCGCCGATGGTCGTCGAGGCGGTCGAGGAGCCCCACCGGTTCGCCTACTGGTGGACGTCCGGCGCCAGCCAGTCGGTCACGCCGGAGTACCGCACGCTCGTCGACTTCCGGCTCGAGCCGACCGCGGACGGCGGGACCCGGCTCCGGCTGGTCGAGTCCGGCTTCGCCGCCCTGGCCAACGGGCCGAAGCAGCACGCCGACAACGTCGACGGCTGGGACATCGAGCTGGGCGAGCTGACCACGCACCTCGGTGACGGCTCCTGACCCGGCAGACGGCGCGGCCGCGGGCGCCGGTGCCGCGGCCGGCGCAGGCGCGGCCGCGGACGCCGGTGCCGCGGCCGGCGCGGGCGCGGCCGCGGACGCCGGTGCCGCGGCCGGCGCGGGCCCGGGCGCCGGCTCGGGCGAGGAGGCCGCCGTCGCCGTGTTCGTGGCGCTGGCCGACCCGACCCGCCGGAACATCCTCGACGCCCTGGCCCGGCAGGGCCCGGCGACGGTCGGCGAGCTGGCCGCGCGGCTCCCGATCACCCGCCAGGCCGTGGCCAAGCACCTGGCCCAGCTCACCGAGGCCGGGCTGGTGGTCGCCGGGCGGCCCGAGGGACGGCGCGTGCCCTACCGCCTGCGGCCCGAGCCGGTGCGGGCCGCCCTCGCCTGGCTGTCCGCCCTGGCCAACCGCTGGGACGATCGCCTCGACGCCCTCCGCGAGCACCTCGACCGCACGGTCGCCACAACGCCCGACCCGGGCACCAACGGCGCCAGGCCCGGCGCCGAAGGCCCGACGGGCGCCTGACCTCGGCCGCCGGTCCGCGACCCCGAGGGCGGGCCGGCGCACGTCCGGTGCCGCCCGGGCCCTGGACCGGCGGCCGGCACGAGGGCCTGTGCCGGCCCGTGCGCACTCGGGCCGGGGGGCGGCCCGGCCCGCTCGTGATCAGTCGCGGGCGCGGCGGGTGCCGATGAGGCAGGCCACCAGCACGGCGGCGAGGCCGGCCTCGCCCACCCACACGCCCAGCGCCGGCTCGGGGGCCGGCTCGCGCCCGAAGATGGCGAACACCGCCGCGCCGTACAGGGCGGCGGCGCCCAGCGTCCCGGCGACGCCGGCGACCCGGGGGCCGACGGCGCCCGTCCGGTCGACCGCGTTGGCCAGGAGCCCGACCGGCCCGGCCACGAGCAGGCCCGTGAACGCGCGCCCGCCCCGGCCCCGGGGGACCCACAGGGTGGTGAAGACGACGGCCAGGGCGGCGACGGCGATCACCACCACCCACAGGTACTCGACGAACAGCTGGGCGAAGTCGGCCCGGCGGCCGCCGGCAGCGGGGTCGAGCGGCGACGCGGGGGCCGCGCGAGCCGTGGCCGGCACGGTTGTGGTCGGGCTCTCGGCGGCCGGGGCGCCGGCCGTCGGCGTCGTGGGTGGCGTGCCGGGCAGGGTGGTCGGCGCGGTGGCGGGCGGGGCGCCGGCGGGCGCCGTCGTCGTCACGTCGCCGCCGGGCGGGACCGTCTCGCCCGGCGCCTGGGCCGGGAGCACGCCCGCCGACCCGGCGGCAAGCTCGCCGTCGCCCGGCCCGACCAGCGGCCCGGGGCCGGCGGCCGCCGTCACGTCCTCGCGCAGTTCGAGCAGCGTGGCATCGGCGGGACCGCCCTCCGCCCACGGGAGGGCGACGAAGCCGGTGACGATTGCCACCAGGCCCAGGATGCCGATCAGCAGGCCGGCGCCGGGGCGCTGGCGCGCAGGGCCCTCGCCGTCGCCGGTCGGGCCCGCGCCGCCACGCCGGCGCGACGAGCGCTTGTCGGACTCGTCCTCCCAGAAGGGGAGGCCGTCGTCACCCACCGGGGGCGCGCTCCCGGGCCCGTAGGGATCGCGCAGCTCGCCGTAGCCGGCGTCGTAGATGCCTCCCGGCCCGGCGGCGGAGGCGGCGGAGGCCGCTGAGGCCGCGGCGGGACCTGACCCGGCCGCGAAGGCGGCGGTGGCACCGGTGGCCGCCCCCGGGGCGCCCGGCGACGGCCCGGCCGGGTGCGCCTGGGTGGTCTCGGCCGAGGGCCACCCGGCGGGGTCGAGCGGGCCGCCCGCTTCGGTGGCGGGCGCAACGGACGGGGGCTGCGTCGCGTCGGGCCCCCAGCCGGGCACGCCGGCGGACGGGCCCGGCGGGACGCCCGGGGTCAGCGCCCCGGGGGGCACGCCGGGCAGCGTCCACTCGGGCGACACCGGGGCGCGCAGCGGGCCGGGCACGCCGATCCGGGTCGGTAAGACCGCCCCCGGGCTCCGGCCGGCGAGGGCCCCCGGGGCGCCGGGGCGGGCGGGCGGCGCCGGCCCGGCCTGCGTGGGAGCGGCGTGGTAGGCGACGGGAGGCATCGCCCCGGTGGCCGCACCGGGCCCGGCGGTGGGGCCGGCGTCCGGCTGGCGGCCGGGCGGGGCCGGGCGGGCGGCGGTCGCCTGCTCGGCGCTGCGCAGGCCGGCGGCCCAGGCGCTGGCGTCCATCACCGGGCCGCGATCGGCGGCGCCCCGCTGGGCCTGGCGATCGCCGGGCTCGGGGAACGGGGCGAACGGGGCGGCCGGGGGCGCGGTCGGGCCCGCGCCCGTGGACGTGGTGTAGCTCACCCGGGCGCGCGTGGGGCGCTCATCGGCTTCGTCGTGCTCGGTCACGGCCCGCTCCTCACTGCACCGCTCGGGCCCCAGCCCGATCCCGGCCCCGACGCCGAACGGGGCGTGTTACGAGCCGAGGCGATAACCGTAACAAGAGGCACCGTCCCGGCCCACCCCGACATCAGCGGGCGTCCGTGGGGCCGCGCTGCGTGTCGGGAGGAGGGCTCGCGAGCGTGCCCGGCCGTGCGTCCCGGATGACCGGCCCCGTCACCCTGTCGCCGTTCCTCGCCCTGGTCCCGGCCTCGGCGGCCTGCGCCGACGAGGCCGCCCCGACGATCCCACGGGCAACCGCGGGACGGCGGCAGGCATGGCCACCGTGGCCGGCGCCTGACGACGCCTCCCGCGTCGGGCGGACCGACTCCGAGATCGTGCTGTGGGGCGACCTGGCTCGCGTCGCCGAGATCGGCGGCATCGAGCGCCCGGCCCCGTCGCCGTCGCCGTCGCCGTCGCCGAGTACGTGACCGCGCTGACGGGCCAGCGCCTCGGGCCCGACGAGGAGGCGCCGGTGGCGGCCATGCCGCCGGACGCGACACATCCCGCTCCACCAAACCGCGCTCAGGAGTTCGTGACCGACGTGGCGTGGAGGCCCCGGCGGCGCAGGTCAGGGCTGGGGCGCCCGGTGGAGCCGGACCACGCCCTCGTCGATGGCCGCCCGGGCCACCGCCTCGGCGACGGCGGGGGCGACGGCCGGGTCGAACACGGACGGGATCACGTGGTCGACCGACAGCTGTTCGTCGGACACGCAGTTGGCGATGGCCTTGGCCGCCGCCAGCTTCATGCCCTCGGTGATCGTCGTGGCGGCCACGTCGAGGGCGCCCCGGAAGATGCCGGGGAAGGCCAGCACGTTGTTGATCTGGTTCGGGTAGTCGCTGCGGCCGGTGGCGATCACCTTGGCGATGCCGTCGGCGTCCTCCGGCGTGATCTCCGGGTCGGGGTTGGCCATGGCGAAGACGATGGGGTCGTCGTTCATGGTCCGCAGCTCGGCCGCGGTGATCAGCCCCGGGCCGGACACGCCGATGAACACGTCGGAGCCCGGCAGGACCTCGCGCAGCGTGCCCTCGCGCCGCTCGGGGTTGGTGTTCTCGGCGAACCACAGCTTGGCGACGTTGAGGTCGTCGCGGCCGGCCCAGATGGCGCCCTTGCGGTCGACGCCGATGATGTCGGCCACGCCGGCCTCCATCAGCATCTTGCTGATGGCGACGCCGGCGGCGCCGACCCCGGCGATGACGACCTTGAGGTCGGACATCTTCTTGCCGACGAGCTTGATGGCGTTCTCGAGCGCCGCCAGCGTCACCACGGCCGTGCCGTGCTGGTCGTCGTGGAACACCGGGATGTCGAGCAGCTCCTTCAGGCGCTCCTCGACCTCGAAGCACTCGGGGGCGGCGATGTCCTCGAGGTTGATGCCGCCGAAGGTCGGGGCCAGGCGGGCCACCGTGTCGACGATCTCGTCGGCCGACGACACGTCGAGGCAGATGGGGAAGCCGTCGACCCCGCCGAAGTGCTTGAAGAGCAGCGCCTTGCCCTCCATCACGGGCATGGCGGCCTCGGGGCCGATGTCGCCCAGGCCCAGCACCGCGGTGCCGTCGCTCACGATCGCCACGGTGTTCTTGCGGATCGTCAGGTCGTGGGACCGCTGCTTGTCGGCGGCGATGGCGTTGCACACGCGAGCGACACCCGGCGTGTACGCCATGGACAGGTCGTCGCGGTCGGCCACCGGCATGCGGGCCAGCACCTCGATCTTGCCGCCGTCGTGCATGAGGAACGTGCGGTCGAGGACCTCGAGCACCTCGCACCCGTCGCTGGCCTCGGCGGCGGCGCGCACATCGGCGATGTGCGCCTCGCTGCGGCAGTTGACGACGAGGTCTTCCTCGAGTGCGACTCCCCGTACGTCGAACCCGCCGATGGCGGTGATGTTGCCGCCGGCCTCACCGATGGAGGTGGCGAGGCGGCCGAGGGCGCCGGGTCGATTGTCGAGCCGGACCCGCAGACGGATCGAGTACGCAGCGGTCGGGGTAGCCACGACCGTGCGACCGTAGTCGCGCGAAACGTGGTGCCCCAACCGTCATCCCGGTCACGCCGGCTCTGTTCCGGCCGAGGCCACCACGGGTGGGCGTGACGGGCGTCATGGCCAACCCTGCACGTCGCCGAGGCTGGGTACCCTCGGGTCGTGCCCGGCGTGTTCGACATCCTCACGTCCGACGGTTTCGAGCAGGTCGCGTACTGCCACGACCGCTCGACCGGCCTTCGGGCGATCGTGGCGATCCACTCGACCGAGCTGGGCCCCGCGCTCGGCGGCACGCGGTTCTACCCGTACGCCTCCGAGGACGAGGCGCTGGTGGACGTGTGCCGCCTGGCCAAGGGCATGACCTACAAGCACGCCGCCTGCGGGAACGACTTCGGCGGCGGCAAGGCCGTCATCATCGGGGATCCCCGCTCGATGCGGAACGAGGCCCTCCTCCGGGCCTACGGGCGCTTCGTCGAGGGCCTCAACGGCCGGTACATGACGGCCGAAGACGTCGGGACGACCCAGTCCGACATGGACATGATCCGCCGCGAGACCGCCCACGTCACCGGCGTGAGCGAGGCGCTGGGCGGCTCCGGCGACCCGTCGCCGGCCACCGCGCTGGGCGTTCTGTGGGCCATGCGGGCGGTGTCCGAGCGGCAGTGGGGCACGCCCTCGCTCGCCGGGCGGCACGTCGTCATCTCGGGCGTGGGCAAGGTCGGCGGTGCCCTGGCCGCCCACCTCGACGCCGAGGGCGCCAAGCTCACGCTGTCCGACGTCGACGAGGCCCGGGTGACGGCCCTGGCCGAACGCCACGGGACGATGACCGTCACCCCGGAGTCGTCGCACGCCGTGCCGTGCGACATCTTCGCCCCGTGCGCGCTGGGCGCCGTGCTCAACGCCACGACGATCCCCGAGATGCGCTGCGACGCCGTGGTCGGGGCGGCCAACAACCAGCTGGCCAGCCTGGCCGACGCCGAGCGGCTGCGGCACCGCAGCATCATCTACGTGCCCGACTTCGTGGCCAACGCCGGCGGCGTGATCAACATCGCCGAGGAGGCGTACGGCTACGACCGCGACCGCGCCTTCACCCGGACCGAGACGATCCGCGAGACCGTGCACGACGTGTTCTCGCGGGCCGACGCCGACGGCATCACCACCACCCGGGCGGCCGAGCTGCTGGCCGAGGAGCGGATCGCCTCCGTCGGCCGCACCCGCCTCCTGCGGACCCACCGCTAGCAGGGCCCGCCCGGCCGGGCAACGGTGGACACGGGCAACAGAGCCCCCGCCGCGGCCCTTTGCCACGACCGCCGGCCCGGCAATGGGGGGCCTCCCCGGGACCCGCCGCAGCCCTAGCCCGACCGCCGGCCGGGCAGCGGGGGGGACTCGGGGGGCGGAGCCCCCCGAGGGACGTCCTTCTCGTACGGGAAGCCCAGGTCGGGGGCCGTCACGAGCGCCCGGAACGCGAGGCCCGCCTCTGCCGCCATGGCCGCGCAGGTGCCGCCGCGGTCGACGACCGGGACGAGCAGCACCGGCTCGGCGCCCGCCTCCCGCACCACCTCGGCCGCCTCGAGCATCGACACGCCCCGGGTCGCGGCGTCCTCGGTGATCGCCACGCGGTCGCCCGGCTCGAGGGCGCCGGCGAGGCGGCCGCCGCCCCCGTGGTCCTTCGCCTCCTTGCGGACGCTGAACGCCCGCAGCGGCCGGCCCCGGGTGGCGGCGATGCCGGCGGTGGCGAACACCACGGCGTCGGCGCCCATGGTCAGCCCGCCGAGTGCGGTCACGTCGTCCGGCAGGGCCTCCAACAGGGCGTCGGCCACGAGCAGCATGCCCTCGGGCCGGCAGGTCGTCTGCTTGGCGTCGATGAACCAGGGGCTCCGCCGGCCGGACTTGAGGACGAAGTCGCCCCGCCGGACCGCGTACTTCTGCAGGTGCTCGACGAGGGCGTCGTTCACGGCACCTGCCCGGGGACGAGCTCGGGCTGCACGACGTCCTCGGCGACGGGCAGCTGGTTGGACTCCAGCACGTGCTTGCGCAGCGACACCGGCACCTCGACCGGGTAGTGGCCGGTGAAGCAGGCGTCGCAGAACCCCTCCTCGGACGCCCCGGTGGCCTCGATCAGCCGGTCGAGGTCGAGGAAGGCCAGGGTGTCGGCGTCGAGGTCGGCCCGGATCTCCTCGAGCGTCATGCGATGGGCGATCAGCTCGGACCGCTCGCCCGTGTCGATGCCGTAGAAGCACGACCACATGACCGGCGGCGAGCTGATGCGGAGGTGGACCTCGAGCGCCCCCGCCTCGCGCAGCATGCGGACCAGCGCCCGCTGCGTCGTGCCCCGCACGATCGAGTCGTCGATGACGACCAGTCGCTTGCCCTCGATGTTGTGGCGCAACGGGTTGAGCTTCATGCGGACCGCACGCGCCCGCAGCTCCTGGCTGGGGGCGATGAAGCTGCGGCCGATGTAGCGGTTCTTCACCAGCCCCTGGCCGAAGGGGATGCCGCTGCGGCGTGCGAAGCCCTCGGCGGCCGGCACGCCCGACTCGGGAACCCCCATCACCATGTCGGCGTCGATCGGCGCCTGCTCGGCGAGCT
>Ga0126306_10002571_pt1 | contig 10262 bp, 9 predicted proteins | sample Plot27_FD_92592 | JGI IMG/M metagenome (GOLD analysis project Ga0126306, IMG submission 92592) | Serpentine soil microbial communities from UC McLaughlin Reserve, CA, USA - Plot27 | ecosystem: Environmental > Terrestrial > Soil > Grasslands | place: USA: UC McLaughlin Reserve, Lake County... | reverse complement strand
TGTCCTTCACGTCCTCCGACGGGCTCGAGCTCTCCGGTTGGTACCACCCGTCCCGCAACCGCGCGGCCGTCATCGTCGTGCACGGAGGAGGAGGCGACCGGACCGGCGCCGTCCGGCACGCGGAGCTCCTCGCCCGCCACGGATTCGGCGCGCTGGTCTACGACTCCCGTGGCCGCGGCGAGAGCGAAGGTAGCCCGGTCGGGTTCGGCTGGGGCTGGCCGAAGGACGTCGCCGGCGCGCTCGCGTTCCTGCGCGAGCGTCCGGACGTCGATCCCGAGCGCATCGGCGGGCTCGGCCTCTCGAGGGGCGCCGACGTCCTGATCCAGGTCGCGGCCGAAGACCGAGACCTGAAGGCCGTTGTCGCCGACGGCGCGACCGGTGGATCCTTCGCCGACTACCGAAACCTCGGCGAGGAGGCGGAAGGGGCGCCGTTCTACCTGACGATGTATACGGCCGCGCGAGTCTTCTCTGGATCGTCGCCAGGCGAGCCGCTGAAGGAGCTCGTAGCGAGGATCTCGCCGACTCCGCTGCTGCTGATCTCGACCGGCGGAAGCCTGCCGGCCGAGCGCGACTTCAACCGGATCTACGCCGAGGCCGCACGCGAGCCGGTCGAGCTCTGGGACCTCCCCGAGGTGAACCACACGGCCGCGATCCGCGAGCGACCCGAGGAGTACGAACGCCGCGTCGTCCGTTTCTTCGACAACGCCCTCTTGAGATGACGGCGGCACGAGACGCCGGCGACGAATGGAGGATCCCGTGACTACCACGAGCTCGTGCTCGCGTCCCACACTCATCTGTTGCGGCCGGCCGCCCGAAAGGCTTCGTCTCGCAGCGAGTGCACGCCGGCCCGCGCCCGATCGGCTGTGCTCCTCGGCTCCGCGTTGCTGCTCTCCGGAGCCTCCAGCTGGACGCGGAATGACGTCTTCCTATTAACGGGATGTTCTCCCCGCAGGCAGTTCGGGCGACGCCGCTGACAACTCCGAGGACGCTCAGCGGTTACCCCAACTGCCTGCGTGGAGCCCCCTGAAGCCTCTCCACCGGTTTTCGAAGCCGGTCGGTATGTCCTCGAGATGTCGGAACGCCACGCCGTTTACCTGTGATCTACCGCGATCTCGGCGAGCGGGTCGTACGCAGCCGCAGGCTCTCGACTGCCGGCTCAAGTCGAGGGGTGCGCGCCAGCCGCGCGCCAGTGGTACTCCTGGTCGGCCGACTCGGATGCGAGCGTGTAGTAGAGCGTCGTGACGGCGTCGGGCGCCCCCGACTTTTGCCTCCACTCATCGAGTACGGCCGCCGCGGCCTGTGCCTCGGTGTCCGTCAGCGTGACGTCGCCGCTCCCTTCGTAGATGCGTTTGTCGATCTGGGCGGCGAGCGCTCCCCCTGGGATGAGTCCGCCGAAGGTCTCAGGCGGCGCTGACCCTGCATGTGCCGGCTCTTCCGTTGATACTGGGCGGCCCTGATGATGATCACCGAGCGCTCGAAGCGTGTGATTCCGTTCCGTCCTCATGACGCAAAGCGGGTCGGCGAAGGTTGCTTCTACCTCGACCTGATCGTCTGGCTGAACGGCGGCGAGATCGAGCTCGGTGAACGGGTCGGCTTCAACTACGGCTGCTATGTGAACGGCTACGGGGGCCTCCGCATCGGCGACCGGTCGATCATCGGCCCCTACTCGATGATTCACACGGCCAATCATGAGATGGACTCGGAGCGCCCGATCGTCGATCAGGGCTGGACGAAGCGCCCCGTCGAGATCGGCGCCGACTGCTGGATCGGGATGGGCGTCTGCATCCTCCCGGGCGCACGCATCGGGAACGGGTGCATCGTCGGGGCGGGAAGCGTTGTCGTCCCCGGCGAGCTCGAGCCGAACCAGGTCGCCATCGGCAATCCCGCCCGCCCGATCAGAAAGCGCTGATGCGCATCCTCTTCTTGCAGCAGCAACCCTGCATGCGGGCGCTCAAGTACGCCGCAGCGCTCCGTGCGGTCTTTCCGACCTTCACGCTCGGATTTGCCTACCAGGGGAAGACGCTGAGCGAGTGGTACGGCTCCGGCGACGAGCTCTTCGAACGCTGGTGGAACCTCGGCTCGGAGCCGGCCAAAGGCCTGGAGGCGGCGGTGGAGGAATTTCGGCCCGACCTCATCCACAGCCACAACTTGCCCGACTCCCTGACTGCGATCGCTCTCGAGCTCTTCTCTGCCCGCGTGCCCGTCGTCCACGACGTCCACGACCTTCAGAGCCTCAGGCGGACCCCGTACGAAAACGGCTTTCCCGAGCCGCGCCAGGCGCTCGCGCTCGAGCGACTGGTGGTCGATCGGTGTTCGGCACTCGTGACAGTCTCGGAGGAGCTGCTCGACGAGATCCGGGCTCGCTACCGCCCCAGGGCGCCGATGCTCGCGTTTCCCAACTACGCCCTGCGGCGCGACCTCCCGTCGGTGTTGCCGCCGGCCGACCGTAGAAACGGGCACTTCTCACGGCTCGTCTACCAGGGGACGTTGTCGACGAACGGCGGTCACTACGACCTCCGCGGAATCTTTCGCGCGATCGTGGGTGAGGGCCTCTCGCTCGACGTCTATCCGTCGCGCTCCGTACCCGCCTACGCCGAGCTCGCGGCCGGACTACCTGGTTTGCAGCTGCACCCAACCCTTTCGCCATCCCGGCTGCTTGCCGCGCTGCCCGAGTATGACTTCGGCTGGGCCGGCTTCAATGCTGACTTGAACGGAGCCCACCTCGACACCTGTCTCCCGAACAAGGCGTACGAGTACGTCGGCTGCGGCTTGCCCGTTCTGACACTGGGGCACCGGGCGCTCTCGCGGCTGGTCGGCGAGGGCCGTCTCGGTTTGAGCCTCGCGACGCTCGACAACCTCGCCGGGCAGCTGGCAGAGCTCAACCTTGTTGAGGTACGCCGCCGCATCGCATCGGCCCGGCTCGCGCTCACGGTAGAGGCGAACATCCGCCGCCTCGCCGAGTTTTACGAGACGGTCGCCTAGCCCCTCACGGAGACCCTCGCCAACGGCTTCTACCTCTACCGCCTGGGAGAAACGTCAACCTGACAGGTCTCTCTGGCGTCCTCGAGGATCGCGCGCTGACCGGAAGCAGCCGCACGCCAGCCACGCCGCCTGGCCGCAGCCGGATCTGAGAAGCAATCGTAGTAGTGCCAACTTCGGGCGGCGTTTGTCGCGCCGCGCAACAACGTAGAACCAGTGAGTGTGGGGCAAAAAGGCGGACAGCGCCGTGCAGCGACCGCGCCCCGAGTCTCCGCGCTCGAGAAAGGGCGCGCCCGCTGGGTCCTAGGCGATCGAGGTCAGCGCGTGGCCGTAGCAAAGGGCGGCTAGCTCGAGCTCACTAAAAAAAAGGGCGCCGAACCGGCGCCCTTTTTGAAACTTCCTCAGACGGCGGTCAGCGAACCCTGAGTGTGTTGCTGGGCGCTGCCAGGTAGCAGGTGCCTGCCTGCGCCTGGGGCAGAAGCACACGGAGCCGCCAGCCGCGGCGGATCCGCGCCCGGAAGTTCGCCGGAGTGACGAACGTGCCTGCAGTCGGCGTCGTCGACGCACCGAGCGTGACTCGCTTGAGCGTCACCCACCGCCGCACGATCGTGCGGTAGCGCTGGAACAGGATCGTCTTGCCGGTGAACGACTGCGCGGCGGTCACGCGCGCCTGGAAGCGCGAGCCGACACGGGTGAGGCGGACCTTCGGCCTCACCTTGACGACTACCGTCGAGCTGTCCGTCGTGCGCCAGCGCGCCTGGTACGTGGTGTTGATCGTCGGCTTCACGGCGAGGGTCCAGTTCCCCCCTGCGGTCGTCGTGGCTGCGCCGACCCGCGTGAAAGCGGTCTTACCGCACTCCTGGCCTTGGATCACGACGGGCTCGTTCGCCTGCTGGTTGGAGACGATGCCCGAGAGGGTCACCGGCACGGCGAATGTGGTCGTTGCGCGTGCGGCCTTGAGCGTTACGGACGTCCGAGCTCCGGTCACTGTCACCGTTCCTCGGAAGCTGCCCTGCTGCGACGGATCACGATAGTTGAACCTGCCTCCGGCGCGGAAAGTGCACGATCCACTCGCACCCGGCTGAATCGTCAGTTCGCAGGCCGTCCCGTTGAAGACGACCTGGTGGACGGCCGTGTCCGTGTTCCGCCACGTCACCGAGTCGCCGACAGCGATCGTGACATCCGCCGGCACGAACCCGGTGCGCGTGATCGTGACGGCGCGGTCAGCGGCAGCAGCGGAACCGAACGCAGTGAGCGCCAGAACCGCCACAACCGCAATGAAAAGTCTTCGCATGAAGTATTCCTCCTGAATCGTTCTCTCTGTTCACAGTGTTGTGCCCAGAAGTAATGAAAAACACCTGCTAATCAGGAAGTTCTTACATCTTGCTCTCGTTCTCCTTACGGCTTGGCGGCGTTTTGGTGCCCTTGCGGTAGCGCTCGATCTCAAGCATCGCGGCGTCGACTGCTGCTCGAACGGGAAGCGAAAGTTGTCGATTTCGTTCGCCTTGGCCTGGGCCTTCAGGCGCAAGTTCGATTCTTGCCGGGGCACTTCCCGCCCGGAGTCGATTCTCGGCCGAACGCAGATCTCGCGAGACTTAGCTCGCGAGGCGGAGCGCGACCACCGCCGCGGCATCGGCCATCTGGCCAAGGACGAGGAGGTTGACGTTCGAGAGCGTGTCGCAGGCCTGGTGGTAGCACGAGTCGTACGGGCGGCCGACGGCGCCGCCGAAGCGGCGGGCCAAGCCCGGCTCCTTGCGCGCATCTGCGCCCGTAAAGAGGCCCCCGACCGGAAGGCCGGCCCGTGCAAACGGAGCGTGGTCTGACGATCCTTGAAAGAACACTTCCTCCACGCTCTGCTGACGAGCCGCGAAGTAGGCGCGGAACAGGTCCTCGATCCGCGCTGAGCCGGGCGGCCCGTGGCCGCCGTCGTAGACGAAGCGACCGTAGTTCCTCGAGCCGACCATGTCGAAGTTGAGCACGGCGAGAAGTTGCGCGCGTTCCCGAGTGCTCAGGCTCCGTACGTAGGCCGAGGAGCCGATGAGCCCGAGCTCCTCCGCGCCCCAAAAGGCGAAGCGGAGCCCGCGCGCCGGCCGAACCCCGAGGCGGCGGGCCTGCCGCGCGACCTCCAGCACGAGCGCCGAACCGGATCCGTTGTCGTTGATCCCAGGCCCGTTTGCGACCGAGTCCAGGTGCGCGCCGAGCAGGACGGCGCCGCCTCTCTGTCCCGGCAGGTCGGCGATCACGTTCACCGCCCGCGCCCGCCGGGTCACGACGGAAACCTCAATCCGCACCTCGACCGTGCCCGCCTGGGCCGAGCGGGCGAGTTCCGAGCCGAGCGCGGACGAGATCCCAAGCACTGGGATGCCGATGCCGGCCCGGACGAGCGTGCCCATGATCGGTGCGGTTCGTCCGGGCACGCCTTCGTTGGCAATGAGGACAGCGGCCGCGCCTGCCGCCTTGGCGTTTCGGGCCTTTTGGAACATGAAGCACGTGCCGCGCCGCAGGAGAGCGACTGCGCCCCGCGGGAAGCCGGCGAAGTGCGAGCGCTCGCAGCCGCTCGAGGCCGACGCGGGCTCGACGGGTTCTATTGGGGCGCTGACGGTTCCGCCGCCCGAATAGCGCATCGTGATGAAGTCGCGCCAGAGCCGGTACCGCTTGGCCCCGGGAGCGAGACGCTCGAAGCGAGCCGGCCGCGTCTCTCGAAACAGATCGAACGAGAACGACTGGAGCCGAGGTCGGTACCCGGCCTGCCGGAGCTGCGCGGCCACGTAGACAACCGATTGCTGGTATCCGGTCGCGCCGGTGTCGCGTGACCCGCCGTTTCGCCGCGCGATCGCCGCGAGCGCCACGAGGTGAGCCCTCAGACGCTTCGGCGTGATTGCGCGTGCGAGGGCATCGGGACTGGCGGCCGCGACACGTGCGTCTGACTCGGGCTCCTGCTCACCGGCGGCGGACGCGGTTCCGGCAACGAGCACAGCACAGACCCCGATCGTGAGAGCAACGCTTCGCACGTGTCTCCCCGTAGGACGCCGTGGCCAACCAAAGGTTGAGCTCGAGGAGCCTGCCGGCAACCACCTAAGGGTGCCAGCGTCTCTATCTACCGCGGGTCTACGGTCCTATGAGAGAGGGCCGAGTCGCGGCCGGGAGCCAACTAGGCCCAGCGCTACGCGCGCCGCCTCGTCGAACGGCGTCAGCTCAATCCGAACGAGCTCGCGGATCCGCTCGTCCTTCGCCACGGTCGCGTTCCTCAATCCTTCGATCAAGGGCCGGGCAGTAGCCGCGTTAACTGGCGTGACGAGGTGCAGCCAGTACGAGGAGAGCCTCGGGGTCAGCAACGGAATCTCGACGATCAGGGGACGCTTGCGCCGCAGCGCTGCGATTCGCTCGATCATCTCCCGATACGTCATAACCTCGGGCCCGCCGACGTCGAAGCTCTCTCCCATCGCCGCCTTCTCCCCGCAGACGCCGTCGAGATACCGAACGACGTCTGCGAGCGCGATCGGCTGTGTAGGTACGCCGACCCAGCGCGGGCACACCATGGCGGGCAGGCGGTCGACGAGCGCGATGATCGTCTCAAAGCCCGCGCTTCCCGGCCCGACCACGATCGCAGCGCGCAGCGTCGTGACGGGCACGGAGCCGGCCGCGAGCTCCTTCGCCGTCTCCAGCCGGCTCCGAAGATGCGGCGAGAGAGCCGGTGAGTCGTCTCCGAGCCCGCCGAGGTACACGAGTTGGCGCACGCCCTCCCGCTCGGCCGCACGGGCCACCTTGCGCGCGGCCTGACGGTCGCGCTCCTCGAAGTTGCTCGCTCCTAGCGAGTGCACGAGGTAGTAGGCGACCTCGACACCCTCCAGGGCGCGACGGACCGCGCGCTCGTCCGTCGCGTCGGCGACCGCCCACGTCGCGCCGTTGTTGTCGTGCAGGCGCCGTGAGACGGCCACGACGTCATGCCGCCCAGCGAGCAGCGGGAGTAGCGCGCTGCCAATCGTTCCCGTGGCCCCGAAGACCGCCACCCTCATGTCGCGGCCTCGCGGACCAGCCGGGCGAAGTAGCGCCTGCTTACAGCTACGTGCAGGCGCGCCTGCACGTAGGAGTAGAGCCCTGGAAAAAAGTCGAGACGTGGGTGGAAGCCCGAGATGGAGGAGATGAGCACGGTGCCGTCCTGCCCGAAGACAATGGAGCCGCCCGGACGGCTGGCGAGCAACCCGCCCTCGATTGGGTAACAGCACGAGACGCGATCGCCGAGAGTCTCGATGCGGGGGAGGCCGAACTTGAGCAAGGTCGCTCCGAGCGCACGCAGTGCCAGGCGGCCATCCGGACTCCGGAAAACGCGAACGAGGCCTCCGGTCGTCCTCTCGACCTCACGCCAGTAGGCAGCCGCCAGGCGGCGCCCACCCTCCGGCGAAGCCTCGACGATCGCGACCGGCGCGCAAGCGCGCTCCTCGGACTGGACGACTCTCATATCAGTAGGGGTGCGCCTGCGCGACGAGGTCGGCTCCGCCGAGCGGGTCGGCGTCGAGGTGTCGAGCACCAGCCTTCTTGGTCACTTTTGGACTCGCGCCGGCGCCGGCAATCCAGAGCGGAACACTCCGAGCGAGCTTGCGCAGCGACGCCTCGGTTCCGGCAAGGCGCTCTCGCGCGGTTGCGGCAATGACGACGGCCGCCGGCTCGAGCGCGCGTGCGGCGTTTTCCAGCGAGTCGATGGGAGTGTCCGGCCCGAGGTACGTGATCCGCCAGCCGCGTTCGCGCAACGCCAGCCCAAAGACGATGAGCGCCAGGTCGTGCTGCTCTCCAGGTGCGCAGGCGACGAGAGCGCGCGGCCCCAGGCCGCGGTCCCAGCCGCGGGCGAGCCCGAGGAGCCGCCCCCGCAGCAGGTTGCTGGCGAAATGCTCGTCGGCGATTGACGCCTCGCCGCGCTCCCAGCGCTCGCCGAGCTCGTGTAGGTACGGCATTACGACCCCGCCGAGAACGGTCTCGAGGGAAAGGTTGGCTAGCAGCGTGTCGAGCGCGGTGTGCGCGGCGCTCTCGTCGAGGGCGTCCAGCGCCTGCCGCAGGCTCTCGGCGCCGCGGGCTAGGGCAGGGGACTCATCGGGACGGCGCTCCGTCTCCTCGAGGATCAGGCGGGCCGCCTGTGCAGCTGAGAGCCCTCGCTCGAGGTGGTCGCGCATGCGAGCCACCCGCTGCTCGTCCTGGGGCGAGTAGAGACGGAAGCCGCCTTCCGATCGGATCGGGCGCAGGAGGCCGTAGCGGCGTTCCCAGGCCCGGAGCAGGTCGGTGCTGACGCCCGCGCGACGACTCAGCTCACCGATGCGGACGTACCCAGTGGCTTCGGCTTCCATAGCTGCATTGTACAGATCCTGGACAAACACTTGACAAGGTCGCCGCGCAACCCTGTACGGTCTCTGCACAAACACTAGACAGAAAGGAGACTGACATGAAGAAGCTCGACATCATCGCCGCTGCGCTCGTCGTTGTCGGGGGCTCAACTGGGGGCTCGTCTCGGTCGCCGAGTTCGACCTCGTCGCGACCCTGGTGGGCCTCGAGTTCGGCGAGACGAACTTCGCAAGCCGGGCCGTGTATGGCCTGGTCGGAATCGCAGCGGTCTACCAGGTGCTGCAGCAGCAGGGCATCCGACGCCGCTGGAGCCGCAACCCTCAGGTCACGACCGCTTAACTCGAAAGGAGAAATGGCATGCGCAAAGTGTTCGTATCCGTCCTCGCGGCCTCCGTGCTCGCGATCGGGGCAGTTTCGGCAGGGGCAACCGCCATCCCCGCTCCGGCCGCTCAGCCGACGGCCGACAAGAACATCGTCCAGACAGCCGTTGCAGCCGGCCAGTTCAAGACGCTGGTCATGCTCGCCAAGCGAGCCGGGTTGGCCGGGGCGCTGACCAGCGAGAGAAAGCTGACCGTCTTTGCACCGACCGACGCGGCCTTCAGGAAGGTGCCGAAGGCCACCCTGAACCAGCTGCTGCGCAACCGCGCCCAACTGCGTCGCGTGCTTCTCTACCACGTCGTCGCCGGGGACGTAAAGGCGGCCCAGGTCGTGCAGCTGCCCAGAGTCAAGACGCTTGCCGGGCCCTCCGTCCGCATCCAGGTTCGCGGCGGCGGCGTCTTCCTCAACACCTCATCAAAGGTCGTCAAGACCGACGTCGCGGCCTCGAACGGGACGATCCACGTCGTGAACCGGGTCCTCCTTCCGCCGGCCTCGTAATCGCGCTTCGTCATCTCGCTGATACGGCGGGCGGCCGCACAGGCCGCCCGCCTCGCTCAACCATGATCTCGTCAGTTCGACAAAGCATCGATCCGCGACAACGAGCCGGCTCGCCTCGAAGCCGGAGCAGCGGTTCCCTAAACCGCGTGCGCAAGCTCGATTCTTGCCGGGGGCACTTTGTCCGGAGCGATTGACATGATCGTGGAACCTGCAGCCTCTACAGATCGTCTACCAGCGACATCCGCCTGGAGCACACCATGCAACTCCCGCGGCCGCTCGGCTGGGCACGCGCGCAAATCAGCACGCGAGAAGCAGATCCATCTGCACTACCGGCCGGTCATCAGTGTCCATAAGTGGTCGCCCGCCGACGTGAGTGGCTGGTGGATGCATCACCCGTGCATCACGAGAATCAGATCAAGCGCTTGTCAGCCAGGGCGACGTCTTCCTCGATCAGCGCGACCATCAGGCTGCTGCCGGCCGCTACCGTCGGGCTCTCATGCTCGTCCGCGCTGAGGCCGCCAGGGCGACATTTCGGCACACACGGTTTCGCTGGCTCCCTCCACACTGGAAGCTCCCTTTGAAGGCGGTGATAGCCCCATGCGAGACAGGCAGTCAGTCGTCGACCGCTTCCAGCGCGGGGGCCGCAAGGTCCCGCTCAGACCGACCAACGATGCCGGCGGAGAGCCCCCGGTCGGTCTCCTCTTCGAGCTCGACCTAACGCGAAGGGCGTAGACGTAGCACGACGCAACAGCGGCCCGGCTCGATCTCGAGCGAGGGCGAGAAGTCGTTCGTGTCGAGCCCGGCCAGCAGCCCCTCCAGGAGGGAGAGGTTCATCGCGCAGACGACTCCGCGGTTCTGTTGGGCGAGCTCGTGAAAGGGGCAGTTGCGAAGCCGAATCATGCCGCTGTCGTCCTCGTAGGGCTCGTAGCCGCGCTCGCGCAGAGCAGCCACGACCCGGCGTCGACGGGCTGGCACGGATGCGGCGCGACCCTTCTTGCGAGCCGTCCCTGCCTCGGCACCGAGCGCGCGAGCGGCCTCAGCGAGAGCTTCGCGGGTAGAACCGTTTACGTCGCGTT
>Ga0126306_10002569_pt1 | contig 10263 bp, 10 predicted proteins | sample Plot27_FD_92592 | JGI IMG/M metagenome (GOLD analysis project Ga0126306, IMG submission 92592) | Serpentine soil microbial communities from UC McLaughlin Reserve, CA, USA - Plot27 | ecosystem: Environmental > Terrestrial > Soil > Grasslands | place: USA: UC McLaughlin Reserve, Lake County... | reverse complement strand
CGCCACGCGCAGGTCGTCCTCTGGGGTGTCCTCCTCCTTCGTGTGCGACACCGGCGGCGACGACGAGGAGAAGATCATCACGGTCGGGATCAGGCGCGCCATCTCGGCGGCGTCGTGGAGCGGACCGCTCGGGATCGCGGTGTCCTTGCCGCCCGCCTCGGTCACCGCCTGCCGCGCGAAGCCGATCAGGCGGTCGTCGAACGGGATCGGTGGAATCGACCAGAGCTGCTGCAGGTCGGCCTCGCAGCCGTGGTCGGCGGCCGCGCGCTCGCACGCCTCGCGGGCCTCGGACAGCATCGCCGCCAGCTCGTCCGGGTCGAGGTGGCGCTGGTCGAGCAGCATCTCTGTGCGGCCCGGCACCGCGGTAACGACGCCCGGCTCGCTCGTGGCTCCGCCAACCGTGCAGACGCCGCCGTCGTGGGCAAACCCGATCTCGCGGATCGCCAGAGCCGCCTGGGCGGTGGCCATGAAGGTGTCGCGCCGCATCGGCATGGGGGTGGCGCCGGCGTGCGCCGTCTCGCCGGTGAATACCGCCAGGTGGCGCTCGACGCCGAACGTGCCGAGCACGGTGGCTGCCGGCTCGCCGCGGCTCTCGAGCACCGGCCCCTGCTCGATGTGCAGCTCGAGGTAGGCCCGCGCGCGGGTGAGCTGGGCGTTCGACTCGTGCACGCGCGCGAGGTCCACGTCGTAGCGCGCCACGACGTCCTCGAGCCGCTCGCCCTCGCGGTCGCGCAGGTCGCGGACGTCGTCCACCTCGAGCGTGCCCGCGCAGGCCGAGGAGCCGAACAGGCTGCGCCCGAAGCGTGCGCCCTCCTCGTCGGCCCAGTCCACGAGCCGCATGCCCACGGGCGGCTTCCCGTTCTCCGCCTGCGAGCGCAGGGCCTCCAGAGCGGTGAACTCCCCGAGCGCGCCGTCCAGCCAGCCACCGTTCGGCACCGAGTCCACGTGCGAGCCCACGATCACAAAGCCCTCCTGCTCGCCCGGGAGGTCGGCCCAGAGGTTGCCCGCCGCGTCCACCGAGACCTCCACCGGCAGCTCATCCAGGCGCGAGCGCAGGAACTCCCGCGCGCGCGCCCACTCGTCGGTCCAGCACACGCGCCGCGCGCCGTCCGGGCCGCCGGTCAGGCGCGCCAGCTCGCGCAGGTGCTCGAGGACCCGGTCCGGGTTCACGAGGCCACGGCGGCGCGTGCGCCGAGCGAGCGCGGCACGAAGCGACCGTGTCCGGGCTCGGTGCGGATCTCGCCGCGGTCGTACACCATCGTTCCGCGGCAGAGGGTGTGACGCACGCTGCCCGCGGAGAGCTCGCCCTCGAACAGGTCGTAGTCCACGTTCATGTGCGACGTGCGCGTCGAGAACTCGAACGGAGTCGTGGGGTCGAAGACGACGATGTCGGCGTCCTTGCCCGGCGCGACCGCGCCCTTGCGGTCGAGGCCGAAGCGGTGGGCGATCCTGGTGGAGGTCATCCCGACCAGCTCCTCGGGCGTGATCCGCCCGGTCTCCACGCCCAGGTCCCACAGCTTCACCAGCCGGTGCTGGATCATCGCGAGCCCGTTCGGGATCTTGGAGAAGTCGTCGCGGCCGAGCGCCTTCTGCTCGCTGTTGAACGGGCAGTGGTCCGTGGAGACGCTCTCGAGCACCCCGCGGTCGAGCGCTCCCCACAGCAGCTCCTTGTTGAAGTCCTCGCGCAGGGGCGGCGAGCAGACGTAGCGGGCTCCCTCGAAGTCCGGCCGCTCCAGGTCCTTGACGGTGTTCGTGAGGTATTGGAGGCAGGTCTCGCCGGACACGGCGACGCCGCGCGACTGCCCCGCCGCGATCTCGTCCGCAGCGAGGCCGCAGGTCACGTGCACGATGAAGACCTCCGCGCCCGCCAGCTCGGCCAGGCGCACGGAGCGGTGGGTGGCCTCCGCCTCGAGAATCTCCGGGCGGGTGTGGGCGTGGTAGATCGGTTCGGTCTGGCCGGCCGCGAGCGCGCGCTCGACGAGCACGTCGATCGCCCAGCCGTTCTCGCAGTGGACCATCGTGAGCGCGCCGAGATCGCGCGTGGTCTCCAGTACGCGGAAGAACAGGTCGTCGGTGACCATCAGGACGCCCTTGTAGGCGAGGAAGACCTTGAACGTGCAGATGCCCTCCTCGACCATCGGCTCCATGTCGGCGAACGTGCCCTCGTCGGCGTTCGTGATCGCCATGTGAAAGCCGTAGTCCACGTGCGCGGCCCCGTCGGCGCGACCCTGCCACTCCTCGAGCGAGGAGCGCAGCCCGTCGGGGTGCTGCTGGATCACGAAGTCCACGATGCAGGTGGTGCCGCCCGCCGCCGCGGCGCGCGTGCCGGTGTCGTAGTCGTCGATCGAGCGCGTGCCTCCGAACGGCATCGCCATGTGGGTGTGGTTGTCGATCAGCCCCGGCAGCACGTAGCAGCCGCTGGCGTCGATCACCTCGGCGTCCACGTCGCCGAGCGAGCCGACCGCGACTATCTCCTCGCCGTCGATCAGCACGTCGGCGACCGATGAGTCTGTGGCGGTCACGACCGTGCCGCCCTGGACGACCTTTCTCATGCTGCACCTCCAGTCACGCCGGCGAAGCGCGGGATGATCTCTTGACCGTAGGTCTCGAGCGTCTGCTCCTGGCCCTCGGTCATGAGGTAGACGTTGAACTGATCGACGCCGATCGACTCGAGCTCCTGGAGCTTCTGCGTCGCCTGCTCGGGAGTGCCGAGCACGCAGAAGCGGTCGCAGACCTCGTCGCTCACGAAGGCGCCGTGCTTGGCGCCGACACGGGAGTGCTCGTCGTAGTCGTAGCCCGTACGGTCGGGCACGTAGTCGGTCAGCGCGGTGGGCACCGTCGAGCCGTCACGGCCGTAACGCTCGATCAGGTCACGGACGTGGTTGGAGACCATCGCGGGGAACCAGCGCACCTGCTCTCGCGCGGCCGCGATGTCGTCCGAGATGTGGCTCGGCGCGCACACGATGCACTTCAGTTTCGCGGGATCGCGGCCAGCCTGCTCGGCAGCCGCGCGTGCCGTGCCCATGGTCCATTGGATGATGTCCGGGTCGGCGAGCTGGATGATCACGCCGTCGCCGTACTGGCCGGCGAGCCCGAGCACGCGCGGGCCGTAGCCGGCCACGTGCATCTCGATCGGCGGGAGCTCGGGGCGCACCCAGGTGAGTTCGAGGTCGGTGTCGTTCCAGCGCACCTTCTCGCCGTTCATGAACGGCTTGATCATCCGGATGGCCTCCTCGAACTTGGCCACCGGCACCGGCTTCTGGTTGATGTAGCGCCGCGCGGAGTCGCCGCGGCCGATGCCCATCACCATCCGGCCTTCCGAGATGTCCTGAAGCGTCGCGTACGCGCTCGCCACCACCGTGGGGTCGCGCGTGCCCGGATTCGTGACCATGTGTCCGAGCTTGATCCGCTCGGTGGCCGCCGCCGCCAGCGCAAGGGTCGGAGTCGACTCCTGCCACAGGACGTGCGAGTCGTAGGTCCACCCGTACTCGAAGCCGTGCTGCTCGGCCAGCTTGATCAGCTCGATCAGACGCTGATAGGGCGGGTCCGGCAGAACCGTGACGCCGAAGCTCAGGGCCATGGCCCCACGCTATCGCTCAGGACGACGCGGCTTCCATCTCCTCCATGTTCTTGGTCACGACCTCCATCGTCTCGGCGAGCTTCTCGGTCGGGCTGAACTCGACGACCTCGGTTCCGGCGTACAGAATCGGGGTGTGTCCAGGGCCGACGTGATACGCGTCCCCGGCCTCGAAGAGCTCCTCCTCGTCTCCTGAGCGAAAGCCGAGCTTGCCCCTGATCACGTATCCCATGTGCTCGCACTGGCACTCGTCGCCCGGAAGGCCTTTGAAGAGCGGGGCCAGGTCAGCGTCCTCGCTGTAGGCCTCGAAGCCCACGGTCCAGCCCCCCTGGAAGTGCTCGAAATGCCCCTCGTAGCCCTCCAGCGTCTCGTGCTCGGATGCGGTCTGCTTTGAAGCGTGCGGCATTGCCATCTCCCCTTGGGTTGTGTGATTGAGCGAACGCGAACTACGATGGGCCTTGAACTGCGGTTCAAGTCAAGGCTTGATTTCGGATGGATGAATTCCCGGAGTTGACGATCGGAGAGGTGGCTCGGCAGGCCGGAGTCGCAACCTCCTCGATCCGCTACTACGAGCGTGTCGGCCTGCTCCCCGAGCCCGAGCGCCTCCACGGCCAGCGTCGCTACGACACCGACGTGCTGGGCAAGCTCGGATTCATCGGCGTCGCACAGAGCGCCGGCTTCAAGCTACGCGAGATCAAGGACCTGATCGACGGCGTTGATTCGTCCGACGGCATGGCAGAGCAGATGCGCTCGCTCTCGAGCCGGAAGCTCGAGGAGATCGAGGCGCTGCTCGCGCAGACCAAGGCGATGAAGGGCTGGCTCGAGGTGGCGAAGGAGTGCGGCTGCGCCACTCCCGCGGAATGCGCGCTGTTTGCCGCGCCCGGTGAGCAGCCCGCGGCTGCCGATTCGGCGCTCAGGCTGGTCCTGGTGCAGGGCACGGACTGTCGCCGCCCTGCTTGAGGCACGCGCCGCCTACCCGCGCAGGTAGGCCAGCACCGCGAGCACCCGCCGGTGGTCCTGCTCGCCGGCGGGAAGGTCGAGCTTGACGAAGATGCTCGTCACGTGGCGCTCGACCGCTCGCTCGCTCACGAAGAGAACCTCGGCGATCGCGCGGTTCGTACGTCCCTCTGCCATGCGGCCGAGGACCTCGCGCTCGCGCTCGGTCAGGGAGTCGAGCGGCCCCTCGGCGCGCGTGCGTCCGAGCATCTGGCCGACCACCTCCGGGTCGAGCACGGAGCCGCCCGCCGCCACGCGCTGCACGGCCTCGGTGAGACGGTCCACGTCCGCCAGCCGGTCCTTGAGCAGATAGCCGACACCCTCGGCGCCGCCGGCGAGCAGCTCGCCGAGGTAGCGGTCCTCGACGTACTGGGAGAGCATCAGGATGCCCACGTCGGGCAGCTCGTCGCGGATCGTGAGGGCCGCCCGCAGGCCGTCGTCGACGTTGTCGGGCGGCATGCGCACGTCGATGATCGCCACGTCGGGCTTGTGCGCGCGGACCTTTCGAAGCAGGTCGTCGGCGTCGCCCGCCTGCGCAACCACCTCGAAGCCGGCCTCCTCGAGCAGGCGCGCGGCGCCCTCGCGCAGCAGGACGGCGTCGTCCGCGATCACGACCCGCATGGGATCTCCACGCGCAGGACCGTACCGCCTGCCTCCGGGCTGACCACGTTGACCTCGCCGTCGACCGCGGCCACGCGGTCGGCCAGCCCGCGCAGCCCCGAGCCGGCGGCCGTCTCGGCGCCGCCTCGCCCGTCGTCGCGAACCTCCACGCGGAGGCGCGTGTCCACCTGGACCACCTCGACCTCGACGTTCGCCGCCGCGGCATGGCGGGCGGCGTTGGTGAGCCCCTCGGCGACGCTGAAGTAGGCGGTGGCCTCCACGGGCGCCGCGAAGCGTGCGTCCGGCACCGCAACCAGTCGCGCGGGAATTCTCGAGCGGCTCGTGAGCGCCTCGAGGGCCGGCCGCAGGCCACCCTCGGTTAGCGCGGCGGGGTGGATGCCGCGGGCCAGCTCGCGCAGCTCCCTGGTCGCCTCCTCGAGGTCGCCGAGTGCGGCGTCGAGGAGCTCCTGCGCCTGGGCGGGCTCGTCGTCGAGGCGCATTCGCGCCATGCGCAGGTCGAGGGCGAGCTCCACGAGCCGCTGCTGGGCGCCGTCATGGAGGTCGCGCTCGATCAGGCGCCGCGCCTCGTCCGCCGCCTCCACGATCCGCGCCCGCGACGCACGCAGCTCGGCCTCCGCGGCCTTGCGGTCCGTGATGTCGCGCAGGTATCCCGTGAAGGTCGGGGGGCCCGGCACGTCGATTCGCGTGATGGTGAGCTCGACGGGGAAGAGCGTGCCGTCGGCCCGCAGCCCGGTGATCTCCAGGCGCCGATCGAGCAGGACGGGCTCCTCGCTCGCGATGTACCGCGCGAGGCCGCGCCGGTGGCGCTCGCGCAGCTCGGGCGGGATGATCAGCTCGGCCATGTCGCGACCCACGACGTCCGCGGCGGCGTGGCCGAACGTGCGCTCGGCTGCCGGATTGAAGTCGATCACGCAGCCCTCGTGGTCCATCGTCACGACGCAGTCGAGCGCGGCCTCGAGCATCGCCCGGTGCCGCGCCTCCTTGGCCCGCAGGGACTCGGCGTCACGGCGGCGCTCGACCGCCTGACCGATCAGGTCGCCAAGCGCGGACATGGTCCTGAGCAGCTCGGGGTCGAGCCGGCGCGCCTCGCCCGTGAAGAACTCGATCACGCCAAGCACTCCGCGAGCGCTCCGGATCGGGAAGCAGAATGCGGCGTGCAGGCCCGCTCGCCGTGCCGCGGACGCGCGCGGGAAGTTGTCGTCAGCAAGCACGTCCGGGATCCAGGCCGGCTCACCGCTCTCCCACACGCGCCCCGGGAGCCCCTCGCCGGATGCGAGCGTGATGCTTCGGCTGGCAGCCTCGAACTCCTCCGCCGGGATGCCGAACGCGTGCCAGGTCTCCACGCATGTGAGCGCCTCCGGCCGGTCCGACGCGGGTTCCCAGACCGCCCCGAGGCGCCACCCCAGGCTCTGGCCAGTCGCTCGCAGCGCACGCGCGAGCGCGTCACGCGGCTCGGCCGTTTGCGCCAGACTCCGCGCCACGGCCTGCTCCGTCCGTGGAAGGGAGGCCATCGCCATCTGATCATCTCGCGTCCGGACCGGGCGCGCTAGGGCATCAACGCCGAGATTGCGTCGCCCGACAGGTCGGCCTTGGGCACGAAACCGAGTGCCCCGCAGCTCGTGACCCTGTCGCCGAAGTCCGCCGCGTCGTGGGTCGAGGTGAGCACCACCGCAGGCGGGTCGGGATCGCGCATCAGCCGCTCGGCCACCGAGATGCCGCTCATGTCGGGCAAGCCCACGTCGAGCAGCACCACTTCCGGCCGGTGGAGGCGGGCAGCCTCGAGTGCCGACGCCCCATCGGCGGCCTCGGCCACGACCACGTAGCCGTCGGCTTCGAGCCTCAGGCGCGCGCGCGCGCGAAAGCGCGCGTTGTCGTCCACGATCATGAGGGCGACCGGCATAGCCCGCATCTTCGTGTACCGGACCCTCACGCACGATGCGGCCAGCCGCCAGCCGGGCGTCGGTTTTCCGCCAGCGATCGTCGGATCGTCCCCCTGGCTGGGGATCCGCTGGACTGGGACGGTGCATGGCATGTTCAGCTCACGCGCCTCGCGCCTCGCTCTGCTCAGCCTCGTCGCCGCGGTTCTGGCCTTCGCCACAGCAGCTCCGGGCGCCTCGGCCGCCACCCAGCGCTACGCCAGCCCCGGCGGTTCAGGCACCGAGTGCAGCGCCGCGAAGCCCTGCAAGATCACGGAGGCCGTGGCGAACGCAACCGCCGGTGCCGAGGTGATCGTCAACCCGGGCAAGTACTCGCTCACGGCGACGCTCGCCACCCCCACCACGATCACGATCCATGGCGTGGTCGGCAAGCCGCGTCCGGAGCTCGTGTTCAGCGGCGCATTACAGAGTGGGCTGAACGTCAAGTTCGGGTCGACACTGCGCTACGTCGAGATCGAGCAGGCGGCGGCGAGTCTCGCCCTCTTGGTCAGCGGGTCGACCGTGGACCAGGTCATCGCCAGCGGGAGCGGGTCGAACTCCGAGACGGCGGGCATCATCAACAGCACGATCCGCAATAGCATCGTCACCGCCTCTGGGACGGGCGGACGCGCGCTCAGGACGGCGTCGGACGGCGGCACGGTCAGCGGCACGTATCGCAACGTGACAGCGGTTGCATCCGGCGCCGGCGGCCTCCCGATCGAGGCGTACGGAGAGTCCACGGGCAAGGCGACCATCCAGCTCGTGAACGTGATCGCCTGGGCCGGCCCCGGTGCGATCAGCTTCCTGGCCCGGACCGACAGCTCCCCCGGCGCCCAGGCGACGATCATCTCCACGCATACGGCCTACCAGTCCTCGGACAAGGTCGGCATCGGCGCCGCACTCGTGAGCAACGGCGGCGACCGCGGGGAGGAGCCGACCTTCCGCAACCCCGGCACGGGCGACTACCGCCAGACGGCCGGGTCGTACATGATCGATGCCGGGGTCGACGACGCCATCAACGGCGCGTTCGACTACGAGGGGGACCTGCGCACGATCGGGACGACGGACATCGGCGCGGACGAGTTCGTCCCCGCGGCCACCGCGAACACCGGTGCCCCCAGCACGATTGCGGACACGTCCGCGACCTTCAACGGCACGGTCGAGCCCAACGGCGCGCCCACCACCTACTACTTCCAGTACGGCACCACGGCCGCCTACGGAAGCAGCACCGCCCCGAGCGACGCCGGCAGCGGCCAGGGCGTGGTCTCCGCGAGCACCACGGTGACCGACCTGAGTCCTGGAACCACCTACCATTATCGGCTGGTGGCAGAGAACTCCGGTGGCATCCGCCAGGGCGGGGACCGCATCTTCACGACGAGCGCCGCGGGCACGCCGACGGCGCCGCCGCCGGCAGCACCGGCCACCCCCGCAGCTCAGGCCTTCGCCGGGGTGAAGCTCGTCTCGACACGGCTGGCCCTGAAGGCTGGCTTCATCACGGTGCGGCTGAGCTGCCCGGCCGCCACCGCCGGTCGCTGCACCGGCGCGACGAAGCTCAGCGCTCGTCGCCGACGCACGAGCGCCGCGATCCAGGTGTCCCTGGGCCGGGCCCGGTTCTCGATCGCGCCCGGCACCCGCACGACCGTGAAGGTGCGCGTCTCGCGCGCCGGCCGGCGGCTGTTCGCGCGCACCAGCCGCCTGGCAGGCAGGGCCACCACCGCCGCCCAGAGCGGGGCGGGTGAGTCCAGGACGACGGTCGCCGCCGTGACCATCAGGCGGCGGAGCCGCTGACGCCCTAGCGCTTCAGCGTCACCGTCTTCGACGCGACGCTCGAGCCGCCGGCGATGTCCCGCAAGGTCACCGTGAGCCTGGTCTTGATCGTCCGCTTCCGGCGCAGTAGCGCAAGCTTCTGGCGCGTGAGCTTCATCTTCAGTGTGACCTTGCCGCTGCCGGGCACCGTGAACGACTTCGTCGCGAGCTTGCGGAAGACGGCCTTGCCGCGCAGTCCGGCGCCCGCCCTGAAGCTGTAGCTGAAGCGGCCCGCACGGTTCACCTTCACGGTCTTCTTTGACCCCGCGAAGCTGGCCTTGGCGAGGCCCCCGGCGCCCCCGCCGCCCGGGGGCGCGACGCCCTCGCGGTCGACCGAGGCGCAGAAGGCCACGACGTCGAGCTGGTCGACCTGCGCGGAATCCGCGCCGCCGCCGCAGTCGACCGAGTCCCTCTCGCCGTCGCGGGCGAACAGCTGGTCGGCGTCGAACGTGCAGAACACCGAGCAGGAGGCGATGTCCCCATAGATCTGGTCAATTCCCGGCCCGCCGTCGACGCTGTCGGAGCCGCTCGCACCCTGGACCTTGTCGTCGCCGGCGTCACCGAAGACCCTGTCGTCGTTGCTGCCGCCATAGAGGTCGTCGTTGCCACCGGCGCCGTGGATGTCGTCGTTGCCGCCGCCGCCCTCGAAGTTGTCAGAGCCAGCGGACCCCGTGAAGACGTCGTTGTGCACGGTGCCGGCGATCGTCTCGATGTCCGAGCCGAGTTGTCACCCTCTCCCAAGCTGCCGTCGTTCGCCTGACCGTCGATCGTGATGGCCATTCCGCTTGCATGGCCGTCGAGCCAGAGCTTGTCCGCGCCGGGGCCGCCGGTGTAGCTGTCCGCGCCGACGCCCGGGTCGTTGTTGGAGCCGATGCAGTTGGAGCAGTGCTCGAGGCCGTCGTCGCCCGTGCCGCCGTCCAAGTTGTCGTTGCCAGCGCGCGGCCGAACGGCGGCGCCCGCCGCTGGGTGAGCTCCGGAGTCTCGCCGGACTGGTCGCCGGACGGCCGCCGCCTCGCGCTGGTGCGCCCGCTGCCCCAGCTCACCTTCGACGGGCCGACCGGGCGCATGTACACGGTCGCCCGGAGCGGTCGCGACCTGCACCGCATCGGGCGTAGGTCCGATTCCGCCCATCCCGCGTGGTCACCGGATGGACGCTGGCTCGCGCACGAGCGCTTCGACCTCGGCATCTACGTGAAGCGGCTGGGGAGCGACTTCAGCGGCGACAGCGGCTCGGTCAGCTCGTACCACGCGGCCTGGCGCCCGCGCTGATCACTGGTGCAGCACTGACAGCACGTTCCCGGCCGGGTCCTTGAACCAGGCGATGTCCGGACCCTGCCCGCGGGCGAT
>Ga0126306_10002568_pt1 | contig 10265 bp, 9 predicted proteins | sample Plot27_FD_92592 | JGI IMG/M metagenome (GOLD analysis project Ga0126306, IMG submission 92592) | Serpentine soil microbial communities from UC McLaughlin Reserve, CA, USA - Plot27 | ecosystem: Environmental > Terrestrial > Soil > Grasslands | place: USA: UC McLaughlin Reserve, Lake County... | reverse complement strand
GCAAGACATCACCGAGAGTCTGAGCACAGCATTCGCCGGCCGCGAGGGAGATCTGCGAAGCCTGCTTGTGCAACTCGATCAGTTCGTCATCAACCTCAATAATCAGACCGACGACATCATCCGGGCCAGTGACAGCATCAACAACCTGGTGGGCCAGTTCGCGCAGCGTAAACCGGTTGTCGACGAGGCGATCAAGACGCTGCCCGATGCGCTCGCGGTGCTGAACCAGCAGCGCGACAACATCGCCGAGGCCCTCGATCAGCTCGGCAAGCTGAGTGCGCTGGCAGCCGATTCGGTGAACCAGACCAAGGAAAATCTGGTCAAAGAGCTCAAAGATATTGGACCCGTGTTGGAGTCACTAGCCAACGCCGGGCCGGCGCTGACGCGTTCGCTGAGCTTCTTCACAACCTTTCCGTGGCCAAAGGAAACGATCACTAACTGGGTTCGCGGCGATTACGCGAACCTGACCGCCGTCGTAGATCTCACGCTGAGCCGGCTTGACCAAAGTTTGTTCACTGGAACGCGTTGGGAAGGCGATTTGACCGAACTCGAGTTGCAGTGGGGGCGCACGATCGGACAGATGCCGAGCCCTTACACCGCCGGCAATCCACTGGTTGCCCCATACCGATTTGACCAGGGACCGTAGCATGCGCATCACACGACCCACCTGGGTACGCCTGGCAATTTTGGCCGTTGTATCGGTTATCGCTTTCTCCTTCATGGTCTTTGACTACATGAAGTTGCCGCAGTTGCTGTTCGGCCTCGGCGAGTACACCGTGCGGGTGCAGTTGCCCCAGAGCGGGGGACTGTATGCCCGGGCCAACGTCACCTACCGAGGGACCGAGGTGGGCCTCGTCAAGGACGTGCAGATCACAGATACCGGGGTCGAGGCGGTGTTGCAGCTCGATTCCGATGTCGCCATTCCGTCGAACCTCCGGGCCGAAGTGCACAGCCAGACCGCGGTGGGTGAACAGTACGTGGCGCTGCTGCCCGAGGCCGGTCAGTCGCCGCCGCTGAAAAACGGCGACGTCATTCCGCGCAGCCGCACGTCGGTGCCCCCTGACGTCAACACACTGCTCGATGACGCCAACCGCGGGCTGCAGGCCATTCCTCGTGACAACCTCAAGACCACGATCGACGAAGCGTACGTGGCATTCGGCGGACTGGGGCCCGAGCTGAGCCGGTTCATCAAGGGGTCGACCACCCTGGCTATCGACGCGAGAAACAACCTCGATGCGCTGACGAACGTGGTCGACAACGTCGGACCGATCCTGGACACGCAGACCGACACCTCCGATGCCGTGCAGGCCTGGGCGGCGCACGTCGCGAGCCTCACCGGTCAGCTGCAAACTCACGACGCGGCGGTGCGCGGCGTGCTCCAAAAAGGAGCGCCGGCCGCCGATGAGGTGCGCGCACTGTTTCAGCGGCTTCAGCCGACTCTGCCGATCGTGTTGGCGAATCTGGTGAGTCTCGGACAGGTCGCAGTGACCTACCGGGACAATATCGAGCAGATACTGGTGCTGCTGCCTCAGGGCACCGCCGCGATGCAGGGCATCAACGTGCCCAACCGCGGCACCAAACAGGGCTACAAGGGGGCCTTTCTCAGCTTCAACCTGAACTTGAACGTGCCCGCAGTGTGCAACACCGGGTTCCTGCCCGCTCAGCAGGTGCGGTCCAATGTTTTCGAGGACTATCCCGACCGCATCCAAGGCGACCTTTATTGCCGGATTCCGCAGGACTCGATGAACAATGTGCGGGGAGCACGTAACACACCGTGCGTGACGCGACCGGGCAAACGCGCACCAACCGTGAAGATGTGTGAGAGCGACGAAAATTATGTACCGCTCAATGACGGGTTCAACTGGAAGGGTGATCCGAACGCCACCCTGTCCGGACAGGACGTACCGCAGTTGAGTCCCGAGGTGCCCTCAGGCGCGGTACCGCCAGTGCCCGGGGCGCCTCCGCCGGCAGCACCCCCTGGTGGGCCGCCGCCGATCGCGGCCGCCGAATACGACCCTGCCACCGGCACCTACATGGGGCCCGACGGCAAGGTCTACACCCAGTCCAATCTCGCCCAGGACGCTACCAAGGACCGAGGATGGCAAGACATGTTGCTCCCGCCAGCTGGAAAGTGAACGTCGTCGCCGGCACCGACCCCGACGGTGAGGACCTCGCCGTGGCGGAGGCGACGGTCGACAACATGGCCGACCCCGACGTGACGGACGAGGCCGAGACCGATGCCTTCACCTCAGACGAGGATACCGACGCTGTCACCTCGGATGGCGAGGTCGGCAGCGGCGAGAATTTTGCCGACGACGCGTCTGCGTCGCGAAAGAGCCGGCGGTTCAGATCGCCGATCGCCCTGGCCGCGATTCTTGGGTTGGTGTCGATCCTCGCATTGAGCGGCCTGGGGGGATGGCTGGGGTGGCGAGCATACGAAGCACACCGTTCGCAGCAAGACCGCTCGCTGTTTCTGCAGGCGGGCCGGCAGGGCGCCCTGAACCTCACCACGATCAGCGTCAACACCGTCGACGCCGACGTGCAACGTATCGTCAGCTCGTCAACGGGAGCGTTTCACGACAACTTCCAGCAGCGCGAAAAACCGTTCATCGACGTGGTCCAACAAGCCCAATCACAGTCGCAGGGCACGATCACCGAAGCGGGCCTGGAGTCAGTGAACGGCGATGAGGCACAAGTCTTGGTGGCGTTGACGGTGAAAACCTCGAACGCCGGTGCGCCCGAGCAGAGTCCGCGTTCCTGGCGCATGCGGATCTCGGTGAAGAAAGTGAACGATGACGTGAAGGTGTCAAATGTGGAGTTCGTGCCGTGACCGCGCAATCCGATGACGAGCCGACGCGCATCGCGCTGGCCGTCGCCGGGCGAAGCAAGGATCTCGACGGCGCGGACACCGCAGAGGACACAAAAAACATTGTCGTCGAGCCGGAATCGGCCCACGGGGTCGAGCAGGAATCCACCAGCAACGCCGAAGACGCTGAATCTCGGGGGTCGACCGACGCGGCGGCGGTCCCGAAGGGCGGTGGCCGACGCCGGACGCGGATCGTGGTTTTCGGTGTCCTGCCGGTACTGGCGTTGCTGCTCGCGGCGGCCTGCGGATACCTCAAATGGCGGGACGGTGCTGCCCACGACGCTCAAATCGCAGGCTTTCAGGCACTGCAGACGGCCAAGGACTCGACGGTCTCACTGTTGTCCTATGGATCCGACACCGTCGACCAGCAGCTGGCCGCGGCAAGCAACCTGCTGACGGGCGATTTCCGGGAGTCCTACGCGCAGTTGACCCGGGACGTCGTCATTCCAGGCGCCAAGCAGAAGAACATCTCGACCGTCGCGACAGTGCCCGCCGGTGCCGTAGTGTCGTCGACGCCGCACCACGCCGTGGTGTTCGTTTTCGTCAATCAAGCCGCCATCGTCGACAAAGGTGCGCCCACAGACACCGCCTCCACCGTGCGGGTCACGCTGGACAAAGTCGGTGATCGCTGGCTGATCTCAGCTTTCGACCCAGTGTGAGCAGCCCGGTGTCGCGACATCATCGGGCGCCTACGTGCGACCTGAGTGTGTCTCAGTGCATCGCCCACTGCGGTTGACGCTTTTCTTGAAAAGCGGTAATGCCTTCGATCACGTCTGGGGCGGTCAAAGCCAAAGCGAGTTGTCCACGCAGCATCTCGAGTGCTTCGCCGAGTCCCGAGTCGCGTGTGGTGTTCATGGCGTCTTTCCCTAGTTTCAGCATCAGGGGAGATTTCTGTGCGAGGCGGTCCGCCCAATCAGATACCGCGCCGTCGAATTCCTCGTCGGGTACGACTCTGTTGACCAGCCCGATCTCGGCCGCTTGAGTGGCGGTGATGGAGTCACCCAGCATCATGAGTTCATTGGCTTTCAGTCGGCCGATGTTGCGCCCTAGAATCGCTGACACCATGAAGGGGAACAGGCCGACGTTGATTTCGGGGCACCCGAATCGCGCCGACTCGCTCGCTACGATCAGATCACACGACAACGCTAGACCCACGGAACCGGCCAATACGTGGCCGTTGGCCGCGCAGATAACGGGTTTACCGAGTGCGCCGATGAGCATGCACAGTCGGAGATAGCGGTCGAGGTTGGCGTACTTGGCAGTGGCGCTGGTCTGGTCAGCGAAGTGCTTCAGGTCACCGCCGGCGGAGAACACGGAGGGGTGACCCGAGGTCAGGACGGCCACCCGCGCGTCGGGGTCGGCCTTGCTGAGTGTAAAGGCCTCGATCAAGTCATCGAGCATCGCGTCGCTGAGCGCGTTGCGGCTCTGCGGGTGGTCCAACACGATTCGCGCGACGCCAGACTCAGTTTCGTATCGGACTAGTCCGTGCACAGGGGTGCCCTTTCTTGCGGGGTTCTTTGCCGCCCCCCCGAGAGATTTCGCCGACGATTGCGCGTGTGGCAGGACACACGAACAGCGCCATTGCGCCGCCTCGATGGCGATCGGTCATGGTGCGGCCGTGCTCGGGTGAGCGACCGGAAGTGACAGACCGGCACCGACATCCTCCCGAATCAACAGCATGGGGTCGCCGTCGTTGAGAGCGGACGTCGTCCCGTCGAGACACAGTGGCACATGCAGGCGGATGCCCTGAGTGTTGTCGACCGTGAGGACGGTGTAGGGCGCGACGTCGGCCCATGCCGCGTGGAACCTATGGGGCGTGGTGGTCCAGCTGTAGAGGCGGGCTGAGGGGTCGATGGCGACCGGAACGTACCCGGAATGTCCGCAGTGCGGGCAGCGAGGCATCGGCAGCAGGCGGACCCGATCACAGGTAGTGCACCGATCGGCGACGAATCCCTGAATGTAACTGTCCGGCAAGGCCTTCAGCATCGGGTCGATGACCTCGCGGCCGAGTCGACTGTAGAAGCCCGAGCACGTCATGACAGCCGTTCCAGGACGACCGCGGAGCCGGCCACTCGACCGCCTGAGCACACCAACGCGGTGGTGGGTTCGTCGACTTGCAGATCGCCGGCGCGCTGTTGTAACTGCCGGACCGCTTCGACGACCGTGTTCATGCCGTGTAGGTACCCCTCGCTGAGTAGACCGCCGTGGGTGTTGGTGGGTAGGGATCCCCGCAGCCCGGTCTCGCCGCTGCGAATGAACGCCCCAGCCTCACCGCGGCCACAGAAGCCGAAGCCTTCCAGGTTCATCAGCAACAAGCCGCTGAAGCAGTCGTAGAGTTCGGCGATGTCGATGTCGGAGGGCGCCATCCCGGCGCGCTCCCACAGGGTCGGCGCGGCGTGGGAGGCGAAGGAACGGGAGTAATCGGTGGCCAGGTAACTGCCGCCGAGATCGAGGTCGGCTTGGTGCGACAACCACACCCCGGCGCGCACCGCGACCATCGGGTGCGTGCTCGAGCTGACTTTGGCTCGGTTGCTGACGACCAGCGCGGCTGCACCATCAATCTCGATGGCGCAGTCGGCCGCGCGGAACGGAGTAGTGATGAACGGCTGCGACAGGTAGTCCTCGAGGTTCAACGGTTTACGACGCACCGCGCGCGGGTTGCGCATCGCGTACTGACGCTGCGCGACCACGGCCGCCCCAAGGTCCTGCTCGTCGGCGCCGGTTTCAATCATGTAGCGCTGAGCCCAAGTGGCGATCACCTGCGGATAGCTCAGGAGGCCAGCCGCGTACCGGAACGCCGTGCTGCCCCCGGTGTCGGGTTCTCGCCCGATGCGGACTCCTGAGCGCCCGTTGAGAGCGCGGAACACCACAACGTGATCGGCTACGCCGGCTTGGACAATCGCTGCGGCGGTCAGGACCATGTGGGCTGCCGCCTGGCCGCCGATGTCTGCGTCCATCAAATAATTGAGGTCGCCCAATCCCAGGGTTGCCGCGACCGCCGAGCACGGAACCGAGTCGTGGTAGAGGCTGAACGATGACATGCCGTCGACTTCGGTCGCCTGCAGCCCGGCGTTGTCGATGGCCTGCTGACACGCTTCGGCAGCCTGGTCCAGAACGGTTCGCCCGCTGTTGTGCGACATCTCGGTCATGCCGTATCCGGAGATGACTGCCGTCACCGATCTCCTGTTCATCGCGTCGGTAGTAAACCGCAAATCCGCCGACAATTCAACACTACAGTTGACAGGAGTTATCGGATAGACATAGTGGTGAGAATGGTCACCGGCGCGAGCGTCGGCGCCCTGCGTCAACAATGACGTTGACATCCACGCTTCGGCGAGGCAGGGTGGTATCGGTCACATTCCAGCTTACGGAAGGATGGCGACGTCATGGCGGTTGCGGCGCAGCACAATGCCCCGGTCCGACTTGCCGACGGCAGCATGTACCTCGGCGACATGGACGAGATCTACACCCGTCTGCACGCGGAGACGCCAGTGTTCTGGGACGACGAACAGCGGGTCTGGGTGCTCTCCAAATGGACAGATGTCCGTGACGTGGTGCGTGATCCGCAGGCATTCACGTCGGAGAAGGGCTCCCACTTCTTCCCGTTCGACGACCGGACATCGGAGGGGCGCGCGCCCGACGCCAATGTGCTGTACATGGACCCGCCGAAGCACACGGTCTATCGCAAGCTGATCATGAGTGCGCTCACTCCGCGGCTGGTCAAGTCGATCGAGCCCCGCATCCGCCGACTCGTCGTCGAACACCTCGAGGAGTTCCAACCGGGGCAACCCGTCGACTTCGTTTCGGCGGTCTCGATTCCGATTCCGTTGCTAGTCATCACCGATCTACTCGGTCTGCCAATGGAAGACAGGGACCTCTACTTGCGGTGGGCCGACGCCTTCGGCGGATCCCATGTCACCGGCAGCGATGCCACCGAACGCAACGCCACCATCGCCCAGATGACGCAATACATGGACGACGTGCTCAAGCAACGTTTGCAGAACCCAACCGATGACCTGCTGTCGGCATTGGCGTTCGCAAGCGAGGACGGCGACAAGCTCGATTATGGCGAGGTCATTCAGATCGCGGTCCTCATGCTGGCCGCAGGCAACGACACCACCCGCAACTTGATCTCAGGCGCAGTGCGCTCGCTGTTGGAGTGGCCCGACGAGCGAGCAAAACTGGCGGCCGATCCCGACCTCATTCCCGGTGCGGTCGAAGAGATGCTGCGGTACGTGTCACCCGTGCGTTACTTCGGGCGGGTTGCCACCCGCGACGTCGAAATCCGCGGCCACACCATCCGCGCCGGCGACGCCGTCGTGCCATATTACGCGGCGGCGAACCGGGATCCAGAAATCTACGCCGATCCTCACAGGTTCGACATCGAACGTCGCATGGATCGCACTCCCCACGTAGCGTTCAGTTACGGAACGCACTTCTGTGCGGGCGCCAGACTGGCTCGCCAGGAGGCCCACGTCGTGCTCGACGAGCTGCTCAAACGCTTCCCGAACTATGAACAGGCCGGCGACATCGAACTCGAACCTAACGTCATGCTCAACGCCACTCTGGCTCTGCCCATTCTGCCGGCCTGATGGTCGAGCATCGCGACGCCATCTTCGTAGACGGCTCCTTTCGCCGGGCCGACGCCGCGGGCGTCATTGAGGTAGTGAACCCAGCGACCGAGCAGGTCATTGCGACGATTCCGGACTGTATCGACAGCGATGTCGCCGTAGCCGCCGAGGCCGCGTTTCGCGCCGGCACTAGCTGGGCGCAGTCGTCAGGGGCCCAGCGTGCCGAATGCCTGGAGCGGCTCGCCGATCGCATCGACGCCCGTGCCGACGTGCTACCGGGGCTGGTCACCAGGCAGAACGGCATGCCCATCACGTCGTCGCGGTACGCCAACTGCCGCGGTCCGGCATCGGTTTACCGCTATTACGCTGAACTCGCCCGCACCCTGCCGATCGAAGAGCTGCGCGGCTACGCCGGTGGGAGCGCTTTGGTGCGTCGTGAACCAGTCGGCGTCGCAGGGTTGATTACGCCGTGGAACGGTCCTCAGTTTCTACTCGCAGCCAAGTTGGGGCCTGCACTGGCTGCTGGCTGCCCGGTAGTCATCAAGCCCGCACCGGAAACCTCATTGGATGCCTACGAGGTGTGCGAGGCCGCACGGGAAGCGCAGATTCCTCCCGGCGTAGTCAACATGGTGACCGGGGGCGCCGATACCGGCGCCGCCCTGGTACGCGATCCTCGGGTGCGCAAGATCGCCTTCACTGGGTCCACGTCGGCAGGACGCAGCATTGGGGCCACCTGCGCGCAGGACTTCAAACGCGCCACCCTCGAGCTCGGCGGCAAATCGGCCGCCATCGTGCTCGACGATGTCGACCTCGATACCTTCGCCACCCTGGTTCCCTACGTGTTGATGGGCAACACCGGACAGAATTGCCGGGCGCTAACCCGGGTCCTGGTCCCTCGCACATCCCACGACGACGTCGTCGAGTGCATCGTCGAGGCACTGGCCAAGGTGCCCCTGGGCGATCCATCCGATGAAAGCTCGGTGTTCGGACCGTTGGTCTCGGCACGACAACGTGACCGCGTGATGAGCTACATCGAGATCGGCACCGCCGAAGGTGCACGCATCGCCCTGGGTGGCGGGCGGCCCGCCGGGTTCGACCGCGGCTTCTACGTCGAACCCACCGTGCTGACCGGCGTGGACAACCAGATGCGGGTCGCACGGGAGGAAATCTTCGGACCAGTGGTGTGCGTGATCCCGTACCGCGACGAAGCGGAGGCGATCGTTATCGCGAACGACTCCGACTACGGACTGGGCGGAGGCGTCTTCACCCACGACACCGAGCGTGGCGCCGACATCGCCCGCAGCATCGCTACCGGCGTAGTGGGCGTCAACACCTACCCGCTGCCGCTAGAGATCCCGTTCGGAGGCATCAAGCAGAGCGGCATCGGACGCGAATTCGGTCCAGAATCGGTGCAGTCCTACCAGGAGTTCAAAGCCATCTACGGCGTCGGCTGAAGCCGCGAAGAAAGCAGGGCCTGTCACATGGACGTGACCGACGAAGAACTCGAGACAGTCTTCGAAGCGTGCAAGAACTGGGGCAGATGGGGCGACGAAGATCAACTGGGGACCTTGAATTTCATCACCCCCGAGACCCGCGCCACCGCCGCCCGCACGGTGCGCGCCGGCGACAGTCGGTCGATCTGCCGACCTCTCCTCAAAGGCCCCGGGGTCGGCAACCATCCGCGCGTCGACCATCACATGAGCATGTTCCCCGGCGCGCCGGGCAGCTATGACTACGTCGGCATCTCCTGCCACGGACGCTACTTGACCCACCTCGACGCGCTGGCGCATGGAAGTTGGCAGGGCAGGACCTATAACGGATTTCCGCTCAACCCCCAGCCGGCGGAGGTGTTGGGATACGGCAATTCCGCGCCGGGCGGTTTGAGTCACGACGGCGCCGTGCACTGCTCGATCACCACGTTCCGCAACGGCATCTTCACCCGCGGGGTGTTGCTGGATGTGGCGGCGGCCGTCGGGGTCGACTGGCTTGACTCTACCTACGCGGTCACGGCCGACGACCTGGACAAGGCCGAGGAACTCGCCGGTGTCCGGGTCGGGCGCGGTGATGCGTTGTTCGTGCGCACAGGGCTGTTGCATCCGGACCGGAATTACGACTACGAGAACGAATACAGCACGCGGGCAGGCTTGGTCGCCTCTGCCGCGCAGTGGATGTATGGGCGTGAGATCTCCGTCTACGGCGGCGATGTGATCGAAATGGCACCGTATCGCTCACCGAGCTTTCCGACGCCGTTTCACCAGATCGCGCTGTGTGCCATCGGATTGGCGCTGCTGGACTGGCCCGATGTCGAGGCGCTTAAGGCTGCGTGTGCAGAGCACCATCGCTCGGAGTTTCTGCTTACCGTGGCGCCTCTTCCGGTGGCGGGCAGTACAGGAAGCGCAGTCAATCCGATCGCCACGTTCTGATCGGTTCTGAGCTCGTACGACGGCGATGCGACGTGATGGGGGTCTTATGGTCCCCCTTGTGGTCTCCGCTAGCGCAGGGTCCTGCGTTATCAAAGTGAACGTTGACACGCGGAGTTCGAGTGGCTTGTGGGATAAAGGCCATGTTAGTTCATATGTTTGCGGGCCGCGGACCTCCCGTAACCTAATCAGGAGATCGACGAATCAACACCACTGTTGACAACGGGCGCGTCCGCCGATTGAATTAGGCGACAGCTTCGAACAGAGGATCCAAACCGGTGATGGACACGTCTTTCCAGACAGCAGAGAGTCAATTCGTGCGGTGGCTGGACGCGTTCGCGCAGTTCTGCAAGACGCCCACGCGTGAACAGTCCCGGTTGCTGTTCGACGACGAGTCTCACTGGAAGG
>Ga0126306_10002567_pt1 | contig 10267 bp, 11 predicted proteins | sample Plot27_FD_92592 | JGI IMG/M metagenome (GOLD analysis project Ga0126306, IMG submission 92592) | Serpentine soil microbial communities from UC McLaughlin Reserve, CA, USA - Plot27 | ecosystem: Environmental > Terrestrial > Soil > Grasslands | place: USA: UC McLaughlin Reserve, Lake County... | reverse complement strand
TCTTCGGAACGGACGAGCAGAAGGAGCGCTGGCTCAGGCCCTTGGCCGCCGGTGAAATCCGCTCCTTCTTCTCGATGACCGAGCCTGAGGTTCCGGGGTCGGATCCGACGACGCTGCGGACGCAGGCGGTGCGCGAAGGCGACGAATGGGTGATCGACGGGCATAAATGGTTCTCGTCGGGCGCCGACGGCGCCGCGTTCGGGATCGTGATGGCGGTGACCGACGCCGAGGCGGAGCCGCATCGCCGCGCCTCCCAGATCCTCGTTCCCGCGGAGACGCCCGGGGTAGAGATCGCGCGTGCCGTGCCCGTCCTGGGCCATGCGGGCAGCGGTTGGTCGACCCACTGCGAGGTCTGGTATCGCGGCGTCCGGGTTCCGGTCGAGAACACGCTCGGCGAGCCGGGCGACGGCTTCCGGATCGCGCAGAAGCGGCTCGGGCCGGGTCGGATCCACCACGTGATGCGCTGGCTCGGGCAGATGCAGCGCGCCTTCGAGCTGCTCTGCTCCTATGCGCTGGAACGCGAAGCCTTTGGCTCGCGGCTCGCCGACAAGCAGACCGTGCAGAACTGGATCGCCGACTCGGCGGCCGAGATCCACGCCTGCCGGCTGATGACGCTCGATGCCGCGCACAAGATCGACGACGGCGACGAGGCGCGCGTCGAGGTGTCGGTGATTAAGTACTACGCGGCGCAGGCCCTCCACGACGTGATCGACCGAGCGATCCAGGTGCACGGCGCGCGCGGGCTGACGGACGAGACTCCGCTCGCGGAGATGTACGCGAACGCGCGGGCGGCGCGTATTTACGACGGCCCCGACGAGGTCCACCGGATGGTCGTCAGCCGGCAGATCCTGAAGGAGTTCGAGAAGGGCGGGACATGGCGGTTCTCGTGAAGACGAGCCGGCGGGTGACGCTGTCGGCCCGACCGGAAGGCTTCCCCAAGGACTCCGACTTCGTGCTCGACGCGGTCGAGGTCGGCGAGCCGGGGCCCGGAGAGGTCCTCGTTCGCGTCCTCTGGGCTTCGGTCGACCCGTACCAGCGCGGGCGCATGAGCGAGGCCCGCTCCTACGCCAGATCGCTCGAGCTTGGTGACGTCATCACGTCTCAGTCGCTCGGGGAGGTGATCGAGAGCCAGGACGGGCGCTTCTCGCCCGGTGACCTCGTCATCGGCCAGCTCGGCTGGCAGGAGTACGCGGTCGCGAGAGGCGGTTCCATTCGTCTTGTCCCGGAGATCCTCGATCCACCGACGCTCGCGCTCCACGTCGTCGGCATGACCGGGATGACGGCGTACTTCGGCCTCCTGGACGTCGGGCGGCCGAAGCCGGGGGATACGGTCGTCGTCTCGGGTGCGGCCGGCGCGGTCGGCCAGGTCGTCGGGCAGATCGCAAAGCTGATGGGGTGCCGCACGGTCGGGATCGCCGGCGGCCCTGACAAGTGCACCGACTGCAAGCTCTACGGCTACGACGTCGCGATCGACTACAAGGACGACGAGCTGGGCGCCGCGCTGAAGGCCGCCTGTCCGAACGGCGTTGACGTCTACTTCGACAACGTCGGGGGCGAGCTGTCTGCGGCCGTACATCGCCGGTTGAGCGTCGGCGCGCGGATCGTCATCTGCGGGCAGATCTCCCAGTACAACCTCGAGCGTCCCCAGCCGACCTTCGCTCCCGGCCTGCTGATCGTCTTTCGAGCGCGGATGGAGGGCTTTCTCGTCACCGACTATGCGCACCGCTACGACGAGGCGGCGATGCGACTCGCTTCCTGGGTGGCGGAGGGGAAGCTCACCTGGCGCGAGGACGTCACCGACGGGCTCGAGAACGCACCGGCGGCGTTCATGGGCATGCTCCGCGGCGAGAACCGCGGCAAGGCGCTCGTCAAAGTCGCGGAGCGCGGGGGTTGACGGAGGAGGAACGGCTCCTCCGCCGCGCATACGCGGCGTTCAACGCGCGCGACATCGATGAGGCGCTCGCGCTGATGCATCCGAACGTGGTTTGGCCCAACGGGATGGAGGGCGGGTGGGAGCGCGGCCGTGAGGCGGTGCGCGCGTATTGGACGCGGCAGTTCGGGCTGATCGATTCACACGTCGAGCCGAAGGCATTCGAGCTGGACGCGGACGGCCGCGTCGTCGCCGACGTCCATCAAATCGTGCGTGATCTCGAGGGAGCGGTGCTCTCCGACGGGCGAGTCCGCCACATCTATTCGTTCCGCGAGGGACTCGTGGCGGGAATGGAGATCCGTGAAGCCAAGTAACAAGTTGTTACTTGGGTGGGGGCTCACCGGCGCGTCGGCACGCCGATTCCTGAGAGCTGGTCGAGGACAGCTTCGGGCGGCCGAACCCGGAACGCCACGTCGACGAGGACGCTGGCGGTGCTCGGCCCCCGGCTGCGGCGCCAGCGTCGCGATTGATGCACGAGCACGCGAATTCGCTCGTAGCTAGGACGCGTCAGCCCGAGGCGCTCTGCCTCGGCGGCCACGCGCCGATAGGTCTCGGCAATGGGGATGGACTCGTCGTCGAGCTTGACGAGCCGCTTGTAGAGGCGATCGGGGATGCGCGCGGCGAGCCTCGGCACGGCCCCGACTCTGCCGCGGAGATCCTCACCGAAGCGTGTCAATTCAGCCAAGTAACAAGTTGTTACTTGGCTCAGAGCGGCGGGGCGATTCCTTCCTTGCCGGCGGTGCGCGGGCCCGGGATCCCACGGAAGCGATAGGGCTCCGGTTCCCGGCCGGGCTGGACGATCCACGCCTCGCCGGTGCCGTCGCTCCGCGCGGCGCGCAGCACCGTCTCGGCGACCTCGTCCGGCTGGAGCAGTGGAAAATCCGCCTCAGCCAGCGACTTGCGCAGCTCGCCGGCGACCATCGGCGTGTCCGCGAAGCCCGGACAGACCGCGTTGATCCGAATGCCACGCTCGGCGAGCTGAGGCGCCACCGAACGCACAAAGCCGACCACCGCGTGCTTCGTCAGTGCGTAGATCGGATCGCTCTCGACGCCGGTCAGTCCGGCAAGCGACGCCGTCACGACGATCGCATCGCCCTCGTCCATCTCACGAGCAAGGCGCCGCACCCCGTAGACCACACCATGGACGTTGACGGCGACGACCCGCCGATACTCGTCGCCGGTGAGCTCGATGATCGACGGCGTGCTCGTCGTAATGCCGGCGTTCAGGCACGCGAGCTCGACGCGCTCGATCGCCTGCCAGGCGGTCGGATCGGACACGTCGAAACCGGTCACCAGATCGAGCTCCTGCACGTCCGCCCCGTCCTGTTCCAGCCGATCGACGATCGCGCGGCCGATCCCGCCGGCCGCGCCGGTCACGAGTGCCGTGCTAGGGAACAAGGACGACCTTCCCGACATGTCGGCGGGACTCGATCAGCTCATGTGCCTGTCCGGCCTGCTCGAGCGGAAAGCTCGCGCCCACCAGAGGCTTGACAGCGCCCGACGACCAGAGCTCGAGTAGCTCCCCAATCGCATCGCGAACGATCTGCGGGTTGTGGCGCATCAGCCGGCCGAGGTAGAAGCCCTGAAGGCCGAGGTTTCGGCCGACCAGGGGCGCGGGATCGAGCGGCTCCCACCAGCCGCCCGCAAACCCGATCGCAACGACCGTCCCGAGCGGGTTGAGCACACCGAAGCTCTGCGTGAAGACATCGCCGCCCACTGGATCCAACACGATGTCGGCCCGCACATTCTCCGGGAACTCGTCGTAGCCGAATGCCTCGTCTGCACCCTGCTCGAGTGCGACCCCGCGCTTCTCGTCCGTGCTCGCCGTCGCAACCACCCGCGCGCCCAGGTGCCTCGCGACCTGGATCGCCGCCGAGCCGACGCCGCCCGAGCCCGCGTGCACCAGTACCACCGACCCAGGCTCGACTCGAACCTGCCGCGTCAGTGGAATCCACGCGGTCAGGAACGTGAGCAGGAACCCGGCGCCCTCCTCGAACGAGGCGCCGTCCGGCAGCGGGACGACCAGCTGCTCGTCCACGGTGATCGCTTCTGCGTAACCGCCGCCGCGCGGAAGCGCCATCACGCGGCGCCCGTCGACCTCGCCGGCGACCTCCGACCCCGGCACGGTCGGCAGCTCGGGCGGCTGCGGATACCGCCCCTGCCGCACGAGGACGTCTGCGAAGTTGATCCCCGCGGCGCGCACGCGCACGACCACCTCGCCTTCACCAGGCTCGGGGTCCGGAACCTCCGCGAGCTGGAGCTGCTCCGGTCCGCCCGTCTCCCGGAGCAGAACCGCCCTCACGAAGAAGCCGGAACTTGCTCCTGCGCGAACTGCTCCCGCAGCGCCGTCTTCTTGAACTTGCCGACGCTCGTCTTCGGGATTTCGTCCACGAACTCGAAGCGGTCCGGCAGCCACCACTTCGCGAACTTCGGCGCCAGGTGCTCGCGCAACTCGTCGGCCGTCACCGCCGCGCCTTCCTTGACCACGATCGCGGCGAGCGGGCGCTCCGCCCATTTCTCGTCCGGGATCGCAATCACGGCCGCCTCGGACACGGCCGGATGCGACATGAGCGCGTTCTCGACCTCGACCGACGAAATCCACTCGCCGCCGGACTTGATCACATCCTTTGAGCGGTCCTTGATCTGGATGAACCCGCGCGGGTGCATGGAGACGATGTCGCCGGTCTTGAACCAGCCGTCGTCGGTCCAGCGGTCGGCCTGTGAGTCGTCTTCGTAGTAGCCGGAGGCGACCCAGGGCCCGCGAACCTCGAGCTCGCCCATGGAATCTCCGTCCCACGGGACGTCCTGATCGTCCGCCCGCACGCGCAGCTCGACGAACGGCAGCGGAATGCCCGCCATGGCGACGTAGTCGAACTGCGTGTCCTGGTCTGCGTCGGCGATGTCGCCGATGAAGTCGGTGGTGGAAGCAACGGGTGACGTTTCCGTCATTCCCCAGCCCTGGACGACGCTCAGGCCGTGACGCTCCTTGTACGCCGCAATCATCGCGCGGGGCACCGCGGAGCCGCCGACGAGCATCCCCTTCATGTGCGACAGGTCCCACTTGCCGGGATCCGCGTCGAGCACTTGCAGCATCCCAAGCCAGATGGTGGGGACGCCCGCCGTCCACGTGACCTTCTCCTGGACGAAGTCCTCGAGCAGGCTCTCGGGATCGAGGTGGGGGCCCGGGAAGACGAGCTTCGAGCCCAGCATCGCCGCCTCGTACGGGTAACCCCACGCGTTCGCGTGGAACATCGGGACGACGGGTAGCAGCGTGTCGCCGTGCGCGACGCGCAGACCCAGCGGCGACGTCGTCGCAACGCCGAGTGCGTGCAGGATCGTCGAGCGGTGCGAGTAGACGACGCCTTTGCAGCGGCCGGTCGTGCCGCTCGTGAAGCACATCGCCGCCGCTTCGTTCTCGTCCAGCTGCGGGTCTTCCCACTCGTCGGGGCTCGCCGTGTCGAGCAGCTCCTCGTACGAATCCTCGACGACGAAAACGTGCTCGATCTTCGTCCGGTCCTGGAACTGCTCGAGGAGTGGGAGGAGGCTGCGGTCGACGATCACGGCCCGGTCGCCGCCGTGGTCGGCGATGTACGCGAGGTCGTCGGGATGCAGGCGCAAGTTCAGCGTATGGAGGACGAAGCCGCCGCAGGGGATCCCGAAATACGCCTCGAGGTGCTGGTAGTGGTTCCAGGAGAGAGTGGCGACCCGGTCAGCGCGCTCGAGCCCGAGCTTCTGGAGGGCGACGGCGAGTTGCTTCGCCCGTCTCGCCATGTCCCGGTAGGTGTAACGGTGAAAGCTCTTGTCCGGCAGCCGGGTGACGATCTCCTTGTCCCCGAAGAAGGTCTCCGCGCGCCGCAGGATCGGGGGGAGCGTGAGCTGGTACTCCATCATCAAGCCGTTCATCGCCGATCGCCTCCTCGAAGTGGCCTACCGAAATCGTTCCCTATTTCCCGCCGCGGGTAAAGGCTTGGCGGCGCGGCAGGTCCCGCTCCACGTCGACGAGCTGCCCGTCGCGGCCGACGTAGCCCTCCTTACCGCCGACGACGAGCATGACGAGTTCCTCGTCGCTCGCGTTGGTGACTCTCCTCGGGGTGGTCGACTCGACGTGGACGACACCGCCCGGCCCGAGCTGGAACTCGTCGCCGTCGACCTCGAAACGCGCGATCCCCCGGTGGACGAAATAGAGCTCGTCCTGCTCGTCGTGGTAGTGCATGAAGCCCTCGAACCGGGGCGCATAGACGATCGCGTTGACGCCGAACGCCGTCACGCCGAGTGCGCGCCGGATCTTCCGAAAGCCGGGCCCTTCACCCATCTCGTCGATCGATCCCTTGGCGTAGCCCACCGCTACCTCCTAATTCTTGAGCAGGACTCGTTCGTAGATGCGGTCGCGGAGCCGGTCCGGGAGTCGTTCGAACCCCGCCCGCATCCTCGCGTCGCGACCGACCAGATAGCGCGTGTGCGGCCGCTCGGCGGTGAGCGCCTTGACGACGACCTTCGCCACGGCCTGGGCAGGCACCCCCGCTGCGCCGCGTTTCAGGGCGATCTGCCTGAGCGCGGCGATCCGATCGCCGTAGAGCTCGCTCAACTGCCCGTCCAACGCCGCGAGCAGATCGTCGGCGCGAGCCGCGGAGCGCGTCCAGATCGGCGTCTTGATCGTGCCCGGCTCGACGATCGAGACGTGAATGCTGAACGGCCGCAGCTCGAGGCGCAGGCAATCGGCGACGGCCTCGAGGGCATGCTTCGACGCGGCGTACGGGCCGAGGAACGGCAACGCGCTGCGCCCGGCGATCGAGCCCATGAAAACGATGCGGCCCCTGGCGCGTCGGAGTGCCGGCAGGAACGCCTGCGTCACGGCCACCTGCCCGACGAGGTTGACCTCGAGCTGGTAGCGCAGCTCCTCCGGCGGAACGAACTCGAGCGGCGCGGCGAGCGCGATCCCGGCGTTGTTGACGAGGCCGTCCAGTTCCTCGACGAGGCCGGCCGCGTCGCGAATCTGCTCCGCGTCGGTGACGTCGAGCAGGACCTCCTCGGTGCCCTCGGGTGCATCGCCCGCGCGACGAACGCCGGCTAGCACGCGCCATCCCGAGTGGACGAGCCGGACGGCGCACGCCTGGCCGATGCCGGACGAGGCGCCCGTCACGAGCGCCGTACGCATCAGTCGAGCAGCCAGGCGGCGATCTCCGCGCGCTGCACGCGTGGATACCCCCCGTACGCCTGAATCCAGAGTGCCCGCGTGTAGTACTCATGGAGCACGTGCTCCCAGGTGAAGCCGATGCCGCCGTGGACCTGGATCGAGCGCTCGCACGCGGCGACCGCCGCGTCAGCCGCATATGCCTTCGCCGCCGCGACCGCGATCGGAGCCTGTTCGTCGTCCTCCGCCACACACCAGGCCGCCCAGTAGGCGAGTGAGCGCGCGAGCTCGGTCTCGACGAAGGTGTCGGCGAGCTGGTGCGACACCGCCTGGTAGACGCCGATCTTGCGGCCGAACTGCTCGCGGTTCTGCGCGTGCTCGACGCCCAGGTCGAGCGCCTTCTTCCCGATCCCGACCGCTTCGAGCGCGAGTGTCGCCACTCGCTCGTTCTCCGGACGGCTCTCGTCGAACAGCGACTCGCCGACGTTTGCCCGCCCGGCCTCCTCGAAGAGGACGGCCTGGTCGACAAAGCTCAGCTCGGCGCCGGCGATCTCCTCGCGGCTCCAGCCGCCGTTCTGGAGGACGTCTCGCGCTTCGCGGCGAAGCAGCTCCTGCTCTTCGGTGAACGCGAACTGCATCAGCGTGACCTCGGGAGGCCGAGCACTCGCTCGGCGATGATGTTTCGCAGGATCTCGGACGTCCCCGCCTCGATCGTGTTGCCGCGGCTCCGGAGCTGCTGGTGGCGCCAGTAGCCGTCATCCTCGCCCTCCAGGATCTCCATCGCCAGCTTCGTGAGCCGTTGGTTCTGCTCGGACCAGTGGAGCTTCGAGACCGAGCCCTCGGGGCCGGGGATACCGGTCTGCATCAGCGTCGTCAGCGAGCGGTAGTTCGTCATCTTGAGCGCCTGGAGCTCGATCCACTCCTGGGCGACCCGGTCGCGGATGATCGGATCGTCGGCGCCGCGCTGCTTGGTCAGCGCGACGAGCTTTTGCACCTGGGCCTCGAGCGCGCCGCCGAGCGCGAATCCGAGCGTGCCCCGTTCGTGGAGCAGCGTAGTCATCGCCACTTGCCAGCCGCCGCCGATCTCGCCCAGCAGGTTCTCCTTCGGCACCTCGACGTCCGAGAAGAAGATCTCGTTGAACTCGGCTTCGCCCGTGATCTGGCGCAGCGGGCGCACCTCGACGCCCGGGGCTTTCATGTCGACGATGATGTAGGTGAGCCCTTCGTGCCGCTGGGAATCCGGATCGCTGCGCCCGATCAGGATGCAATGGTCGGCGATGTGCGCGAACGACGACCACACCTTCTGGCCGTTGACGACGAAGGCGCCGTTCCGCGAGTCGATCGAGGTGCGGACCGCCGAGAGATCGGATCCGGCGCCGGGCTCGGAGAAGCCCTGGCACCAGATCTCCTCCGCCGAGATGATCTTCGGCAAGTAGCGGCGCTTCTGCTCCTCGGTGCCGTGCGCCATGATCGTCGGGCCGGCCATGCCGAGCCCGATCACGCCCATGTGCTGCGGCGCCTCGGCCCGGGCGAATTCCTCGAGCACGATCGCCTGGTGGCTGTACGGCGCGCCGCGACCGCCGTACTCCTCCGGCCAGGTCAGCCCCGCGTAGCCCGCCTCGTACATCTTCCGGCTCCACTCGCGCGGCTCGCCGGCGGGCAGGTTCTCCTGGAGCCAGGAGCGAACCCCGTCGCGAAGAGCGGCCTCGTCGGGGCTGTCGCGGAGGTCCACGGGCCTTAGCCTATACCGGGTGATACCGGCAGTAACAGGCGAGTTCGCCGCCGTCGTGCGGGACGTAATCGACCCGGCGGTGGAGGAGGCAGAACGAAATCTGCCGCAGCTCGGAGCGGATGGGCAGATCGAGTTCCATCCCGCGTACCACCGCGCCGGCCGGGCGGTCTGGGCATCCGGGATCGTCGGCGCCGATGCCGTCGAGCAAGCGTCGCTCTTCTATCTCCTCGCGCAGGCGGGCGAGGGCGGCCACGCATGTCCGGTCGTCTGTACAGCCGGGCTCGTCCGTGCGCTGAGGACGGCCGCCTCGGACGAGTTGCGCGAGCGCTTCCTCCCGCCGCTCCTCGAGACCGACTACGACCGTGCCCAGCGGGGTGCACAGTTCCTGACCGAGCGCCACGGCGGCTCGGACGTGGGCGCGAACCGGGTCGAGGCGATTCCCGACGGTGGCGTGTGGCGGCTCCGCGGTGAGAAGTGGTTCTGCTCGGTCGCCGACGCCGACCAGTTCATCGTGACCGCGCGACCCCGTGGCGCGTCGGAGGGAACTCGCGGGATCGGCTGCTTCCTCGTGCCGCGCGACGGCGGCGGCTTTCGGATCCGGCGGCTGAAGGACAAGCTGGGAACCCGAGCGCTGGCGACGGGCGAGATCGAGTTCGAGGGCGCGCGCGCCTATCCGCTCGGACCGCTGGAGGACGGCTTCAAGACGGCCGTCAGCGTGCTGAACACCTCCCGCTGGCTGAACGCGGTCGGCTCCGCCGGCCTGATGCGGCGTGCGTGCGTGGTCGCGTCCGAGTTCGCCCGGGAGCGCGAGGCCTTCGGGCGGGCGATTTCCGAGTTCCCGCTCGTTCGGGAGAACCTGGCAGTGATGAAGGCAGAGACGGACGCCGCGCTCGCCTCCACGATGGAGCTCACGGTCCTGGTCGATCGCATCGACAAGGGCGAGGCTGACGACGACGACATCGCCTGGCACCGCCTGCTCGTGAACGCGAACAAGCTGGTGACCTCGATCGAGGCGACCAAGGTCGTGCGTCGGGGGATCGAGGCGCTCGGCGGGAACGGGACGATCGAGGACTTCTCGCCGCTGCCGCGGCTCTGGCGCGACGCGATTGTCTTCGAGAGCTGGGAGGGCACGCACAACGTCCTCTCGGCGCAAGTGCTGCGGGATCTGGAGCGGCTCGACGCGGTTGAGGTGGCCGCCGCGCGGGCGGGCGCTTCGGAGCAGCTCACCGCGCGACTGCGGCGTTCCGTCGTCGAGCCGGCGTTCGGGTCGTTGCATGTCCGGCGCCAACTGACGGAGCTCGTCCGCTCCGTCCAGGTCAACGCGCTGCGGGGAACCAATCCCGACGCTGCTGAGCTGATCGAGCGTCGGCATCTGGTAGCCGGCTGGGATCCCGAGAGCGACTCAGGCTACGGCGACCTGATCGAGCGCGTACTCGCCGCCGACGCTTCGGCCAAGTAACAACTTGTTACTTGC
>Ga0126306_10002565_pt1 | contig 10268 bp, 9 predicted proteins | sample Plot27_FD_92592 | JGI IMG/M metagenome (GOLD analysis project Ga0126306, IMG submission 92592) | Serpentine soil microbial communities from UC McLaughlin Reserve, CA, USA - Plot27 | ecosystem: Environmental > Terrestrial > Soil > Grasslands | place: USA: UC McLaughlin Reserve, Lake County... | reverse complement strand
CGAACCCGACGACCCGAAGTACGGACCGGTCGGCAAGCAGACCATCGAGGACACCGGGCCGCTGACCAAGAAGCGGATGGAGACCATCGACGACGACATCGCCGACGCCACCGTCGACTTCATCAACCGCCAGCACACGGCGGGCAATCCGTTTTTCGTGTGGTGCAACTTCACCCACATGCACCTCTACACCCACGTCAAGCCGGAGAGCCGCGGCCAGGCCGGACTGTGGCAATCGGAGTACCACGACACGATGATCGACCACGACAAGAACGTGGGCACCGTCTTGGACGTGCTCGATGAACTCGGCATCGCCGACGACACGATCGTCATCTACTCGACTGACAACGGCCCGCACCGCAACAGCTGGCCCGATGGCGGCACCACCCCGTTCCGCAGTGAGAAGAACACCAACTGGGAGGGTGCATTCCGAGTGCCGGAAATCATCCGCTGGCCCGGAAAGATCAAGGCGGGCACGGTGTCCAACGACATCATTCAGCATCACGACTGGTTGCCGACTCTGCTGGCCGCGGCCGGCGACCCAGACGTTATGGACAAGCTCAAGAATGGCTACCGAGTAGGAGACAAGGACTTCAAAGTTCATGTCGACGGCTTCAATTTGCTCCCCTACCTGATGGGCGAGGTGGAACACAGCCCTCGGCGAGGCTTTTTCTACTTCTCCGACGACGGCGACCTGGTCGCCATGCGGTTCGAGAACTGGAAGGTCGTGTTCATGGAACAGCGTTGCCAGGGCACGCTGCGGATCTGGGCCGAGCCGTTCACCCCACTCCGAATACCCAAGCTGTTCAATCTGCGCACCGACCCATATGAGTACGCAGACATCACTTCCAACACCTATTACGACTGGTTCCTGCACCGGGACTTCTTCGTGTTCTACGCGACGGCGATGGCCACCAAGTTCCTCGAGACGTTCAAAGAGTTCCCGCCGCGACACCCACCTGCCAGCTTCAGCATCGACCAGGCGGTTGAGAAGCTGCACGAGTTCCTAGCAAAGGACTGAGCAATGCCCGATAAGAAGCCAAACATCCTCGTCATCTGGGGCGACGATATCGGTATCTCGAACCTGAGCTGCTACAGCCGTGGGCTGATGGGCTACTTCACCCCCAATATCGACCGGATCGCCGACGAGGGAATGCTTTTCACCGACTCCTACGGCGAGCAAAGCTGCACGGCGGGCCGATCGTCGTTCATCACCGGCCAAAGTGTGTACCGCACCGGCATGAGCAAAGTCGGAATGCCCGGAGTTGATGTCGGTCTGCAGAAGGAGGACCCGACAATCGCCGAGCTTCTCAAGCCACTGGGCTACGCCACCGGCCAGTTCGGCAAGAACCACCTCGGCGACCTGAACAAATTTCTGCCGACTGCGCACGGGTTCGACGAGTTTTTCGGGAACCTTTACCACCTCAACGCCGAGGAAGAACCCGAGAACCCCGACTACCCCACCGAGGAGGAAGCACCGTTGCTTCGCAAGGCGCTGCTGCCGCGCGGTGTCATCCATTCGTGGGCGATCGACGAAGACAGCGGCGAGGTGGACGACCGGTACGGCCCGGTAGGCAAACAGCGCATCGAGGACACCGGCCCCCTGACGAAGAAGCGGATGGAGACCATCGACGATGAGACCACGGGTGCATGCATCGATTTCATCAAGCGCCAGCAGGAGGCGGGCACTCCGTTCTTCGTCTGGATGAACATGACCCACATGCACTTCCGGACACACACCAAACCCGAAAGCCTCGGCCAGGCCGGCCGCTGGCAGTCGCCGTACCACGACACGATGATCGACCATGACCGCAATGTCGGTCAGCTGCTCGACCTGGTCGACGAACTCGGCATCGCAGAGGACACCATCGTCATCTACAGCACCGACAACGGGCCGCATGCCAATAGCTGGCCCGACGGTGCGACAACGCCGTTCCGTAGCGAGAAGGCCAGCAACTGGGAAGGGGCATTCCGGATTCCCGAGATGATACGTTGGCCCGGAAAAATCAAGGCTGGCGCCGTTTCCAATGAGATTGTGCAGCACCACGATTGGCTGCCGACGTTTCTGGCTGCAGCCGGGGATCCGGATATCGTCGAGAAGCTCAAGAGCGGCCACAAGGCCGGCGACATGACCTACAAAGTTCATATCGACGGGTACAACCTGTTGCCGTACTTGACCGGCGAAGTGGACAAGAGCCCTCGGCGCGGAATGATCTACTTCTCCGACGACGGCGATGTACTCGGCATCCGGGCGGAGAACTGGAAGGTCGTGTTCATGGAGCAGCGCTGTCCCGGCACGCTGCAGATTTGGTTCGAGCCCTTCACCAAGTTGCGTGCGCCGAAGTTGTTCAACCTGCGAACCGACCCGTACGAGCACGCAGACATAACGTCGAACACCTACTGGGACTGGTTGCTAGACCGCGTCTTCCTCGTGCTCTACGGCTCTGCGATCGTGACCCAGTTCTTGGAGACGTTCAAGGAGTTTCCACCGCGCCAGGAACCGGCTTCGTTCACGATCAACCACGCGGTGGAGGAGCTCAACAAGTTCCTCGCCACCCGGGGTGGCTGACCGTGGCGGAACTCGCGTCATGGACAGACGGACCTACGAAGTCGGCGATCGTCGACTTCGTGGGTCGCGTCACCGCGGAGGGTGGCCCGGATCACGTTGAGCCGCAAGCGCGTGTCGCGGTGTTCGACAACGACGGCACGCTGTGGGTCGAGAAGCCTGCGTACATCCAGCTCGATTTTCTGGTGCGCAGACTAGCCGAGAAGGCCGCCGCCGATAGGTCGTTGGCGGGTCAGCAGCCGTATCTGGCCGCATCGAGCGGTGATCTGCAGTGGTTCGGCGGCGCCATCACCAAGCACTACCAGGGTGACGACTCCGATCTGAAAGTGCTTGCGGGGGCGGTGATGTCGCTGCACGAGTCGATGACCGTCGAGGACCACGCGGCGCTGATCAACGCGTTCTTCGCCGAAGCCACACACCCGACGCTGGGCAGGCCCTACCCAGAGTGCACTTACCTGCCGATGGTGGAGTTGTTGCGGTATCTCGAGGCCAACGGCTTCACCTGCTACATCGTCTCCGGCGGCGGCCGCGATTTCATGCGGCCCATCACCGGGGCGATCTACGGCATCCCGCCGGAGCGTGTCGTCGGCAGTGCGCAGGACCTCAAGTTCGAGGGCGGTGACGGACACGGCGACCTGTTGATTCAGCCGGCGCTGGACATCTGGGACGACGGCCCCGAGAAGCCGGTTCGGATTTGGAGCCGAATAGGCAGACGACCGATCCTGGCGGCAGGCAACTCGAACGGCGACGACGAGATGCTGATGTACTCCGGGCGACCCGGTGCAGCGGCTCTACGACTGCTGGTGCTCCACGACGACGACGAACGCGAATTCGCCTACACCGCAGGGGCGGAACGCGCGCTGGAGCACGCGAAGACATATGGCTGGACCGTCGTCAGCATGCGCAACGACTGGGCGACCGTCTTCAGTGACCAATGAACTCGTCTGGATTCCGGCACAGACCGCTGTGCTGGGATCCGAGCAGCACTACGCCGAGGAGGGGCCGGCACGCTCCGTCTCGGTCGACGGGTTCTGGATCCAAACCCATCAAGTGACGAACGCAGAGTTCGCCGAGTTCGTCAGTGCCACTGGGTATCTCACCGTTGCCGAACGCCCGCTGGACCCGAACCACTATCCCGGTGCACCCGAGGAGAACCTGCAGCCGGGATCCATGGTGTTCACGCGCACCAGCGGACCGGTCGACCTGCGCCACCTCAACCTGTGGTGGACATGGACGCCCGGGGCGTCGTGGCGGCATCCGGTCGGTCCGCACTCGTCGATTGACAAGCGCGCCGACCATCCCGTCGTCCACGTCGCGTACGAAGACGCCGATAGCTACGCGTCGTGGGCCGGGCTGTCGCTGCCGACCGAAGCGGAATGGGAGACGGCGGCCCGCGGCGGTCTCGACGGTGCGACGTACACGTGGAGTGACGAACCCGAACAGCCCGGCGAGCGGCTGGCCAACTACTGGCACGGCGATTTCCCGTGGCGACCCGACCGCGGCTACGGCCGCACAACCCCCGTCGGCAGCTTCCCGCCCAACGGCTACGGACTGGTCGACATGGCGGGCAACGTGTGGGAGTGGACCACCGACTGGTATGCCGACACCCGTTCCGGTGATCCCTGTTGCGAGGCAGGCAGTTACGACCCGCACCAGCCGCAGTTCCGGGTGCCCCGCAAGGTCATCAAGGGCGGCTCATTCCTGTGCGCCGACAACTACTGCCTGCGCTACCGTCCCGCCGCCCGCCGACCGCAGCCGGTCGATACGGGCATGAGCCACATCGGCTTCCGCTGCGTCAAGCGCTGACCCGCGAACAGACGCAAAGGCCCCCTATTCGGCGAGAAATCGGGGGTTTTTGCGTCTGCTCGGCCGGGTTTATCCGTCGGGGTTAGGTCAGTCACGGGTCGAGTGTGCCAAAGCGCTAAGTTGGAACGCGTTCTAATTCTGTCGTCGAAGGGCCCACCCGGATGAGCCACGGTAACCAGCGGATCGCGGTCGTGATCGGCGGAGCATCCGGAATCGGGTGGGCGACCGCGCGGGCGCTGGCCGCCCAGGGAGACCAGGTGACCGTTGCCGACCGCAACACCGACGGAGCGCACGGCCGCGCCGCCGAACTCGGGGACCCACACACCGCCGCGACCGCCGACGTCACCGACGAGGATTCGGTGCAGCGCCTCTTCGAGCAGACCGGCCCGGTGGATGTGGTGGTCAACTGCGCGGGCTTCTCCAACGTCGGCTTGATCACCGACATGCCGGTCGACCAGTTCCGCGACGTGATCGATGTATGCCTGACGGGCGCATTCATCGTCGCCAAGCACGCGGGCCGCAGCCTGCGCCCCGGTGGCGTGCTGGTCTCGATCAGCTCACTCAACGCGCGCCAGCCCGCGGCAGGCATGAGCGCGTACTGCGCGGCAAAAGCGGGCCTTTCGATGCTCACTCAGGTCGCCGCACTCGAGCTCGGCCCGCGGGGAATCCGGGTCAACGCCGTCGCGCCCGGGTTCGTGCACACCCCGCTCACCGAGCCGGCCTCCGCCGTTCCCGGCGTGGTCGAGGAGTATCTGGAGAACACCGCGCTCGGGCGCGCAGGCACACCCGAGGACATCGCAAACGCCGTGCTGTACCTGTGTTCGCCTGCGTCGTCGTGGCTTACCGGAGAAGTGCTCGACCTCAACGGCGGCGCCCATCTGAAGCGCTACCCCGACATCCTCGGCCACATCATGAAACTTGCGGAGGCGCAATGAGTTTCGACGGCAAACAGGCAATCGTCACCGGCGCGGGCTCGGGCATCGGCGCGGCGCTGTGCCGGGCGCTCGCATCCGCGGGCGCCACAGTGGTCTGCACCGACATCGACGGCGACGCTGCCGACCGCACCGCCGCGGCGCTTGGCGCCAACACCCGTCCGGCGCGGCTCGACGTCACCGACGCGGGAGCGGTGCAGGCCGCCGTCGACGAGGTCGTCGATCGAGCCGGGCGGCTCGACCTGATGTTCAACAACGCGGGCATCGTGTGGGGTGGGGACACCGAGCTGCTGACGCTGGGCCAGTGGAACGCGATCATCGACGTCAACATCCGCGGCGTGGTGCACGGTGTCGCCGCGGCGTACCCGCTCATGGTGCGGCAAGGCCACGGGCACATCATCAACACCGCCTCGATGGCGGGGCTCACCGCAGCCGGACAGATCACCAGCTATGTGACCACCAAGCACGCCGTCGTCGGGCTGTCGCTCGCTTTGCGCTCTGAGGCCATCACACGCGGGGTCGGAGTCTTGGTGGTGTGCCCCTCAGCCGTCGAGACCCCGATCCTCGACAAGGGCGCCATCGGCGGATTCGTCGGACGCAACTACTTTCTTCAGGGCCAAGGCGTGAAGACCGCATATGACCCCGACCGGCTCGCGCGGGACACATTGCGCGCCATCGAGAAGAACAAGGCGCTGCTGGTGAAACCGCGACTGGCACATGCCCAGTGGCTGTTCGCCCGGTTGTCGCCGACGCTGATGCAGCGCATGTCGATCGGCTTCATCGAACGGCAACGCGCCAGCCAGGCCGCCGCCCGCTCGCAGATTCACTGACCAAATCGGGGTTCCGGCGCCACAACCTGGCTACGGTGTGCCAGTGGCAGCAATGGATACCGAGTTCACGCTGACGCAGAAGCGCGCGCTGGCGGTCGCGACCGCCGTCGCCATCGCGTTCGGCGCCTACTTTCTGCGCGGTTACTTCATTCTCGTCGTGGTGGCTGGGGTGGCGGCCTACCTGTTCACGCCGCTGTTCACGCGGCTCAACAATCGGTTCGGCACCGGGTTGTCGGCGACGCTGACGCTGTTGACGGCCATCGCCGCGGTGGTTGTGCCCATGGGCCTGTTCGTGTTCCTCGCCGTCGTTCAGATCACGAACATGGTCGAGCGAGTGGCCGAATGGGTCGGACGAACCGACCTGTCCGCCCTCGGCGATCAGGCGCTGCGCTTCGCCAACGACGTGTTGCACCGTGTGCCGTTCATCGACGTGACGCTCACACCGGACTCGCTCCGGAGTTCGATGGCCACCGTTGCCCAGAACGTCGGCCAGTGGCTCCTGGGTCTTCTGCAGGGGGCCGCGGGCAGCGTGTTCGGCGGTGTGACGGCCGCGATCCTGTTCCTGTACGTGTTCGTGTCGCTATTGGTGAACCGCGACGGTGTGCTGAGGATCATCCGCCAACTCAACCCGCTCGGCGAGGAGGTCACCGACCTCTACATGTCGAAGATGGGCGCGATGGTCAAGGGCACCGTGATGGGCCAGTTTGTCATCGCCGTCTGTCAGGGTGTCGCGGGCGCAACCTCGATCTACATCGCCGGCTTTCACCAGGGTTTCTTCCTTTTCGCCGTCGTGCTGTCGGCGCTGTCGGTGATCCCTCTCGGCGGCGGCATCGTCACGATTCCGTTTGGGATCGGAATGATCCTGTTCGGCAATGTTTTCGGCGGTGTGTTCGTGATCGTCTTCCACCTGATTGTGGTGACGAACATCGATAACTTCCTGCGACCGATCCTCGTCCCGCGGGCGGCCCGACTCGACTCGGCGCTGATGCTGCTCGCTGTGTTCGCCGGCATCGCGATGTTCGGCGCATGGGGCATCGTGATCGGTCCGGTCCTGATGATCGTCATCGTCACGACGATCAGCGTCTACCTGGCGGTGTACAAGGACGTACCGATGGAGGTGCCCGACGACGACGAAAAGCCAAAGCAACGGAAGCTTTTGGGCTGGTTCGCCCGCCGCCTCAGACGCGGCAAGACCAAGCCGGCCGTGAGGACAGCCCCCGCTAAGCCAGCCGCTCCTTGAGGAATTGAACGACGCGCTTGCGTGCCTCATAGGCGGGGTGCAAGTCGACCTCTCGCAACTCCAAGGTCAACACCGAGTGGGCCATCTTGCCGAAATCGTGCTCATTGCCCTTCTTCGAGTTGATTTCGATGACCTCGAACGCGTCACCGAGCCGGTCCTTGAGTGTCTTGAAGCGTGCGCCCGGAGACAGGGGGTCTTCGCTGAACCGCAGGCCCAGCGCGCACAGTCCGTCGTTGGCCGCTCGCTGTTCAACGATCTTCAACTCGGCTTCGGACAAGCCCGGATCGCTTCGCTGCTTCGCCGTCAGCCCGATCGGCAGCGACGGCTGGCTCAGCACAGGCGCCAGCACGCTGTCGTCAACCGCGGCCGCCAGCGCGAAACCGCCGCTCCAACACTGGCCGATCACACCGACACCCTTGCCCGGTGTCTTCTCGTTGAGGTCGCGCGCCAGCGCACGCAGGTAGTGGGCGACGGGCCGGTCGGCGTTCGTCGCGAACGCCGCGAATTCCTTTGCCACACAGCCACGCAGCATCACAGGCACCGCACCCGGCCTGACGCCCCGCGCGCCAGGCGTCCCGTACAGCGACGGGCATGCGACGGTGAAGCCGTTGTCCACCAAGTGATTCCCCAACCCCAGGACGCCAGGATGGATGCCTGGCATCTCGGGAATCAGCACTACACCGGGCCCCTCGCCCTTGCGATAGACGTCGTGGGTGTAGCCGGCCGCAGAGAACGGCGCGGCGGTCCATCCGGTGAGGTCGGCCTCGGGTGCGGTCATGGGGTCTCCTATTTGGCGGACAGCGGCGACTGGCTCTGCGTCGCCGCGGCCAGGGTACGGTACTCGTCGGTACCCGCGGCACCCGTTATCGCAATCTGCGCTGGGCCGCCGACACCGTTCAGCCGGGTCGTCCACACCGGCTCGGCCGGCTTGCCCTCGCCTTCGCCGCCTTCGTACATCACCCATTTCACGCCGTCGACGTCCTGGGTTCCCGTCGGATAGAGGTCGGCGTCGATGGAGGCCACCAGCTTGTCCTCGTCGGCGTTGCTTTGTGTCAGGCTCAGATACATCCCGCTGGGGGTCAGATAACCGACGGTGGAGCTGACGGCCCGGGTCTTCTGGCCCGAGGACTGATCGGTGCGGCCGCCGTCGATGCCTTTGCGGCTGCCGGAGTTGGGCTGCCAGCCGTCGGGCAGCCGTGGCAGCCGGATGGGGATCTTCAGGGCGTCGGCGTCGGCCTGCAGAGCAGCAGGTGCGTCGTAGGTCGGCGTCGGTCCCTTGCCGGGCCCGTTCGGCGCGAACGAGCACATGCCCAGCACTCCTGCCCGCACGATGCAGGCGAGCACCAACGGTGCGATCGACCAGAACATGTCGCGGCCGTCCTGCAACAGCCGTGGCTTCGCCGGCTTCGGGGCCGGAGCCGCTTGGCCGGCGACATTGGGGCTGGGCTGCGGCTTCCTAATCACATCGCCAGTATCCCAGGTCCCGAACACCGATCGGCTAATGGGACAATCGGCGCATGAGTCCATCGCGTGGTGAAGCCCCTGATCGAAACCTCGCCCTTGAACTCGTCAGGGTTACCGAGGCCGGCGCCATGGCAGCGGGGCGTTGGGTAGGTCGCGGCGACAAGGAAGGCGGCGACGGGGCGGCCGTCGACGCGATGCGTGAGCTGGTCAACTCGGTGTCCATGCGCGGCGTCGTCGTGATCGGCGAAGGCGAGAAGGACAACGCGCCGATGCTCTACAACGGCGAGGAGGTCGGCAACGGCGACGGGCCGGACTGCGACTTCGCCGTCGACCCGATCGACGGCACCACGCTGATGAGCAAGGGCCTTCCGAATGCCATCTCAGTGCTGGCGGTCGCCGAACGCGGCGCGATGTTCGACCCGTCGGCGGTGTTCTACATGGACAAGATCGCCGTCGGTCCCGAGGCGGTCCACGCCATCGACATCACCGCGCCGATCGGTGAGAACATCCGCCAGGTCGCCAGGGCCAAGCACTCGTCGGTGTCGGACATGACGGTGTGCATCCTCGACCGGCCGCGCCACGAAAAGCTGATCGCCGAAGTGCGCGAAGCCGGGGCCCGGATCCGGCTCATCACCGACGGCGACGTGGCCGGCGCGATCTCCGCCTGCCGGCCGAATTCAGGCACAGACCTACTCGCTGGCGTCGGCGGCACTCCCGAAGGCATCATCGCGGCGGCAGCGATCCGCTGCATGGGCGGCGCGATCCAGGGAAAGCTCGCACCAAAGGATGACGACGAGCGGCAGAAGGCCATTGACGCGGGCTACGACCTCGACCAAATCCTCTCCACGGAGGACCTGGTTTCCGGGGAGAACGTCTTCTTCTGCGCCACCGGCGTCACCGATGGCGACCTGCTGAAGGGCGTGCAGTACTACGGTGGCGGCTGCACCACCCAGTCGATCGTGATGCGGTCGAAGTCGGGCACCGTGCGGATGGTCGAGGCCTACCACCGGCTCTCCAAGCTCAATGAATACTCCGCCATCGATTTCACCGGCGACACCAACGCCTTCCAGCCGCTGCCATAGACCACCGACCCAGAGAAAGGCACACATGAGCGCCGCCTCGTTTTCTCCGACTGCCGTCGGAGACGACTATCGCATCGAGCACGACACCATGGGCGAGGTCCGGGTGCCGATCAACGCGCTGTGGCGCGCGCAGACACAGCGGGCGGTGGAGAACTTCCCGATCTCCGGGCGCGGACTGGAGCGCACGCAGATCCGGGCGCTTGGTCTGCTCAAAGGTGCTTGCGCCCAGGTGAACAAGGACCTCGGCCTGCTGCCTGCAGAGAAGGCCGACGCAATCATCGCCGCGGCCGGTGAGATCGCCGACGGCCTGCACGACGACCAGTTCCCGATCGACGTGTTCCAAACCGG
>Ga0126306_10002564_pt1 | contig 10269 bp, 11 predicted proteins | sample Plot27_FD_92592 | JGI IMG/M metagenome (GOLD analysis project Ga0126306, IMG submission 92592) | Serpentine soil microbial communities from UC McLaughlin Reserve, CA, USA - Plot27 | ecosystem: Environmental > Terrestrial > Soil > Grasslands | place: USA: UC McLaughlin Reserve, Lake County... | reverse complement strand
TGGACCAGCGCCGCCTCGGGCGCCCGGCCGGCGAGGAAGCCCACCGCGGTGACGACCGCCTCGTCGCACACCACCCCGGCGACCTCGGCCTCCATCACCCGCGCAGCCCGCTCGGCCGCCGCGCGGGTCGCCGCCGTCGGGTCCGGGGCCGCCGAGACCACCGCGAGGAACTCGGCGAGGTGCTGCGCCGAGACGGCAGTGGCGGAGGCGAGCATCAGGTCAGCTCACCGCGAGGACGACCAGCGTCTGGTTGTGGAAGCCGTTGATGCCACGGGTGCGGGCGATCTCGCCCCAGGTGTAGAAGCCCGCGACCGGCGTTCCGGCGGCCTCACCGGCGAGCCGCTCGACCTCCATCCGCATCCCGACCTCGCCGAGCAGGTCGCTGCGGGAGACGCAGTCGAACGCCAGGAACCCGATCGGCTCCGCGCCGTGGAGCGCTTCCACCGCGGCGCGGCACGCTCCGCTCGCCGCGTCCAGCACGGACGCCTCGTCCCCTTCCATCAGCCAGACCAGCCCGCCCTCCGGGATCTCGCCGCCGGATCGCAGCCAACCCTCCCGCAGGTGCTCGACCGAACTGACGTTGCGGACCTCCTCGCCACTGCGGCGGCGGACCCCGATCGGGCGGGTCCGGGCAAACTGGTCGAAGGCCACCGGGTCACGGTAGGCCTCCGCGGGCGCGCCGAGCCGGCCCAGATACGTCTCCAGTGCCGGCTTGTCGTCCAGGGTGAAGACCTGCCCGTTGAGGCTGCGGGTGACGATCATCGGCTCGCCGACCTTGCGCCAGCCATGCCTCAGGCCCACGCCGAGCGGCGCATCCGAGCCGATCGTCGCGCCGACCACGGCGTCGGTGAGCACCCGGTCGTTGTGAAACTGGAACGTCTGCCGCACGGCAGGATCAGGGCTGGCTGTGCCACCGACCAGCGGCATGCTGGCGCCGACCACGTCGTACGCTCCGCTGAGGATCTCCTCCTGGTCGTGCGCCAGCCCGTCCGTGAGCAGTATCAACACCTGATGCGAACGCTCGCCGACGTCGAGGGCGCAGCGGGCCACCTCGGCGCCGACCTTGCGCTGCTGGCTGGAGGCGCCGGTCGCGCCGGCGGTCCCGACGGCGAATCCCGGTCCGCCGAACGCGGTGACGATCACTCCGCAGCGGGTCGGGCCGTCCGCGGCGATCACCGCGGAGGACGAGCACCCGATCAGCGGTGCGCCGCCGGAGGTCGCGTTGATCCCGGCCAGCACCGCTGCCGGGTCGTGCTGTGCCGTGCAGAACACCACCAGCAACTGCGCCGCGCCGCCGGCGAGGGCCTGCTCGGCCGCGCTGACGCCGGCCAGGCGCGAATCCTCCGCTGTGGACATCCCGACCGAGAGCCACCGGTCGGGCGTCGTTAACGCGGCTCCGTCTGCTGCCATCCGCTCATCCTCGATAGGAGGGTCCGTCATCACAACCACCGTTCCGCCGTAGGTATCTCTCGTCGCCGGCTGGTCCCATCAGGTGGCCGTCGAGGCCACATCATGCTCAGGCTCCTTCCGGGGCTCCGGCCGAGTGCCGCGCCGCCGACCGGTGGGCGGAGAGCACGTCGCCGCCGAAGTCGCTGAGTGGGCGGCGCAGCACGGTGTGTGCGTGGTTGGCGTCGTTCGCCGTGTTGTCGTACTCGATCAGCAGGTCCAGGCCCTGTATCCGGTAGTAGTGGCCGGCGTGCGGGTGCGGCGCGCCCTCCCAGGCCAGGTGCAGCTCCTGCCCGCTGAGGCGGGCGGCCTCCGCGGCGGCCAGCCCGGCCGGGAGGCGTTCCAGGTAGACGGCGACGAGCTGCTCGAGTAGCGCCCGGGCGCCCGGTCCGAGCCGCGTGCTGGCGACGCCGGGCGGGGCGATGCCGGCCTCGGCACGCGGCCGCGGCCCGCTGCGGATGTCGCTCGGCGCGGCGTCGGCGACCACGGCCGCCGCGCGGGCCGCCGGGCTCAGCGCGTCCAGCAGGGCCAGAGCCAGGTCCTCCTCCGGAGCCAGCGGGCGGACCACCGGCCGGCCGCCGTACAGGACGCGGGCCGGGTTGGCGCCCAGGAAGACGGGGGTGGGAAAGATCTGGTCAGCGGCGAGGGTCATGGTCACCGAGATGTGGTGCCCCTCGAACCGCCAGCCCCACTGCCCGTCGCGTACGGGGTCGCCGAACACCGCGACCCAGTAGTCGCCGCTGTGCCGCCCGCGCCGCCCGGCCTCCGCGCGGTCGAGCACCTCCTCCAGCCCCATGATGGTGGTGGCCTGGGCGAACGTGTGCGGGCTGAGCGCGGTGGCGAGCAGCCGATGAGCGGCCTTGCGGCCGGCGAGGTCGAGGTCGGCGAGGCACGCGCCGGGGCGGGGCTCGGGGCGGTACTCGATCCAGCGACGCATCTTCTCGTCCGAGAAGGTAAGGCTGGCCTTATCGCGCTGCTGATCGTCGAGGCTCTGCAAGAGTGCGGACGCCGCCGTACGCATCGCGGTGGGCGTCGGATCGTTCTGAGCCACGAGCCCCTCCTCCGGCGCCCACGCTAGTGGATGCGACGGGTGGCGGGGCAAGGTTGGAATATGGTGCACCGCCGGTCAGAGCTTCATCATGATGAGGAGTTGGTTGCCGTCCGGGTCGGCGACCCGGGCCATGCGTTCACCCCACGGCTGGTCCGCGGGCTCGTCGATCACCGGGGCGCCGGCCGCGCGGAGCCGCTCCACCGTGGCGTCGCAGTCTGCGGTGTAGACGCACAGCTCGGCGGCGCTGCCCGGACGAGCCGCGACCGGCCCGCCGGCGGCCACCGCCGGATCAAGCGCGATCCCGATGTGTGAGCTGCCGAGCTCGAGCCCCACGTAGTCAGGATCGCCGTCCGGCGGGAACTGGTACGACAGGGTCGCGCCGCAGACGTCGCGATAGAACCCGAGCGCGCGGCTCAGGTCCGGCGTGACGAGGATCGGGAACGCTTCGGTGAACAGGGCATCGGTGGACATCGCGACACCTCCACTCGGTATGTCGCACGGTGTAACGCCTGACGCGTTCCGTGCCACTGCAGCACATCGGTGACTCCGCGCGGAACCGCCACGCGGGCAGACTGAGACGGAGGTCGTCAGATCATGTCGGACCAGCAGAACGTCAAGCAGCCGATCAGCCAGGATCACGACGCGCCGACACCAGCTCCTGAGCTGCGACGCCTCGAACTTCCTGGTGGGCACCTGGAACATCGAGGGCGAGACTTCTCCGGAGTTCGCGGGGCCTGCCATGAAATCAACCAGTACGGAGACGTTCGAATGGCTCCATGGTGGGTTCTTCCTGGTGCACCGCTGGGACGCCGTCTTTGGCGATCCGGCCGCGGATCCAGGTGCCGAGCTACCGGGTGGGGCTGTTCAGAAGGGCATCATGTTCTACGGGTTCGATGCCTCGACTGGGAAGTACCGCACGCACTTCTTCGACGGCAATGGCCCCTTCCACGACGGAAGCATGTACGAGGGAGAGGTTGTGGACGGCAACCTGACCTTCACGGGGCCGGCCCGGTTCACGCTTGTCGAGAACAGCGACGGGACCGTGACCAACGACTGGGAGCTGCGTGACGACAATGGCAACTGGGTGCCGTGGCGGCACACGGTGATGACGAGGATCGCCGGGCCCGATGAGTCGGGTACCTAGCACGGGCGCTGCCGCGACCGGCCTCCGTCATTCCTCGGGCCATGCGCAGGGAGGAGCTTCGTGGACCTTCGACTGGGCGTGCTGGAGTCGATGCCGGCGCTGAGCCGGCCCGACCTGCTGGCCGAGCCGGTGGTCGCCGCGCTCGCGAGCTGGCCTAAGGAACGCGCCGGCCAGGTGGCGGTGGCCGAGATCGATCCCGAACTGGCCGACACGGCGGCGTTCTGCGAGCGGTACGAGGTGGCGCTGGCCGAGTCAGCGAACTGCGTGGTCGTTGAGGGCCGCCGCGCTGGCGAGTCGACGCTCGCAGCGTGCGTCGTGCTCGCTACCACCCGGGCCGACGTGAACGGGGTGGTCCGCCGCCACCTCGGGGCGCGGAAGGCGTCGTTCGCGGCCATGGACACCGCGGTGGCGGCGACCGGGATGGAGTACGGCGGCATCACGCCGATCGGGCTGCCGGAGGGGTGGCCGTTGCTGGTGGACCAGGCGGTGGTGGCCGCCGGCCCGGTGGTGATCGGTAGCGGTGTGCGCCGTTCGAAGGTGATCATGCCGGGCGCACTGCTGGCCAGCTTGCCGGGTGCGGTGGTGTTGGCCGGGCTGGCGGTGTAGCTGGCGAGCGAGTGCCGGCGGCCTTGGTCAGCGGTTGAAGTGGTCTGGGTGCGGGCCGATCCGCCGCCCGTTCTCCAGCGCGTCGATAGCGGCCAGGTCCTGCTCGCTCAGCTCGAAGTCGAAGAGCGCGATGTTCTCCCGGATCCGACGGGGGGTGACGGACTTCGGGATGACGACGTTGCCGAGCTGGAGGTGCCAGCGCAGGATCACCTGGGCCGGCGTGCGGCCGAGCCGTTCCGCAAGCGCGGTGACCGTCGGATCATCGAGCAGCCCGCCGCGGGCCAGCGGGCTCCACGCCTCGGTGACGATGCCGTGGCGGGCGTGGAACTCGCGCAGTTCCCGCTGCGGCAGGTTGGGGTGGAGCTCGATCTGGTTCACCGCGGGCACCACGTCGCTGGCGTCGAGCAGGCGCTGCAGATGCGCCGGCTGGAAGTTCGAGACGCCGATCGCGCGGGCCCTGCCATCGGCGAGCAACTTCTCCAGCGCGCTCCACGTCTCCACGTACCGTTCCTTCGCCGGCACCGGCCAGTGGATCAGGTACAGGTCGACATACTCGAGGCCGAGCTTGGCGAGGCTCGTGTCGAACGCCCGGAGCGCGCGGTCGTGCCCGTGCGCGCTGTTCCACACCTTGGTGGTGACGAACAGCTCCTCGCGCGGGATCCCGGACTCAGCCAGCGCCGCGCCGACGGCCCGCTCGTTCTGGTACAGCGCGGCGGTGTCGATGCTGCGGTAGCCGGCGTCCAGCGCGCTGCGTACCGCATCGACGGTCTGCTCCTCGGGCACCTTGAACACGCCGAAACCGACCTGGGGGATCGTGACGCCGTTGTTGAGGGCGACGCTCGGAACCGCGGTCATGGCCCGACGGTACTAGTGCCGTCCGACTGATCGGCGGGCTGGCGTTGCTGCGGGATCTTCGGCGTCGCTGGTCGCGGCTGCGTCGCCGGTCTCGGCCGTGGGGCGGGGCGCGGTGTCGGCGGCTCCCGGTGGATCACGTCGAGGATCACCAGATGCGCTCGGCGTGGGCTCGCGGTGACCCGGACGTCGGCGGCCCAGCACGCCGCCCTCAGGATCGGTCGCGCAGATTCGAAGTCTTCGGTCGATGTGCCGGCGCGGCAGGAACGCGCTCGCCGTGCGGGGCGGCGCTGGTGAGGCGGGGTGCTGCTGGCAAATTGCCGCGGCGCTTGGCCTGGTCGGCGCCGGTGGCTGGGCCGCCTCGCTTACCGCCGCAGCCCACGCTCTGAGCCACGCCCACTCGCCGACGCCCACTCGCTACGCCCCGGCGGCGTCCCGCCGGGCGGCCCTTCATGGAAGCGTGTGGGATCCGGCGACGTATACCTCGCGAGATCCCACACGCTTCGCTGTTGTGGGGCGGCCGTGCCCCCGGCCGCTCCATCGCGTCCGCTGGCCGCCCTCGCCCTAGCCGTGACTCTTGCTACCGGCAGTTGCGACCGCTGTTGATGCAGTTGACGACCTGGTCCATCAGGCGCTTCGACATCAGGTTGTGGAAGTCCGCGTGGTCCGTCTTCGGGTTGTGCTTCTCGTTCGGGAACGAGTCGACCGCGAACACGGTGCCGCGCGGAACGTCGTACGCGAGCGTCATCCGAAGCTGCGGGACCGCCTTGAAGCCGCTCCGGCAGGCGCCGTTGCCCTTGGGGAACACGATGTGTGTCCGGTGGTTCGCGCTGTCGGTGTTCTGGCCGTCCCAGCAGCTCGGGAAGTCCAGGATCCGTAGCGTCTGGCTGCCGCTCGGGCAGATCGGGTACTTGGTGGTGACCCGATTGGTGAAGCCGCTGCACGACCAGGCCGCCTTGACGTTCGCGTCGCCGTTGGTCACTGACTTGGCGTCACCGGTGATGACTCGCAGGAACTTCGGCATCGCCCGGACCTTGGTCACCGGGCTGCCACGGAACTGCAGCGACACCCGGCTCGGCTCCAGGATCTGGCCGACGTTGCCGTCCTTGCCGCCGCCCGGTGCGTTGGCGTCCGGCCCGGCCGCACCGGTCCGGATCCGGAGCACCGGCCAGAAGTACGCTGACTTGTCGTTGTTGGCGCAGGTGGTGCCGGCCTTCGCCAGGCTCTGGTCGGTCGAGTTGCCGTTGGTCGAGAGGTTGCCGACGTAGTCGTGCATGTGCTGGGCACCGTTGCTGACGCCCGGCGCGACGATGTGGTTGTCCGGGTTGTTGTGTCCGTTCTCGTTGTTGCCGCACTGGGCGGTGAACGTGCCGACCGAGGCGTTGGCGCGCCGCGGCGGGTCCGCCGGCTTGCGGCCGACGTTGCGGATGTCCACGAAGTCGGCCTTGAACGGGCCGCGTGCGCCGCCGTTGCCGGGGTTCCCGCCGTTGTCGCTCCCGCCGCCGGTGTTACCGCCGCGCTGGCGGACCGTGCAGGCCGCGCGGCCCTCCAGGCCCTGGGGTGCCTCGCCACCGGCGCGCTCGATCGCGACCGTGATCCGGTCGATGGCCGCCAGGCGCTTGTCCTCCAGCGGTCCCAGGATGGCGTTGTCGATGAAGATCGGGTCGTTCTGCCGTCGAGAGCCGGCCAGCCGCAGGTCGGCGTCGGCCATCTGGCGGTCGAGTTGGGCGAGGTCCCGGTTCACATCCTGCTGCGCCCCGGCAGGCACCTCCGACAGTCGGTTGCCGATGGACGGGCACTTCACAGTCGGGGCCGACGAGCCCCGGGACCTGCTCTCGCGGGCCGCTGCCGCTCCGATGCCGAGACCGCCGACGAGGACGAACACCGATCCCACTGTGAGGATCTTCCAGAGCCGGGATGTTGAACGTGCTGGTCGTACCGCCACTGACGTACTCCCTTGATGAGCAATGGCCAGGAAACAGCTACGCCCACCCCCACCAGCGATACGAGGCACTCCCTCCGTCGGTTCAACGAGTCTCAGACAAATTTTGGGTGGTATCCAGTACCAGATTTGTAGAGTTTCGCGTGCGTCAGGCCTGGGCTGAGCCCGTGCGCTGCCGCGACGGCCAGAACGGCCACTCCTCGAACGCCCGGCACCGGCCGTCCGGCGCGAACCGCATGATCCACAGGTCGCGGTACTCCTGCCGGACCGGCTCGCCGTAGCGCACCTCAACTCGGGCTACGCCGGTGTCGCCTTCGACGGCGATCACCTCGCTGGTCATCGTGAACATCTCGTCCGCGCCGTCCCGCTCCTCCTCCCACATCCGCGCGATGGCGGAGAGGCCGCTGATCGGGTCGTGGTACGGCGCCTGCTGGTAGGTCGCGTCGTCGGTGAAGAGGGAGGCGACCGGTTTGGTGCCTGCGGTCCGCCACGCGCGCTCGTATGCCTCGATCCATGCGTTGAGCTGGGCTCTGTCCATGTTCGACAGCGTTCCACGCCGACCGCTGGCCGGCAGCTCGGCGGATCGTGACTCTTGACCCCGTTTGTCGTGAGTCCTTAACGTGGCTCCGGCCAGGCCAGAGATCCGATCTCTTAATGGGCGGGCGCAACGAGTGGACATGTCGGCGACGCGGAGCAGTCCGCCCTGTCCCGCCGGGGCTTCCTCGGCGGTGTACTGGGTGGTGCGGCTGTCGGAGCCGTGATCAGCGGGGCTGACGCGGATGCAGCCGGCCCGCGCCACCTGCCGTTACCGCTACGCTCCAGGATGCAGACCGACCGTCAGTGGTCGGAGTTCTTGGCCGGTCAGGACCTGATCTGGAAGCGCGCCCCGCGGTACTGGTTCGACGCGCCGTTCCTCGGCAACGGCCGGCTCGGCACGATGCTCTACCAGCCGCCCCGGAGCCGCGCCCTCCGCCTGGACGTGCACCACAGCGAGGTCCAGGACCACCGGCCGGAATTCGGCAGCACCTGGGGCCTGGCGCGGCTGCCGATCGGCCACTTCACCCTGGACACGGTCGGCGAGATCACCGGCGTCGACCTCCGGCTCGATCTGTGGAACGCCGAGCTCCGCGGCACCGTCAGCACCGACAAGGGCACGCTCCGGCTGCACGTCGTGGTGCAGAACGACCGCTCGGTGCTGATCGCGAGCGTCACCCCGAGCGCGGGCGAGCGGGGCATCCGCTGGGAGTTCCACCCGGCCGAGGCTTTACGGCCGTGAGGGGGGCACCCTCCGCGAGTGCCGGAATTTTGCGCGGCTGAATCGATCCGCCGGGCACAAAATTCCGACACTCGACGGGGTGGTTACCTCGACGCTCGACGGGGTGGTTACCTCGTCGCCGGCCGGGGGCTCGTCGGCCGCCGCGTCCATGCGACGTCGCCGGGTACGCGTTCGGCTCCGTGGCGTCCGCTTTGCCAACCCGGAGTCCGCCGGCGCGTCGGGCGATGGCCACCGGTGCTCCACTCTCCGGTCACCTGCGATCCCTAGCGTTCGGCCGCCCGGTGCGCCGAACGTGAGGACCGACCCATGTCTGATCAGCATCAGCCGGCCGGAGGCGACCGGCACCCGCTGCCGCCGTGGGCCGACCCGGAGGTGCCCGAGTCAGAGCTGGGCGGGCAGGAGATCTCCCGCCGCGGGCTGATCCGCAGGGCAGGTCTCTTCGGTGCCGGGTTCGCCGGGGCGACCGCGTTCGGCGCCTCACCGGCCGCCGCCCAGCCCAGGACCATCCACAGCGGAGAGGACCCGGAGCTGGTGTACCTGGTCGGCGATCACCACGTGCACTCGGTCTACAGCCACGATGCGAAGTACACATTCTCCCAGCAGGCCATGCGGGCGTCACAGTTCGGGCTGGACTGGATGGTGTTCACCGAGCACAGCAACCCAGCGACTTCTGGCCAGGCCAGTTCAGCCGCACGCATGTCGGCGTCACCAGGTACGGCTACCGGGAGCTGATGGCGGGGCTACGCACCGGCCGGGTCTGGGCCGACCACGGGCAGTTGGTCGACGGGATCGACGTCCGGCTGGTGCGCCAGCACGGTTGGGGGAGCGGCGCCACGCTGGGCGGGCGGCTGCGGGTCCGCCGCGGCGAGCGGCTGAGCCTGCGGGTGACGGTGACGACGGCGTCGCGCCCGAACTTCCACGGCGTGCTGCCGCGGCTAGCGCAGGTGGACGTGATCCGCGGGGTGGTCCGCGGCCCCGCCCGCGACCGGGCCTCCTGGCGCGCTCCGGACACCCGGGTGGTGCGGACCGTCGAGGTCGGACGCCGCACCGGCACCTACACGCTGCGGATCCCGATCGAGAACGTCCGCGACTCGTTCTACCTCCGGCTGCGCGGCAGTGATGGCCGGCGCACCGGCCCTGGCCTGCTCGGCCGATCGGTGGACCCGAACGGACCGCAGCCGCACCGGCCCGGCGACGGCGACCCGTGGCTGGACACCTGGCTCTACACCAACCCGATCTTCGTGGACGTCGGTCGCTGAGCCGTCACGCGCGGACCCGCGCGGCGTGGTCCTCCTCCTCGGGGCCGGTCAGCACCGCGTACAGCACCAGGATCATCACGATGCCGACGAGGAGCACCACCGGCATCAGGAAGCTGATCGGCTCAGTGCCGCTGACGTGCTCGATGTTCTCGTGCGCCTCGACCCTGAGCGCGGCCATGCCGGTGTAATGCATGCCGACGACCGCGACCCCCATGATCAGCGCCGCGATCGTGATCGAGCTCGCGCGCTTCGCCACCACCGTGAACCAGAGGGCCACGGTCGCCGCCACCACCGCGATCGCGACCGACGCGCCGACCAGCCGCGCGTCGTACGCCACGTCGCCGTCGACTCGCATCGCGGCCATGCCCATGTAGTGCATGATGGCCACGCCGACGCCGGTGAAGATGCCGCCGGCGATCAGCCTGGGGGCGGACGGCCGCCGGGTGCCGATGATGAAGAGTCCGACGCCGACCACCCCGACCGCCGCCAGGGCGCTGGCGATCGTGATCGACACGTCGTACCGGACGTCGGTGCCGGCAACGGTGAAGCCGAGCATCGCCATGAAGTGCATGAGCCAGATGCCGGAGCCGCCGATCGCCACCGCGGCGAGGGTGAGCCAGCGTGCAGGGTGTTCGCCTCCGCGTGGGCTGCGCGCGCGGGCGGTACAGATGAGTCCGAGCAGTGACCCCAGGA
>Ga0126306_10002563_pt1 | contig 10272 bp, 13 predicted proteins | sample Plot27_FD_92592 | JGI IMG/M metagenome (GOLD analysis project Ga0126306, IMG submission 92592) | Serpentine soil microbial communities from UC McLaughlin Reserve, CA, USA - Plot27 | ecosystem: Environmental > Terrestrial > Soil > Grasslands | place: USA: UC McLaughlin Reserve, Lake County... | reverse complement strand
GGAAAATATCGATTAGAAGCCAGTGGGTGCTTCGCTGAGGTTAGCCACTGCTAACTCATTCTGATTTAAGCGAAACAGCCGTCCTGCCGCGCCCACCATCCTCGAAAAACAGCGTTGTTTTCTCACGCTTTTTTCTCGGATTTGTCTAACGCCCCAGTGGGATTAGACACTGCCTGTTCGCTTTTCGTGCCGAGGCGATCGATCGCCTGCCGTGCCAGCATCACTTGCTCGGCCGCCAACGTATAGCGCTCCACCTCCGCCAAACTCCGATGGCCAGTGATGGCCATGATCTGGTTCGCGGTGCAGCCCGCCTCGGCGAGTCGACGGGCGGCCGCCTTGCGCAGGCCGTGTGCGTTGAAGCCGACCGACAAGCCGGCTTCACGGCAACAGTCACCAAACCAATTTCCGAATCCGGCTGGCGAAAAAGGCTTGCCGCTCGCCGTTACGAGGAACGTGAGATTATCGGCCGGAGTGGCGTCGAGAACGGCCTGCAGATCGCGGTGGATTGGGATCCACAAGGCGGCTCCAGTCTTTTGCTGCTTCACTGCGATGAGGCCGGCTCGGACATGCTGACGGCCCATGCGGATAACGTCCGACCGGCGTTGCGCCGTGAACAGTAACAGCGCCAGCGCAAGGCGTGCACGCGACCCGACCGGATGCACCGCCTCGAAAACCGCAATGTCGGCGTCCTTCCATGCCCGGAAGCCATCGCCCGGAACCCGCAGTTTCTTCAGCCCGGCGGTCGGATCGTCACGCCGCATCGGCGGATCCATGTCGAGCGCGAAGCGCATGAGCATTTTCAACACGCGCAGGAGCTTGTTTGCGGCACCGGGTGTCTCGGCCTTTTCCGCGACTAATTTCTTGATGTGATCGCGGCCGAGTTTTGCGACCCGCTTCGTCCCGTGCTGCTGCCGGATTTTTTCAATTTCGTTCCGGTATGTCGCTCGGGTGATCGGCGCCAAGTTCTTGTAGGCGCCCGAGCTGTAGTAGCTCGCGATCAGTGCGGCCATCGTCCCCGGCTCCGTCCTGCTTGAGCCGATCGGTTTGGCAGGGGGCTCGGAATGCTGCTCCAGGGCGGCCTGATAGGCCTCCATGAACTCACGCGATCCGGGTTCGCCGCGCAGAGGTATTTCCTTCGCTTTGCCGCGCCGAAAATACCGCCGCACCACGCCCGTCTGGTCGCGGTATTCCTTGACGTAGCGAAGCCGGATGCGGGTCACGGGCTATCCCACTCGTTCGGGCCATCGTCGTCGCCCTCAATGGCGTCGAAAGCTAGATCAAGCTGCCGGACATCCCAAACGACGCAGGAGTCCAACCGCTTCGGTTTGGGCATCCGGCCGTCGCGCACGAGCTCGTCAAACTTGGACGGGCTCACGCCGACGTACAGCGCGGCCTCAGGACGGCGTAGGCCTCGACGCGGACATTCGCGAGGCCGAAGCTGTTGCGGGGCGGGGGCGCGGGGCTGCATGGCTAGGCCTCAGACCCTGACATCCTGATACGCGCGCGCGAGCATGGCTGAGCCTCGGCGCCTCAGCAGAATAGAAGAGAGAGAGATTTTGCGCTCCCGTTCGCCCCCGCGTATCAGGATTGTCAGGATAGACCCGAAAAGGGCCCTTACTCACCGTCAGGATTGTCAGACTGGCGTCGGAGCGAGGATCAGTCACTGGGACCTCCCCGAGGACGCCGAGGGGAGCCCATCAGGCTAGCGAACTTTGCCTTGCGCTCCTCTTCGAGCTTGGCCCGCGCCTCGAATTGCTCGGCGACACGGCTCGAAACTACCCAGGAACGGCTCACGGGCCCGGGTTCCACTGGCATCAGCCAACCGCTCGCTACCAGCGGCGAGAGCCGCTTATTCACGTCCTGCAGCGTGACCCCGCGCAGATCGCGGACATTGCTGGTCAGGTCCGACGAAACCAGGCGCGACTTTCCGCTCGTGATGATCCAGCTTGCCAGCCGCTGCAGCCGATCGCCGTCAGTTACTGTGTCCGCGGTCCGATAAAACTCGAAGGCGTGCGGCAGGAGGAACTCTATCACCAGCCGCCGCACGTCCTCGACCGTCTCGCGAGAAACCGGGTGTAGCCGGCCTTCGATGGGATCGGACACCATGTGCAGGATTAGTGCGAGGCTACCGGATAGGCCTGGCAGCTTGCCGAGAAACGCCTGGAAGCCATCGGCGAGGCCTCCTGCAACTTGCTCAAGTTCGTGCAGGTGCCGGCGCAGCCTTTCCATGGCCGGAACGGCGTCGTCCGCGAGGATCAGTCGCGCGTGGCCGGCGCCGATCAGCTTCTGAGTGAGGCGATCGTATTCATTGAGCGGCCCATCAGTCGGCGCGTCGACCGGGAATACCGCCGACCGCATCATGATTGGGATGAATCGCTGCAATAGTCCGTCCGACGTGAGCCCGTGCAGCTCGGCGAGCCGTGCCGGCTGGATACCGCCTATAAGGCTCACGGAAAGATTTTTGACACGTAATTCGCCCCGGCCAATCCGATCGATGGTGTAAGGACCGCCGTTGAAGGCTTGTAGCCAGAATGCCCGGTCCGCGCCGGCGCCCTTGGCGCCGCCGTATTTTTCCATGCTCCCGATCCAGCCGGAAAACTCGTCTCGCTTCACGAGCACACCGCGGTCGTAGCGCGAGAGAATCTCGCCAAGCTTTTCGGTCGTGGCGTCCGAAGTTACGAAACGGGGCGGCTTTGGCGGTGCCGGTGGCTTAGGGTCGTCTTTGCCGAGACCCTTTAGGTCGTTCTCATAATCGGCGAGCTGCGCTTCGTAATTATCTCGAAGTCGGTTTTCATGCGCCTCCAGTTCGCGGAGCGCTGCGTCGATGATCGGGGTTTTTTTGGTCGAAGGATCGCCGACGAGCAGTACCCACAAGCGAGGGCTGGCCCGCCAATCACCGTTGCGCATCAGCTTGAGCGAAAAACGGTGATCGAGGGCAGAGCCGAAATTTACGAGGGCCGCCATTGCGAGTGCGCTCGGGTCGCAGCCGATGACGACGCTCTGAGTTTCTACGAACCGGTGCACGCCAGCAGGTAGAATATCGAGAGGAAATGGCGGGACGACGTATCGCTCCCAGGGGTCGAAAATCATGCCGGGATGTGGGTCGCTGGTACCTGCTCCGCTGTCGCTCCTCTGCTCGGCGGGGGGCGCCTTTTCAGTATCCGGTCCACCGTCGGCGGATGTGCCGGCGCCGAGCTTTCGGTCGCGGAGCCCCTCGGCCTCCTCGGTACCCTCACCTGTTTCTATCGAAGCAATACCATGCTTGGCGAGCTGGCCGCCCCTAAGGCGGCGCAGGGTATTTCGGACACGACGCAGGAGGTCGCGCTGACCGCGATCACTCGTCCATCGCCCATCCGAGTTATCGACGTGACTTGGGTCGGAAAATACCGAGAACGCCGACTCGAAGACCTCGTCCTCGGTAGGGTCGGCCCCATACTGCGCCTGATAGTTCGTGATCATCGCGAGCACGACGCTTCGCCAGTATGTCTCGCGGCCGTTGGTTACTCGCCCCCAGGTGTCCCGGACAATTTCGTTGGCCGCGGCGGTTGTCGTGGACGGCCTCGCCCCGGGAGCCCGTTCCGAGCGCTCTCAGCGGGATCACGGGAGGGCAGTGCTGCAAGCGCTTCGATGCTCGACGGCTGTGCTCGCTCGTTCACAGCAAGCGTGGTCAGTTCAATCTGGTAGCCGGCATCAAGCTTTCGCTTGGTTTTCGGGAACGAGAGAGTTCCGGCGAGCCGCATGACGCGCGCGGCGTCTTTGGCCTTCGGGTCGGCACCGATGTGAAGCACGAGCCCGGAAAATGCCGCTGCGAACTCGTCGACGTCATCGCAAGGCTCGTCGCAAAAAGATGCCATCTAACCCGAGTGCCACATATTCATCCACAATGTCTTCAACTCGATCCAAGCTCGCTTCTGTCGTCGTCATAAGGGCGCCAATGCGGTCTTTCCCAAGCGCGCTTTGAGCTCTGCGAATACCGTCCACCGCTAGCTGATGACTATTGCTGCCCGGCCGCGGGCGATTTCTATTATGCAGATCGGCCGGTCCATCGAGCGAAGTCGAGAGCAGTATGGAATGCTCTCGACAAAAAGTGAGCACCTCGTCGTCGAGCAGAGCTAGATTAGACGTGATTACGAATTCGACCCGCTTCCCGCTGTCTTGGGCGAGGGTGGCGGCTACTATGGATTTTATGAGACCAAAGTTGAGCAGCGGCTCGCCTCCCTGAAATTCGATTTTTATCGCCGGCGGAGGAGAAGACATCGCAACGTCGAGAGCACGCCTCGCAGTATCCTCGCTCATGTCATAAAGGGCTTTATCGGCGCTTCGGCGGGAGACTTGGCAATAAGGACACGAGTGCTCACACCGCAGGGTCACGACAAAAATGTGGAGCGGGGTTGGCTCGCGCAGGAAAGCCATTCGGCTGCGAAGCCTTAAGGCAAGCAATTGAAGGGACGAATGCTGCCCTTTCCGCGAAACCAAGAGCTTCGAAAAAGCGCGATCATACAGACTGTCGCCCGGCTTGAGATCGAGCGAGATAATTCGTTCTAGCTCAGTCCTGCTTAGAGGGGCGCTGAGGCCTTCTTAGCGACGCCCTTCTTCGCAGGGCCCCTCTTTGGTGCTCGGGCTCGTCGCTTTGATAGCCTTGCGGCTCTTCCTTGCGCCTGATTTTTTTGCCGCCTTGGCAGGGATCGAAGAGGCTTCAGCGCTTTTGGCGCGGCGTGCTGCCACCGGTTCCCATCGCATGGTCGCTGAACTGCCCGATGACGACGTACATCCCGTGCAAGCGCTGCTTCGCGATCAGAATGGCACCCGCACCACGTCCAAGGAAATCGGTAGGCACCGCGTGCGATTGTGATACTTTGGGATCATCCGGCGGTGCCAAGTCTGCATGTAATGCCCAGCCCAGCTCAACTACGCGCTGCCCGCGTCATGCTCGGTTTATCACAAGCCGAGATCGCTGGTCGTTCCTGCCTCTCTGTTCCAACCGTGAAGCGCGCGGAGGCCGAGGCCGGGGTTAGGGTTTCGGATGCGGTGAGAGCGGCGATCACCGTCGTATTGAAGAACGCCGGCGTCGAGTTCATCAATGGCGACGAGCCAGGCGTGAAGCTGAAGCGGCCACCTCGCTATGAAGGCTTACGATCAGATCAGCTCAACGCAGAGAACGACGGATAATCGCGGAGCGAATGAGTACGCGAGTTCCCGCTGGTCCTGCCACGATCATCGAGGGTAACCCCCGACGGATCAAGGCCTACATGCTGCCGCGTGCGGGTTCTGCTTCCGCAGCTTTCACCCCCCGAGCTCGCTCGCGAAGGACTACCACACGTAAGCACCTGCCATAATGACAATCAGCGATGCCACTGTGAGGGCAAGCTGAACGACAGGCGTCATGCGTCGGGGCATAGCTTATTCTCTTCTGATGTAAGTGAGCCTAGGCGCGACTCTGTAGCAGGTCGAGCTCCTCGGTCGTGAATGAGGCGCGGGTCGCGTGGAAACTAGCTGCGAATTTGGCTGCCAAGCCTTCGGCCCACCCTTGCAGGTCTCTCGGAAGCGAGTCCTCCACCATAGCTGTGATACTGCCCATTATATCAATCAGAGCTACGCTGATCTCAGCCGCAGGGATGATGGTTTCGCCCGGATGCGCGCTGTCGCAAAACGAAGTATTCGCAATGGCTTGCAAACACGCGCTTTTGACAGCGTGGCAGTATTCACGATCGAATTGTTTGTTGCGATTCACCACACGCCCTCAATTACTTGTTCGTATGGTGCTCGGGCGGGGTAAACGAGACGTTAATGACAGGTCTTCGCTTCGAACCGGGACTTCTGGCTCTCGCGGGCCGCCTGGAGCCCGTGGGTAACCGCGAGAGAATCCAGCCTACTCAGGCGGCTGCGAGAAACGCCGCCGCTCCGAGCCCGATCTGGATCGCGAGCCGCTCATTCATGCGGTCTTCGACAGAGGTTACCGCTGTGACTCTCGTCGCCTTGCGACGACACGCGCCCACTCTTCCGGCGTGGATTTGCACTTGGGCGCCGGTGGTTGGATGAGGTTCTCGGCGGAGTGTCGATCGATGAGATCGCTGACCGTGAGCGCTGCACCAAACGCCTGGGTAGTGGGTAGTTCCGTCCTATCGCGCGCCCGGCTCGCGCCAGCGATCCGTGCAGCGCAGGTGCCTCACACAACGCCGGAGGACGTGGCCAACGTACCCGTTCGCGCATCGAGAAGGTTCGACCGCGCGGGGTCCGAGCCGGGTGGAGTTCGCAGGGGTCGTGATTGCCTAACTGAGTATCACGCAAGCTTCGTCCCAGAGCCGGCGTACGACCTCGCCGGCAGGTTCCTCTCGCGCCAGTGCGCACGACTGGCCGGCCCAAGCCTGCATGCGCTCGATGTCGCTCATTTTCCCGGCTTCTGCACGCATCAAGGCGGTGAGGGCGCGCTGGACGGGATAGGGCGCCGGCGGAGGTGCTGTCGCGGCCGCGGATGCGAGCGCGTAGGCATTTGCGATCGAGCGTCCTGGGCGCCCGCTGAAGGCCCGCGTCACCGTGGTGTCCTCCGGCAAGGTGGTCGCAAGCGCATTGGCCCACGCCGGATGGGTCTTAGCTTCCGGGCAGCGCAGGAACGCGCTGCCGACCTGCGCAGCGCTCGCACCAAGGGCAAGCGCTGCAGCAACCCCTCTTCCGTCCGCGATGCCTCCCGTAGCTACGACGGGGATCCGGACGGCATCTACCACGGCGGGGACGAGCGAGATTAGCCCCACCATCCGGCGCTCGGCCTCGCTCGCTTCGAAGGCAGCCCTATGCCCGCCTGCCTCCGCGCCTTGCGCGATAACGACGTCCGCTCCGGCCCTCTCGGCGGCGACCGCTTCGGACACCGTACTAACCACAGCGAACCAGAGTATGCCTTTTGCCTTGAGGCGCTCCACGAAGGCTGCCGGATACAACCCCATTACGGACGAGATGATCGGGGGCGCCGCCAGCATTGCTTCGCATTGTGCCTCGAAATCGGGCGGTACGGCGTCGCCCGCCGCAACGGGCACGGACGGCCCCCAGCGACCTAGAAAATCGCGGACTACGCTTTCCCGCTCCGGATCCCGCCGCGGGGGAGGGTCGGGGATCCAGACGTTCAGCTGCACTGGTCCGCTGCTGCTCGCCCTGAACTCGTGCATCCAGGACGTGATCTCGTCCGGCGCCATAAGAAAAACGCCCGCGGCTCCCATCCCGCCTGCATTCGCGACGGCGACGGACAGAGACGGGGGAGATGCACCCGCCATGGGCGCCAGCATGATCGGGACCTTTAGGCCGAAGCGTTGGCCGAAACTGCTGGCGCGATCGATCACCTTCGACATGAGCCCTCCCTGTCCCGCGGTCCGCCACGACGCGCTCCGCTGAAGGTTTAGTGAAGCGCACCTGCTGCGAGCGCGACGACCCCCGCCGTTACAAGACTGGACGCCGCGATGCGACGCGCAGCGAAACGTTCTTTCAGAACCACCGCACCGATAAGCGTGTCGACGATCACGCTGCATTCCCGCAGGGCCACCACGCGGGCCAGCCGCTGACCAATAGCGTGTCGGTCAGCCCCACGAGCCGGTGCGGTTTGAACTCAAGAGGGAGTACTTCGTACTCCACAGGCGGAGGATTAGAAGGCGGCATGCTAGCCCCGCTTTCCGCCAATCGAGACGAATGCCATGAGGCATGGTTCCAGCAACGGGTTGCGCCAGCGATGCCGGGTGCCGTTTTGCACGACGCAATCACCTTGACGCAGATGAACCTTCTGTCCGTCGTCCAATTCCAGCGTCATCTCGCCACGAACGACGATCCCATAGTCGATAGTGTCCGAGGTATGCATTCCTGGGGCACCGCGTTCGAAATGGTCGCCCATGCCAGGAACCTTCTCAGACAACCCTTGCAGAGCGCTGTCGAAGGTAACTCCAGGCGGCGGCTTCCAACCGTCTGGGCGCTTGGGCGGGTATGAAATGAGGCGAAACATCGTACCGTCCGGGCCAGGGAAAGCCTTTGTCCCAGTGAGCATGGGGTCGGGCTCCAGGCCGGTGAGGCGCGGCACTCCGTCAGTCATGTACAGTTCGTAGAAAGTCAGCCCCGGATTGGAATCGATCTCCACGACCTTGGGAGTGACCTCGAAGGACTTGAAAACTGACCTGCCGGCTTCGTCTCGGCCGGTCAGTGCCCGCTTCGGCGCTGGCAGATCACTCGCGTCCTTGGCCTCGCTGCGCCGGGTATATGAGAACAGCGCAATTCCGCTGGCCATTGCGGAGAGCGCTTTGAGCAGTTTGCGTCGCTCTTCGCTCCCGGACTTCCGAGGCAACTGCTCCGGGGCATCGGGACGTTCTTTCGTTTTGTTAGGCCACCATCGCCAGAAGTGTCTCCTCATCATCTCATTCTCCAGTGGTTGTACGGCCCGGGGCCACATCGGTGATTTCCAGATCCCATGTATTGGGCGATTGGCATCGCCATCAGGAACCGCCTGGTGAAGTCGATGAAGTCGGGATTGGACGGCACGGAGGAGAGACTGGCCATCGTTCCGATCAGTCACGCAGCTCGACGATCAGCTTACCGCCGAGCAGCCCCATCACCCCCGCCGCCGTCCGGTCGATCCAAGCTTTAGATCGTAGATACCGATCACGTTGGCGCGCCGACGAAAACGCGACTGCGACAATCGCGTACCAGCCCGTCTCCAGCATGCAAATCAGGCAGACCGTCAACACACGTGCCGACCAGGACTGATGAGGAGGGAGCAAGGCAGCAAAGATGCTGGCATACACGACGGCAGTTTTCGGATTGCTGAGCTGCGTCACGAGGCCAAGGGAGAAGGATTTCCAAATGGACCTGTGCGCCCTGCCAGCGTCCGAAACCTTGATCGGGTCATTTGCTCCACGCAAAAGCACGATGGCCAAGTACAGCAAGTAAGCGGCACCAGCGATTTTGGTCGCGGTGTAGAGCGCAGGCACGCTCATTAAGACGGCATGCAAACCTGCGAGCGCGGCTGCGGCGAAAAAGGACGCGCCCACACCCATGCCGGCGGCCGCAGCGAGGCCATCGAGTCTGGAAACGGCGATAGCCGTTCGCGCGACCAGCACGAAACTGGGTCCAGGGCTGATCGCGCCGATCAGAATGGCGCCTAGCAATGGGACGAGGACGATAATGGCTTCCATGGCAGGCGCTCCATGTGAGACCGGCTCCCATGGCCGGCGGGCAGGGTCGCTCTGTCCTCCGCCGGTGGAAGTCTTCGAAGCTTCTTATCCCTGGCGGGCCTCGGTCGACTCCACGTCGTAGGCCTTGGACGTTACCCGCCATTCGCCTTCGATCCTATGGTACGTGAGGTAGTCGACGAACACGACTGCGTGGACGAGGCCTGGGCAACTATGCGGGAGATAGTCGGCGGAAGGCTCAGGCTAGCTCGGGCACAGACCAGATCGTCGCCCGCCTGCTCTACCCCGCCAAAACAGAGGTTGTTTCCAATTCACCGTGACGCGCATCAAGCGCCGAAGGAACTAGCTCCGCGCCAGCGCAGGCGGCGGTTTGGGTGAACATCGTTCCGGGAACCTGCTGCGAAGCGAACCCACGAGCCTCCTCGGCCGGTCGGCACGCCGCCTCTTCAACCCGGCATCGCTGCATGGCGTCCAGCGCCCTTCGAAACTGCCATCTGTACAACGGGGGCACGAGAGCGCAGGTCAGATCGGCCTTGAGCCAATCGTGCAGAAGCTGCGCCGCATCGCCGTCTCCGTTGCCTCGCACGTTCAGGCTTTTGGAAGCTGCCGACGCTCGCAACTGTGCCGGAGGTAGTTGGCGAGCGGCCCGACGCGCGGCAGGACTGTGCCGCATTCAGGTTCGGCCTTGAATCGCGGGCGCGCGCCGGACCACAATCGCCCCCCGCGCCGCAGCCGGAGGATGGAATGTCGTACCGGAACACAGGGAAGGCCTTCGCGCTTCGGCGCGCCGTCGCAGGCATGCTCCTCGCCGCATGCGCTCTCCTCCCGGTCCCAGCCGGCCCCGCGAGCGCCGCGACCTGCTCCGCCGAAGAGAACGTGGTCTGCACGGATGTCGGCGCCGTGCGCGGGGTGCGCGAGGGCCAAACCGTGGGGTTCAAGGGTATCCCCTACGCCAAGCCGCCGGTGGCGGCCTTGCGCTGGCGCCCTCCCGAGCCGCCGGCGGCCTGGGACGGCGTGCGGGACGGGTCGCGAACCGGGCCGATGTGCCCGCAGATCGTCGGCGGGAAGGTCGTCGGGGACGAGAACTGCCTCACCCTCAACATCTGGGCGCCCG